>OLOV01000502.1_pt1 | contig 34499 bp, 36 predicted proteins | sample 1672931 | NCBI WGS metagenome assembly OLOV01 (sample SAMEA3136738, study PRJEB25190) | human gut metagenome | biome: human gut; feature: human-associated habitat; material: faeces | place: Austria | collected 2013 | reverse complement strand
AATCATTAGTTCTTATACATTTTTGATAATCACATAATCTTGTTCCATAAGGATGGGGTTCTCCCATTAAATATGGTATTAAAGGTTGCATACCAGCAGTATTAAATAATACAGATGGGTCATTCTCAGGAACCACCGGTGCACTAGGTATTTGTTTATGTCCTTTACTTATAAAAAAGTTAATAAATAAATCTTTTATATTCATTCTAATTCCTCCAATATTTTAAATACTTTTTCTTTTGTTTTAGCTAAATCATCATTAGCAATTATATAATCAAATTCATCGTAATTTTCTAGTGCTCGTTCTGTAATATCACTTTGTTCTTCAATAGAAAGTTTACTCGGGGCAAAATTATTTATCACTAAAATACTTGTTACATCATCGAAATTCTCTTTCATATCTTCGAATTCCAAAGGCATTCTTGCATCACTAATTATTACTACATCAGCAAAACCTTCATAAAGTGAAATGTCTTCAATCATTCTCTTAGTTAAAAATCTTTCATCATAACTTCTAACTTTCGCCCCAAATTCTTGTAAAAATCTTCTAGGTTTATTTTGACTTATTCCATCCCAGTCAGTAAGTTCTTTTGCAAATAATTTAATATATTTACTAAATTCTGTTGTAACACATTTTTTTAATTTATAAATATAAAACTCATTAACCATTTTGGCAACTTCATTTTTACCGCTACCACTTTTTCCCCCAATAACAAATATTTTCATAAAATCAAATCCTTTCAAAACTAAAAATATTATATCATAAATATAGAAAAAAACCAAGATAAATGATATAATATAACAAAAATTGCAAATTAGGAGAAAAATATGGATTTTGTACATTTACATACTCATACAGAGTATAGCTTATTAGATGGAGCAAATAAAATAAAAGAACTACCAATTAGGGCAAAAGAACTTGGAATGAATGCAATGGCAATTACAGACCATGGTGTTATGTTTGGGGTAGTTGACTTTTATAAAGAGTGTAAAAAAGTTGGTATTAAACCAATTATTGGTTGTGAGGTTTACGTTGCACCACGTACAAGATTCGATAAAGAATCTAATATAGATAACAAATATTCACATCTAATATTGCTTGCAAAAAATGAAACTGGGTACAAAAACCTAACCAAATTAGTTTCAATAGGCTTTACAGAAGGCTTTTATTATAAACCAAGAATAGATTTAGAAATACTAGAAAAATACCATGAAGGTCTTGTTTGCCTAAGTGCTTGTTTAGCAGGAAGTGTAAATAAAGCAATACTAAAAGAGGATATGGAGGAGGCAAAAAGAATAGCACTATGGCATAAAAATCTATTTGGAGAAGATTACTACTTAGAAGTTCAACCAAATGGATTACCTGAACAAGTATTGGTAAACCAAAAATTAGTACAAATATCAAGGGAGCTAGATATACCTCTTGTGGCCACAAATGACTCACATTATCTAAAAAAAGAGGATGCATATATCCACGAAGTATTGTTGTGTATCCAAACGGGTAAAAAAATGAATGACCCAGATAGAATGAGAATGGGTGCAGAAGAATTCTATGTTAAATCTCCAGAAGAAATGGCGGATTACTTTAAAAACATACCAGAGGCAATTGAAAACACAGTAAAAATTGCAGAAAAATGCAACTTTGATTTTGAGTTTGGAAGTACAAAACTTCCTAATTATGAAGTTCCAAAGGAATATTTAACACATGCCGATTTCTTTAAAGAGCTTTGTAGAATTGGTTTAAAAGATAGATATGGAGAAAACCCAAATAAGGAAATTCAAGATAGACTAGAATATGAAATATCAGTAATAGAAAAAATGGGATATGTTGACTATTATCTTATTGTATGGGACTTTATAAATTATGCAAAAACACAGGGCATATCAGTAGGACCAGGACGTGGTTCAGGAGCAGGATCAATTGCAGCATATGCAATTGGGATAACAGATATAGACCCAATAAAATACAACTTACTTTTTGAAAGATTTTTAAATCCAGAAAGAATAAGCATGCCCGATTTTGATATAGATTTTTGTTATGAAAGAAGACCAGAGGTTATAGAATATGTTGCAAGAAAATATGGTAGGGACCATGTATCGCAAATAATCACTTTTGGAACAATGGCGGCAAAGATGGTAATAAGAGACGTGGCAAGAGTACTAGATATTCCATATGCAGAAGCGGATAGACTTGCAAAAATGATACCAAACGAAGTACACATAACAATTAAAAAGGCTTTAGAACAAAATAGAGAACTACAAGAGTTGTATGATAATGATGAAGAAACACAAAAGATATTAGACATAGCAATGAGACTTGAAGGCTTGCCAAGACAGGCTTCAACACATGCCTGCCGGAGTATTAATTACAGACAAGCCAGTAATAGAATATGTTCCTTTATATGTAAATGAAGGAACAGTTGAAGCACAATTTATAATGACAACGCTAGAAGAACTTGGATTGTTAAAAATGGACTTTTTAGGACTAAGAACATTAACAGTTATATCAGATACAATAAAATTTGTAAAACAAAATAAAGGAATAAATGTACAATTTGACCAAGAAATGAATGATCCAAAGGTATTTAAAGAAACTTGGCAATCAGGCAATACAGTTGGAGTGTTTCAGTTTGAAAGTCAAGGAATGACAAACTTTATGAAGGAACTAAAACCAGACACGTTAGAAGATATAATAGCAGGAGTATCACTATATAGACCAGGTCCAATGGATCAAATACCAAGATATATCAAAAATAAACTGAACCCAGAACATAGCGAATATACACATCCAGCTCTAGAACCAATATTAAATGTAACTTATGGATGCATGGTATACCAAGAACAAGTAATGCAGATAGTTAGAGATTTAGCCGGATACTCACTAGGTAGAGCAGACTTAGTAAGACGTGCAATGGGAAAGAAAAAATTAGATGTAATGGCAAAAGAAAGAGAATATTTCATACATGGACAGACAGATGAAAAAGGAAATATATTAATTCCAGGATGTGTAAGAAATGGAATAGATGAAAAAAGTGCCAACAAAATATTTGATGAGATGGCAGAATTTGCAAAATATGCTTTTAATAAATCACATGCTGCAGCATATGCAGTTGTGGCATATAGAACAGCATATTTAAAAACATACTACCCATCAGAATTTATGGCAGCAACTTTAAACAGCTTTTTAGGAAATTTAGACAAAATACCAGAATATATAGCAGAATGTAAAAGACTAAATATTGAAATTTTAAAGCCAAGTATAAACAAAAGCTATACAAAATTCACAGTAAATGAAAACAAAATTCGTTTTGGACTAGGAAGCATAAAAAATGTTGGAACCGCAGCAGTAGATACAATTGTACAAGAAAGAGAAAAAAATGGAAAATTCAAAAGCTTTACAGACTTTGCAGAAAGAATACAAGGAGAAACTGTAAACAAAAAATGTATAGAAAGCTTAATAAGAGCTGGAGCTTTTGATGAATTAGGAGAAACAAGACATACACTGATGAACTCTTTTGAAGGTATACTAGATACAATTTCAAATCAAAACAAAAAATCAATAGAAGGTCAAATATCAATGTTTGATATGCCAAGTGGAGAAGAAAATTTAAAAAAACATAAATATGCTATAAACAAAGTTCCAGAATATGAAGAAAGAGAGCTTCTAGGAATGGAAAAAGAAATGTTAGGAATTTACATATCAGGACATCCACTAGAAAAAATGCAAGAAAGAATTAGAGCAAACACAAACATCAACACCTTGCAAATGATAAACATAAAAGAAGAAAATGACTTATCAAAAGATGGAAAAAGCATAAAATATGCAGGGATAATAACCTCTGTTAAGAAGAAATACACAAAAAATAACACCATAATGGCATTTGTAACCATAGAGGATTTATATGGGGCAACAGAAATAATAGTATTTGAAAACTGTTACAATAGAGCGTCAAACATACTTCTAGTAGATAACATAGTCCTAGTAGATGGTAGACTAAGCATAAAGGAAGATGATGAAGTAAAGATAGTAGCAAACACGATAGTAGACTTTGAAAATGCAACTAAAAACGTACAAGAGGAAACAATTCAAAAACAGGAACAAAAACCAAGAAAGTTAACACTCAACATACAAAACACAACAGAACAGCAAAAAGCACAATTAAGAGGAGCAATAAGATTTTTCTCAGGAGAAAGAAATAACATAATAGTGCAAATAATAGACGATGAAGGAATAAAACCTTGTGGAGCAATATACTTAAATGAGGAGATTTTAAAGGAATTTGAAGAAATTTTAGGAAAAGAAAATGTTACAGTAGGGACAGACTTCGTGCCTTTGAACTAAAATAAAGATTAAAATAAAATATTACAATTATGTTACAAATTTAATTAAAATTTTCTTCTGGAAAAATCATTTACTTTTGCCATATTTTATGATATAATACTTATGGTCGGTAGAGAAAAAGCTTGTAAAGGAGTGACTAAAAATGTTTAATGTAGGAGATAAAGTAGTATACCCAATGCATGGGGCAGGTATTATACAAGACATAGAAGAAAAAGACATCTTAGGTGAAAAAACATCATATTACATAATAAAAATGCCAGGTGAAGTTAAGGTTATGGTGCCTACTTCAAAAGCAGAAGAAATAGGTATGCGAAATATTATTGATGTAGAAACAGCAAGCAAGGTTTTTAAAGTATTAGAAACAGATTCTACAGAAATGGCATTAAACTGGAACAAAAGATACAGAGACAATATGGAGAAAATGAAGAGTGGAGACATATATGAAATTGCAGATGTTGTTAGAAATCTAAGTTTTAAACAAAAAGAAAGAGGGTTATCTACTGGTGAAAAGAAGATGCTATTAAATGCAAGACAAATATTAGTAAGTGAATTAACATTGGCAGAAAATACTCAAAAAGAAAAAATAGAAGAATTAGTAGATAATAAAATAGATAAATCATTTGAAGAGTACAACGGAGCACCAAAAACAGGAGAAATAAAAAAATTAGTAAAATTTGAAACAGGAACAGATTAAATTCTGTTCTTTTTTTGTAAAACCTCTTTATTTTTATACTCAACTTATGGTAGAATAGTAAAAGAAAAATTTGAAAAGGAGTATGTAAAAATGAAAATTGCATATAAGCGAGTTTTACTAAAACTTAGTGGAGAAGCACTAGCAGGCGAAAGAAAGAACGGAATAGATGCAGATACTTTAGGAAAAATATGTGACAAAATAAAGGAAATAGTTGAAATGGGAGTAGAGGTTTCAATAGTTGTTGGAGGAGGTAATTTCTGGAGAGGAAGATATGGACATGAAATGGAAAGGACAACATCAGACTATATGGGAATGCTTGCAACAACAATAAATGGTTTAGCATTGCAAGATGCACTAGAAGCAAGAAACATTAAAACAAGACTTCAAACAGCAATTGAAATGAGACAAATTGCAGAACCATACATAAAAAGAAAAGCAGCAAAACACTTAGATAAACGAAGAGTTGTAATATTTACATGTGGTACAGGAAATCCATATTTTACAACAGACACAGGAGCAGCCTTAAGAGCAGCAGAAACAAATTCAGAAGTAATATTACTTGCAAAAACAATAGATGGAGTATATTCAGCAGATCCAAAAGAAGATAAGAATGCAGTAAAATATGATGAAATATCATATTTAGATATTTTAAACAAAGACTTAAAAGTAATGGACTCAACTGCGACCTCTTTGTGTAGAGACAACAATATTCCACTTGTTGTATTTGGAATAGATGATCCAGAAAATATAGTAAGAATTATTAAAGGGGAAAAAATTGGAACACTAGTGCGTTAGCTTGAAAAATAAACTTTGTATAGAAAAATACAAAATAAAAAATTAGGAGGTTTTTATGGAATTAAACAATATTGAAGAAAAAATGAATAAGACAATAAGTGTCTTACAAGAAAATCTATCAGAGGTAAGAGCAGGAAGAGCAAACCCAGCAATACTAAATAAAATAACTGTAAATTATTATGGAGTTGAAACTCCAATAAACCAAGTAGCAGGAATATCAGTTCCAGAAGCAAGACTAATTGTAATTCAACCATGGGATGCTAGTTTACTAAAAGAAATAGAAAAAGAAATATTAAAAGCAGAAATAGGAATAAATCCAAACAATGATGGAAAAGTTATAAGACTTGCGTTCCCAGAATTAACAGAAGAAAGAAGAAAGGAATTAGTAAAAGAAATAAGAAAAATGGGAGAAGAATCAAAAGTTTCAGTTCGTTCTATAAGAAGAGAAGGAATGGATATTGCAAAAGCAAAACAAAAAGAAGGAGAAATTACAGAAGATGAACTAAAAGCAGCTGAAGATAAAATTCAGAAATTAACAGATAATAAAGTAGCAGAAATAGATAAAGCAATAGAAAGCAAAGAAAAAGAAATAATGAGTGTTTAAATTAAAATGTGCTATAATAGCACATTTTAATTAATAAAAATTGAAATAATTTGTCGAAATTTGTCGAACAACCTCGAAACCGGACGAACGATTCTTCTTGATTTTATTAGTGGTTTGATGTATTATAGGTATGTAGTCTTTTTACTATATTAAACTAAGAAAGGGGAAAAAATCGTGAAAAACCTAGGAGTTTACTATGGTGCTACTCTATTAGATACAGCAGATTTAGTAGAATCAAATAACAAAAATAGGATTGTATTAGAGTACTATAGGAACAAGAATCACTCTCTAAAAACATTAAAACCAAAGACGTTTTACGGTATAACTGTTGTAAAAAAGGAATACATAAAAGATAAAGTGAAATTAGAAACAAACCGTATTAAACAAATATCAACAAACGAAGGAAAAATAAAGAATATAATAGAAACATTAAAAACTTACAAAGTAACACCAATTGCTCTCAATGATGTTTTAGCGGACTTACTTAAAAGACCAGAATTTCAAGAGAATTAAAAATGGTCAAAAACAGATAGGAAAAAAGTAAAAAAAATTACACTCCTATCTGTTTCTTTTTAGTTTTTTTTGATGAAACTCTTTACTTTTTATAATACTTATTATAAAATAAGTCCATATATAAAAAAAAAGGAGCAGGGATGTGTAAATGACTAGCAATTGGTTTAATAAAACTGTAGAAGAAACAGTTAGACAGCTAGAAACAAATGAAGAAATTGGATTAACAACAGAGGAAGTAAAAAAAAGGCAAGAAAAATATGGGCTAAATGAATTAGCTACAAAAAAGAAGAAAAGTACTTTTGTAAAGTTCTTGGAACAATTCAAAGACTTTATGATAATAGTACTTATTATTTCAGCTATAATATCAGGAATAGTAGGAGTTAAACAAGAAGGAATTTCAGGCATAACTGATACTATTATTATTTTAATAGTTGTTATTGCAAACGCAATAATAGGAGTTTTGCAAGAAAATAAAGCTGAAAAATCACTAGAAGCATTGCAAAAGTTAAGTAGCCATGTTGCAAAAGTTATGAGAAATGGAAAATTAGAAGTTGTTCCATCAAGAGAACTAGTACCAGGAGATATTGTTATTTTAGAAACGGGAGATTATGTGCCAGCAGACTTAAGAATAATTGAAGCAATAAATTTAAAATCTCAAGAAGCAGCCTTAACAGGAGAATCTGTGCCAGTAGAAAAGATGTCAGAAAAAATAGAAGATGAAAAAATAGGTATTGGAGACAGAATAAATATGTTATTCTCTTCAAGCCTAGTTACATATGGTAGGGGCAAGGCCATAGTAGTTGATACAGGTATGAATACAGAAGTAGGTAAAATAGCAGACATTATAAATTCAGCAGAAGAAGGAGAAACACCTCTTCAGGCAAAACTAAATAAACTAGGCAAAACGCTAGGAATACTTGCATTGATAATTTGTTTTGTAATATTTGGAATAGGTCTTTTATATGGAAAAGATGTTATAGAAATGTTCTTAACAGCAGTAAGCTTAGCAGTTGCAGCAATACCAGAAGGTCTACCAGCTGTATCAACAATAGTTCTAGCAATAGGTGTTCAAAGAATGGTAAAGAAAAATGCTATTGTAAAAAAACTTCCAGCAGTAGAAACATTAGGAAGTGCAACAGTTATCTGTTCAGATAAAACAGGAACTTTAACACAAAACAAGATGACAGTAGAAAAAATCTTCTATAATAACAAAATTCATAATGTTAAAGACTTCAAAAGAGATTTAGCAGATGAAGATTTAAATAAATTAATATATGCAAGTATGTTATGTAATGATACAAAAATATCAGAAAATAATAAACTTACAGGAGATCCAACAGAAACAGCACTTGTAGACTTAGGTTTTAAATTAGATTATGAAGGAAAAATATATGGTCAATATCCTCGAGTAAAGGAAATTCCATTTGATTCAGACAGAAAATTAATGACAACAGTTCATCTTGATAATGGTAAATATATTGTATACACAAAAGGTGGTGTAGATGAGCTTCTAGCAAGATGTACAAGATATCTTCTAAATGGAGAGATAAAAGAAGATTTAAGTGGTTTTAAAGAGCAAATTAGAAAAGTAAATAATGAAATGGCAAGTTCTGCATTAAGAGTTCTAGCAATGGCATATAAAGTGTTAGACTATGAGCCTTCAAATGAAGAAATGAAGAATATGGAAAATGACTTGATTTATATAGGAATGGTAGGAATGATAGATCCACCAAGACTAGAAGTAAAAGATGCAGTTGCAACCTGTAAAAAGGCAGGAATAAAAACAGTAATGATTACAGGAGACCACAAGGTTACGGCAATAGCAATAGCCAAGACACTTGGAATACTAGAAAATGAAGATGAAGCTATAACAGGATTAGAACTTGAAGAGATGAGCCAAGAGGAATTGGAAAAAAATATACGTAAATATTCGGTATATGCAAGAGTATCTCCAGAACATAAGGTAAGAATAGTAAAGGCATGGCAAGCAAATGGAGAAATTGTTGCAATGACAGGAGATGGAGTAAATGATGCACCATCATTAAAAATAGCAGATATTGGTTGTGCAATGGGTGTAGTTGGAACAGATGTTGCAAAAGAAGCAGCAGATGTAATTCTAACAGATGATAACTTTGCAACAGTAGTAACGGCAGTAGAAGAGGGACGCCGTATCTATGATAATATTTTAAAAGCAATACAGTTCTTACTATCAAGCAATATAGGAGAAATAGTAACACTATTTATGGCAATATTAATAACACCATGGCTTTCAAAGAAATTTGGAATAGATATAAATATAATACAAACTTTACTTCCAATACACTTATTATGGATAAACTTAGTAACAGACTCACTTCCAGCATTAGCACTAGCGGTTGATCCTGCAGAAGATGATATAATGAATAGAAAACCATTAAAACATAAAGGGCGGAGTATTTACAAAAGGTATGACATGGAGAATAATTTACCAAGGAATAATGGTAGGGCTTTTAACCTTAATGGCCTTTATACTAGGTCTAAGTACACCAGATAAATCACCAGAGGAAAGAGTTATAATAGGTCAAACAATGGCATTTTATGTACTTGCACTATCAGAGTTAGTACACATATTTAATATAAGAAATAACCACAAATCAGTATTTAAATCAAATCCATTTAACAATAAAAAACTAATATTAGCAGAAATCGTGTCAGCATCATTAATGTTTATAATACTATTCACATCGCAACTAAGAAAAATATTCAATATAGTATTATTACCAAAAGAACATATATTTGAAATAGTATTATTAGTATTTGCACCATTAGTAATAGTTGAAATGTTTAAGTTATTAAAAATAAATGGAAAGGAATAATAAGGAGAAATTACATTGGAATTAAAAATAAAAGGAATATACAAACATTTTAAGGGTGATTATTATATGGTAGAAGATATTGCTATACATAGTGAAACAAAGGAAAAATATGTAGTATATAGAGCACTATATGATGATAATAAATTATATATAAGACCATATGAAATGTTTTTATCAAAGGTTGATAAGCAAAAATACCCAAATGTAAAACAAGAATATAGATTTGAATTGCAAAATATAGAAAGTAAAAATAAGTAGTTATTATCCTCCCAAAATTTGGGGGGAGTTTTTAATGCTTTTCTCTTGACTACTGATAAAAATTAATGTATTATATAATAGTATATAAAGAAGGAATAGGTGATTTTCATATATGTTATGTTCAGTATGCCATAAAAATGTGGCTGTAATTTTCGCAAAAAAAATAGATGGAGATAAAAGCACAATGGAGGGCTATTGCTTAGAGTGTGCTAAAAAGAAAGGAATTAATCCACTAGAGTTTTTAGTTCAACAATCAGGACTAACAGAAGAACAAATAGAGGATATGTCTAATCAATTTGAAACAATTCTAGGAGAAGTTTCAGAGAATATAAATCCAGAGAATTTAGAAAATATAGAAGGAGAAGGAGCTAGTTTGGGTTCAATTTTTTCAAATATGTTTGGAGGAAAAAACGGAGAAACTTCAAAGGAAAAAGAGCAAAAAAGTAACACTAAGGTGAAAACTAAACAAAAAGAAAAGAAAAAGAGTTTTCTAGATGTATATGGCACAAATCTAACAGCAAAAGCGAGAAAAAATGAAATAGATGAAGTTGTTGGAAGAAACATGGAAATTGAAAGAGTTATTCAAATTTTAAATAGACGTTTAAAAAATAATCCATGTTTAATAGGAGAGCCAGGAGTTGGAAAAACCGCAATAGCAAATGGATTAGCAATAAAAATTGCAAGACAAGAAGTTCCAGCGAAACTTTTAAATAAAGAAGTATATTTGCTAGATATGACAGCTGTTGTAGCAGGAACACAGTTTAGAGGTCAATTTGAAGGCAGAATGAAGGCAATTATTGATGAATGTAAACAATCAAAGAATATCATTTTAGTTATAGATGAAATACATAATATAATTGGCGCAGGAGATGGGGAACATTCAATGAATGCAGCAAATATTTTAAAACCATCACTAGCAAATGGAGAAGTCCAACTAATTGGAACAACAACCCTAAAAGAATATAGAAAATATGTTGAAAAGGATACTGCATTAGAAAGACGTTTACAACCAGTTTTAGTTGAAGAACCAACAGTCCAAGCAACAATTGAGATTTTAAAAGAAATTAAGAAATATTACGAAGACTTTCATAAAGTTGCAATATCAAATGATGTTATAGAACAAACAGTTAAAATGTCTGAAAAATACATACATGATAGATTTTTACCAGACAAAGCAATAGACATATTAGATGAAGCATGTGCGAAAATAAATTTAAATAATAAAGAATTATATGAACTAGAAGTATTAAAAAACAAACTTGCAAAAATAGAAGAAGAAAAAGAAGAAGCGGTACAATCAGATTCAATTGAAGATTATCAAAAAGCAGCAGATTTAAAAACAGAGGAATGCAATATAAAGGATAGAATAAACGAATTAAATTCAAAATTAGTAGTTAAAAAACTTACAGTTCAAGATGTTGCAGAGGTAATAGAACACACAACCAAAATACCCGTAAAGAAAATAACTGAAGCAGAAACACAGAAATTGCTAAATCTAGAATCAAACCTACATAACAGAATAATAGGTCAAGATGAAGCTGTAAAGGCAGTAGCAAAGGCAATTAGAAGGAATAGAGCAGGACTACAAAGTTCAAAAAGGCCACCATCATTTATATTTGTAGGACCAACGGGCGTAGGAAAAACAGAACTTGCAAAAACTATTGCTTATGAAATGTTTGGAAGTGAAGATGCGATAATAAGAATTGATATGTCTGAATATATGGAAAGTCATTCAACTGCAAAGCTTATAGGCTCACCTCCTGGATATGTAGGATATGATGATGCAGGTCAGCTAACAGAAAAAGTGAAAAGAAAACCATATTCAATAATTCTATTAGATGAAATTGAAAAAGCACATCAAGATGTATTTAATATATTACTTCAAATATTAGACGACGGAAAACTTACAGATTCACAAGGAAACACAGTAAGTTTTGAAAACACGATAATAATAATGACATCAAATGCAGGTTCTAATTTAAACACCAATTCAATAGGATTTGGTAAGAGTTCTTTAGATAAGAATAAGATAGAAAGTGCATTAAAGGAGATATTTAGACCAGAATTCTTAAATAGAGTAGATGAAATAATAAGCTTTGATAGTTTAACAAAAGAACAATTACTTCAAATTGTAGATTTATTATTAAAAAACACTCAAAATGCATTAGATAATAAAAATATCAAATTAGAAGTATCAGAAGAAGCAAAAAAATATATACTAGAAAAAGGAACAGACCTAAAATATGGAGCAAGACCTTTAAGAAGAGCAATTCAAAAGTATATAGAAGATGAAATATCTGAAATGATATTAAAAGGAGAAATAGAACAATACCAAACTGTGGAAGTTTCACTAGAAGACGATAAACTTAAATTTATCTCAAAATAAGGAGGAAATATGCTTAAATATGTACCAAATGCCTTAACAATATTAAGATTTTTACTTATACCAATTATAATAATAGCATGTGCTCAAGGACAATATATTATAGCAATAATTGTTCTTACAATATCAGGACTTACCGATATTTTAGATGGAACAATTGCTAGAAAATATAACTTAATAACAGACTTTGGAAAATTAATGGATCCATTAGCAGATAAAGCAACACAAATAAGCTTATTAACTACTCTTTTCATAAAAGGAGTAATTCCAATATGGATATTAGCAATAGTAGTATTAAAAGAATTCTGTATGGTATCGGGGGCTTCCTTCCTATATGGAAAAGAACTAGTTGTATCAAGCAAATGGTATGGAAAACTTGCAACAGTACTATTTTATATAGCAATGGTAATATCATTATTCTTAGAACAGATAGGAAAAACTCAAAGTAATTTAATAAAAACTATAGGATTAGCAGACAAAATAATATATTACTTAGCAGTAATAACCACAATAGCATCACTTATCTTGTATATGAAGGCTTTTTATGTACAAGGATACCTTAAGAAAAGTAATAATAAACAAAAATAGAAATAACGGTCAATGGCCGTTATTTGTATTTGAAATTGATTTTTAAAATAATTATATTAAATCCTTCACAACTTCTCCTGCAATTATTAGTCCTGCAACTGATGGAACAAATGAAATACTGCCTGGTATTGCTTTTCCGTTTTCTGAAATTGCTCCTGTTTTAATTGGTTCTTCTCTAGAATACAGAACCTTCAGATGTTTTATATTTCTAGCTTTTAATTCTTTTCTCATAACCTTTGCAAGAGGACACACTTGTGTTTTATAAATATCAGTAATTTCAAATTTTGTTGGGTCTAATTTATTGCCAGTACCCATTGAAGAAATTATAGGAATGTTAAGCTCTTGAGCTTGCATAACTAGTTCAATCTTAGCTGTTACTGTATCAATACAATCTACAATATATGTAATACTGTTGTCTAATATGTTACTATTTCCTGGAAGAAAAAATTCTTCATAGGCTTCAATATGAGCATTTGGATTAATCGATAAAATTCTTTGCTTAGAAACCTCTACCTTTGCTTTCCCAATAGTATCATAAGTTGCAATAAGCTGACGATTTATATTAGAAATGCTTACTACATCTTTATCAACTAAAACAAAATTCTGAACTCCGGCTCTAGCCAGAGCTTCAACAACAAAAGAACCAACACCACCGATTCCAAAAATGGCAACTTTAGAATTTTTAAGTTTGCTTAGTCCCTCTTTTCCAATTAAAAGTTCAGTTCTAGAAAATTGATTTTCCTCCATAAAATTAACCAGTCCTTTTCTTCAATTCATTAAAAGCTTGACGAACAGCAATAGCAAGTTGAGCTGAACAAGAAGTAGGCTTTGAGCCACACTTTATATCTTTAAAAAGCTCTTCAATTTCCTCGACAGTTTTTCCCTCAACAACCCTTGCAATAGCTGCTAAGTTACCAGGACAACCACCATAAAAAGTAACATTAGTAATAACATTACCATTTATATCAAAATCAATTTGTCTACTACAAGTACCATAAGTTTTGTAACTATATCTCATAAAAAACCTCCATGTTATTAAATTAAACTAATATAATAAAATTATACAATTAAAATGAATAAAAATCAAGAAAAAATATATTTTAAAATCAGGTATTTTGGTAAATTTGAAAAAAATAATAATAACATATTGACAAATAATTAATGTGATGATATTATATTCGCAGCGAGGATGGAGGTGAAAATTATGTCTAAAGAATTTGAAGAAAAAGTATTAACTGAATTTGAGAAAATACATGAATTTCAAGATAAGGCACTAGCCGAATTTGAGAGGATACATAAATTTGAAAGAAAGTCAGATGAAAGAACAGAAAAATTAGAGAACAGAATGGATAAATTAGAGAACAGAATGGATAAATTAGAGAATAGAATGGATAGCATGGATAAAACTCTAAAGAGTATGTGTAGATCATTAACTTTAATTGAAGACCAAGTCATGAACAAAATACCAGCTTTGTTTGATGGATATTCAGCACATGAGGAAAAAATAGAACAAGAAAAATCAGAATTGAATTCAATAAATGAAAAAATTGAAAATCATGATATTAGAATTTCATATCTTGAAGAAAAAATAGTTTAATTCTTAAAATTCAAAACATAGGGGAGAATATAATATAAAAAGAAGCTTAGAAGTGTAATTATTTAATTATAGTTCTAAGCTTCTTTTTATATAATTAAAATTGTAAAAAAACATTGCAAATCAAAATATTATATAGTAAAATTATAAAAAATGGAATGACATCCATGTTTACTATACGCGAAAGGAAATGATAAAATATGAAAGAGAAAAACCAAGGAATAACACTAATAGCATTAATAATGACGATAATAATATTATTAATTCTAGCAACAATAAGTGTAAATGTTGTTATAAAAGGAGACTTGTTTAGAAAAGCAGGAGAAGCGGCAGATAAGACAAATGAAAAAATAGGATATCAACAAAATAGAGTAGATGAATTAATGAATGATTTATATACTGTAGAAGAAAATATGTATGGACCAGAAATAGGATTAAAATATTATGTTATAGGAACAAATATAAAAGTATACCTTAAAGATTCGTATTATGATTTTTTAGTACAAAAACTCTAGAAGAAAAAGAAAATCAAATATCAAGGATTTTATTAAATGGATTAACATTAGAAGAAGCTGCGGAACAAAATGGATCAACTATAGATGAATTAATTAATAAGATTGGATTAAACTCTTATGAGGAATTAGTTGATGCTTTGGCAATACAGTGCTTTGAGGGAGATTTTTGTAACTATAATCCAATAACTGCGAAGAAAACTCTAACAGAAAAAGAAAACACAATAGCTAAAGCAGAAGGATATAATAATTTATCAGAATACTTAGCTGCACAAAATAAAACAAAAGATGAGTGGTTTGAAGAAAATAAAAATGGAAACATTACTTATGAAGAGTTTATAAGTACACAGTTTGTAAGTATAGAATTGAGGAAAGAGGAAAATTCTGTAACGGTTGTAAAACCAAATGGAGAAGAGACAGTGATTAATTATTGGAGTATGAGTATACTAGGACATGAAAGTGAAATTGTAAACTATAAAGTTGATGAAGATGGAGACTATATATTTAAAGCGTATAATACCAAAGGAAGAACTGCCCAAATGACTGTGCCAGTAAAGTTACAAAAGGGAACATTTACTTTAAAAGATGAAGCAACAAATGAAATATTAGGAACATTTGAATTTGTGAAAGGACAGACGTGGGGAGAATTTTTAGAGGAAGAAAGAACAATAAATGGAGTTAAATTTAGTAAAAATGATGCTAAGTATAATAAGTTTAAAATTCAAACTAAAGACAAATTATATAATGGACTGACAATAGAAGAAAAAAAGGTAAGTATACAAGATAAAATAATAGATGGAGTAACATATAATGCAGTACTTATTTACGAATAATATAAGAGTTAAATGGAGCAAACTTTAAATTGTGTGTGTGTATCATATATGGCAGAATATATTATAAAAAAGGAAAGGGTGATTGTATGAAAATAGGTATCGATATAGGTGGGAGCCATGTAGCTATAGGATTAATTAATGGAAATGGAAAGATAATTGCAAAAGAAGATCAAGATTTAAATAATGATTTAAGAAGTAAAGACTACTGCAAAAAGTTGGTTAATACTATTATAGAGTTAATAACGAAAATTTTAGAGGAGAAAAAAATTGATATAAAAGAAATAAGTTTGATTGGTATAGCAATTCCAGGTACAGTCTCAGAAACTCATATTATTAAAGCAAAGAATCTACATATTAAAGATTTCAATATCGTTTCTGAAATTAATAAATATTTTAATATTCCAATTGTTTTGAGAAATGATGCCAAATGTGCAGCAATTGCAGAAAAAGAATACGGAAGTTTAAAAAAATATGATGATGCATTGTTTTTAACAATAGGTACAGGTATAGGCGGAGCAGTTTATTTAGGAGGAAAACTACTAAAGCCAAAAAAATACGAAGGTTTTGAAATAGGACATATGGTAATAAAAAAAGATGGTATCAAATGCAATTGTGGACGAAAAGGATGCTTCGAAAAATATGCATCAATGAAAACCTTTAAAGACAGAATTCAAAGCAAGTTCAATAATAAAAATTTAACAGGAAAAGAGATAAAGGAATTATTGACAGATAAGTCTTACCAAAAAGAAATAGAAGAGATTATAGATGAATATATAGAAGACTTAAGCATAGGGCTAGCAAATTTAATAAATATATTTGAACCAGAAGTAATTTCAATAGGTGGAGGATTTGTACATTTTAAAGATATATTGCTAGAAAAATTAGTTAACAAATTAAATAAAGAAGATATGTTATTTAATAATCAAGCAGTTCCTAAAATTATCACAGCAAAATTAAAAAATGATGCAGGAATAGTTGGAAGTGTTATTGAATATAAAGATTAAGACTTGTTAATAATTATCTTACAAGGAGGACATATGACATACAAATTCACAAAAAAGGCTGAAAAAGCTGTGCAAATAGCAGAAAGCTTAGCAATTGAGCTAGGACATAATTATGTTGGAACAGAACATATTCTATATGGATTAGTAAAAGAACCAGCAGGAATTGCAAATAAAGTACTAGAAAGTCAAAATATTACAACAGAGGCAGTTCTTGAAAAGATAGAAGAACTAGTAGGGGTAGGCGAAAAGAAAAATAGTGGAACTATGGGACTAACTCCTAGAACTAAAAGGGTTATAGAAAATGCATTTAGAGAAGCAAGAAGACTTGGCTCAGAATATATAGGAACAGAGCATTTGCTTATAGGAATAATGCGTGAGGCAGATAGTGTGGCAGTAAGAATAATGCTAGAACTAAATTTAGAACCACAAAAATTATATAATCAAATAGTAAAGGTAATAAATGAATATGATGTAGTTGATGGAAATAATTTAGATACAGAAAAATCAAATAAAGGCAGTTATAACAATACACCAACATTAAATCAATTTGGGAATGATTTAAGTAAACTTGCAAAAGAAGGAAAACTTGACCCAGTAATAGGAAGAAAAAATGAAATTGATAGAATAATACAAATATTATCAAGAAGAACGAAAAATAATCCATGTCTAATAGGTGAACCTGGTGTTGGAAAAACAGCAGTAATAGAAGGACTGGCAGAAAAGATAGTAGCAGGAGAGGTGCCTGAGAATTTAAAAGGGAAAAGGGTTGTAACACTTGATATATCTGGAATGGTAGCAGGCGCAAAATATAGAGGAGATTTTGAAGAGAGAATAAAAAAAGCATTAAAAGAGGTAAAAAAAACAGAAGATATAATAATCTTCATTGATGAAATTCATACAATAGTTGGAGCAGGTGCAGCAGAAGGAGCAATAGATGCAGCAAATATTTTAAAGCCACTTTTAGCAAGAGGAGAAATTCAAATAATTGGTGCAACAACATTAAACGAATATAGAAAATATATAGAAAAGGATAGTGCCTTAGAAAGAAGATTTCAACCAATAACAGTTGAAGAACCTTCTGAAGAGGAAACAATAGAAATTTTAAAAGGTGTAAGAGACAAATACGAAGCACATCATAATGTAAAAATAACAGATGAAGCAATCATTAAAGCAACAAAACTTTCAATCAGATATATAAATGATAGATTTTTACCAGATAAGGCAATAGATTTAATAGATGAAGCAGCATCAAGAGCAAAGCTAAAAACATATACAGAACCGATAATATTGAAAGAGATAGAGGAAAAGATACAAAAAATAACCTCAGAAAAAGAAGAAGCAATTGCAACTCAAAACTTTGAAAAAGCAGCAGAATTGAGAGACATAGAAGGGCAAGAAAAAGAAAAATTAGAAAAAGAAAAACAAAAATGGAAAGACAAAACAAGCAAAAGTGTAAAACAAATAGGAGAAGAAGAAATTGCAGAGGTAATAAGTAGTTGGACAGGTATACCAGCTAAAAAGATATCACAAGATGAAAATGAAAGACTTAAAAATCTAGAGCAAATTTTACATTATAGGGTAATAGGTCAAAATGAAGCGGTAAAAGCAGTTGCAAAGGCAATAAAAAGAAGTAGAATAGGGCTTCAAGATCCCAATAGGCCAATAGGTTCATTTATGTTTTTAGGACCAACAGGTGTTGGAAAAACAGAGCTCTCAAAAGCTTTAGCAGAGGCTCTTTTCGGAAATGAAAACTCAATTATAAGAATTGATATGTCTGAATATATGGAGGCACATTCAACTTCAAAAATGATAGGCTCACCTCCTGGATATGTGGGTTTTGATGAAGCAGGAGGACTAACAGAAAAGGTACGAAGAAAACCATATTCTGTAATTCTATTTGATGAAATTGAAAAGGCACATCCAGATGTATTAAATATGTTACTTCAAATATTAGATGATGGAAGACTTACAGATTCTCATGGAAGAGTAGTAAGTTTCAAAAACACAGTAATAATAATGACATCAAATATAGGAGCAAGGCTAATTACAGATAAAAAAACATTAGGATTTACTTTAGCTGAGAATAATCAAGAATTAAAAGAATACGAAATAACCAAAAAAGAAGTACTAGCAGAATTAAAGAAAGAATTCAAACCAGAATTTATTAATCGTATAGATGAAATAATTGTTTTCCATAAACTACTACCAGAAGAAATAGAACAAATAGCTGATATTATGTTTAAACAAATACAAGAAAGATTAAAAGAACAAAATATAGAAATTAAAATAAATGAAAAAGCAAAAGAATTAATAGTGGCAAAAGGAACAGACTCAAACTATGGGGCAAGACCATTAAGAAGAATAATACAGACAATGTTAGAAGATAAAATTGCAGAAGAAATAATCGAAGGAAATTTAAAAAAAGGAGAAAGAGCGACAATAACAGAACAAGATGGAGAAATAGTTGTGGAAAACTAAGTGCAAAATGTGGATAAAAATCCACACAAGAGAACAACTAGAGTGCTAGCAAAATAATAAAAAGAGAATAAAAAATAACAATAAACAACATAAAAATTGTTTATTGTCATTTTTTTTACACAATTTTCATACAACACAATGTTCTAAAACAACAAATAATAGTATATCTTTCATATAATCTACTTATAAATTTATTATTGAAAGGATTCTATTATGAAAACGAGAATAAGAGATTTAAGAGAGGACAAAGACTTAACCCAAACAGAAGTTAGCAAAATGCTAAATATAACACAAGTAGCATACTCATACTATGAACTAGACAAACGTAATATTCCATTAGAATCACTATGTAAATTAGCAGATTATTACAATGTAAGTATAGACTATATCTTGTACAGAACAGACAAAAAAGAGAAAGTATCATAAAGCCTATCCTGTAAATTATATATCATCAGCTCCAATTGGAGCACAAACTGTAAACAAAAGGAAGATTTTTTATGAAGGTTTTTATACATTTCAGGTTTATCATATTTTAGCAATAGTTATAAAGAATAAATATCTATTATCCTGTTATAATTGTTCTACTTTTCTCAAATAAAATTTCTTCAAATTTTTTTGAAAGATTTCCGTGGCATTCAAGACATTGTATTATATCATTATCTGTTATTGGTATTATTAGTCCATTATCATCTTTAAAAGTATCTATACATCTTTTTATAAAAAGTTTTTCATTATCAATTTTTCTACAAGATAATATGCCTAGCCTTCCTCTTTTTGTACTAAATCTACCCGCTAATTGGTCAAGTTCTGGATTATTAATATCACTCGAATAATTTTTACATTCTATAAATAAAAATGGGCAAGGTACATTTGCTTTTTCAGATATATATGTAAAAAATCCATATTCTGAAACATTTGTAAAACATATATCTATTCTTTTTCTACCATCATTAATTTCTTTTTCCTTTTTTGGATTTATAAGATTTGGATAAAGTAATAGTTCAAATATACCAATCATTAAATTGTGAAATTCAGATGCTGATTTTGTACCATATGGAATACTTTTCAATCTATTAAATGGAATATCTCTTTCAGTATCAATATCTACAAAATCAAGTTCAAATTGAGATTTTGTTAAATTTAATTTCTCACTAATTTTCATTTTTACCCCAAAAAAATTCTTATTTTTACAATATTATAGAATATTTTTACAAAATTTTCAAATATTGTTGATTTTAGAACTTATGTTTGGTATAATAAAACAAACTAATCATTATTTTAAGAAAGAGGTTGGAATATGCCAGAATTAAATGTTTTAAATCAAAAGATTACTTATATAAAAATTGATGATGAAGATTATATATCAATTACCGATATGCTTAAATCAAAAGATGGAGATTTTTTTGTTTCAGACTGGCTAAGGAATAGAAATACCATTGAATTTTTAGGTATTTGGGAAGAAATTCATAATCCTAATTTTAATTATGGCGAATTCGCCATAATTAAAAGTCAAGCTGGTTTAAATAGTTATAAAATAAGTGTAAAAGAATGGACTGAGAAAACAAATGCAATTGGCATAATCTCAAAAGCTGGAAGATATGGTGGAACCTATGCTCATAAAGATATTGCTTTTGAATTTGGAATGTGGATTAGTCCAAAGTTTAAACTATTATTGATAAAAGAATTTGAAAGATTAAAAGCAGAGGAACAAAAACAAATAGGTTGGAAAGCTAAGAGAGAACTGTCAAAAATTAATTATAGGATACATACTGATGCAATAAAAAATAATTTAGTACCTAAAGAATTAACTAAAAATCAAATAAACTTTGTTTATGCAGAAGAAGCTGATGTATTAAATATGGCTTTATTTGGTATGACAGCAAAAGAATGGCGTACTAAAAATCCTAATTTAGATGGAAATATAAGAGATTATGCAACAATGAATGAATTAATATGTTTAGCAAATTTAGAAAATTTAAATTCTGTTTTTATAAATGAAGGATTAAAACAATCTGAAAGACTTGAAAAATTAAATAAAATAGCTATATCACAAATGCAAATTTTAAATGATACTGATATTAAATATTTAAATTCATAAATATAAAAACAGAATGTATCACCCTTAATGGATGATACATTCTGTCTGTTTGTTGTCTAATTTTTTCACGGCAACCGTTTTTTTAAAATTGCATTTTCACGTGCTTTTCTGTCTTTTTCGCATCTTGTAACATATCGTGTGCCATCGTAATATTTAGTGCTCTTCCTTTGAGGCATGTACCTCACAGGGCAGTTCTTATTTTTACAAAAAGCACATTTTAAGTTACTTTTTAAAACAGAAAAAAATGTAATTTTTGCCATACGCTTTTCCTCCTTAATAATTATTAATGGATTCTTTTGATAACTTAGATAAGTGTTCAATAGCTTCATCAACCGTATCAGCCACGAGATATAACTGGCGATTTTTAGAATCAGCAAAGCCCTCATCATAAATTCGTTCTAACATATTTAACAATTGTTCAAAAAAGCCATTTTCGTTTATTACTATAATTGGTACATTATGCTCGTGATTTCTTCTTGTCTCAATTGCAGTAAGTAATTCATCAATAGTTCCAATGCCACCTGGTATAAAAATCATTACATCAGATAAATCAATAAAAGCATTTTTTTTTTCATTTACAGTATCAAACATATATGCTTTACTGTACGAAAGAGACTTTAAATCATCTGCATATGCTTTTGCGATAGTAACAATGATTTTACTCTCTGGTGACTTAGATACAACTGAATAAATTTTTCCCATTAGTCCCACATCACAACCACCAAAAACAAAATTGTAACCTTTTTTTACAATAAAATTGCCTATTTCTTCAGCTATTCTATTGTAATTTTCATTCTCAGTAGTCCTTGATGAACAGCCTACAAAAATATTCATAATATGCCGAACTCCTTTCGCTAAATAATTATTTAATCGGTTACTTTTGCACATTTATGTGTCTTCTAGTTTATGATATTTTATGTTACTTTGCAACATAAACACTAAAATTTGCTACAGAACTAACTTTATTCCAAAAAGCAAAAAATAAGCCGACTAAATCGACTTATATCTGTGAAATGATATTCACTTTTTTGTTTTCTTTAAACTCACTTGTTGCAATACTTTCAAGTGGTTCGACGAAAACGCATTATGGAGCGGGTAGAGGGAATTGAACCCTCGCTACCAGGTCGGAAGCATGGCATTCTACCACTAAATTATACCCGCATCTAATATAATTTTATCATACAAAATAAAAAAGTCAAGAAAATCATTGAAAAAGAAAAGTTGATATGATAAAATATGAGCATATTAAACATACGAGGAGGAAGGATATGAAGAACAACAAAGGAATAACCTTAATAATAGTTATAATCATAGTTATATTACTACTTATAATTTCAGGTTTATCAATTAATTATGGTATAGATTCATACAACAAATCTAAAGTTGTACGCTTTGAAGCATATATGAAATTGCTTCAAAAGAAAGTGGATATAGCTTTAGAAGAAGGCATAGATTACACAGAACTTGGTTCTCCATTAACCCAAGAACAAGAAACTAAGTTACAAGAAATAATATCATCCAATAGTTCTATTGAAACACAAAGCTTAACAGATGCAAAGCTAAGATACTTTTCAAGCAGCCAAATAAAGGAGACTTTTGATTTGGGTGATGTTTATGATGATATAGTAGTAAACTTTGAGAACAGAGATGTAATAAGCCTAAATGGAGTTAAGAAGGATGGTGTTATGCACTATGTTGAGTACACATTATACTAAAATGGAAGGGATAGATTATGGGGAAAATAGTTTTATTAGATGAGTTAACGATAAATCAAATAGCAGCTGGAGAAGTAATAGAAAGACCAGCTTCTGTTGTAAAAGAATTAGTAGAAAACTCAATAGATGCGGGAGCAACTAGTATAAATATAGAAGTCAAAAATGGAGGAATAAAACAAATTAGAATAACAGATAATGGTTCGGGAATTGCAGAAGACGACTTAAGATTTGCATTTGAAAGACATGCTACTAGCAAAATAAGAACAGCAGAGGATCTTGAAAGTGTAAAATCAATGGGATTCAGAGGAGAGGCTTTGGCAAGTATTGCAGCAATTTCTCATATAGAATTAATTACCAGAACAGCAGAAGAATTCATGGGAAATAAGATAATAGTAGAAGGTGGAGATATAATAGAACAGGAGGAAACAGGAGCACAAAAAGGAACAACTATAATAGTAAGTAACTTGTTTTATAATACTCCAGTAAGATACAAGTTTTTAAAAAAAGATTATACAGAACTTGGATATATAGAAGATGCAGTTACAAGAATAGCTTTGTCGAATCCAAATGTAGCAATAAAATTATCAAATGAGAATAAGACAATATTACAAACAAACGGAAATGGAGACATAAAGACAGTAATATATAGCCTATATGGAAAAGAAATAACAGATGGATTAATAGATATAGACTATCAATATGAGAATATAAAAGTTACAGGTGTAATTGGAAAACCTGAAATAGCAAGGAATAATAGAACATATCAAATGTTTTTTGTGAACAAAAGATTTATTAAAGATAAGACCTTATCAGCAGGTGCAGAACAAGCCTTTAAAGGACTTCTTCCAATAGGAAAGTTTGGCTTTGTAATACTTAATTTAGAAATAGATCCTAGAAACATAGATGTAAATGTGCATCCAACAAAATTAGAAATAAGATTTCAAGAAGAGCAAAAGGTATTCAAAGCAATATATCATTCAATTAGGGAAGGACTTTTAAAAAAAGACCTAGTTAAAAACACAGAAAAAACACTAGAAATAGAAACAAAACAAGAGATAGAACCAATAGACCAAGAAGTGAGAAATGACACTAAAAAAGATATGACGGAAAACAAGAATATTGAACAAATATCTGAAATAATAAATTCTAATACAGAAAAGAGAGTCGAGCCAGAACCTGATATGCAAGCAACTCAAAGGTTTGAGCCAATAACCGAAAAAGTTGAAGACAAAAAAACAGGTTTATTTGGATTATTCAAAAAAAAGGATAACACTATAGAGGAAGAAGTTGAAAAAAATGCAATAGAAGAAATATTTGCATATAAGAGTAATGAAATATACAAAACAGATAAAGAAACAAACGACGAAACATCTCAAAATATGAATTTTAAAAAAATGTACAATGAAACATTTGGAATAGAAAAAGAAGAAAGTGAAGATGTTGAAAAGATAACAGACTATTCATATGCAGACACAAAACAAAATCTTTCAATGTTTGAAGATAATGAGGAATACAAAAATGCACCTCCATATAAATATTGTGGGACAGTATTTTCAACATACATTATAATAGAAATGGGAAATGAAATGTACATAATAGATCAACATGCAGCGCATGAAAGAGTTATGTATGAAGAAATAAAGAAAAACTATTATGAAACAGCAGAAAAGGAATCTCAAATAATGCTATTACCAGACATAATAAATTTATCACATAAAGAAAAAACAATAGTAAAAGAAAACCTTGATTTATTCAAAAAAGCTGGTTTCATGTTAGAAGAATTTGGAGAAAGTACAATAAGACTAATAGGTGTTCCAGCAATTTGTATGGATATGGACACAAAAGAACTATTCTTAGAAATACTAGATACAATTGATACTGTCGCAATAACAGCAAAACAAGAAAAGGAAGATAAGTTCATTGCAACAATTGCTTGCAAAGCAGCAGTAAAGGCAAATATGGCATTGACTAAAGAGGAAGTAGATGCCTTAATGAAAAAACTATTAGTATTACCTAACCCATTTACCTGTCCACATGGGAGACCAACAGCAATAAAAATGAGTAAAGTAGATTTGGAGAAGAAGTTCAATAGAAGAAAGTAGTAGATACTTTGTGCTAATGAATAATTCTAGAGAGGAAGATGTTTTGAAGCCAAATATATATGTAATTGGAGGACCAACTGCATCAGGAAAATCTAAACTGGCAGTTGAGCTTGCAAAAAGAATAAATGGAGAAATTATTTCAGCAGATTCTATGCAAATATATAAGGATATGAATATTGGAACTGCAAAGTTAACTAAAGAAGAAATGCAAGGTATAAAACACCATTTATTAGACTTTGTATCACCAGAAGAAAGATATAGTGTTGCAAATTTTAAAACAGATGCCAAAATAAAAATAGAGGAAATACTAAAAAAAGGTAAAACACCTATAATAGTAGGTGGTACAGGTCTTTACATAGATAGTATGATATATGGAATTGAATTTCAAGATGAAAAAATAGATAAAGAATATAGAGAAGAATTAAACGAACTAGCAGAAAAGGAAGGACTAGAAAGACTATACGAAGAAGCAAGAAAAATTGATCCGGAGGCAATGAAAAAAATAAGCATAAATGATAAAAAAAGGATTATAAGAGTACTAGAAATATATCATAAAACAGGAAAAACAAAAACAGAAGTAGAAAAAGAATCAAGAAAGAATGAAATTAAGTATAATTATAAAATGTTTGCAATAACGATGAATAGAGAAAAGCTATATGAAAGAATAGAAAAAAGGGTAGACCAAATGATTGAACAAGGGCTAATAGAAGAGGTACAAAGTATCTTAAATAAATATCACAAATTTCCTACAGCAATGCAGGGATTAGGGTATAAAGAAGTTGTTGAATATCTAGAAAATAAACTTACAAAAGAAGAAATGATAGAAAAGATTAAGAAGAAAACTAGACATTATGCAAAAAGACAACTAACGTGGTTTAGAAAAAATAAGGAAACAATATGGCTAGATGGAGAAAAACCCTTAGAAAAAAATTTGGAAATAATAATAAATGGAGAATAATTAGAAAGCTAAAAAAGTACAAGAAACTTAGAAGGAGGAAACGTAAAGATGACCAAGGTTAAAGAAAAACCAAAAAAAAAGGCTAACAAAAAACGTAGCGAGAAAAGCAATAAGATTAATAAAATCAGACAACATATAGTACAAGTAACCTTGTTATCTTTAATAATATTTGCAGTAATATTTTGTACATATCAAATAATAAAATTAGCAATAAATCCCACAGAATCCTTCTTAATAGAACAAGGTACAATATCACAAAGTGAAAGTGTAACAGGATATGTTATAAGAGAAGAAAAAGTAATACAAACACCAGAAAATCAAAACAAATTAGTTCAAATAAAAAATGAAGGGGAAAGAGTTTCTGTTGGTGAAGAAGTATTTAGGTATGAGGCTACAAACGAAGAGGAACTTAACGAAAAAATTAAAAACTTAAACAACCAAATACAAGTAGCAATGGAGAGCCAAGCAGAAGTATTTTCAAGTGATATAAAGGCACTAGATAAACAAATTGAAAATAAAATAAATGGAATTCAAAATAATAACAATATTCAAGAGATAAAAGAATATAAAACTGATATAAATGGATATATCACCAAAAAAGCCAAAATTTCAGGAGAATTAAGTCCAGCGGGTTCATATATAAGTAATTTAATAAACGAAAAAATAAAAATTGAAAATCAACTTAAAGACAGCTCTCAATACGAAAAAGCACCAATTGGAGGTGTTGTCTCATATAGAGTAGATGGCTTAGAAGACACATTAACATTCCAAAGTCTTGATGGCATTAACAAGGGAATGCTCGAAAGTTTAGGACTAATAACAGGTCAAATAGTAACAACAAGCGACAAAGAGGGAAAAATAATAAATAATTTTGAATGTTATATTGCAGTATTAACAAAAACAGAAGAAGCAAAAAAAGCAGAAGTTGGAAAAAAGTTAAAAATAAAATTGGCTACAAATCAAGAAATACCAGCGACAATAGAATATATAAAAGATGATAATGACAGCAAATTAATAGTGTTAAAAATCACACAAGGGGTAGAATACCTAACAAATTATAGAAAAATTTCATTAGACATAGTATGGTGGGAGCAACAAGGGCTTAGAATCCCTAATTCAAGCATAATATACGAAAACGGATTAAGCTATGTAATAAGAAACAAAGCTGGAAATTTAAGCAAAATATTAATAAAAGTAGTAAAGGAAAATGATAAATATAGCATAATAACAAATTATAAGGTGGAAGAGTTAAAAAATATGGGGTATTCAGTAGAAGAGATAAACAACATAAAGAAAATAAACATATATGATGAAATATTAGCAGATCCAGACATAGAAAGAATAAGTAGAGAACTAAACTAAGAACAAGGTAATCCCTTTATTAAAGGGGATTACTTTTTGTTTAATTCTAGGATTTTTAAAATCCTTACGGACCATATTTAATAAAACTTGTCCTTTACGATATCCATGAATAACAACAACTTCTTGAATATCTTCTGGTAAAGTTTCGAATAATTTATCTAAATAATAACGAGCTTCTAATAGCTCCATATTATGCAAATCTATAATAATACGTTTATCTTCTGGAATTAATAAATCGTCTAACATATTCTCCTCCATAGAATTATATTATATCATAAAAACGGTAGGTTTGGCTACCCAAATACTTTACTTTTCTTCAAAATAATGATAAAATTGCTATAGCTTGAATAATATGGAATTAGGGGATGAAAATGGAAAAAATATATAATGAATTAATAAATATAATTTCCAAGGATAGAATTTTACTAAATGAGCCGATGTCAAAACATACATCATTTAAAATAGGGGGACCAGCAGACATTTTCATAAACATAAATGAACCTGAGGAGTTAAGAAATGTTCTTCAAATTGCAAGAAAAGAAAAAGTAACTGTAACTTGCATAGGGAATGGAACCAACCTTTTAGTTAAAGACAAAGGTATAAGAGGGATAACTATAAAACTAAACTTCAAAGATATAAAAGTAGAAGGAGAAAATATAGAAGCTGGAAGTGGAGTGACTATACCAGTTTTAGCAAAAGTAGCTTATGAGAATAGTTTATCTGGATTAGAATTTGCTTCAGGAATACCGGGGACTGTAGGTGGAGCCATAAAGATGAATGCAGGAGCATATGGTGGAGAATTTGGAGACCTTGTACAAAGTACAACATATCTAGATAAAGATTTAAATTTAAAAACAATATCAAGAGAGAAACACAATTTTTCATATAGAAATAGCATTTTCAGTGAAAGTGATGATATAATAATATCTACAAGAATCAAATTACAATTAGGAAATAAAGAACAAATACAAAAAATAATGGAAGAAAATATGACAAAGAGAAAAACAAAACAACCAATAAACATACCAAATGCAGGAAGTATTTTCAAGAGAAAAAATGGATATATTCCAGCAGAAATTATAGACAAATGTGGTTTAAAGGGATATAATATTGGAGATGCTTATGTTTCAGATTTACATGCTGGATTTATAGTAAACAAAGGAAATGCCACAGCACAAGATGTTTTAGATTTAATTCAACATATAAAAAACGTAGTGAAAGAAAAATATGAAATAGATTTAGAATTAGAAATAAAGGTAATAGGTGAATAAAAATGAAAAGTTTTTTTGGATGGCTAAAAAATAGTACAAAAATTAAAAGATGGATATTACTAATGATAATAGGAATAAGTTTAGCTTGTTATGGATTTTCAAAAATAATAGCTACAAATGGTCCGCTATTAATGATAGATTTAATAAAAATAGTAATTACTTTTGTTGCTGGAATTACAACATTTACAGTAGGACTAGTCTTTATACAAAAAAGAACATTAGAATTGGCAGTATTACAAGATGCAAAGACTATAAAAGAACTAGGAGATACAAAAGATAGAGGACCTAAAATAGTAGTAATAGGTGGAGGAGCAGGTTTAAATAGAGTAATTACAGGACTTAAAAATTATACAAATAATCTAACAGCAATTGTAACGGTATCTAGTTATGGTAATGAAATAAAAAGAAGACCAACAGACGCAATTAGAAACAGTATAATAGCATTATCAAAAAACAGCCAAGAAATGGCTAAAATTATGAATTTACCAATAGACAATATGACTTTTGGAGATATATATCTAGATGCAATGGGAAAAGTAAATAACGATTTAGCAAAAGGGATAGAAAAAAGCAACAGCATACTAGCTATGGTGGGCAAGGTATTACCTGCAACATTGGACGCAATGCATATATGCGTAGAATTAGATGATGGAACTATTATAGAGGAAAAGGAAAAAATCGCAGAAATAACAAGCCAAAAGGTAACAAAGATAAATAGAGTATTTATAAGACCAACAAATTGTAGGACAACACCAGGAATAGTTGAAGCAATAAAGGAAGCAGAGGCTATAGTTATTGCACCAGGCTCATTATATACAGAGGTAATTCCAAATCTATTAATAAGAAATGTAGCCAGAACAATAAGAGAAAGCAAGGCATATAAGATATATGTATCTAATATAATGACCGAAAATGGACACACAGACGACTATGCTTTATCAGATCATATAAAAGCTATTACAGAGCATACAGGTGCAGAAATTATAGATTATTGTATTTGCGACAATGGAGACATTATACCAGAGATTTTAAGAAAATATAATAAAGCGGGTGCAAGTTTAGTTGAAATAGATAAGCAAAACATAAAAAATACAGAAATAATAAGAGCTGACATATCATATGTAGAAGGAGAATACATAAGGCATAATCCAGACCTAATAGCAAAGCAAATAATAGAAATAATTGTAAATGATTTAAGATTCAAAGATAAAAAGACAGATGAGCATTATGTACTATTAAATGCAAAACTAAAAGAAGCTAGAAAAAAACTAAAGAACAGTAGAAAACCAAAACATAAAAAAGTAAAAAAGATAAGAGGAAAGAGCAAATTCAGTAGTAAGTATCAAGATAGAATTGAATCTATTAGAGAAAGTGAACAAACAGCAGAAGTAAATAAGAAGATATATGAAAAAGCAAAAAAAATGACAGACGAAGCAGAAAAAAAGGAAAAAGAACGATTTTTAAAAGATATGAAAGAAGGCAAAAGAGTTAAAAAGTAAAGATTAGAAACACTTTGCATTTTTGAAGGAGGAACAAACAGATGAAATTAGGTAAGGAACAATTGGAATTAAGAGACGGAATAACAAAAGAATGGCTTATAACAAATGGAATTGGTGGCTATGCGTCATCTAGTGTATTAGGAATTAATACAAGAAAATACCATGGATTACTAGTAGCTTCTCTTACACCTCCAGCAAGAAGGTATGTAATATTATCAAAAGTTGATGAAAGTGTAGAAATAGAAAACAAAAAATATAATTTATATTCTAATATGTGTAGAAATTATATATCAGAAGGATACAAATATCTAGAAAGTTTTGAAAAAGAGTATATTCCAATCTTCACATATAAAGTTGGAAAAATAAAAATAACCAAAATTATTTGTATGGAGTATGGTAAAAACACAGTATGCATACTATATAAAATAAAAAATGATGGACCAAAAGCAAAATTTACAGTTACTCCAATATTAAACTTTAGAGATTTTCATACAATGAATACAAATCATTACTATAATATAAAACAAGAAATTAAAGATAACAAAGTAAAAGTACAAATAGATGAATATACGAATTATCCAATATATTTTCATATGTCAAAAGGTACATATATAGAACATTTCAATGATACCTTTAACAATATGTACTATATAGAAGAGGAAAAAAGAGGTTTCTTCCCTGAAGAAAACCTTTCTGTTCCAGGTAGATATGAAATAGAAATAAAGGAAAATACTCGGAACAGAAATTAGTTTTATATGTTCATTAGAAGAAAACATAGAAGAAATAAATGCTAGAACAGTTATAAATAAAGAGATTATAAGAATAAATGAATTAATGTACAAAGCAGAATTTATCAATCCAAAAGAAGATATAACAAAACTATCAGAAGAAAAGCTTCAAAAACTAGAGATGCTAAAATACTATTCAATTGCAATTGACAATTTTATTGTATATAGACCAAGTTTTGGTTATCATACAATAATTGCAGGATACCCATGGTTCCTAGATTGGGGAAGGGATGCATTAATTTCTTTTGAAGGTTTATTGTTAATGACAAAAAAATACAAAATTGCAAAAGATGTTTTATTAACACTCACAAGAGACATAAAATTTGGATTAGTACCAAATGGCTACTCAGGGTATGACAATAGACCATTATATAATAGTGTGGATAGTTCATTACTACTATTTGAGCAAGTGAAAAAATATCTAGAATATACTTCGGATTATGAATTCATCAAACAAAACATATATAAAAAATTAAAAGCAATAATAGAAAATTACTCAAAAGGAATTGATATAGATAATAACAATATATTTTTAGATGAAGATGGTTTAATTTCATCAGGAACTGAAAACACACAAAACACGTGGATGGATGCGAAATATGGAAACCACTGTTTCACACCTAGAAATGGTAAAACAGTTGAAGTAAATAGCTTATGGTACAATAGTTTAAAAATTATGGCAGAATTGTGCAAGAAATTCGGAGACAAAAAAGAATTAAAACAATATGAAGAAATGGCAGAAAAATGCAAAAAATCTTTTGAAGAAAAATTCTATAATCTTAAAAAGAAATGTTTATATGATGTGCTTGGAGATGCTAGAGTAAGACCAAATCAATTATTTAGTATATCATTAACATATCCAATATTAGAACCTAATTCAGAGAAAGCTAAAAATATGATGGAAACAGTAGAAAAGAAACTATTAAATAAATATGGCCTAAAAACCCTAGCAAAAGGTGAAAAAGGCTATATAGATACTTATGAAGGAGATAGTTTTAGAAGAGATTCAAGTTATCATCAAGGAATAATATGGGCGTGGCTTTTAGGCTTATACTATAATGGATTGAAAAACATGGTAAAAGCTGAGAAGGATAGAAAGAAAAAAGAAGAACTAAAACAAAAAATAGCTAAGTTAAAAGAACAAACAGAGAAAACCTTCACAAAGGATATCTTGGAAAGAGGGTGCTTAGGTCAAATAAGTGAAATATATGATTCAAAAGCACCATACTTACCGAAAGGAGCGGTAGCTCAAGCTTGGAGTGTAGCAGAGGTATTCAGAATAATATACGAAAAATGAGAGGAATAAAAATGAGAATTTTGGGAATAGATCCAGGTTATGCAATAACAGGATACAGCATAATAGATTATGTAGGTAACAAATTTAAGTTAATAGACTCAGGAGCAGTAACAACAAGTGCTGGAATATCATTTCCATTAAGACTTACTAAAATATTTGATGATATAAGTATGATAATAGATGAATACAAACCAGATGCAATATCAGTAGAAGAATTATTTTTCAACAACAACCAAAAAACAGCAATTAATGTAGCACAAGCAAGAGGTATAATACTAACAGTAGGGTGCAAAAAAAATATACCCACATTTGAATACACACCACTTCAGATTAAACAAGCTGTAGCTGGATATGGCAGAGCAGATAAAATTCAAGTACAAAAAATGGTAAAAACAATACTAAATGTAGAGAAACTGCCAAAGTTAGATGATACAACAGATAGCATGGCAGCAGCAATATGCCATGCACATTCAGCTAAATTTTCACAAAAATTATAAGTTAATATTAAATTTAGAGAGGATAATAATGACAATAGAAGAACTTGAAAAAAATTTAAAGATAGGAAAGTTAGATAGTTTATACCTGTTATATGGTGAGGAACAATATTTACTTGAACAATGCACTAAACGAATTAAAAAGAACTTTGGCGAATTAATAAATGGTATAAACTATGTTCAAATAGATGAAAAAAATGTAGATAAACTAATATCAGATATAGAAACTCCAGCCTTTGGCTATCCTAAAAAATTAATATTTGTAAAAAATTCTGGATTATTCAAAAAAGAAACCCGAGGCAAAAAGAAAGAGGACAAGCCAACTAAAAGAAATCAAAAAAGCGAAAGTTTGCAAGAAAAAATATCAAAATATATAACAGAAAACATAGAAACAATAAAGGAAACTCTTGTACTTGTGTTTATAGAACAAGATATTGGAACAAATGAACTTGTAAAAACTCTACAAAAATTAGGGACAGTAAGCAACTTCGAAAAGCTAAAACCAATTCAAATATCAAAAAGAATAAAAACAATTTGTAATGCTTACAAAGTAAATATAGATGATAGAACAATAAATTATTTTATTGAAATCTGTGGAACAAGAATGCTAAACCTAATAAATGAAATAAGAAAACTTATAGAATATGTAGGAGAAAAAGGAACAATAAAACCAGAAGATATAGACAAATTATCAATAAAAGAACTAGATAGTGTAATATTTGATTTAACAGACAGACTAGGACAAAGAAACGTTGCAAAAGCCTTGCAAACACTAAAAGAATTATTATACAACAAAGAACCAATACAAAAGATACTAATTACATTATACAATCACTTAAAGAAAGTATATATAACAATATTAGCAACTGAAGAAAATAAAGACATAGCAGAAAGTCTAAACCTAAAACCAAATCAAATGTTTTTAATAACAAAATACAAAAAACAAGCAAGTTACTTCAAAAAAGAAGAACTAAGAAATATATTACAACAACTAATAGACTTAGACTACAAAACCAAACAAGGAAAAATAGACATAAATGTAGGACTAGAAGCAATACTATGTATGCTTTAGAAACAAAGTAAATATTACAATTATATTACAAATTGCGATTTTTTATTGCAATTTGTATTTTTTTATTATAGAATAAAGTTATAAATTGTTAAAAGTATTTATTGATTATATAAGTAAAAAAATAAAGGAGGAGAATATGAACAAAGCAGAAGCTGAAACCCTTGGGGCTGTACACACACACACACACACACACATTATGTTTATTAGAAGATAAAATAAGCATATCTACATATGCTTTATTAAACATATACATAAGAGATGGATAAGTCCGTCTCTTTTTGCTATGTATAAAAATAGAGTAATTAGAATTTAAGTTTGTACTAAATAGTCCGTCCAATCTCGTCGGAGCTTTTGTATTTATTTAAAATCGAACCCACGATGGATACGCCT
>OLOV01000498.1_pt1 | contig 34615 bp, 30 predicted proteins | sample 1672931 | NCBI WGS metagenome assembly OLOV01 (sample SAMEA3136738, study PRJEB25190) | human gut metagenome | biome: human gut; feature: human-associated habitat; material: faeces | place: Austria | collected 2013 | reverse complement strand
GCGTGTACTAATAGGTCGAGGGCTTGACCCCATCTTGATCAGATACTCTATTTGCAAAGGCAGTTCGATATTCAGTTTTGAGGGTACATCCTCAACAAAAAGAGAAGCATGACGAAGGTCACGCGTTGGCCGGTGTCGATGACGGTGAGGTTCCACCTGTTCCCATTCCGAACACAGAAGTTAAGCTCACTTGTGCCGAAGATAGTTGGCTGGAAACGGCCTGTGAAAATAGGTAGATGCCGGCTTCTCGAATCAAAGCTCTATCCCGTTTGGGGTAGAGCTTTTTCTTTTGCCTGCAGTGAAGAAAAGAAATGGGCAGTCATAGCGGCATCGCCTTGACAAAATGGGTGTTGCTCAGTATCATAAAACTAGCTTGATGTTCAGAAAGGATGCGCTGCCGTGGGGACAGTGTTTCATAAAAAAGAGCTTCTGGTACTGCTGCAGGATTTTTACTGTCTGACAGGGCTGCGTGCGGTTGTTTTTGATTCCTTTGGTATGGAGGTGCTTTCCTACCCGCCGGAGCTTCCGGCGTATTGCCGCTTGATTCGCAGTGTTCCTAACGGCAAAACAGGCTGTTACCTGTGTGATCAGGCTGCCTGCCGCAAGGCAACAAGGCAAAAGCAGACGGTAATCTACCCCTGCCATGCGGGCCTGATCGAGGTCATTACGCCTATCCAGATCAACGATGCGGTGGTGGGCTTTTTGCTGTTGAGCCATATCGTACAGGGGGCCGACGAGCAGGGTGAATGGGATTATGCGCAAAAGTGCTGTGGCGCGTATAAGGTGGACGCAGACGCCCTGCGCGAAGCTTACAACGCTTTGCCGCGCACGCCGTATCCGGTGCTGAAATCGGCATCGGACCTGCTGGCGCTTGCAGCAGCTGCCCTGTATCAAAAGGGACTGACACGCTTAGCTACGGACAGCATGCAGGAGAAACTCAGCCGCTATCTGGCCGAGCACCTGCACGAGGAACTGACAAGCGAGGCTCTCTGTCAGGCGCTTTCTATAAGCCGCACGGGGCTGTATTATCTTTCCCGGCAAACCTACGGCTGCGGTATCCATGAGCAGATTACCCGGCTGCGTGTCCAAAAAGCGATGAAGCTGCTTGGGGATACGAGCCTGTCCAATGCGCAGGTTGGGCAGCAGGTTGGATTTCCCGATGACAATTACTTTTACCGCGTGTTCCGCAAGCAAACCGGGTTGACACCGCGCCAATATCGTGATTCCATCTTGGCAGACAATAGCGATTTCAAGTAGGGATTTCTGTTTGCAGCACTGGAATTTTGTTCAAAAATTATTCCAAAAAAATGCCCCGCTGCGCCGTGCAGAAGGGCATGGACGAGTGAGAAAGCTGGCAATGGTTGCAAAATTGATACGATAAAACATCTGCGGTACCTAAAGCAAAAAGTGAGCAGAAACCCGGTGTTGCCGGGTCGCTGCTCGCTTGCTTTATAGTGCTGTAATTTCCCCTGCGGGAAGGCGAACTGTGGCACCGTTCACATACAGCCAGCAGTCGGCAGCGCTGCGGTTGTATACACGGTCTGCATCGGCGGTAAATTCAAGCTGGCTTACAGCCTGCATGTAGTCATAGATCGCTATATTGGTTGCGTACCAAATATCGTCACGACCGCCCACCTGCTTGCAGAATTTTTCCATCATCGCCCAGCCATCGTTGTTGTTCAGTTCCCAGCTGTGACCCCAGACATAGAACAAAAGCGGCTTGCGCAGGCTCGTGCGCTCCACAAAGCGCTGACCATATTCCAGCAGATGGTTAAAAATGTGGCAGGTCGGATCCCAGCGCAGCCAGTCCTGCGGAAAATTATACTTGCCGGTATCCGCCACCGTGCGGGCGTAGCGGATACCCACAGCTGGCAGCATGGCGGCCACGGCGTCATTGCTCTCCCCAAAGGGGTAGGCGAAGCCGCGCACCGGGTATTGCGTCAGGTGTTCCAGCGTACGGCGGTCTTCCAGCGCCTGCTGTGCCGCCAGCGGCAGCGGGGTCATCGTCATTCCGGGGTGCAACACACCGTGCGAGGCAATCTCATGCCCCGCATACAAAGCTGTGTAGTCGCTCTGCGGGATGCGGTCCGCCCCGCTGGTGCCAGAATTCAAATTGAAGGTTGCGTGCAGTCCGTATTGGTTAAAAAGCTCTGTCAGGCGGCGGTCTTCTATGTGACCGTCATCAAAGCTCAGTGTCAGTGCCTTGAAACGGCCCTCAGGCAATATCGGGTAAATCAGCTTCATAGGAAAAATCTCCCTTGCTTACAACGCGCCGTCCGAGCGGACGTTGTCGTAGTTCAGCACACCGGCGAAGAAGGCCAGCGCCAGACCCTGACCCCAGCCCTGAATCCAGTCGCGGCTGATGCCGCGGTAGCCGTCGGCGTCCTTCATGACCGCCGTGCCGCCCGAGACATTCAACACACGGCCGTCCGGGCTGACATTGGCCAGCATACCGGGGATGGCCTTGTTGATGTACTTGATGTGCAGGGGATTGCCCTTGGTGATCATGGCGGCGGCGATGCCTGCGCTCGCGCTGACCTCCTCATAGGAGGCGGCATCGTCCACGATCGTGCGCCACAGGCCGTTCTCGGTCTGGTAAAGCTTGAGCGCGGCCAGCTGGTCGTTCAGGCTGCCGACCACATCCAAAAACTTGGGGTAGAGGTAGCACTGCGGCAGCCGCACGCCGACCTGCGCCATCGTGTAGGCCGCCCATGCGTTGGCGCGGCCCCACTTGATGCCCGACATGTGGTCGCCTGTAATATTATTGTAGCCGTGGTAGTACAGTCCGCTCTCGGGGTCCTGCAGGTACTTGATGTGCCAGTAATACTGGTTCAGCGCATCATCAATCAGAGCCTCGTCCTTCAAAAGCACGCCCATCCGCAGCAGGAAGAAACCCGCCATAAAGAGCGTATCCGCCCACGCCTGCTCGGGGAAGTCGTTGTTGACCGAGACGGTGTGCTGCAGAACATGATCCCCGAAGCGCAGCGCCTCCTTTTCCAGATACTCGACCTTGCTTTTGGCGATGTCCAGATACTTTTCATCGCCGGTATGCTCATACAGGGTGATCAGGCAGTGCCCCATTGAGCAGGTGTTGACCGTCCAGCTCGGCAGGCCCAGCTCGATATACTCGTCCACGCGGTCCTTGACCAGCTGCAGGTAGCGCTCGTTTTTGGTGACCTCATACGCCTCGCAGATGCCGTAGTAGGCAACACCGCAGGGCCAGTCCCATGTCATGTCCATCCGCATCGTGCGGTCCACGATCTTGTCGATGGTAGCCTCAATTTGGGCCTTGTCAAAAATCAGGTTTGCCATAGGAAATCCTCCTTTGTTGTACGAAATTCTTTACAGCAATGCTTTTTTCATCCATTCGCCGCTGTGATACCGCGCTACGGGGATGATGCAGCCCGCCGCCCAGCTCAGCGGCGTGGCCAGCCATATACCCCACACGCCAAGCCTCGGGGCCAGCAGACCTGCAAAAAGCAGCCGCGCGCCCATCTCAAACAAACCGGCAATCAGGCTGACATTCACATCGCCTGCGCCGCGCAGCACATTCAGATAGCTGTTCATGACAGCCGCGATGATGTAGGCAAAGACCATTACGCTCAAGAAATCAGCGCCCTGTGCGATGCTGGCGGCATCGGTGGCAGGGTCGAGAAAGATTGACAGCAACCACCGCCGTGCGGCGAATACCGCTACAGCCAGTACAAGACAGCTTGCGCATAGAACTTTCAGTGTTGCGCGCAGCCCCAGCCGCACGCGGTCAAGATCACGGTGCCCCATGTTCTGCCCGGTGTAGATGGCCAGTGCATTGCTTACTGCCACTATAACCTGAATCGTCAGCGAGTCGATGCGCTGTACGGCGGTGTAGGCAGCCATCGTCACGCTGCCGAAGCTGTTGACGATGCCCTGCACGGTCATGCCGCCAAGGGTGATCATGCAGCTTTGCAGCGCGGTGGGCAGGCCAAAGCGCAGGATCAGCACGGCATCGTCCCTTGCAAAGCAGGGACGCACCGATGCAAAGGCAAACGGCGTGTTCTGCCGCCACAAAGCCCAAAGGCAGATGCCGGCCGACAGGAACTGCGCGGCCACCGTGGCCAGCGCCGCCCCGGCCACACCCCAGTGCAGACCTAAGATGAACCATAGATCCAGCGCGATATTGCACAGGCTCGATGCAGCCATGGCGGCGAGCGGTGTGCGCGAATCACCCGTGCTGCGCAGCACGGCCCCGGCAGCGTTATATAGTGCATTGCCCAGCAGCAGCCCAGCCGTGATGCGCAGGTATGTGACGCCGGTAGGCAACAGCTCTGCGGGAAGCTGCAGCAGACGCAGCAGCGGCTCGGCCAGTGCCGCACCCAGCGCAGCCAGCACAGCAGACCCCGCCAGCAGCAGGGTCGTGAATGTGCCCAGCAGCCTGCGAAGCTCATCGTATTTTTTCGCGCCCCAATACTGCGATACAATAACGCTGACACCTGTAGCCAAGCCGCCCAGCAGCAAAAACAGGCAGGCGTTGATGTTGCCCGTGCTGCCCACGGCGGCCAGCGCGTCCGCCCCAAGGGCGCGGCCTACAATGGCGGTGTCTACTACATTGTACAGCTGGTTGAACAGGTTGCCGACCAGCAGCGGTAGCGCGAAGGAAAAAATGACTGTCAGCGGCTTGCCATGGACCATGTCTACATGGGAACGCAAAATTCTTCCGGTAATGCGCATAAGCTTACCATTGCCCCTCCTTGGGGCAGTGCATGTCAAGCCGCGCCGCGCGCATCTCCACATAGCAGCCGCACTGCATACAGGTCCCGGCGTTCAGAGCATTGCATGCCTTGCAGCAGGCCAGCCGGGCGGCGTATGCCGCGTCCGGTGTGCGCTTTTTGGCGGGCAGTGCGGCGCGGTAGCGAACCACACTTTGGTAGTAGTCGTTTTCGTCCGTCATTTCCTGTAAAAGGCAGCGGCGGCATTGGTTGGACGCGCTCACTGCGGTGTTACCGTAAAGGCGGCTACACTGCAGGCGGGCAGTGTGGCCGTAAAGCCCTCGGCGGTCAGAACAGCAGGCAGGGCCTTGGGCTGCACGGCGTTGGGCGCAGTAAAGGTGTTGTGGGCATCGGCGGTGCCGCAAAGCACCGTGCCGTTTACGGCAGCAGCCTTCACGCCGCCGAGCAGCACCTGCGCTTCGGCCGGATGAGCTGCGTCCAGATTTGCGACCGTGATCAGAATTTTCCCATCGGCGGCGCGGCTGGCGCTGACATGCAGCGTGGGTACAGCCTCCTCGTCATGGCGCAGGATGGATGTCTCTGCGTAGCTTTCCAGCTGCTGTGCGCCCTGATGGGCGGCATACAGGGCAAAGACATGATAGGTCGGCGTCAGCACCATTTTGCTGCCTTCGGTCAGGATCATCGCCTGCAGGACATTGACCATCTGCGCAATGTTGGCCATGCAGACGGTGTCGCAGTGGTTATTGAAGATGTTCAGGTTGATTGCCGCCACCAGCGCATCGCGCATCGTGTTCTGCTGGTAGAGGAAGCCCGGATTCGTGCCCGGCTCCACATCGTACCAGGTGCCCCACTCGTCCACAGCCAGACCGATTTTGCGCCCGCCTGCAAACTGGCGGATGATGCGGCTGTGGTTTTCCACCAGCTCCTCCATGCGCAGCGTCTTGTGCAGGGTGGTATAGTATTCGCTCTCGGTGAACTCTGTCGCGGAGCCCTTGTGCTGCCAGTCCTGATGCGGCAGTGTGTAGTAGTGCAGCGACACAGCGTCAATGACATGCCCCGCGCGCTCAAGCACGGTGCGGGTCCAGTGGTAGTCATCGACATTCGCGCCCGATGCAATCTTATAAATCTTTTGGTCGGGCGCGTAGCTGCGCAGATAGGTCGAATACTGGCGGCAGAGGTCGGCATAGTATTCAGCGCGCATATTGCCGCCGCAGCCCCAGGCTTCGTTGCCAATGCCCCAGTATTTGACATTGAAGGGCGCTTCCCGCCCATTCTCGCGCCGCAGCGATGCCATGGGGGAGACACCGCCCATGTTGCAGTACTCGACCCAGTCGGAGAACTCCTGCACGGTGCCGCTGCCCACATTGCCGGAGAAATAGGCCTCGCACCCGAGCTGGCGGGTCAGTTCCATGAACTCATGGGTGCCGAAAGAATTATCCTCGCTGACGCCGCCCCAGTTGGTATTGACGATGGTCTTGCGCTGCGCCTGCGGGCCGATACCATCGCGCCAGTGGTAGGTATCGGCAAAGCAACCGCCCGGCCAGCGCAGCACCGGAATGTGCAGCGCCTTGAGCGCCTTGACAACATCGCAGCGCATGCCGTTGATATGGGGAATCTCTGCGTTTTCGCCGACATAAATGCCCTGATAGATGCAGCGGCCCAGATGCTCTGAGAATTGACCGTAGATATTCGGGTCAATGGTGCCGAGTGAGCGGTTGGTGTTGATAAAGATATGTGGCATGATGCCCTCCTTTTGTCAGCGCAGCGGCATGATTTTTGTCTCCAGCGCGTCCAGCGATACCGTGACCTTCCCGTCGGGGGTCTTGATGCGGGTGGTGCGCGGCTCCTCACTATTGTTGATGACGACCAGCGTCCTGTCGGCAGGGAACCAGGCGGCCTCGGTGTACGGGTCATCAGGCAGGAGATCGCTGCCCAGCGGCAGTCCCTTGGCCCAAAGCAGCAGGTTCAGCAGCATCCGTGCGTTGACGGGACTGTAGGCAAAGCCGGCCATATATACGCCGCGCCCCTTGCCGAAGGTATGCGTGGCGATGGCGGGCAAGCCGTCCACCGCTGCCAGCACGCGGGTATCCCCATCGGTCAGATAGAGATGCTCATGCGTTTCCAGCGTGGCACCGTCGGGGATCAGGCCGTCCACAGGCTGTTCCTGTACTGCCCAGCGGCCATGGCAGACGCGGGCACCCATATCCTCATCCACGCCCAGCACCCGCGCCATGCGGAAGGTATCGCCGCAGCCGCCCACAGCGGACGGCTCCTCGATACCCAGCAGCACACCGCCATTGTACACCCAGCGGTTCAGCGATGCAACAAGGCATTCATCGCGCCACGCATCGCCGCCGCTCCACGCCGTGCCGGCGCGGCCTGCATTGATGATCACATCTACATCGGCGGGTACACCGTTCTTCACATCGTCAAAGCTGATAAATTTCACATGTACGGGCAGGCCCGACAGTGCCTCATTGATGTGGATCAGCGTATGCATGTAGGTTTCGTGGAAATGCCCCGACAGCGTCCAGGGGCGCAGGCTGCCCCAGCTGTGCAGGACGGCTACGGTCAGCGGCAAGGTGGCCACGGGGCCGCGAGTGTGCAGCGCCTTGATGGCACGGAATTCATCCGAGATCGCGGCGATATAGTCCACAAAATCCGGGAAATCGTTCAAAAGATGCAGGTAGCCGCCCAAGCCGATGCGGTCAATCTTGGCGCGCAGCAGCGCACGGCGGACATGATTCCAGTAGGCGGCAGCATCGTGGGTGGGGTTGCCGCCGGGGGCAAAGGTCGGCGCGCCGCCTAAACCCACAGGGAACAGATAGGGGTGGAGCCGCAGCTCATGCACGGGGGCGTCAACGCCCGCGCACATCCGGGCCTCATAGCCGGAAAACACGCACTTGATGATGCCGTCAAAGCCGAACTCCTTGAAATGCGGGCCGTAGGGCTCAACACCGACCCAGCTGTCGTCATAGAATACATAAGCGCGCTTACCGTAGCGGTGTACAAGGTCAACCAGCTTTTTGCCAAAGCCTGCCACAAACTGCTGGGTGAACTCCATATAATCTCGCTTGTGGGCTGTGGGCGGCATGTGGGTGACCTGAAGGCTGCCTTTGTTGATGAAATCCTCGGCGGTCAGCGCGTAGCCGTAGGCGGCGGCAAAATCGTCCAGTGCCTTCTCTGACACCGTAAAGTCATAGCTGCCCCAGTCGGTAAACAGGTTGCGGTTGCGGTCATCGCTGCCCCAGATCCAGACAAAGTTGTAGAACATGCTGGTGAACCGCACAACATTGGTCTGGGGGTGGCTCTCGCACCATGCCTGCAGCCAGCTGTACAGATAATCCTGCGCCTCGGCGGTGCGCGGATCCACCGGCAGCAGATGCTCGCTGGTCCAGTGGTTGGTCACATGGTTATACATGTTGATCTCTTCCCACAGGCGCCATGCCAGAAAGCTGACTGTGTAGGCGTGGAACGGCACAGGCTCGGCCACGGTTACGGTGCCGGCAGAGGCATCCCACCGCCATGCCCCGGCGGGCAGCGGCTTATCAGCCGTACGGTCCCACACCTGCCAGTAGCGCATCGCCTCGGGGCGGTCGTTGATCTGAAACTGCTCGGCAAAGAAGCCTGCCATCGGGCGGACAGTCAGAGGCCCTTCGGCGGCAATGACCGGGTCGGTGGACAAAAAGCTCTGCTGCAGGCACTCGGGGTGCTGCTTCGCCCATTCGTTGTGGTCTCGAATGATGCACAGAGTCGAGTAGATGTCGTACCCGGCGTCAAGGATCTCGTCCGAGAGCTTTGTGCCGTCACTGTCGCGGATGACATCGGCACCCCATTTTTCGGCCAGCTCCAGCGTCAGCTTTTCCTGCCCGGATTCGCCCGGCAGCGTGAAGCCGCCGCTTGTATGCTCAAATTTCATGAATACTCGCTCCTTATCAAATATGCAGACGCCGGCAGAGGGCTGCGGCATCGCTGCGGGTTATGGGATCGTTCAGGCTGTCAGCGGAGATCAGCTGCTCAGCCACGGCCTGCCCGGCGGCAAAACGCGCGTAGGCCGGTACGGAATCTGGCAGGGGAGAGGGGGCCGCCAGCGGACGGCGCCCGGCCGCGCCGGGCATCAGCACGGCCAAAAAGTCGGCAGCGGTTACCGTGCGCTGTGGGTACAGCCTGCCATCGGCAATCCACGCTGCAGGGATCAGATCATTTTGCGCGGCGCACTGCACGGTGCCGGCATAGGTCTCATGACCGACAATGTCGGCATACAGATCGTTGTAGACATTGATGGGGAAGAGCTTCAGCGCCTTGATGGCCAACTCCAGCGCCTCGGCGCGGGTCAGCACCTCCTGCGGGCGGGTGGCGTCATAATCGGCAAAGGGGTCTGTGTCGGGTGCGGGCAGGGCGCAGTCCTTCGGGGGTGTCAGTGGTGCAAAGGGCGGTGCAGGCGTCCATGCGGGGGCATCGGCCACCGGCAGACCCACAGCCTTACCGAGAGCACCGGCCACAAATCCGGCCATCCGGTAGGCACCAAAGTCGTTTGTGTGGGTGTAATCGCCGGGGTAGAACCACCGTTTGGCGGTTTCCAGTCCTTCCTGTCGGATCAGCTGCATGGCGTAGGCGTGCAGGTCCAGCACGGGGACAGCTTCTTCTTTCCCTAAATCCAGCACGGCGTCCGCAAAGTCAGCCAAAAAGTCGTTGTAGTGGGTGGGATCTCTCCAGCTGTTGCGGGCCAGCGGTGTGATAAGCACCGGCACGGCTCCGGCGGTGCGTGTTTCCTTTATATAGGTGCGCAGGCGGTCGGTGTAGCCGCCGCGGGCCTGCAGGTGTGCCAGCTTTTGGTCATTGTGGCCAAACTGGAACAGGCAGATATCGCCTGCCCGCAGGCGCGGCTTGACGATGGCCCAATGCCCCTCGCTCAAAAAGCTCTCGGTCGTCAGGCCGCTGTGCGCATGATTCGTGATGCAGACCTCCGGCAGGTAGGCGGGCAGCATCTGGCCCCACCCGGCGTAGCTGGTGCCGGGGGCGTAGGGCAGCTCACCGGTCTGGTCGGTGACAGTGGAATCCCCGCAGACCCAGATACGGCGGGTGTGGGGTGCCTCTGCCAGCGCAACGGCACTTAATGCGCCGCCCACTACGGCGATGTTCACGGCATCACTGGCCACAGCGTCTGCCTGCCCGCGCGGCACGATGGGGAAGACATCGCAATAGGCAGTCACAATCTGCTGCGCCCCCGCGGGCAAAACACCGCGCCACGCAAGGCGGCGACGCCCCGTAAAGACCAGCACCTCTCCGCCGTCCGTGCCGGTCACGGTGATCTCGGCACGATAAACGCCCTCGCCGGGGACTTGGATCCGCAGCCACACCGGCAGGCGGCGGTCGGCAGCGTCCTCAGTTCGCAGGGCCTCGGCAGCGGTTGCCTGCAGGCCGTATTCACTCTGCCGTATATCGGAAATCGGTGTGCCCGCATACCACCACAGCGGCAGAAAACCGCTGTTTGTCTCCGGGATATGCAGCCCCGCATCGGCAGTGTAGACCGCCCCGGTCACAAAGCCAAAGCCTGTTTCGCGGTTATAGTCTGGCGCGCCCTGCGTATGGTTCCATCTGAATTGCATTGGTGTACCCTCCTTGGTACATTCACTGACCCCTTTGATAAAAAGTGGGGCCGCTGCCCGGCAGCGGCCCCAACAGCGCATAAGGTATACGCGATTTTGTTTTTGCTTATTTTACGACCAGAACAGCGCCCTCATCGATCAGGCTCTGCTTCTCGTCCAGAATCTCCTGATAGCCGGCGTCCAGATACTCCTGGCTGTACTCGGCATACTTGGACTCAAACTGGTCGGGGCTGCAGGTGATGCAGTCAACATAGGCTTCCTGCCACAGGCTGTTCAGGTCGGTGCTGTACTCGGAGGTGGACTCCACAGCCTTGGTAAAGATGGGAGTGATCAGACCGCCGTCAATGCCCTTCTCGCAGATGTCGTAGGCTTCGTCAATGATCCAGTCATAGCCATCGGGAGCCAGCAGGCTCTTGTTGGCCTTAAGGTCGGTCTCCTTGTCGCCGTAGCCCATGACCTCCTGAACGAGGCACCAGTAGTCCTTGTTGTTGTTCTGGCTCAGCTTGGCATCGCCGCTGTAGTCAGAAATCTGGGTGGCAATGCCGTCGGCGTCAACGGTGTAGGTCTCGCCCTCAATGCCGTGCTGCAGGTAGGTCAGGTTCTCAGGCTGGCTCATCCAGTCGAGGAACATGTAGGTGGCGGCGCGCTCCTCATCGGTGGCGTTGGCGTTGATGCCCATGATCATGCCGTAGCTGGGGTACTCATAGTAGTGGGCGGTGTAGCCGTCGGCCACAGTGCCGGAAACGGTGGAGCCCAGAACAGCGACCTCAGCGTTGGGGTCGTTAGCCTTCAGGCTGTCGAACACATCGGTGCCGTTGGACATGTAGAAGCTGTAGGTGGCGCACTGGCCGGAGACAAACTTGCCCTTGGCAAGGGAATCATCAGTGGTCAGGTAGAACTCGGGGTCGATCAGGCCCTCGTTATACTTGGTGTTGGCGTCCTGCAGGTAGTTCTTGGTGGCTTCCCAGGTGAAGGGGGCAACATTCAGATCCAGATACTTGGCCAGCTCATCCTCGCTGGTGCCGTCCTTGATCCAGTTGTAGAAGTAGGTGAAGCTCTTGGTGATCAGCGGAGAGTTCTCAACGCCGAGGCCGGCCTCCTTGAAGGCCTTCATGGCGGCGATCAGCTCTTCGTTGCTGGTGGGAACCTCCAGACCGACCTGATCCAGCCAGTCCTTGCGGATCAGGGTGACCCAGTTGTAGTAGATGGGCTCGCGCTCTGCAAAGATGAAAGCATTCTCGCCGTCCAGCTTGCCGTAGGTCTCGATGGTATCCTTCATCTTGTCCCAGTAGGTGGGGGCGTAGAAGGCAACCTCATCGAGGTCGATGGGCTGCATGGCACCCTCAGACCAGTAGTTGACGGCCTGCGGCATGTCGTAGTGGAAGATGATGCTCGGGGCGTTGCCGGCGGCGATCATCTGGTTGAAGTCCTGCACCTCGTTGGAGCGGGCGATGGCCACATATTTGACGGTTACATTATACTTGTCGCCGAACTCGGACTGGATCCACTTGGTGTAGTAGTTGTCAGTGGGGTTCCAGCCCTCAAAGCCGCGGTCGTAGACGGGAATCTGGATGGTGACATTCTCCGGGAAGCCGGCGGAATAGTCAGTGTAGCTGCCGGTGCTCTCAGCCGTAGAGGTGGCCTCGGTAGAAGCGGCAGTGCTCTCGGTCGTAGAGGCGGCGGAGCTGGCGGACCCGCCGCAGCCGGCGAGCAGGGTGGCGGTCATGGCAGCAGCCATGCCAAGTGCTAATGTTTTTTTCATTGTTTTCCTCCTTATTGAAAAACAAATTCAGTAACAAAGTTGGGTTGCAGGCTTCCCGCGGGAGAAGGGGGTGGCCGCTTAGCCTTTGACGGCGCCGACCATCGTGCCCTGCACGAAATACTTCTGGATGAACGGATATACGCAGATGATGGGAACAGCGGCAAAGATGATGCAGGCGGCCTTCAGCACCTCGGGGTTGGTCATCGAAACGGTGGCAACACCCTCGGTCTGGAAGCTCTCGCTTGCGGCAACGATCAGGTAGTAGAGCTTGAGCTGCAGCGGGCGCAGCGCAACATTCTGCTTGATGTAGTACAGCGCGTCAGAATAGGCGTTCCAGCGGCCAACCGCGTAGAACAGAGCAATCGTAGCCATAATAGGCTTGGACAGCGGTACCACGATCTTGCCGAGAATCGTGAAGTGAGATGCGCCGTCCAGACGGGCAGACTCGATCAGGCTTTCAGGGATGGAGCCTTGGAAGTTGTTTTTCATGATCAGCAGGTTGTACGGTGCAAAGCAGAGCGGCAGGATCAGGCACCAGATGGTATCCAGCATGTGCAGCTGGTTCATCAGCAGGTAATCGGGAATCGTGCCGGCCGTGAAGTACATCGTGAACATGATCATGAAGGTCATGACCTTGCGGCCGCGCAGCTCCGGGCGGGTCAGCGCATAGGAGGCGCAGACTGTCAGGAACATGCCGATGGCGGTAAACACCACCGTGACCAGAACCGTGACCCAAAGGGACTGCATAATGGTCGGATCGTGGAATACCTTGTTGTAAGCCTCGAGGTTTACGCCGACATCGCTCTTGGGCAGCAGCAGGACCTTATTGGCCACAACATAGGCATTGTCGGAAAGGGACTTTGCCAGAATGTGGATGAAGGGCAGGATGCAGGTCAGCGAAGCGGCCCCAACGACCACAAAACAGAGAATGTCGATCAGCAGGTCGATGACGCGAGCTTTGGTCCAAGGCTTTTTGCGTTTTTCAACAGCAGATGCTGCGGTAGCAGTCATGTTTATATACCCCCTTACAGCAGACCGTCCTCGCCAAGCTTCTTGGCGATCTTATCGGACGCGACCACGAGAATGACACCGATCACGGACTGGAACAGGCCCAGCGCGGTGGATTCGCTGAATTTGTTGCCCTGGAACCATTTGAACACCAGTACCGGGATGGTGGTGGTATACTCGGTCGCCTTGGCGTTGGACAGGGCCACGATACGCTCGAAGCTGCCGCCCATCAGCTTGCCCAGCTGCATGATCAGCATGACTACGATGGTCGAGCGGATGCAGGGCAGTGTGACATGCAGGCATTGCTGCCAGCGGTTGGCACCATCGACCTTGGCAGCCTCATACAGCTCAGAGTTGACATTGGTGATGGCGGCCAGATAGATGATCGTGCCCCAGCCCATCGTCTGCCAGATACCGATGAGAATATAGCTGAACAGCCACCAGGCGTCCTCCTGCAGGAAGGGGATCGGGCTTTTACCGGCATTGGCGATCAGCGTGTTGATAACGCCGGAGTTCGTGGCGAACATCGCATAGGCCGTGGCACCAATGACGACCCAGGACAGGAAGTGCGGCAGATACAGCAGCGTCTGGGTAACGCGCTTGAACCACTTGACGCGGATCTCGTTGAGCAGCAGCGCCAGAATGATCGGCATCGGGAAGCTGAACAGAAGATCCAGTACATTCAGCAGCAGTGTGTTGGCAACAGCCTTGCCGAAATCGCGGTGCTTAAAGACCTTTTCAAAAACCTTCAGCCCGACAAATTTACTGCCTGCATAGCCCTTGCCGATCTTGTAGTCCAGAAAAGCGACCGACAGGCCTGTGTAAGCAAAGTACTTGAACACGATGATGAATGCCATGGGCAGCAGCATCAGTGCGTACAGCTGCCAGTCACGCTTGAGGTAGTACAAAAATCCTTTCTTCTTGACGGATATTGCATCCGGCGAGAGCATTTTGCTTTTGCTCTGTCCCATAGAAAAACTCGCTCCTCCCGAATCAGTTGATGTTGTGTGGCGTGCGATTGTCGTATTCACCACAAATCGGCGTCTTTGTTTGATTTCATTATGCACTTTGTCCGCACTATTGTCCATGCACTTTTGCATGAAAACTATGCAATTTCGCTCATCAAATTTTTGCCAAAGTTTTGGCATATGCAACGATAGTGTAAAAATCATGCTCTATTGTGCATGAATTGAGATGAAATTGAAACTATTCTTGTCGCACTTCTACAACAGAAAGGCGATTTTGTTGTGCAAACTGCACAGATATGGTCGTTTTTGAGTAAAGCATATGGCGCTTTACTGCGCGGTGTGCTACAATAAGAAAAAACGCGGTGCCGCACCGTTTGCAGCACCAACAGGGAGAGATGCGCCATGGGCCGCCGACCGGCAACCGTAATCGAATACCGCAGCTATGAGTTGCCGTCACATTTTCCGATGCGCATTATCGCAGGTGAGGACTGGCGTATCTCGGATGTCCCCTGCGGGGTGCTGCACTTCCACAACTGTCTGGAGATCGGCCTTTGCGAAAGTGACGGCGGTAAGATAGATTTTGCCGGCCATGTTGAGGATTTTCACGCGGGGGATGTCACGGTCATCGCCGGGGATGTGCCCCATACGACATGGTCGGACGCGGGCACGGCAAGCAAGTGGGCCTATTTGTTCTGCGACCCCGAGGAACTGCTGCGCCCCTTTTTCGCACTGGACACCCTGCCGAACGCCCGCCTGCTGGACGGTTTGCTGCACGGCTGGTGCCGGGTGCTTTCGCCGCAGCAAAACCCCGCCCTTGCACCGCTGGTGCGCCAGATGCTGCGCGAAATGACCCAAAAAGGACTGAACTACCAAATCAGTGTTCGCGGGCTGTTTGTGGCTTTCATCACAGAGCTGATGCGTCTGCCTGCCCACGGCGACATCGGCAGCCTGACCGGCAGCATGGTCATTGCACCGGCCCTGCGGTACATCAACAGCCATTATATGGAGAACTTTACCATAGGCGATTTGGCCGAGGCCTGCAGCATGAGCCAATCACACTTTCGGCGGGTGTTCCATGAATTGATGGGCATCGGCCCGCTTGAGCATCTGAACCATACCCGCATCACCAAGGCCTGCACGCTGCTGCGGATGACCGATGAATCCATCCTGACTGTGGGTGAGCAGGTCGGCTTTCGCTCAATGTCCAGCTTTAACCGCCATTTTGCCGAGGCCATGGGCTGTTCCCCCTCCGAATGGCGCCGCACCGTGGGTGCCGGGCGCAGCACCTCCATCCTGAAATACAACGGCTGGCTCACCCCGCCGCGCGACAAGTAAGCATGTCGGCCTGACATTGGGCGTGCTTTCCCTTCACTATACGCATGACGCCCCTGCTGCTGAGATTTTACATCTCACCGGCAGGGGCGCTGTTTTATAATATTGTATTGACCGGAGCCTCCCGGGTCCGCATAGTGTGTCGTGACCCGTACATTTCTTGTATGGAAAACCCGTTGGGGGGACTCAGGTGGTTTTGGGTGTTGTTTTCAGACAGAGCACTACTGCCAGCAAGCCGCTTAAAAGGCGGCCGGCCATCATCGGCAGTGCGTGTGCAGGGCTGAATTGCAGGGTAAATGCCAGAAAATCGCCGACACTGTAAGCAGCTACCACGGCATAGGCGGTATTCAGTGTGATGCCGCGTTCCTCCAGCGTATCAAGGCTCAGCAATGTGGGGATGCAGTTGGCGGTGGTCACAACCAGACCGGTGATGGAGGCGGGCTCCAGCTGCAGCCGTGCGGCCAGTCTGGCCAGCGGTGCAGTCAACAGACGCTGTACAAAGGCAAAAAACGGCAGGATCCCGGCAAGAAACGCACCGATACTGCATATGACCGGGTAGATTTCCGCCAAGGGGGTCAGCCCCTCCAGCAGCACAATACCGGTCGTTTCCTGCAAAACGGAGATGCAGAAGCCGAATAGGGTCAGACCGCGCACGGCCAGAGAGATGCCGTTGAAGATCGCTCAAAAACAGTGAGGCGAACAGGGAAGGGTCACAGCCCACGGCGGAAAACACCGGCGTGATAACCGGGGCCAGATGGGGCCCCAGCCACGGTGCCAGCGCCATAAAGCCGGTCATGAGCAGCAGCAGATCCACCACGGCGGCGAAGCCCTGCCGGAAGGCGCTGCCTAACCCCAGCCGATCACCCAACAAGGTATCCGCAGCACCCAGACAGAAAAATACAGCAGATATCCACGCCATCGCTCTTACGCGCGGCCCGGCGTGTCTTCACTGAAGGGGCTGTTGACATAGTTGGCGCTCTTGGAGGAAACAAACTTTTCCATCGCGCGCTGCAGCGGGTGCTTGTTCCAGCGGTCCAGATCATCCGTCAGCTGGCAGGCAGTCATCTGGAAGAAGGGCAGCCAGCACAGCGGGGTGATTTCCTCCGGCACATCCATAGGCACATACAAGACATTGTGCTCGTCCTTGTAGTCGGCGCAGCGCGTCAGCAGGAAAACATTATCCGTCACGATCTGGGTACCCTCAAAGATGCGGTGGATGCGCTCCGTCCCCTCGCCGCCGTCAATCAGAAATACGCTGTAGCGGGGGGTCATCTGGATGTTGGGGCCGTGGATGTACTCCTCGACCTCGTAGGCGGCGGTGGGGATGCTGACGGTCTCGCCGAATTTCAGCGCACCCTCGCTTGCGGTGCCAAGGTTGGCACCCACGCCGCAGACATAGGCGTTGGTCATGCCGGACAGCTGACGGTAATGCTCTTTAATAAAGGAAGGGGTCTGTGCCTGTACGGCGGCGTTGATGTCTGCGGCCTTCAGCAGCTGCTGCTTGACAGCCTCGCCTTCGGCAGCGGTCTTGATGCCCAGGCGGACAGCAGCCTCCACGGCGAACAGCATAAAGAAGAGTGCCAGCGTGGTGACGCCGCGGGTGACATAGGAGACCGTTTCGCGCCCGACACCGTAGTTGGCGACAACATCGCACACCTTGCCAAGATCGCTGTTGACGTCGCCGGTCAGGCCGATGCAGCGGCGGCCCTTTGCCTCGATGACCTTGATGGCGTCCAGCGCGTTCAGGCTGTAGCCGCTTTGGCTGACAACAACGACCATATCCGTCTCGCCGAAATCATTCTCGCTGGATACAAAATGAAACGGGGTGACGATCTTGACCTCGCACTTCAGATGGCGGCGGATAAACTGCCGCGCACAGAGTGAGCCGTTGGAGGAAGAACCGCACGCAACGATCCAGATGTTCTTGTAGCCGCCGTTTACATACTCATCCACAAGGGGCTTTGTCAGTGCGGCGCTGTCGGCAACATTGTTGCGGATAAACTCCGGGCAGTCGGCAATGTAGTCCAGCATAGTCTTTTTGTGTTCCATAAATCAGTCTCCTTCTCATTTTGTCTAATTTTTTAACGGTTGCTTTGTGTAAAACATTAAAATCTTCGGAAAGTCCCCGAACTCTATTGACATTATACCACAACTTTGGTATATTGTCATTACAATATTACAAAGCATTTAGAGAAAATTTCTAAAAATTAAGAAAAAATCTAAAAGCTTTGCAGCGTTTTATAAGGAGGAAAAACTTATGCCTGATATTTTGATGACAAGAATCGATAATCGCTTGGTGCATGGGCAAGTCGGTGTGGCGTGGACCACCGCCTTATAGGGCGTCAACCTTATTGTTGTTGCGGATGATCTGGCAGCTGCAGACCCGCTGCAGCAAAGCCTGATGACCGCCACCGCGAAAAGCTCCGGCTGCGGCATCCGGTTTACTGCTGCATGGCCAGTTGTGGACCGGCGCAGGTGCCCATTCCGGCGAGATCGGTCATATCTTGATGCAGCCCATCGACCTGAATGCACCTCTAGAGCCGCAGATCACCATGTTGGAGGATACCATCAATCTGCAGGCCATCCACCAGAAATTTGGTGTGATGCTCAGTGCTGAGCCGCCCGCTGACCCAGCACAGAAACGGGCTATCATCCGTTATCTGCTGCCAAATCTGGCAACGGCGATGTTCAACTTTGAAATGACCTTTGATATTGGTAACTATGTACTTTCGGGTCTGATTCCCCATGCATTGGGTGAGGATCTGCGCATCCAGCTGGAGGAACTGGTCAACCACATGCTGATTAGCAAGGATCGTTCGATTCGGCTCACCTCACCCCAGGCAGAACACCCAACGTTGATTGGTGCTGCCAACTTGGTATTTGAAAAAACACTGTTGAACGAATTGACGGCATGACCCGCGTCAGCCGCCAACAGTACCGAAAAAGGAGAACCCTTATGGATTATGTGCTTGGTATTGACAGCGGTGGCACCAACTATCGCGTAGAGGCACAGGATACAGACGGCCATCAGCTGGGCTACTATGTGGGTCAGCCGGTCAACCATTACAATTTTGCCAAAGAGGAATGGCAGAACCGCATCAATGAAAATATTGATGCCTGTCTGGCTCAGTTCGGTGGGCAGCGCAGCAAGGTCAAAGCGCTTGTCTGCGGTACCACCGGTATTGACAGCGATGCCGACGAGGTGATGCTGAACGCCTTTTACCGCAGTCTGCCCGGCTTTGCATGCCCGATGCAGGTGGTCAATGATGCCGAACTGGCCCACTACACCGTTACGGGCGGCACCGGCGTGCTGGTTATCTCCGGTACCGGATCCATTGCCTATGGTCGTAGCCGGGATGGTCGCACTTGCCGCACCGGCGGCTGGATGTTTACCATTGAAGGGGACGAGGGCTCCGGTACCTGGGTCAGCCGTATGGCGCTGCGTCAGGTGGGGCGCTACTTGGAGGGCGCTGCCCCCGAAAGCCCGCTGACCCGCGCCGTCTGCGCGACGTTGTCCATCCACACCCGCGATGACCTGAACAGCGTGGCTCTTGCCGGGGGGCAAGCTCCCTGGGGGATGCCCCACTTGGGCAAACTGGTCAACGAGTCTGCCGAGGAAGGAGACGTCGCTGCGGTGAAAATCCTGCAGCAGGCTGCCGGGCTTATTGCCCTCCTGGTCGAGGATAACGTCGCTGCGCTGAACCTGACCGAGACCGAGCCGGATTTCATCATCGGGCTTTGGGGCAGCAGTCTACTCTATTCCCGCATCATGCTGGATGCCTGCCGTACCCGCCTGCAGCAGAAGTTTCCGCGGGCCATCATCCGCATGCCCAACCGCACGGCCACCGAAGGCGCTGCCGACTGGGCATGGAAACTGACAAAAACAAATAACGAACTATAATGCTATATGTTTTTATACATTATATTGTGATGACAATATGACAAATAAGAAAGTGAGGTTCCCGATGGAACTCGTCAATTTTAACGAACAGGACATCATTGCCAACGGCGCCAAGATCTACGACCAGCGCGCAAAGATCGAGGCTATCGCCGATTCGATTGTGGATAACGGGTTTGACCTGCTGCTGTTCACCAGCAGCGGCGGTTCTCAGGCGATGCTGGATCCGTTCGCCTTCTACATCCGCCATATGTCCCGTCTGCCGGTCGAAAATGTACTGTCCGCCAACCTGTTGACCGGTGACTGCAACCGCATCACCGATAAGACCGTGGCGTTCCTGACCTCGAAGTCCGGCGACACCGCCGAGACCGTAAAGGCAGCCAACTGGCTGAAAGAGCAGGGCGTGCGCCTGTTTGCCGCCGTCGGCAAGGAAAACTCCACGCTGGAATCCATCTGCGATGACACCATCGTCTACGGCGAGGGCCGCCCGCAGGAGCTGGTGTTCTACCTCCTGATCGGCCGTATCCTGTACCGCAGCGGATGCTTTGATGCCTATCCCCGCTTTGCGGACGAGCTGAAGAACCTTGCCTTTGCGCTGGCACAGGTACGCAAGCAGGCGGATGCCAAGTGCCTGAAATATGCGCAGGATTACTGCAAGGAACCGTATAACATCTGGATCGGCAGCGGCGATCTGTGGCCCACCGCCTACAGCTACAGCATGTGCGTGCTGGAGGAAAGCCAGTGGATCCGCACCAAGAGCGTTTCCAGCCCGGAATTTTTCCACGGCACGCTGGAGCTGCTGGAGGACGATGTCTGCACCACGCTGCTGCTGACCGAGGGCCCCACCCGTGCACAGGACGAGCGCGTAAAGGCGTTTGCCGCCCGCCATACCAAAAAGCTGACCTGCTTTGATACGAAGGAGTATGCACTGCCCGGCATCAGCGATGAGTTCCGCCCGCTGCTCAGCCCCGTTGTCATGGCGGCCGTTCTGCAGCGCATCAGCAAGAACATTGAGGTCATCACGGATCATTCTCTGGATATCCGCCGCTATTACAGAAAAGAGAGCTATTGAGTATGAAACTGATTGCATTAGGGGATAACGTAATAGACTATTACCACAATACACAGGAGTGCTTCCCCGGCGGCAATGCGGTAAACGTCGCAGTTCATGCGGCGCGGCTGGGGGCACAGGCCGAGTATCTCGGCTCCCTCGGTGATGACAAGATGGCACATATTGTGGAAAAAGCACTCCGGGAAAACGGCGTGGACATCAGCCATTGCCCCGTTTTGCAAGGGCGTACCACCAAGGTGTGCAGCTATGATGTGGTCAACGGGGAACGCAGTTTTATTGAGGTGATTACCGGGGAAAGCTGGACCGGCCCGCTGCAGATCGGTGCGCAGGAGCTGGACGAGCTGAAAACCGCCGATCTGATCGTCAGCAGCTGCAACGCCAAAATGCCCGAACAGATGGCGGCTGTGCAGGCGCTGCCCGCTGTGTTCGCCTATGACTTCGGCGAAAAGGAAAAGTACCGCACCGATGCCTACTATGACGAGGTTTGCCACGGCATAGATCTGGCGATGCTTTCCTGCAAACCGATGGACAAGGCTGCTTTTGCGGAATTGTGCGCGCCGCTGCATCGTCGCGGCGTGGTGCATGTTCTGGCCACAATGGGCGCAGCCGGGCAAATGTTGTCTGTACAAGGGAAAATCGTGGAAAAGACTACCCAAATGGTAGAGGCAAGTGATACAATGGGGGCAGGAGATTCTTTCCTTGCTGCCTTCCTCTGCTCGCTGTATACTGCGGGGTGGCAAAAGGCAAAGCCCATGCCGGAGCAGGCGCTTCTGGCTGCACTGGCTGCCGGGCAGCAGGTCTCGGCACGCAACTGTATGGCACAGGGCGGCTTTGGCTGTAAAGCGGAAATCTCTCCAGACGGCACCGAATAACAAGAAGGAGATTTCCTATTATGATCGAACTGAACGGAATACGGCTTGACAAAACCAGCGCAGTTCCTCTGTACGAACAGCTGCGTAAGGCATTGCTGGAGGCTATCACCAGCGGGAAGCTGTCGGCAGGGACAAAATTGCCGACAGAGGAGGAGCTGTGCGCCCAGTTCGGCATTTCACGCCCCGTTGCGCGGCAGGCTTACAATATGCTGATCGAAGAAGGCTTTGTGGAGCGCATGCGGGGCCGCGGTACTTTTGTGCGCAGTCCCGACACCCGCGGCCGCTTTCTGAACAAGCAGCTGAGCTTTGCCGCCGAGATGGGGGTTTTGAATCTGGAGCACCGCACCGAGGTGCTGCGTGCAGAGTGGGTAAGCTATACCCCGGAACTTTTTGCACGGCTCAAGCTCGAACGCGGGGACCGCTGCTATCATCTTGTGCGTATGCGCTATGTCAGCGGAAAGCCCTTTGTTCTCGTGGAAAACTATGTGCCGGAATCTGTGTTTCCCGGTATTGATGCCTACGACTTTGCCCAGCGCTCGCTGTACGATGTCTTTGAAACCGTCTATCACGAGAAGATCGTTAAATCGCGCCGTGTGCTGATGGCGCAGATTGCCAACGTCGAGTTTGCCAACCTGTTCGGCGTACACCGCGGTTCCCCCGTGCTGTATGTCGAAAACACGGTCATGGACCAAAACGACCGTCCGATCGACCTCAGTAAAGAGTATCTGGACGGCGTTACCCAGAAATTTGAATTTGAAGTTGTCAACCAATAAGTCGGGTCTGTGCGCCCGGTCTTTCCAGAGGAGTGTAATTTACTATAGTAGGTGTAGTTGTGACCGGGCATGGCGGCTTTGCCGCCGGTATGGCTGCCAATGTAAAAATGCTGGCAGGCAGTGATGCGGAACTAAAGGCCGTGGATTTTGCCGACGGCATGGATGTGGAAGTGTTTGAAAAGCAGCTGGCAGAGGCAATCGACAGCTATGCAGACCGGGCACGAGAACATCGGCAAGTTTGTGCTGGAGGTTCCCGCCCAGCCGCAGGAGGACGAGGACGGTATCTGAAGGGAGAAACGCCATGAAGCCGATCAAGGCAGTCATCTTTGATATGGACGGCGTGCTGATCGACAGTGAACCGGTCTACCTGCACCATCAGTATGCACATCTGAAGCCGTCCTACCCGTGGATCACTCTGGAAAGCATGTACCCGTTGGTGGGCATTTCCGGGCAGGAATATATGCCCTTTATGGCAAAACTTTGCCGCCGCACCGACGATGCCGCGTTCCGGCAGGAAATGGACGCCATGAACGCCGGCTGCCGGGTGTATTACCCGGATATTCTGCGCAAAGAGGTTCGCCCGCTGCTGCATGAATTAAAGCAAATGGGGCTGCAGGTAGCCCTTGCAAGCAGCAGCAGCCGGGAATGTATTGAGCAGGTCCTGACACAGTGCAAAATCCGGGAGTTGTTTGACTGTATCGTCAGCGGGCGCGAATTTACCCGCAGCAAGCCGGACCCGGAAATTTACCGTTTCACCATGGACAAGCTGGGGCGCAAGCCGGAGGAATGTCTGATCGTGGAGGACTCCACCTACGGTGTGCAGGCAGGTACGGCGGCGGGCGGCGTTGTGGCTGCCCTGCGGGACGAAAGATTCCCGTTTGACCAGCGGGCGGCGCAGCTGCATATCGACAGCCTTGCCGAGCTGCCTGCGCTGGCGGCGTGCGGCGGGAAAAGGATACGCGCCGCCTTCTTTGATGTGGACGGCACCCTGATTACCGTGGGCGGGCATCGGATGCCGCCCAGTGTAGCCCCGGCACTGCAGGCTTTACAGCGCAGCGGCGTGCAGGTATTTCTGTGTACCGGCCGCCATGCGTTGGAAATCGCGGAAGAAAACATGCTGCCCGGGATCACGGTTGACGGTGCTGTTTATATGAACGGCCAGCTCTGTGAGCTGCAGGGTCAGATCGTGCGGGAAACGCCCATTCCTGCCGGGGACCTGTCGGCCTTGAAGCAGTTTTTACAAAAAAAGAACTGCAGCTGCATCTTTCTTGAAAAAGACAGGATGTACGCCAACTGCGTGGACTCCCGCATGGAGATTGAGCAGGCAAAAATCGGCACCGCCGTGCCGGCTGTGCGTGACATCTCCGATTTGGAAAACCGCCGCATATATCAGGTCATCCCCTTCGTGAACGAGGAAGAGGAAGAAGAACTGCTGCGGCAGATGCCCCATTGCCGGACAAAGCGCTGGGGGGATGCTGTGGTGGATCTGATGAGCCGATCCGGCGGCAAGGAAAACGGCATCCGTGCCCTGTGTGCGGCAATCGGTATCACCCCGGAGGAAACCATTGCCTTTGGAGATGCCGAAAACGATTTGGAAATGCTGCAGCTGGCCGGCATCGGTGTGGCTATGGGCAATGCCCTGCCGCAGGTGCGCGCCTGTGCCGATATGGTCACAGACACCGTGGAAAATGACGGCATCGCCCATGCACTCCGAAAATTAAAACTGATTGGATAAATGCAAAACGAGGAGCGCTTTCCCGCAAGAGAAGCTCCTCGTTTTCCAAAAAAGGGGCAGTGTTCTATGATGAAAGAAAAAACGCAGACCCTTGTAACGGACCAGCTGTATAACTTGGCTGCGGGGTTTCTGTACGCCCTGAGCATCTGTTATTTTGCCAAGGGTGCCGACTTTGCACCCGGCGGGCTGTCGGGTCTGGCCTTGTTGGGTAACTATCTGTGGGGGTTCCCCATCGGCATCACAACGCTGGTGCTGAATGTGCCTCTGGTTCTGCTTGGTTTCCGCTTTGTGGGACGCGCCTTTCTGGGAAAAACGGTCATCAGTATGCTGTGGTGTACCTTTTTTCAGGATGTTGTCTTTGCAGACCAGCCCGGCTACGGCGGCGATCCGCTGCTGGCGGCACTGTTTGCGGGTATCACATGGGGCGGCGCATTGGCGCTTTTGTATATGCGGGCATTATAAAAAGCAGGTGATGCTGCAAAAGCGGCGCAGCACAGACCTGAGCCGTAGCTGTACTATATAAAGAATAAAAATATCGGTGCCGTAAAATATTATTCTTGCGTTTCTTACCTCCTTGTGCTATACTGACACAGTAAAACTGAATACGACAGCAGGTGCCTTTTTATGCGTGATATGCGCATAGAAAAGGGTAAAAGGGAAGCGGGTGTCAATCCCGCGCGATCTCGTCACTGTGATAAGGGAGTCTGCCGCCACGATGCAGGAGCATCAGCCACTGGGCCATAGCCCGGGAAGGCGGCGGCAGGCGCAGAGCTTTCAGCCAGGAAACCTGCCCGCTGCCGGGTACGGGGGCTAAACGCCCCAAATCACGAGGAATTGGTTGTACCGCAAGGAACCTGCTTAAAAGCCGAGGTCTTTTTGTGTTGCCATTCTGCACGCAAAAGGCCTCGTTTTTTTCGGGCTTGTTTGGGTGTGCGCTGCTTCCTCGGCAATGGCTGTTTTAGAAAGGAAGCAGAACCCATGAGAAAACGCAACTGTAAGAAAGCCGCCGCCGCGCTGATGGCGGCAGCCCTGTCCACCGCACTGCTGGCCGGCTGCGGCAGCACCGCCCCTGTTGACAGCACGCCCGAGAGCGTGGCCGTGAGCGAGGCTGCCCCCGCCCAGAGCACAGGGGAAGGGGATGCAGACGAGATGGCTGCCCGGAATTGTGCCGATCTGATCGATGCGATCTATGTGCAGACCCGCACCGAGGACACCGATGCCCAGTGCGAGGCCGCCAAGGCTGCGTGGGACGCCCTGACCGACACCCAGAAGGAGATGGTGGAGGGCGAGAACGCCGACCCCGACTACTTCGGCCGCGATACCGGTGATGCTGCGCTGGATGATCCCCGCAACGCAGATGACATCGGCGAGAATGAACTGCTGGTCGTCAGCTTCGGCACCTCCTTCAACGGCAGCCGTGCGGCGGACATCAAGGGCATTGAGGATGCCCTGCAGGCCGCATACCCCGATTGGAGCGTTCGCCGCGCCTTTACCGCCCAGATCATCATCAACCATGTGCAGGCCCGTGACGGCGAGAAGATCGACAACATGCAGCAGGCGCTGGACCGTGCTGTAGCCAACGGCGTCAAGAATCTGGTCGTCCAGCCGACGCATCTGATGCACGGCGCGGAGTACGATGAGATGTGCGAGGCGATTGATGCCTACAAGGACAAGTTTGAGAGCGTTGCTATCGCCGAGCCGCTGCTGGGTGAGGTGGGCAGCGATGCCACGGTCATCAATGACGATAAGGAGGCCGTTGCGACCGCCATCACCGAGGAGGCTGTAAAGACCGCCGGATATGAGGATGCCGCTGCCGCCGCTGCCGATGGGACTGCCTTTGTGTTTATGGGGCATGGCACCTCCCACACGGCCAAGGTCAGCTACAGCCAGATGCAGACGGCGATGCAGACGCTCGGCTATGAGAATGTCTTTATCGGCACTGTGGAGGGCGAGCCGGAGGATACCGCCTGCGAGGCTGTGATCGAGGCTGTGAAGGCGGCCGGATATACCAAGGTTGTGCTGCGGCCGCTGATGGTGGTTGCCGGTGACCACGCCAACAACGACATGGCCGGTGCGGACGAGGATTCGTGGCTGAGCCAGTTCAATGCCGCAGGCTGCTTTGACAGCGTGAACACCCAGATCGCCGGTCTGGGTGAGATCGATGCGGTTCAGGCTCTGTATGTGGCGCATACCAAGGCTGCGATCGACACACTGAACGGTTGATTTGCCACCTCTGCCCGAAGGTTCTGCCTTCGGGCAGTTTTTGGGTGAAAGCGTGCGATTGCGGTTTCCGTATCGCAAAAAACAAAGAAAGTATATGAGGAAAGACAAATGAAGAAACAGCTCCTTATCCTGACGCTGGCGGCCCTGCTGCTGGCAGGCTGCGGCGCAACCTCCGCGGCGGAAAGCACCGTCCCCGCACAGAGCGAGAGTGCTGCTGCCGCCGAAACGCCCGATACAGCCGAGGCAACACCGGCGGCTGCCCTGCCGGATGGTGTGTATACCGCCGAGTTCAAGACCGACAGCAGCATGTTCCACGCTAATGAAGCCTGCGAGGGGATGGGTACGCTGACGGTGGCGGACGGAAAGATGGTTTTCCATGTCAGCCTGCAGTCCCAGAAGATCGTAAATCTGTACCCCGGCACCGCCGCCGATGCCCCCGCGCATGAGGCGGACTGGCTGCAGCCGACGCTGGACACCGTGACCTACTCTGACGGAACCACGGACGAGGTCTATGGCTTTGACATTCCTGTGGAGGCTGTGGATACTGACTTTTCGCTGGCGATCCTCGGCACCAAGGGCACCTGGTATGACCATATCGTCAGTGTTGCAGACGCTGTGCCCGCTGCGGAGGATGCCGCCGAGGCCGTGCTGCCGGAGGATGGCAGCTATACCTGTGCGGTCACGCTTACCGGCGGCAGCGGCCGCGCCACGGTGGAGAGCCCCGCAGCCCTGACGGTGGCGGACGGCGCGATGACTGCCGTCATCGTCTGGAGCAGCCCGAACTATGATTACATGCTGGTGGACGGGGAAAAGTACCTGCCCACCAACACCGAGGGCAACTCGACCTTTGAGATTCCTGTAGCGGCGCTGGACACCGCCCTGGCCGTCACGGCAGATACCGTTGCGATGAGCACCCCGCATGAGATTGACTACACCCTGACCTTTGACAGCGCCACGCTGGCTGCCGCCGAATGAAGCGGGTAGCACTTTTGGTGCTGTCCGCCCTGCTGCTGGCGGGCTGTGCTGCAAAGGAGGCGGAGCCTGCCGCTGCCGGGCTGACGGTCACGGGCCGTTACCCGTTGGAATATGCTGAGCAGTTTACGATCGATGAGTGCGCGGGCGGGTACAGCCTTGTCACCATCGGCGAGGAACGCTATCTTGTGGTGCCGGAGGATGCGCCCCTGCCGACCGGGCTGGAGCAGGATCTGACGATTTTGCAGCAGCCGATTGAAAACATCTATCTGGTTTCGACCTCTGTGATGGATCCGATCATCAGCATCGGGGCGCTGGATAGCATAGCACTGTCCGGCACACAGACTGACGGGTGGTATCTCAAGCAAGCGCGCGAGGCGATGGAAAACGGAGAGATCGCCTATGCAGGGCGATACAGCACCCCGGATTATGAGATGATCCTGAACGCCGACTGTGGTCTTGCCATCGAAAATACGATGATCTACCACACGCCGGAGGTCAAGGAGCAGCTTGAGCGGTTCGGCATCCCGGTGCTGGTCGAGCGCTCCAGCTATGAGGAGAATCCGCTGGCGCGGATGGAATGGGTCAAGCTATACGGTTTGCTGCTCGGCAAAAAAGAGCAGGCCGAGCAGCAGTTTGCGGAGGCAGAGCAGCGCATTGCCCCACTGGCAGAGCAGCCGTCCACCGGCAAAACGGTGGCGTTTTTCTCCATTACATCGAACGGGCTTGCCACCGTGCGCAAGGGCAATGATTATGTTGCCAGAATGATCGAGATGGCGGGCGGGGACTATGCGTTTGCTGATCTGACTGACAACGGCAACAATCTGGCCACTGTGAACCTTTCACTGGAAAATTTTTACGCAGGGGCGAAGGATGCTGATGTGCTGATCTACAACAGCACCATTGAGGGCGAGGTCGATTCGCTTGCGGCGCTGCTGGGAAAATGCCCCCTGCTGGCGGACTGCAAGGCTGTGCAGCAGGGCAATGTCTGGTGTACGGCGCAGAGCCTTTTTCAGCAAAGCATGGAGCTGCCGGATCTGATTCTGGATATGAACCGGGTGTTTACCCAAGAAAACCCGCCGGAAAGCGAACTGAAGTTTTTGACGAAGATAGAATAAACAAGCAATATAAAGGAAGGCATTATGCACACCGCCAAACGCCTGACAATCGCATATCTTTCCATGGCGGGCGCCCTGCTGGCGCTGTTTGCGCTCAACCTGTTCTGGGGCAGCGTGGCGCTGACGCCCCGGGCCGTAGCAGCCGCGCTGCTGGGCCGCGGGCAGGATGCGTTGGCGGGCAGCATTGTCTGGCAGCTGCGGCTGCCCCGCGCTGTGATGGCTGCACTGCTCGGGGCGGCATTGTCGGCTGCCGGGTATCTGCTGCAGACATTTTTTGCAAATCCCATCGCCGGGCCGTTCGTTATGGGCATCTCAAGCGGTGCCAAGCTGGCGGTTGCGCTGACGATGGTGGTGTTTTTGAACAGGGGGCTTTTGACAAGCTCGCTGACCCTGATCCTTGCTGCCTTTGCCGGGGCGCTTGCGGCGATGGCGTTTGTGCTGGCGGTAGCCCGCCGCGTACAGCGCATGAGCATCCTTGTCATCTGCGGTGTCATGATCGGGTACATCTGCTCGGCTGTGACCGATATTGTGGTGGCCTTTGCGCAGGATTCCAACATCGTCAACCTGCATAACTGGTCAATGGGCAGCTTTTCCGGTGTGACATGGGGCAATGTGGAGGCAGCGGCCGCTATTGTACTGCCCTGTCTGGGGGCCGCGTTTCTGCTCTCCAAGCCGATGGCCGCCTACCAGATGGGCGAGGCCTACGCCCGCAGTGTGGGTGTGCCTGTCCGGGCGTTCTCGGCAGCGCTGGTGCTGCTGTCCAGTCTGCTGGCGGCCTGCGTTACGGCGTTTGCGGGGCCGATTTCCTTTGTGGGGATTGCGGTGCCGCATTTGGTTCGGCAGGCGCTGGGCAGCGCGAGGCCGCTGTATGTGCTGCCGGGCTGTGCGCTCGGCGGAGCCACCTTCTGTTTGCTGTGCGATCTGATCGCCCGCAGCCTGTTTGCACCGACCGAGCTGTCCATCAGCTCGGTCACAGCGGTGTTCGGCGCGCCGATCGTTATCTGGCTGCTCGTCCGCCGCCACAGCAGGGAGGGGGCTGTATGAGTTATTGTGAGACACACGCGCTTGTGGTCGGCTACAGCGCACCGCTGCTGCGGGATATTGCTCTGCAGGCAGAGCGCGGCAGCATCCTTGCGCTTATCGGGCCGAACGGCGCGGGAAAATCGACCCTGCTGAAAACACTCTCGGCGCAGCTGAAGCCGCAGGGCGGTGCGGTGCTTCTGGATGGGCAGGATCTGAGCGCCTATACACCGGGCGCACGCGCCCGCAAGCTGGCGTTGATGCTGCCCCACACGGCCCGCACCGAGCTGACCACCTGTTTTGAGGTCGCTGCCGCGGGGCGCTACCCTTACACAGGGCGGCTGGGTGTGCTGTCTGCTGCGGACCGGGAGCAGGTATGGCAGGCGCTGCGCCTTGTGCAGGCGGATACGCTGGCCGACTGTGATTTTTCCTGCATCAGTGATGGGCAGCGCCAGCGCGTGCTGCTTGCCCGCGCTGTCTGCCAGCAGCCGGAAATTTTGCTGCTGGACGAGCCGACCTCCTTTCTGGATGTCAAGGGTAAAGCAGAACTGCTGACGATACTGCGGACGCTGGCGCGGGAAAAGCAGGTTGCCGTGATTGTGACGCTGCATGAGCTTGCCCTTGCGCGCAAGCTGGCGGACGCGGTGGTCTGTGTATCCCCCAAAGGAGTGTCACAAGTGCTTTCACCCGAGGCTGCCTTTGCCGAGGATAACATCCGCACCCTGTTTGATCTGACAGCGGAGCAATATGCGGCCCTGTACGGAAAAGACGATGCAAAACCAAAATTTGAACATTACATCCGCAGCGGGCAAAAGCTGCTGCGGTGCGGCTACACCACCGGCACCTGTGCGGCGCTGGGTGCGGCGGGGGCGGCAAGGCTGCTGCTGACCGGCCGTGCGCCCGAAACCGTCGGGCTGCGTACACCCAAAGGGCTTGTTGTGGAGGTTGCCCCGCAGCGCTGCCGCCTGACAGCGCAGGGTGCTGAATGCGCCATCGTCAAGGACGGCGGCGATGACATAGATGCCACGACCGGTCTGCCGGTGGTGGCGGAGGTCTCGCTGCTGCCGGATGCCCCCGGCACCGTTACGATTGACGGCGGGCACGGTGTGGGCCGCGTGACAAAGCCGGGGCTGGATCAGCCGTTGGGCGCGGCGGCCATCAACCATGTGCCGCGCCGTATGATCACCGAGGCGCTGACAAAAGAGGCGGAGGCGGCCGGGTATACCGGCGGCTTTGCGGTCGTCATCTGCATTGACGGCGGCGAGGAAGCCGCGCGGCGCACTTTCAACCCCCACATCGGGGTCGAGGGCGGGCTGTCGGTGCTTGGCACCAGCGGTATAGTGGAGCCGATGAGCCAGCAGGCTATCCTCGACACGCTGCAGCTAGAGATTCATCAGGCTGCGCTGCGGAGCCGCCGCCTGATTTTGGCACCCGGCAACTACGGGCTGGACTATCTTGCCCAAAATATGCCGGAGCTGGCGGACATTCCTGTTGTGAAGGTCTCCAATTTTGTCGGTGACGCGCTGGATATGGCGGCGGCCGAGCATTTTGAGGAGGTGCTTCTGGTCGGGCATGTAGGCAAGCTGGTCAAGCTGGCGGGCGGTATTATGAACACCCACTCCCGTCAGGCCGACTGCCGGACCGAGCTGTTCTGCACCCATGCAGCACTCTGCGGTGCGCCGCAGCCGGTCTGCCGGGCGCTGATGGATGCCGCCACGACCGATGCCTGCCTTGCTGTTCTGGACGAGGCCGGTCTGCGCGCCGCCGTTTTGGAAAGTCTGCTCGAGGCTGTGCAGCTGCATCTGGACCGCCGCGCGGCGGGGGCCTTTGCGGTGGGGGCGGTACTGTTCTCCAACCAAAGCGGCCCGCTCGGCCAGACAAAAACCGCCGATGCACTGCTGAAAAAGTGGAAAGGGAATTGAGATGGTACATTTTGTGGGGGCCGGGCCCGGGGCACCGGATCTTATTACACAGCGCGGTGCGGCGCTGCTGCAGGCGACGGACTGCATCATCTATGCAGGCAGTCTTGTAAACCCGGTGCTGCTGGGGCTGGCAAGGGCGGACTGCGCCATCTACAACAGCGCGGAAATGACGCTGGAGCAGGTTGCAGCTGTGATGAAGGAGAACGAGGCGGCGCACAAGGATACTGTTCGCCTCCACACAGGGGACCCCTGCCTGTACGGCGCGATACGCGAACAGATGGATCTGCTGGATGCGTGGGGCATCGCCTACGATGATACGCCCGGCGTGTCGAGCTTTTGCGGTGCGGCGGCGGCGCTGAACGCCGAGTACACGCTGCCCGGCGTCAGCCAGACCGTCATCATCACACGGATGGAGGGCCGCACCCCTGTGCCCGAGGGAGAACGCTTGGCTGCGCTGGCAGCCCACGGTGCAACAATGGTGATCTTTCTCTCAATCGGGCTGATCGACAAGGTACAGGCCGCGCTGCTGCAGGGTGCCTACACCGCTGCGACCCCGGCAGCGGTCGTGTATAAGGCTACCTGGCCGGAGGAAAAAATTCTGCGCTGTACTGTTGGCACGCTGGCCGCGCAGACGCAGGCGGCAGGCATTACCAAGACAGCGCTCATCGTGGTGGGGGATTTCCTCGCTGCGCGGTATGACCGCAGTTGCCTGTACGACCCGGCGTTTACGACCGAGTACCGCAGGGGGACACAGCCATGAGCTGTGCCTATCTTGCCTTTACGGAGCGCGGGCTGGCATTGGCGCAGCAGCTGGCGGCGGCGTGCCCCGGCCCGGTGGCGCGGTGCGGTGCAGGCGGCCCGGGGCTGGACGAATGGACGGCAGCGCAGTTTGCGGCATCGGACGCTCTGATTTATATCGGCGCGGTGGGGATTGCTGTGCGGGCCATTGCGCCGCACTGCCGCAGCAAGGCGGCAGACCCTGCCGTGGTGGTGCTGGATGAGTGTGGGCGGTTCGCTGTTCCGCTGCTGTCCGGCCATCTGGGCGGGGCCAATGCGCTGGCGCGGCGGCTGGCTGCGGTGTGCGGTGCGGTGCCGGTCATCACGACCGCCACCGATCTGCACGGCCTTTTTGCGGTGGACGAGTGGGCCAAACGGCAAGGCTGCATTGTGGCCGAGCCGGAGCGCATCAAGCAGGTCAGCGGCGCATTGCTGGCGGGAAAGCGCGTGCATTTTACCGCTGATTGGCCCATACAGGGCACACCGCCCGCCGGTGTGCAGCCTGCAGCTGGCGGCTGCGCTGATTTTGCGTTGACGCTGACCCCGACCGGGCAGGCGCTGCACATTGTGCCGCGCATTGCGGTGCTGGGCATCGGCTGCCGGCGCGGTACAACAGCGGAGCATCTGGAGGCTGCCTTTGCAGCCTTCTGCCGTGAGAGCGGCCTGGCCCCGCAGGGGGTGGCTGCGGCAGCAAGCATCGACCTGAAGCGGGACGAGCCGGGCCTTGCGGCATTTTGCCGGGATCACGACTGGGACATGGATTTTTATACCGCTGCGCAGCTGCGCGCAGTGCCCGGCAGCTTTACGGCCTCCGGCTTTGTCACAAGTGTGACCGGGGTTGACAATGTATGCGAACGGGCGGCGGTGCTGGCCTCAGGCGGGAAGCTGCTTCTGCCGAAATGGGCGCGGGACGGTGTGACCTTTGCCGCCGCGCTGCGCCCCTTTGCCCCGGATTGGAGATGGAGAGATGATGAACCGTAATGTGGTGTATGTGGTGGGCCTCGGCCCCGGGGACAGCCAATTCCTGACAGCGCAGGCGGCGGCCGCGCTGGATGCGGCGGATGTCCTGTGCGGATATACGGTCTATGTTGAGCTGATCCGTGCGCGCTACCCCGGCAAGGAAATCTGCGCCACGGGCATGACGAAGGAGATCGACCGCTGCCGCTGGGCACTGCAAACGGCGCAGAGCGGCAAGGCGGTGGCGCTGGTCTGCTCCGGCGATGCGGGGGTCTATGGTATGGCCAGCCCGCTGCTGGAGCTGGCGCCCACCTACCCGGGGGTTGAAGTAGAGATCATACCCGGCCTGACCGCCGCACTGAGCGGGGCCGCAGTGCTGGGCGCACCGCTGGCGCATGATTTTTGCGTTGTATCGCTGTCTGACCGGCTGACGCCGTGGCCTGTCATTGAAAAGCGGCTCGCCTGCGCGGCGGTAGGGGATTTCTGCCTTGCTCTCTACAATCCATCGTCCAAGGGCCGCGCAGACTATCTGGCCAAGGCGGTGCGGATTTTGCTTGCAGGCGGTAAAGCACCCTATACAGTTTGCGGTACGGTGCGCAATATAGGCCGCACAGGCCAGACTGCCCGGCTGCTGACGCTTGCGGAGTTGGAGAAAACAGAGGTGGACATGTTCACGACTGTTTTTGTCGGCAACGCCGCCACGAAGGCACAGAACGGGAAAATGGTCACACCGAGGGGGTATCACGGCGTATGAAAGCAGTCGTTTTCAGCGGCACCACCGAGGGACGGGGATTTTCCCGCGCATTGGCGGCGCTGGGGGCAGCGGTCACGGTCTGTGTGGCAACTGAGCTTGGAGCCGAGGAGCAGGGGCGCGCCGAGGGGATCACGGTCCGCACCGGGCGGCTGGATGCCGAAGAAATGACGGCCCTGCTGCGCAATGCGGACCTTTGCGTTGATGCGACACACCCCTATGCGACCGAGGCAACGCGCAATATCCGTGCAGCGGCCCAGGCTGTGGGGGTGGAATATCCCCGCCTGTTGCGCCCGGCCAGCGCCCTGCCGGCGGGCAGTGTGACACTGCAAACCGCCGCCCAGGCCGCGGCGTACCTGGCGGCGTCGATTTTTTCATACATAAAGGATGTTCATCATATGCAAATTGATCGAGTCATTGGATAACAATAAATTATCCAATGCTTGAGAATGCCCCTTTATGGTATTGCCATGGAGCGTTTTTTGTAAAAGACTTGCCGTTTATTCAAATAATCACTATATTTGCAATAGAATGCAGCATATCGCATCCTACATGGATGAATAACAGCAAAACAAATGACCATGGCACAGGCAAGAAAATATCCGATAGGCATACAGACGTTCAGCGAGATTCGGGAACGTAACTATCTTTATATCGACAAGACGCAGTATCTTGTGGATTTCATCGACAAGGGTTATAAGTATGTTTTCCTGAGCCGCCCGAGGCGGTTCGGCAAGTCGCTGTTTGCCTCGATGATCCATGCTTATTACGAGGGGCGCAAGGACCTGTTCGAAGGCCTCGCCATGGGAGAGTATGAGAAGGACTGGGTGAAGCATCCCGTGCTGCACTTCGACATGAGTGCAGCCAAGCACATGGACAAGGACATGCTCGAGCGTTATCTTGCCGACATGCTCACCGACCAGGAAGCCGTTTTTGGCTACAAGAGTGAAAAGCAAGACCCCAACATTCGCTTGAAAGACCTGGTGGTGACGGCAAACAGGCTAACAGGCCGGAAAGTGGCGCTCATCATCGATGAGTACGACGCGCCGCTGCTTGACGTGGTGCACGAGGAACTGAACCTTGTCGCCCTGCGTCGCGCAATGCAGAACTTCTATTCGCCCATCAAGTCGCTCGACCCGT
>OLOV01000495.1_pt1 | contig 34839 bp, 27 predicted proteins | sample 1672931 | NCBI WGS metagenome assembly OLOV01 (sample SAMEA3136738, study PRJEB25190) | human gut metagenome | biome: human gut; feature: human-associated habitat; material: faeces | place: Austria | collected 2013 | reverse complement strand
GCAGGCGGCGATGGAACGAGATACTTCGTACGAAAAGTCTACGTGTCCCGGGGTGTCAATAAGATTGAGTGTGTACTCTGTGTCATTGATGGTATGAAGCATCTGTATGGCGTGGCTTTTGATGGTAATGCCACGTTCGCGCTCAAGGTCCATGTCGTCCAGCACTTGTGCTTCCATGTCTTTGGATGCAATGGTGCCGGTATATTCGAGAAGCCTGTCGGCAAGAGTGGATTTGCCGTGGTCTATGTGCGCTATTATGCAGAAGTTGCGTATATGGTTCATTGTTTGTTCGTAATTGCAGCTATTGGTTGTGCAAAGGTACAAAAAAACGCGTAAAGGGCAATAAGACTGCTGCGTGCTGCCGCGAAGTATAATGGTAAAATGGCGTAGAGTGTGCGCCTATGTAGTGCCGTATGTGTCGATGATGCCGTATACCTATGCGATACAATCATTTAAGGAATGCAAGGTATACAGCTCCTACCAGTAGGACGAATGCGGCAATGTGATTCCAGCGTAAAGTTTCGCCACCGAACACAAATATTGTGATGACGGTAAACACTATTAGGGTAATTGCTTCCTGGGTCACTTTGAGTTGCATCAGTGTCATCGGTCCGCCGTTGCCTACGTACCCGATGCGATTGGCAGGAATCATGAATGAATATTCAAATAATGCTATTGCCCAAGAGAATACGATCACGAGCCAAAGCGGCCAATCGGTTGATATGCCGGCTGTCTGTAATTTGAGGTGTCCGTACCAGGCAAAGGTCATAAAAACATTGGAAACGACCAATAGCAGGATTGTGGTGACTATAGGATTCATTTCTTGGTATGCTTGTCATATTCGTTAATACTCATTATGCGTTCTATATGCATCTTTGAACGCAGATAGTCCATGTCTATGTAGCTCTTGTCTCCCGGACGTCTCAAAGGGAAGGCCTTGTATTTGGCTTTTATAACCTCGTTGCATGCGGGGCTACGCCATCCCGGTGCTGATGGTTGCAATTCGGGCGGTACGGAGTCTATGGAGACTGCGCGGACGTGGCTACAGGGCGGATAGCCGATGACGGTCCACATTACAGCATCTTTTGGGTCTTGACCGGGAGCCACGCCCTCGATGACGATGGAGGCGGAGGATATGCGCCGCGGTATAAAGTCCTGGTCTATGGCCCAACGGGTGCTGTCGCATAAGATATCGCGACCCAAGCGACTATGGTAGAATGACCTTGACGCGTCTTCGGTAAAGAACGCCGGGGTAAGAGTGTGATGTCGTATCCGTTCTTCGGCAAGGTGGCAGAGATTGTCGTAGCGGACATATCCATATCCGGTGGTGTCATTGCCGCTAAAGGAAAAATTTGTGCGTATCAGTACATCGCTTTCTGTGTCTTTGAGATAGTAGGTCGTGTATCCGTTGTCATTGGTCTCAAAGTATGCGCCGTTGCCGTAGGCGTCAATAACGCCGAAATTAGCTTGTACGCCCATAGGGCGAGGCAGGGTGTCAAGTAGTGTAGCAAAGTCAGCGACCGTGCGGCAGCGGCCCAAAGCCATAGACATTACGATGCCTTCGCGGTCCACCAGTTTAGCCGTGTCCGGCGCAAGGTTGTAGGATGCCGTATTCATGATTCCAAATCCGGTGTCATTCAAGCCCATCCATGCCTCTGAACGAAGGCTGTCACCTCCGTTGAACAAGGCTACGTACCCGAATTGCCCGGGGCGGCATACGGTGTCTACAAAATTATGTTCCGTCCCGGTGTCTCGGTGTTTCCACAGTAAGGGGCGTCCGTTGGCAGATGCTCGTGCGCCAACTATCATTGATGTGCAGGCTTGTGTGTCTTGCGGCAGCGCTATGGATACAACCAATGCACTGACCACAAGAGTTGTGCGTAAGAACGTTGTGCTCATTTTTGTATATATGTAAGTTGCCTCTGGCATCTATGCAATGCATCGATGGCATTGGCTTTAGGTGGACGTGGGTCGTTCTGACCTTTTTGAGGTGCAAAATTACGCATTTATTCGCAGAAATTGCGTACTTTTGTGAGGTCTAAGCCGTTCAACTTGATTAAACGCATAAAAACAACCAAGACAGTATGTCGCTGATTGAATATAAAGACGTAGAACTTCGTCGCAAAGAATTTGTCGTGTTCAAAGATGTTACGTTTAGCATTGATAGTGGGCAGCCGGTATACTTGGTGGGCAAAGTCGGCAGTGGCAAAAGCACATTGCTAAAGTCATTATATGCCGAAGTTCCGGTGTCCGGACAAGGTCATGCCCGTGTGCTTGGATATGATATGGGACAATTGCGTCGTCGTGACATCCCAATGTTGCGTCGCCGCATGGGCATCGTTTTCCAGGATTTTCAATTGCTGATGGACCGCAATGTTTATGCCAACCTTGATTTTGTGCTTCTTGCTACGGGATGGCGCGACCGCAGGCAGCGCGAAGATCGTATACTCGCAGTACTTGATCAAGTCGGTATGCCTAATAAAAGTTACAAAATGCCTCATCAATTAAGCGGAGGTGAGCAGCAGCGAGTGGTGATTGCCCGCGCCATGCTTAATAATCCGGATATAATTCTTGCTGATGAACCCACCGGCAACCTTGACCCGGAGACAGGACAGCAGATATTCCACCTACTAAGTAATATAGCGTCTGAGGGCAAAGCCGTGGTGGTGGCTACGCATAACCATTCGCTGATAGATCAATTCCCCGGACGCGTATTTATCTGCGAGGATAAACACCTTAGCGAACTGCCATAACAGATTTTCGTACAGGGCTAAATGTCATGCTGATGGCAGCAAGTACGCATGAACTCTTATTGCTGCGTGACTTGGGTTTGTCGTTCAACGCATGTTTTACAATAAATTGTGGAATAATAACTGCTATGATGTATATAGTTGTGGCGTGGGCGTTTGCATGGCACTGCACCCCTATATGTAATAATGATTAGGGGTTCCCATATTCGGAGCTAAAAGTTTTCTTGGGTATTCTTTGCTCTATTGTCAGTTGAGAGTGCCTGTACGTGCTCGCTTAATGACGTTATCTTCGGGCACAACGTAAATTTCGACGCGTCGGTTTCGTCTCCTGTTCTTGACAGAAGTGTTTGCCGAGCGCGGTTCCTCAGCCCCCATACCGTAAGGTGTGATGTTGGTTTCAACATCGCCTGCCAGTTCATCGAAATAGTCAGCAATAGCATTGGCGCGTCTTTCGGTGAGGTCATCGCAATATTGCTCGCTGCCGGTGTTGTCTGAATATACGACGACAAGTATCTTGTATGACGTAGGTTTGCGCAGCAATTCTTTGAAGGCGTTGAGATAGTATGGCGCATGCGTGCGCAGTTCGTCATCGTTTGGCTTGAAGAGCGTGTCGCAGGGGATGATTATGCTGTATACCTCGTTTTTGCGATGCATAGCGACTTCAAGATTGTGTCGTGCAAATTGGTTTGCGTTGTTGCCCATATGACGCTGTATTGCCGGCGAATACTTTTTGGGAACTTCCGGCGTGGCAATGTTTTCCTTAAGGGTCTTGGGCGCATCGGCATTTGGAATGTCAGTCGAGGCTATGCCGGATGCTGCCGCCATCAGAATGGCAGCAACAATGGAGCATTTTTTTGAAAAAGTGAAACGGGGCATGTTTAGATACATTGGGTTATTCGTCCTCCAATGAGTCTTCGTAAGCTAATTCGGCGTTGACTATAGGCTCAATGTGTTCGGTTGCAATTTTTGCACGCTTATCTTTGGCCAAAGTGCGGCGCACGGTGCTCATCAGTCTATCGAGATCCACATCGGCATCTTCTTCATCATCTTCTGAAAAATCAATTTCGAGCATTCCGTTACTCTCGTAGAAATCCCAGATTATATCTATGACGTTGAGAATTTCGTCATCGTCATATAGCGAGGAGATTTCATTGCCAATTTGTGCGCGTATAAACGCTATGGCATTATCTTCGTCAAACATGGTCATAAGTTAATTATTGCTGTAAAAAAGCTTTTGATGACTATTTATGGGAAAATGCGTTATAGCTCCAGAAGACCCTTGGGAAGTGTAACACCTATCGAACCTTCATCTATGTATTCGATGAATTCGTCGGCGATAGGAATATACAATTTGCTGTCATTGTCCTCGGCACGGCTGACAATGAATAGATTGTTTGCCGTGGAGTCTTCTATGCCGATGATTCGTCCCAGGACTTTATCCGATTCGGTGTCTATGATATCAAATCCTATAAGGTCTTCAATGAAAAAATCTTTACTGTCCGGGTCTGTGGCGTCATGGTGCAACGAGTCAATGAGATCTTGGCTTGTGGCGTATATTGTGTGTCCTGTCAAGTCTTGGTCGTCAATAACAGGTATGAGTCGCGAACGCCACATCTCACCCTTGTGGAAAGTAGTGCCTGATAATTTGAATGGTACCGGAAGCCCGTCAATTTCGACAAATACAAAGTCTAAATCTTCGATTGCCTCACCATAATTCGAGTACATAATGTAATCGCCTTCGTATCCGAAGGTTTTGATAATGTGACCGATGGGTCTCAGTTGCTCAAATGTGACCGGTGTGTGCGGCATATGTCGAAACTCTTGTTAGGTTACTTCTTTTTCTTTTTCTTGCCGGTGTTGGAAGTGACCTTGTATGTGCGCAATACCATTGTGTCGGGCGTTAGGCGAATTTTACCTTTGCTGAGCACGGCAAGGTCATCGAAGATACGCTGGTCGTCAACGTCTTCGTTGGCTTCGGACATTACTTTCTTCATTTGGTTGGCAAGCAGTTCGATGAAGGCGTCTTTGTCCGGACAGTCTTCCATGTCGGCTGCCACTAGAGCCATTTGTTCGATTACGCGTCCGTATTGGCGTTCGAAATTTGACACTTGGTCAAACATTGGCACGGGCTCGGGTTTTGAGTCAAGCGAATCGGCGTGTATCACATCAAAAGGCCAGTCTATATCAAGATTGTAGTTGCTCATGACTGCCAAATGATCCCAGAACTTGTGCTTCTCGGGATCGTTGGCCACCATTTCGGGAAACAATATACCCATAGTGTTGACTATGGAGTAGGCGCATCGTGTACGTTCGGCTTTGTCCTCGAGGGTCATGCAATACTCCACCATAGATTGGATGTTGCGGCCGTACTCGGGAAGTATTATGTCTTTGAGTTGAGTGTTGTATGTCAGCATTGGCTTGTTCGGAGGAGGTAGGTGTATCTTGTAGATATATAATGTAAAGAAGGGCGCGGGGTGTTCCCGCACCCTTCTTGTATGTGTTGGCTGTGGATGTTACATGTTCATGCCGCCATCCACCTGTATTACTTGGCCGGATACGTATGAGGACATGTCCGAGGCAAGGAAGGTGGCAACGTTGGCGATATCCTCTACTTTGCCGCCACGACGCAGGGGTATTTTCCTGGTCCATTCGGCGCGTACGTCATCGGGCAGGGCTGCGGTCATGGCTGTCTCGATAAATCCCGGGGCGATGGCGTTGGCGCGGATGCCGCGTGAGCCAACTTCTTGGGCGATGGATTTGGATAGGGCTATAAGACCGGCCTTAGATGATGCGTAGTTGGCTTGGCCCGCATTGCCGTGTACTCCGACAACGGATGCCATATTGATGATGGAACCGCTGCGCTGGCGCATCATGATGGGCAGCACTGCGTGAATAAAGTTAAATGCACTTTTGAGGTTGACGTTGATTACGGCGTCCCATTGCTGCTCGGACATGCGAAGCATCAGGCCGTCTTTGGTGATGCCGGCATTGTTGACCAGAATGTCGATACTGCCGAAGTCTTTGTGTATTTGGCCAACCACTTCCTCTGTTTGAGCGAAGTCGGCAGCATTAGAAGCATAACCCTTGGCTTTGACTCCCAAAGCAGCTATTTCGGCTTCGGTCGCTTTGCCGTTTTCATCGATAACGAGATCTGTGAATGCGATGTTGGCTCCTTCTTGCGCAAATTTCAATGCTATGGCCTTACCAATGCCGCGTGCGGCACCGGTAATCAGGGCTGTCTTACCTTCAAGTAATTTCATGTTTTGTGTTGTGTATGATGGTGTATGTTTAGTGTATGCGTTGCCTGATGGCGTGCCCGTTGGTACGGCGCATATTCACCGCAAAGTTACTAATTATTTTTGAGACCGCGGCAATGAAGATTTAAGGCTTGTAAAATGTGCTGAAATACCATGGTCTCATTTGTTGACGTCGCCAAAAAAACGTACCTTTGTGCATCAGTAAAGGTCGTGTGCGGTCTTGTACCGTGCCGACATAATCGACATCTATATTCCCCACGCTACACCATTATGCTTGTTTATTTCAAGAAAGGTGCCACGAAGGTTTACGCAGTTGATACCGCGCGTTCGTTGACGGACAGCGAGGTCGATCGGCTGTCTTGGCTCTTCGGCGGTGCCCGTCGTCTCGTGTCTTCCAACATCAAACAATCCTTTATCGGACCGCGCCGCGAGATGGTGACTCCATGGAGTACCAATGCTGTTGAGATTTGCCAAAACATGGGCATAGACTGCATTCGTCGCATCGAGCAGTTTGATCGTGCCGACAAAGGCACAACTTATGACAGAATGTTGCAACGCTATTATAATGCCTTGGATGCACATGTGTTTGATGTGGATACAAGCCGGGCTCCTATCCGCTATATCGAAGACATCGCAGCATATAACGTAAGCGAAGGCTTGGCTTTGAGTGCCGATGAGGTCGAGTACTTACAGGGGCTTGCAAAACGCATGAATAGGCCGCTTACGGATAGTGAGGTTTTCGGATTCAGCCAAGTCAATTCGGAGCATTGTCGCCATAAGATTTTTAATGGCACGTTCGTCATTGACGGCAAGGAACAGCCGCTGTCGCTGTTCAAACTGATAAAAAAGACAAGTAAAACCAATCCCAATGGCTTGGTGTCGGCATATAAAGACAACGTGGCTTTTGTGCGAGGCCCGCGTATGCGACAGTTTGCACCCGTGTCGGGCGAGTATGCATCATATTTTGAGGAGAAGAATGTCCCGACTGTACTTTCGTTGAAGGCTGAGACGCATAATTTTCCGACAACTGTTGAACCTTTTAACGGAGCGGCTACAGGTACCGGCGGCGAGATACGCGACCGTCTTGGCGGCGGTCGTGCCAGCCTCCCTTTGGCAGGAACGGCAGTATATATGACATCGTATCCTCGCCTTAATGGCCTTCGCCCGTGGGAATTGATGATGAATCCGCGAGTATGGTTATATCAGACGCCGGCCGAAATATTGATTAAGGCCAGCAATGGTGCCAGTGACTTCGGCAATAAGTACGGTCAGCCGCTGATATGTGGGTCGGTACTCACATTTGAGTATTCGGACGATGGCATTGAGTATGCCTACGACAAGGTTGTGATGCTGGCCGGAGGGGTAGGGTACGCCCGAGCCCGTGATGCGGTCAAGGGCCATCCTCATAGCGGCGAAAGTGTCATTGTGATGGGAGGCGACAATTATCGTATCGGCATGGGTGGCGGTGCAGTGTCTTCGGTTGCTACAGGCCAGTATGCCAATGCCATTGAGCTTAATGCCGTACAACGAGCAAACCCCGAGATGCAGAAACGTGTGGCCAATGTCATACGTGCGCTCAGCGAAAGTGACACCAATCCGATAGTCTCTATACACGACCATGGAGCCGGTGGACATCTTAATGCCTTATCTGAATTAGTGGAAGAGACAGGCGGATATATTGACATAGATCGACTGCCCGTGGGTGATCCGACACTGAGTGACAAGGAAATCATAGGCAACGAATCTCAGGAACGCATGGGCATGGTAGTGCGCGGTAAGGACGTGGAGCGCATACGCCGTATTGCAGAGCGTGAACGAGCTCCGATGTACGAAGTCGGGCATACCACTGCCGACCATCGCTTTGTGTTCGGGCATGGCGGTATGGACGACAGCGACCGACAGGAATCAGGGCCTATAGATTTGGCCATGGCAGACATGTTCGGATCTTCGCCAAGGACCGTGATGACGGATAATACGGTCGTGCGACACCATGCATCTGTCCGATATGATGTTGCGTGCATGGACAAGTATGTAGCCGATGTATTGTCCTTGGAGGCTGTGGCGTGCAAGGATTGGCTCACTAATAAGGTGGACCGCAGCGTTACCGGACGCGTGGCGCGTCAGCAATGCCAAGGTGCATTACAATTGCCTTTGAGTGATTGCGGCGTAGTGTCCATAGATTTCACCGGACGACGTGGCATAGCTACGTCGATAGGCCATGCACCGCAGGCTGCATTGTGCGATGCTGCAGCCGGGTCGCGTATGGCTATTGCCGAAGCGTTGACCAATATAGTTGGGGCAGATTCGGTCGCCGGCCTTCGCAGTGTAAGTCTCAGCGCCAATTGGATGTGGCCGTGCCGTAATCCGGGCGAAGATGCTGCCTTGTATCGAGCCGTCGAGTCGTGTAGCGAATTTGCCTGCGCATTGGGCGTGAATATACCCACGGGCAAGGATTCGTTGTCAATGACGCAAAAGTATCCTGACGGGCGTCGAGTGATGGCTCCCGGTACGGTGATAATTTCGGCGGCAGCGCCGGTGCGCGACATCCGCCGCACGCTTTCGCCGGTATTGGTGCAAAAGAAGTCTTCGACATTATATTATATCGACTTTGCGGGCGATACTCTTCGTCTTGGCGGGTCGGCTTTGGCCCAGACAATGGGTTTGGTAGGAAACAAGGCGCCCGAAGTGGATGCAGTGACGTTGGCTCACGCTTTCGGAGCTGTGCAAACCATTGTCCGTAAGCGCAAGGCCTTGGCAATGCACGATGTAAGTGCCGGCGGTCTGGTGACAACCTTATTAGAGATGGCCTTTGCCAATACATCGGGTGGGCTCGAAATCGATTTGTCTGAAATGGCAGGCAGTATGGGAGGCGACTTGGTCAGCGCATTGTTTGCCGAGAATCCGGCAGTGGTGATGCAGGTGGACAATGGTACGACCGAATCTGTCGAAGCGATACTCAACGAAGCCGGAGTGCGGTATTTCGCAATAGGTCATCCTGTTACGTCCGGACGTACTCTGGAGGTTAAGGTCGGCACCGATACCCATAGTTTTGACATAGATGCACTCCGTTCGATATGGTATGAGCCTTCGTATAGGCTTGATTGCTTGCAAAGTGGCGAAGAATGTGCTGCCGCACGCTGTGATAATTTGGGGCATCAGCCGTTACGCTACATTTTCCCCTCCGGATGGAAGGGAAGCAAGGAGATGACGATACGTCCCGAGGCTTCGGTCAGCGGTCGTCCGCGTGCCGCAATTATCCGTGACAAGGGTATCAATGGCGAGCGCGAGATGGCGTATTCGCTATATCTGGCCGGTTTTGATGTCAAGGACGTTTGTATGACAGACTTGATGAGCGGAGCCGAGACGCTGGAGGATATCCGTATGATAGTGTTCTGCGGAGGCTTTTCCAATAGCGACGTGCTTGGCTCGGCCAAGGGCTGGGCTTCGGGCTTCCGTTGGAACGAGAAGGCTCGGAAGACGCTTGAAGCCTTCTATGCAAGGCGCGACACTCTGTCTTTGGGCGTATGCAATGGTTGCCAACTGATGATAGAACTTGGCCTGATAGCCCCGGAGGCCGGCGAGCGTATGCCGCGTATGGAGCACAACCGTTCGCATAAGTTCGAGTCTCAGTATCTCGGTATTATTGTGCCGCAGAACAATACCGTGATGTTCGGCGGGCTTTCGGGATCACGCCTTGGTATATGGGTGGCGCATGGCGAAGGCCGCTTCAATCTTGGTGGCGCTGCCGGTGTCAAGAACTTCAACGTTATAGCCAAGTATGCCTATCGGACTTATCCCGGCAATCCTAACGGCAGTGACGGGGCTGTGGCCGGTATTGCATCGCCGGACGGGCGCCATGTAGCGATAATGCCGCACTTGGAGCGCGCCATATTCCCGTGGCAATGCGGACACTATCCGCGCAGTCGCCGCAATGACGCGGTTACGCCGTGGCTTGCCGCCTTCCGCGCTGCCTTCGAGTGGTGCGCCCGGCAGTGATGCGCTCCACTAAGAGGAAGATACAGACAGCGGGCTGCGCTTCGGCGCAGCCCGCTGTCTGTATGGTAAGTCGTCCCGGTTTAGAGGGCGACCTTGAAGGTCTTGCCGGCTACGGCCACGATGTATATGCCGTGGTGACCGAGGGCGATTTCTTTGCTTGTTCCGGAATAGGCTGTGCGTCCGGCGAGGTCGTATACTGCCACAGCGGCGTCCGCTTCGGCTCCGTTGATGTGTATGGTGCCGGCCGAGACAAACACGCTTACACTGTTGTCATCGTTGGCAAAGACATCGTCCACGCCGCCCATGTCTTTTTCGACTATATTGCCGAACTTTTTCCACAGTCCGTGTTCTTTGTAAGCCTGAGCCGAACCGGTGGGCACGTACAGCGTTACATCCTGATAGCGGTAGCTTTCAAGGATGTCATAGCCATAATCTTCTGCGCTGTCGAGGGTGAAGTTGTATGGCTTTGCAGTGCGGCAGGTTATGCTCTTGAGGTTGGGACAGCCGTAGAATATGTGCTTGTATAATGTTCCTGAATATTCGGTATTGTAGGGTTCGATGGTTACTTCTTCCAACGACTTGCAGTTGATAAATTCGCCCATGAATAGCTTGTCCGTCTTAATTTTGGCTTTTTTTAGCCCGGTGCAGTTGGCAAAGGCAAAATCTGCATAAGTAAGAACCATGCGATTTTCCTCGGTTATCTCGACTTGCTCAATTTTGCTGCAACCATCAAAAGCATGGCTGCCGAGCGTTATAGGCTTTTCAAATTTCAGCGAGGTAATTTTGTCGCAGTTATAGAATGCGTAATCAAGGGCGTCTTCGCTTTTAATTGTAACGTCACCGGCCTTTCCCGGTATGCAGGCTACATCCCACATACCACCATATGTGAGTATTCCGTCTGAAACTCCATAATATTTTGACTGTGATATATACTGACTAATATTAGCACTGCCGGGTGCGATAGCTCTGATTGTAAGCTGTATTGAACTGGGTATAGTCAGGGATGTCAGCTTGGCATTGTTGTCGAAGATATGGTGCATTGTCGCCCTTACATCGTATGTCGTTCCGCCAATGGTAGCCTGTTCGGGGATAATAAAGTCGCCTATGACTTTTTGGGGGTCGGCATATAGTGCGCCACAATGACTGCTGCTATAGAGCTTGCTGTCGTAGGTCAGCCCGTTGTTATCCGAGCCGAGTGTGTTCTCGATGGTGGAAACTTTGCCCCATATGGCATCGTTGGTGTATGCGTCTTTGCTCTCGTAGGGCACTTTGAGTGTGAATTTGGCTATGTTGTTTGCATTGTCTGACAGTTCGCCTTCGCATTGCGGCGGGGTGGCATTCAGCGCATATATTGTCGTTGAGTAATTACTGTGTAATGAGAATGCCTCTTTGCCCACCTTGTTTACTTTGGGGCTAAGTATTATGTCTTTTAAGGATGTGCATTCGTAGAACATATACTCTCCGACAACTTCGGACTCTATCTTAGCATATTTAAGGTAGTGGCAGCCCCCAAAGACTGTACGTCCGAGGGTGGTGACGGATGCCGGGATAGTTACCTTTGTCAGGTGTTTGCAGTATCCGAACGCTAAATAGCCGATTTCGTTAAGTGTGTTGGGAAGAACGACGGAGGTGATATTGCTACTTAGGAAGGCGCGTTCGGCAATGGTGCGCACGCCGTCCGGTACGGCCACGGGGTCGAAGTAGTGTCCAGGGCATTTGAGCAGGGTGGCGCCGTCGGCGGTGTAGAGGATGCCATCGATGTCCTTGTAGTACCGGCTACCGTCCTCAACGGTAATGCGCTCAAGGCGTGTGTCGTATCCAAGGAACTCCTCGCCGATTTCGCGCATGGTGGCCGGGATGGTGAGCGAAGTAATCTTGTCGCAGTTATAGAATGTTTTGGTGGCGATGCCGGTCACGGTGTAGTCTGTGCCGTTGATGGCAACGGTAGACGGAATTACTACGTCGCTGCCTAAGGATTTGTCATAATGGACGGCTTGGCACTCGTGTTTCTCGGCATCGGTAATCATAAAGGTGAAGCCGTTATTGGTTGCATCATCGGAGTATATACGGCAGTCTTTCCACACATCGGCGGCGCGATAGTCTGCCACGGCAGAGGAGGGGACATACACAATGCCATCGAAGCCATAAGTGAACTTGGTGGTGTAAGTGATTTCGGGCGGCGTGGTGCCTAAGCAACGGATTTCTTGAACGGTTGCAGGTACTCTACTGCTGTTTAGTGCCTGTACCGAAGCGAAGTAGATAATCTGGTTTAGGCCTGACAATCCGAAGGACCACCCGTCAGGCTCGTTTTTGCAGCGAATGTATGCCGTGGTTAGATCGGGGCATAAACTGAAAGCCCTATTGGCGCTTTCGAGATTTAAGGGAAGGTCTATGGTCGTCAGGCTCTGACATTTGTAAAAAGCGCGGCTCTGTATTGTCGTTACGGTTGACGGGACTGTGAGCGAGGTGATGGGCGCCTCTTGGAAGGCCTTGCTGTCGATGCGTACAACGGTATAAGTGATGCCGTTATCCGCCACCTTGGCCGGGATGTCAAGCGAGGTGGGGATGGTGGCGGCATCGTAGCCGGTGACTGCGCACTCGTTTTTTTCACTGTCGATGACGGTGAAGCTGAGACCGCCGCTATCGAAAGCCGACATGGTGGCCGTGGCCAGCAAAGTCGTGATTGTGAGTAATAATTTTTTCATTAAGTGTAAGCGTTAAATGTTAGTGATGGCTAATTAATTATATCGAGTTGGGAATTTGGAAGTTCGACGGGTAGGGTGTTGAGGTTCTCGATATAGTCGAGAAGTTCAAAGCGGCCACGGCGGTCTATGCTCGAAGTGCGGAATACGGGAGGCAGTTCCTCCCAGTATTCACGCAGCGTTTCGAGGTATTTGGTGGTGACGGTCTTGGCCGCGTTCGACGTCATTTTGTCCAGCTTGGTGAAGACTATGGCAAATGGCACGCCATTCTCGCCTAACCAGTTCATAAATTCGAGGTCTATGTCCTGGGGCAGGTGACGCCCGTCTATTAGCAGGAACAGGCACGTCATTTGCGGACGCTTGAGAATATAGCCCTTGATCATTGCTTCGAGGCGGCAGCGGTCGTCCTTGCTGCGCCGCGCGTACCCATAGCCGGGCAAGTCTACGATATACCATGCGTCATCTACGAGGAAGTGGTTGATAAGCATGGTCTTGCCGGGGGTGGCGGAGGTCATGGCCAGCGAGCGATTGCCCGTGAGCATATTTATCAGCGAGGACTTGCCTACGTTGGAGCGCCCTATAAAGGCGTACTCGTGCATGGCCGTTTTGGGACATTTATCCACATCGGGGCTACTGGTGACGAAGCATGCGTTGGATATATTCATAGTCAAGACGTTGTCAAGTGGTCGTTTGCAATCTTTTGCAAAGGTAACCATAAACCACTAATTATTCAAATTCCGTTCTATTTGGCTTGTGCTGTTATATTCGTTATCTCTTTATATGCGTATTTTGCGTATGCCTTGTGCTGATTTGATGATGTATATGCCGCGAGGCAGCTCACCAGTTGGTGTAGGTGTTGGCTTCGCTCCAATACTGACTGCCGCCTTGAGTGAAAACAACGCGTTCGCCATAGCCATATACTTTGATACAATAACAGTCCTGCCATGTGACGTATAAAACCATGTCATCGTCATTGGGAACTAATTTGAACATCCAATAAGAATGTTTGACTGTGGCGCATTTATTTCTGTTGTTGTAGGATTTGTCGTATATCTCGTCAACTGTTCCATTGCCACTGGTACTACCATCATTTTCTAAGGCAATTATATGGTTCTTTTCATTGCCCCAGTACCCAAGCCAATATTTGCCATATTCAACTCCATCTGAGTAGTTGAAATATAGAACACCTTTATCAACACTGCCTTTACATGTTTTTATGCCATCATCATCCATTTTTATCCGCACAGAGTACCCATCATCTTTCTTTTGAATTTTGATGTTGCCAATATTATTATCCTTTGACGGATACCATACGCCCTCGAAGTCCTGTGCGCTTGCGCTGACGAAGCCGAAGAACAAGAGTATATATGATAGTAATAGCCGTTTGGGTCTGTTAAGCTGTTTCATGTTTTTTTGTTATAAGTGGTTTTATGGCTTTACCGGTCGGATGCATTGGCCGAAGCAACGGCTAAAGGTGCTATTGCTATAATCTTTGCCGGTTATGCTTTTATTAAAGTATATAGACCTTGCGCCAACGGGGATTTCCAAATACAATGAGGAAGTCCAATATTTGCCGTAGTCGTTCAGATCAAGAGCTGTGCTATATTGTCCGCAGCATGGCATAAATATTGAATTGCCGTTAGGCCCGGTAAGCCGGTAGCCGGTTGTCCCGTTTATCGAAGTCCAAAACCAATTGCACATTAGCCGTAGTTCGGTTGCTTCGGTATTGGTAGGCATACGCCATGGCTCGCCGAGGCTCACTGTCGCTGCATCGTCTTCGGACTTGAGTGTTGTAAGCCCATCAGAGACGTTGTACTTACTATAGCTGTCAGATTTTCCACAGTAGAATTTGTAATTTTCATGCGTGTAACTATTCTTGGTGGATGTTTCGCCCCAAGCATAGTAATAGCCGTATTCTTCGGGTACATCGGCGCCAAGGTTGCACGTGGCCCATTTGACGCTGAGGCCGAGGTCGATATACATCCCGATTTGTTGGAGTCGGGTGTCGGCTGATGTCTGCCCGTCTTTGGATGAAATCGTGATTGTAGCACTGCGCTCGGTGTCGGTATTGGCTTTGGCCACGCATTTGACGATGATGGTTTCGGGAGCCGGTGCGCTTGGCGATTTTGCCTTGATAGGTGCTACCGGATTGTCCCCCAGCCACCGCAACGGACGGGCTGTTGTCTCAGCCTTGTCTACGGCTGCGAGTTCTACTGAAAGCCAGTCTACATCAGCCCCTACCGAGAGGTCTGATAGTGGGAGGTTGGTCGTCACCGGTATTGTGAATTCTTTTGCGCTGTGTCCTATGCGTATGTTTTGTTCCATCTCGATGCTGGGGACGACGCCTCTGCGGGTGATGGTAATCGTGGTTGTTTTTCCGTAAAGTGTTGTAAGGGAAACGGTCGCCGTCTCGTCCTTTGTAGAGTTTGACGGAAGGATGTCTATACTTACAGCGTCCGTCAGATATGGCTGTTCAAGGGTCGAGCCTATCGTTACATTGCACCATTCGGCAGACGAGGTCGCAGAGAAGGGAATAATCGAACTGTTGTTTATGGTCACAATCGTATTGCCTCCTTCTGCGGCATAACCGATTTCGGATTCGGACAGAAGCAAAACCTCGTCTTTACCCTTGAACGGCTTTTGATACTTGATGTTAGCGCCTGTGGCGGAAGCCTTGCTCGTGCTGATGGTTTTCTCTACATAAAGACGGCACCATTCGCCATCGAGATAGGTTACGTAGCAGGTCTTGGGCATAACCTTTGATGTGCCGCTATATCCGGACTTGGGTATACTTGCAACATCGCTCAAGCCGTTAGCGCCGCTTATCATAGTCATATCGCAGCCCACGAAGTTTCCATCGCGATCTATGTGCAGGCTTCCGAGATAAGAGTCTCCGTTATCCTCGTTGTACATGGTGGTGCTGACAGTCCCTACAGGATCCGGATTGCTCTTGTCGTCCGGGGTGTCGGCCTTGTTGTCGCTACATGCTGTCAACGCCGTTGCTGTCATCAGCAAAATATACTTCGCGTATCTTTTCATAGATATTTCGTTTAGCGTTTAGGTTGCTCTTTTGCATTCAGTTAGAGGCGGATTACCAGTTGGTGTATGTGTTGGCTTTGATCCAGTTATCGTGAGAGGAAAATACCGGTTTTTTCCCGTTATTAAATGATACGTAATAATCGTCATAGTAGGCATAATACAAAGCCAATTTTTCGCCACGTGGTACTAATTTGATCTTTAGATAACATTCATTTATTGAGGCATATCTACTCCAACTATTATATGAGCTATCGTATATATTCGTTGCATAGCAATTGAAGCCTTTGTTGCCATTGTCATCTCCGGTCATTATGCAATTGTTTTCACCATTATAGGTGCCGATCCAATACCTTGCATAAGATACTCGATCGAAGCAACTAAGGTGCAGGACGCCATTTACGATTTTGCCATTAAGGTATTTTATTCCGTTTCTGGTCTTTATTTGTGCGGAATAGCCATCGGCATTCTTTTGGATTTTTATGCTCCCGAATTCACCCTCATTCCATAACGGATACCATACGCCTTCGAAGTCCTGCGCGTTCGAGCTGACAAAGGCGAAGGCAACGATGATTAGAGCTGTGATTCTGATTAATGCTTTCATTGTGTGGTTTATTGTATTTGGGTGTAAAGATAGCCGTAAAAACTTAAAATACCCCCCCCAGATGTTAAATTGTGTTAATTTAGGGTTTTGGTGTTGATTGTCAGATGGGGAGATGACTGTTTTTGGCTGGTTTCGGTCAGTATTTTTGGCCTATTTCGTTGAGAAAGCTGATAGCGACAGGGAACCCCTCACGAGCCAACTCTTTAATCATTTTTAGACCCTTTCTGCGGTTTGGCTTACCGGCAGTACCTTTCCAAATACCAACGGCATATTTTAGTTTTCCCCACTGACTACCGTTCTCCATAGCTATACGGTAGAATTCCAATGCCTTGTAGTTATCTATAATCGTCACATTATGTAAGCCGCTATAATAGTCGCCCAGATAATAAGGTACATCGCAGTATGATGAATATGCTTCTCCTGGCATCATAGAGAAATACTTGAATGCAAGGTTATGATTTTCTTTTGTGCCATTGCCATAGTAATAGCATTGACCTAAGCGGAGTAATACAAGCCATTGGCTTTCGTCCGGATACTTGTCCAACATATTGACGGCTTTGGACAAATACTTGAGCGCATTTTCTTTGTCCTCGGGGAAACCGCCGAACCCGGAATACATCATTGTGCCGCACAGATTGACGGCTTCGGGGATATTTTTATCCGCAGCTTTGATTGCCCATTGCACCATCTTTTCGCTATCTCCAGTCTTATAGTACAATTTGGCTAATGCCATGTATGCATCTACATGCTCTTGTTCTGCTGCTTTGGTCAACCAATACTCGGCTTGTTTCAAATCATGTTTGTATCCGGCGGCTTTTAATTTCGGGCTGATTTCGTTATCATCAAGATTGAACAATAGTCCGAGACCGTATTGACTATCCGCCATACCGTTTTCGGCTGAAAGTTTGGTCCAATACATAGATTGTTCCTCGTCCTTAGGCACTCCGAAGCCTTCGCGGTAGCATGCTGAAAGACACCACTGACCATAGGCGTTGCCGGCTTCGGCGGCTTTGCGCAACCAATAGATGCATTTTTCACTATCTTTCTCGAGTCCCATATCGGCATCGTGGTATCCTACGCCGAGCATAGTCATCGCCGGGGGATAGCCGAGTTCGGCGGATTGACGGTAGAGTTCGGCGGCTTTCTCGCGGTTCATAAAGACTTTGTCTGTGCCGAAATAGAAGTCTTCGGCTTCGTTGAAGAGGCGTTCGGCTTTGGCTTCTGTGGATTCCTTGGCGGGGCGTTTGCCGCTGCGCTTCTGTTTCTGTGCGTCCATGGGGCAGAGACATAGCGCCGCCATAATTGTCAGGAGTAATAGTCGTTTCATTGTCGTATATTGTCTTTTGTGGTGTTGTCAAAAAAAAGGCTGCCGTACCCGCCCGCAGGAATGGGCTGTTTCTTGGATATTTTGGAATGTGGTCGGGCGGGCACGGCAGCCGGGGGTTGGATAGGGAATATGTATCGTGGAGGAGAGAGTAGAAGAAGAGGTGAGAGGGAATGAGCGATCTACTTACACTTGCCCTCGTAATAGCCTATCGGTCGGCTGTGATATGATTGGAAACTACGCGCCGTACAAGAGCGTCGATATTGGACGTGTGCAGGTATGGCTCACCACGGTATCCGTCATAGTATGCAACCAATTCGCCGTCTTCGTTGTAGTCGTAGTATATGGCAAGGACGCAGGGCAGCATATTGATGCCGAAGTAATTTATGACGGAGGGATATTCTGAGACATCGAGTTTATAGAAGTACGCCTGCGAAGAGTAGCGTCTGGCGACCTCGGCGAAGCGCGGTGCCACTACACGGCTGCCGGGGCAGTTGTCCGACCACATCTCGATGACTAAGGGCCGTCTCAATGTTAGGTTGTTCATGACTTCGTACACGGTATCGTCGTCGATGTAGTCGATGGCTTTTGCCGGCAGGGCAAATAGCGCGAGCAGTATTATAAGTAGATATTTCTTCATTGTTTTGGTCTTGTTGTTAGTGGTTATATCGTCGTTTATATTGGCATGGGGCGTATCAAAGGAATGACTATGCCGACTTCGAAGCCCCAAACAAGTGCGGGTGTCGTGCCGGAGAACATTTTTGTGACGCCGCCTATACCGATGTTGACGCCGCCTGTAAGGCCGATGGGATTGTCCTCGCCCAGCCAGTGGGTATACCCGACATCGAGGGTCAGTGTCAGATTGCGATGCACGGCGCTCTCGGCTATGGTGACGCTTGCGGCTATATCCTTGAATCCGTCATCAAGCGTTGTGTAATAGCCAACCCCGGCGTGCCATAGAAATCGGTGTTTGTTCGCCCCGTTCATCAGTAGGTCCATGCCGATGCCGCCGTAGACGTGCAGGTGGGAGGCGAAGCATCTGCGAAGTCGGATAAATTCGCCGTAGGTGCGCGAGACGCCTGCTGCGATGTATAGTCCCGGGTATGGCTCGCAAACTACCGGCCGGGTAGCTTCCCTATAATAGTCAAAGGCGCTTCCATAACGACGCTTTTCGGTGCATACGCGGTGTCCGAGTGCTTTTTGGCGCAAAGCTGTTGTGTGACGGGTCGTGAAGTTGTAATAGGCAAATGTGTATCCGTCCTTGTCGTCTATGATTATGGCCTCGGGAAGTACGAGCGCATATCCGTTATAATCATTAGCATAGACCGGATATACGAGCGTATCAATCCTCAGTCCGCTGTCCGTGACGGTGTATGTGCTGTCGTTGGAACATCTGACAGATATGGGCGTATGCACCTCGCCGCCGGCGCTGAGGTAAGTGGCTTTGATACCGGCCCTTGCAGGAATGGCGAACAGCGTCAAAGGCGCTATTAGCACTATCAGCAGGTTTTTTGCAGAACGGAACATACGCCGGTTACAGGTTTTATTTGTCCTATACGCCTTTTATAGTGAGTGGACAGCGTCTTGGGCTAAAGCTTGGCGAGGCGGAAGACTATGCCGACCTCGAAGCCCCAGGCAAAGCAGGGGTCGGCCTCTACGTCGTCGGTGTTGAACAACTCGCGGAAGTCGCCGCAGCCGAGGCTGAGGCCGCCGGTGAATCCCACACGTTTCCACGGGCCTATCCAGTAGGTGTAGCTTAGGTCGGCTGTGAGCGAGCTTTTCTTGTACATCGCGTTCTCGGCGTAGGTCAGGCCTAAGGCCACGTCCATGGACGGGTCGTCGTAGTCGCCGCCCAATCCGAAGTAGAAGCCTATGCCGGCGTGCCATAGCAGGCGGTCTTTGTTGTCGCCGTCCATCAGCCAGTCTTTGCCTATACCGGCGTACAACTGGCATCCGCTATGGCACATGCGCAGGCGTGCAAATTCGCCGTAGCCGCGCGATATACCGGTTACGAGGGACAGCCCGGGATATGCCTCGCCATCGTGGTACGAGGCGTAGACACTTGCCGCGCCTGCGAGGCCGCTGAGGCCGCTGCGGACGGCATCGCCGGCGCGGTTGGCGCTTTCTTCTATTTCCCGGTCGCGGCTGTAGCTGTTGCCGTAGCCGCCGTAGCTGCTGTCGTAGCCGCCGTAGCTGCTGTCGGAACTGTAGAGCGTTTTGAAAGTATAATAACGATAATGATAGCCGTCATAGCCGCTGCTTGTGCGGGTGTCACCAAGTGGGGTAACAATCTGTCGGCCTTGGCAGTCGTAGGCCTCGCGAGGCTGTGTCAGTCCTTCGATACGCACTTGGTCATATACTTTGTATGTGTGTCCGTTTGAACATTTGACTGTGATGGGAGAGCATATATTGCTGCCGACTATCAGGTAGGTGGCTTGGTCTTCGGCCATAGCGCTTAGGGCTATGAGGGCGGATGCTATCAGTGTGAAGAACTTCTTCATTGTATGGTGTTCTTAGGGTGAAAATTATGGGAGGAATGAGAGCGATGGGAATAATGAAATTGTGAGGGAGTAATGGGTGATCAATAGCGCTTGTAGGTCAGGGTGATGGCCTCGCTGAGGGGGACGTTGTGGTACGAAGCGGTGGTGAGGACGAGGTTGTCATCGGTGAGCTCGCGGATTTTGTAGGACATGGGCAGGCTGAGGTCTTCCTCGGTGGCTATGAGGTTGAGTTTGTCGCCGCTGACAGTCCATGTGCCTTGGCCGAACAGGATACGGTAGCCGGATTTCACTTCGCGCCATGTGCCGTCGGAATTGTACTCGACATAGCCGCGATACAGGTCGCGAGTATTGGTAAGGCCGCTCATGGTGGCAAAGGCGTCCTCCATGTCTTCGGGTGATACCGACTTGAGCTGCCAGCGCCCTTCGAGTTGCTCGGAGTCGTAGGATTGTTTGTCGTTATCGCTGCATGCGCCCATGACGCAAGTCAGCAGCAGGATGCCTAATAGATGCAGATGTTTCTTCATGTTGTTTGTTTTTTGATTGGTGAGTATTGTTGTTGTTGTTGTTGTTGTTGTCGTCTTGTGGCTTTTGTATGCCGGGGATTGACCGTTGATAACCGGTTGACATTGCAAAGGTATAGCGCGTCACACGGCGTTGTCAATGATTTTAGCGTTTGCTGTACGAACATACGGGGTTTATGTGCGAATCACCGCTTTTGCGGTGGCCAAAGTTGCCGGCTCGTGCAGGGTAGGGCCTGCACATCGTACCTGTGTCCTCTAAGAGCAAACCGCATATTTTCCCCAAAAAAGCAGCCATATGGTATCCCCAAGAGCGAAGCGTGTGTTGCAGCAAAAAAAGTGCGGGTACGGACGTATGCCGTCGCGGTGGCTTCCGCCCATACCCGCTATCTTCATTGCTGCTTTTCGCGGTTATTCGTCAAAAGCATTGAATTTCTTGAAAAGAATAATTGAGTGAGTTGTCGTTTTGGAACCGTTGGATATAGTCGGGCCATATATATCTAAATAGTAATAAGAATTTGCTATATTTAGTTCTGTTGAAGACCAATAAAAATAACTGCTCCTCAACCGAAGATCATTTAATTCACTAATAGCAGGTAAGTACCAACCGGTCTCGTTTGTCTCTTTATTATGCTTTTCTGCTAATGCAAATGCCGGGAACAGTTCTTCCCAGCCATTTATAGACCTTATTTTGTTGGTATTAAATTCTCCATCGTCCATTGATGTTGCCCCGGTAACAATTTCACTCTTTGACCACTGATAATAACCTGATATGTGTGTATACATTATTGCTTTGCCGGTTTCTTTATCCAGATATACTGGATATGTGTCATTATAATTATCACCGGTTTTCCATTTCGATTGTTTGATTGTGAGGACAATCGGCTCGTTGGCACTTGTGATTGTGACTTTGGCATTGCGCGTTTCGGTGGTGGACGTTAGGTTTATGGATAGGTTTTCTCCGTTTTGGTATATCGAACACCATTCCTCTGAATCGGATTTAATGGTGTATGGTAGATTGCCCTTAACGATAAAGTTGAACACAGTCACTTCGCGGTCTGCGTAAAGTGTGGTTGAGCCATCGATGCCTTTTATTGAGAAACTTGCTTTTTCTTGTTTCAACTTTTGTGTAGCCGAAAGTTTCCCCTCTTTGTCTGAGATGGTTATAGTGGCGGTGCGGTCTGCGTTGTTCTTATTTTCGGCGACTTTCACGAGGGCGTAGTATGTGCGGACGGTGGCGGTGTTGGCGCGAGAGTGAGTGGCCGGTTCGTTGCCAATCCAGCGTATGGAGTTGGCGATAGCCGCAGTGCGGCTTGAGCCGTCCACAAGCTCTACCGTGGCCCAGTCGGCGGACGACTTAACCGTCAGGTCATTGAAGTCGAGATTGGTCGTTATGGGAATGCGATACTCGGTGGCGTTAGCATCGATTTCTTTATTGGCTGCATCGTCCGGAATGGACAACTTTGGCGCAACGCCGAGGCGCGTGATGGTTATCGTTGTAGACTTGTCGTAGTATGTTGTGGCGGTGACGGTCGCAGTCTCGGATTCGGTCGTGGTTGCCGGTTCAATATAGAATGTGATGGCGTTTGTTAGGATGCTATAATCAAGGGTGGAGCTTCTCATCGCGCGTACCCAGTCCATATCCGTTTTGACCGTAAAAGGTATAATGGAATTGTTCTCGAAAACGACAGAAGCCTCACCTCCATCACTGCTTACGGATAGGCTTGTGTCGGATGGTTTCAATGCCTCGTCCTTGCCATAGAACGGCTTTTGGTATTTTATGTCCGCACCGATGATTTCTCCGGCAGAGTTTTGCGTGTAATTGGTGACGTAGATGCGGTAAAAGGCGTCATAAGTACCCCATATATATCCGTTGCCCGGTGTAACTGCGACCTTAGAGACATACCCGGTCTTGGGAATGTACTCCACATTTCCTAAGCCTTTCATACCGCCGAGATCTACAATGATACCACCATTGGCATTGAAGTTGTCCGCACCATCTATGTATAGCCTGTCGTCGAGTTTGGTTTTGCTGTCTCCGACGGCGGCTTCGCTGCGCATTGAGAGTTTGACGGTGCCGGCGGGGTCGGCGACCTCTTTGTCGGGGTTTATGGGATTGGGGTTGTCCGGCTCATCGCCGTTGCTGTCGCCGCAGGCGGGCAGCAGGCACAGGCATAGCATAGCAGCACATGCCGTGTACCAAAGTCTTTTTAAGGCTTTCATAGAGTGTGAATGCGCGGCCGACAATCTCCTACGGCCACTGTGTATAGGGGGTGATGTTTGGGTATAAAAAAAGGTGTGGAGATTGAAGTTACATCTTATTCCCATATCCAAGGCCTTGACGGAAGCCCATTCCTGTAAATAAGACATCAATCACCACACCTATGCGTATAACGGGTGCGTGTCTGTATGCACACACGTGTATATGCAAAAATGCGGATGCCATTGTCTCTTATCTTTCAGGAATATATCTTAAACCGTCAAGTTTGGATATGGAAGATAATAGATAACTACATCTTTTTTGTATTGTATATTTTTTTTACAATCGCATAGCGACTGACGGACCGGTTCTCTTACCCATGTCCGTTGCAAAGGTATATAAAAAAGTTTAACAAAACAAAATTTTCACACGAAAAATTCTGGGGGGGGTAATTGACTGATTGTTAGCGTGATACGCTTTTGGGCGCAGGCCGGGTGTGTATCCGGCCGGATGATACGGTATGGTCAACGATTATTACACCCCCGGGACGGCATAAACAAAAGACGGCAGCCGAGCCGATGGGCGCGACTGCCGTCTTTTTGATGAGAAGATCAGGATTACTTGTTCAGCTGCTTGAGCAGTTCGGCTACAGCAGCCTCAATCTGGCGGTCACGACCCGTGACTACGTCCTCCGGAGAGTTGTAAACCTCGATGTCCGGGTCGAGTTGCCGGTTCTCAAGTGCATGACCATTGCGGTCCAGCGAGGTCACCTGCGGGATGCCGAAGACGAGTGAGGGGTCGATCTGCGTTTCCCACCATACAGCCGTCATCGTGCCCGGTACGGGAGCGCCGACAATCTTGCCTATGCCAAGGGTCTTGTATACGTATGGTGTGCCGTGCGCGTCACTGTAATTGTACTCGTTGGTCAGCATTACCGAGGGCTTGGTCCATTGCGAGAACGGGTCGCTGCCGATATAGCGGCCGCGAGGCGCGTAGCGCACATATTCCTTGCCCGAGAGTAGCAGTGCCACATCGTTGTGCAACCATCCGCCGCCGTTGTAGCGTGTATCCACGATGACCGCCTCGCGATTGCGGTAGCGACCCAACAGCTCGCTGTATACTTCGCGGAAGCTGGGCGAGTCCATACCTTGGATGTGAACGTATCCTATGCGGCCGCCCGAGAGGCTGTCCACAAGTTGTTGGTTGCGCTCCACCCAGCGGTGGTAAAGCATTCCGGATTGTGCTCCGGCGCTGATGGCGCGGACGGTGACTGTGCGGTTCTTGCCGTCGACAGAGCGCACGGTCAGGCGCACCTTCTTATTCACCTTGCCTTGCAGCAGCAGGTTGTAGTCTGCATCTGCGCCAATCTCGTTGCCGTTGATGGCTGTGATGACATCGCCCGGCTTTACATTGGCTTTGGCTGAAGCCAGAGGCGAGCGCGGCAGCACTTCGGCCACCTTCAGGCCCTCGCTACGGTAGTCCTCGTCATAGAATGCGCCAAGTACAGCCGTAGGCAGTGCCTTGGACGGCTCGAAATAGCGGCCTCCGGTGTGGCTGGCGTTGAGCTCGCCGAGAATTTCGCTGAGCATATCGGCGTAGTCGTAATTGTTGTTGATATGTGGTAGGAAGCGACGATAATCATTGCCGTAAGCATCCCAGTCTACGCCGTGTAGATTGACATCGTAGAACTTGTCGCGCACTTGCGAAAGCATATGATCGAAGATGTATTCGCGTTCCGCTGCCGGGTCACGGTCGTACTCTGCCTCGAAGGACACGGTCTCCTCTTTGCCGTCTTTCAGCGACACTTTCTTGATGCCGCTTCCCGACAATACAAAGAGGTTGTCGCCTTTGGCGTCATACTCAAAGCCGCCCGATACGCCCTTGGCCAGCAGGCGTGTCTCATCCTTGCGCAGGTCGCGCACATAGAGGTTGCCGCCGCCCTCGGTGGCCAAAGCCACGTAGTACAGCTTGTCGCCCTTGTCCGAGAGGTAGCTGTCGCCCATAGACGATGAGCGCTCGGTCAGACGCTTGGTGCGATATCGGCGGTTGGCAAAATCAAATACGTGCGGTTTGACAGGCTCGTCTTTCTTATCGGCCTTGTCTTTCTTTGACTTTTTGTCTTTCTTATCCTTCTTTTCAGACTTCTCGGATTTGTCCGCCTTGTCATCCTTGTCTTCCTTCTCGGCATCTTCGACTAATGCGGCCTCCTCCTCGGTGCGGTTGATTTCCTCCCAAGCGCTCTCGTCCAGGGCCATGAATACCACATCACTTTGATTGCCCCAGCTGCCGTGGCTCTTCATGCCATATCGGCCGGTAGTATATATCAGTGCGCGGCCGCCCATGGCCCAGCGTGGGTTGCCATCGCTGTATCCGCTTTCGGTGAGGTCAATGACCTCCGAGCCGTCGGCACGTACAGCCGCGATGTCGGTGTTGTTCCATCCGCCTATGCCGATGTAATCGATGAGTAGCCATTGGCTGTCCGGATTCCAGACAAACGAAATATCGCCGTCCGAATAGCTGTAATTATACTTGCCGTCCAAGGCTGTAACGACCTTCTTCGTGGCTACATCGAGTACGCGCAGTGTCACGCGGTCTTCCAGGAACGCCACTTTTTTGCCGTCAGGGCTGAATACCGGTTGCTGAGCCGTGTTGCCTCCGGCGTACAACAATTTTTCTTCGATAGCGGTGGCGTAGGTAAAGTGCTTCTCCTTGCTGTCCTTGATGGTAGCGGTATACAGCGCCCATTTGCCATCGCGTTCCGAGTCATATACGATGGTGCGTCCGTCCTTGCTGAAGCTCAGACAGCGCTCCTGTCCCGGAGTGTCGGTGATGCGGCGCGTAGTGGCGTACTTCACCGAGGTCACGTATATGTCGCCGCGCATCACGAAGGCTACTTCCGAGCCGTCGGGGCTGACAGCGAGGTTGGTGGCGCCGTTGCTGCGTATCGATTTGTTCGGAGCACCGGCGTAATCGTCAGCAGCGATGGATATTTCCATCTTGGTCGGTGTCGGGGCACCGACGGCCATGGTATATATCTCGCCGTTCCAGCTGAAAGCCAATGTGCCATCGGTCGCGCGGCTGAGGCTGCGTACCGGATGGCGTGTGAAGGCTGTAACCTGTACCGGATCGCCGCCGTTGATGCTTCCGCGCCAGATGTTAAGCGTTCCGTCCGTTCCGCGTTCCGACAGGTATACGTAATTGTCCTTGCCATCCCATACGGGATTGTGGTCGTTGCCGTTGAAGGTGGTCAGGCGTGTGTACCGCCCATGGTCATCAAGCCATATATCGGCAGTGCCGGACGAGCGTTCGTGCTTGCGCAGCACGTCCTCATAGCTCTTCTTGTCCTGGTAGAGCATACGCCCCGAGGCGTCCACATCGACAGCGCCTACAGGGAACGGTAGCACCATATGTGGGCGAGCGCCGGCACGCAGAGGCACGCTGTACAGCTGTGCGCCTGTATACGAGCGTATTGTAGTGGATGGCATAATGCCGGCCGAAAACAGCACGGTGCTGTCGTTGAGAAAGCCTTTAGGTGTTTCCGAGCCTCCGGCGGTGGTGAGACGTACAGCACGTCCGCCCTGTGGCGAAATTGCGTAAACGTCCATACCGGTGCCGTCGCGGTCACTGGCAAAGGCTATGGTTTTGCTGTCCGGACTCCATACAGGATAAGAGTCGTATGCCGGGTTGGAGGTGACGGCGCGAGCCTCACCTCCGGTGGCCGGAACGGTATAGATGTTGCCTTTGTAACTGAACGCTACGGTCTTGCCGTCCGGAGATATAGCCGGATGGTTGAGCCATAGCGGTGCCGAGTCACCGCCTGTGGTGGCATAGCCTTGCAAAGAGCATAAGGCTATGGCTGTGATAACGATTTTGTTCATAGTATATATTTTAGAAACTTGTATATAAGACGTTTGTCGTTGGCCAAATATAACACACGGGTCGTTGTTTTTGACGTTAAATAATGCAAAAGGCAATGGTCGCACCATATATTGGACCGAAAAACACAAAAGACACGGCACCGCAGACAAGGTTAGGACAAGCCGACATGCAATGTTGCAGTGTTGCATAGTCATGTATGTAAGCTACGGCATTTTGTCTCGGCATGTTTTGTGTCGATATTGGATGTTAATCGCAAAATTAATCAAAAAAACGGACTATGGCTGTGGTACGGGCGAAAATGTGTATCTTTGTGTCATGGCTCATAAGGTAATGCGTACGATGATGACACCCTTGACCGTTTTAGGTAAGGGCATCTTGGGTTTTGTAGTGCCCGATACATGCTATGTGTGCGGTCGTCCGCTTAGGGGAGACGAAAGGGCTATATGTGCCCACTGTCTTATCGATCTGCCGCGCACGATGTTGCATTATGTGAAAGATGATGCTGTGCTCAACGGCTTGGCTACACAAGTACCTGTGGGACGTAGTGCCGCATGGATACACTATGAAAAAGGTACGAAGGTCGCCCGTTTGATTTTGACAATGAAATTTGGCAATAGACCCATGCTCGGAACGGAAATGGGACGAAAATTTGCGCGCGAACTTATGCCTACGGGTTTTTTCGGCGGTATGGATGTGATTATGCCCATACCATTGCATTGGAGCAGGCTGGTGAAACGCGGATACAATCAAACGGAATTCATAGCGCGCGGCATAAGCTCGGTCACCGGGTTGCCTATAGATGCAGGATTGCGTGCGGTACGCCGCCATCCGGCGCAGGCACGCAAGAATGTCGAACAACGCAAGGCCAACCTTGCCGGGACAATGGAATACAAAGGAGGCGAAGGTGCATTGTCAGGCCGACATGTCTTACTTATAGATGATATCGTCACCACCGGAGCAACCATGCGAGAGGCTGTACGTGCCTTGACGCAAGATAGCGGGGTGGGGCGCGTGAGCATTTTGTCGTTGGGCCGTGCACATTCCGTTAACGATTGACATCCGATATTGTATAGACAACCGAATTTACTTTTTTTATGAAAAAGAGAGTATATAACGTATTGTTAGTGTGTCTTTTGGCTATAATAAGTGTATTTGCGCAACCTTACGGACAGGAAGTGCGCGTCACCAATCACTCGGCGAACATTGTACTTGCCGGGACGCTGACTACACCTCCTTCGCCCAAGGCCGTATGTGTCCTTGTTACCGGAAGTGGAGCTCAAGATAGGGATGAAACGCTTTTGGGCCATAAACCATTTAAAGTTTTGGCAGACAGTCTTGCCGGCCGTGGATATGCGGTGCTACGCATGGATGATCGTGGTACCGGCGCCAGTGAAGGTGACTTTGCCGAGTCCACGGTGGATGATTTTGTGACAGATATTGCTTCCGGAGTTGGGTATGTCGACTCGCTTTTCAGCACAATTCCGAAATGTGTTATCGGTCATTCGGAAGGTGGAGGTATTGCCATACGGCTTGGGGCATCAGACGAACGTGTGGATATGATTGTTACGTTGGCTGCACCTGCATGGCGCGGCGATTCGATAATAATGTCGCAATGTCGTGAGATGGCCGTACGTATGCTCGGGCATTGGGATGGTGAAGCGCTGCAACGCCAATTGCTTGATATAGCCATGAGTGATGCGTCCGAGCCGAGCGTTAGAATGTCCTTGCAATATGTTATAATGACATTACCTGAAGCATCCGTTCCGCAGGTACGCAAACGGCTGTTTGCCTCTGTGGATCAAATGTCTACGCCATACTATCGGCGGATGCTCCGCTACGACCCGATGCCTGATATAGAGAAAGTCAAATGCCCATGGCTTGCGCTCAACGGTGACCGCGATGTGCAGGTGTTGTGTGCCAATCTCGATACCATAGCAGCATATGCACCCCAAGCCGATACGATGACCATGGCCGGCCATAATCATCTGTTTCAGCATAGTTTATCCGGGATGCCGGACGAGTATGCGTCATTGCCTGAAGACATATCCATCGAGACTTTGAATGCGATAATAGCTTGGCTTGATGCCCATATTATGGGATTATAGGCGTATCCAATTACGGCAGAATATCCCAACCAGAAATAATACGCAAAACGAGGCGAGTTTTCAAGACTCGCCTCGCTTTCTTATGAGTAACTAATTGATGGCAACTCTTTCGAGTTCCGGAATATTATTCCTCTTGGTTCTTTTCGGCGTATTCTTTGAGCAGTTTCTCCTGAACGTCTGCCGGGACGAGTTCGTAGGAGGCAAACTTCATGGTGAACGACGAGCGTCCGCCGGTGATGGAGCTGAGTTCGGTGGAGTAGTTGGCCATTTCCTTGAGAGGCACCTTAGCCTGGATTTTCTCCAAACCATTTTCGCTGGACATGCCCATGATGATGGCGCGGTGTCCTTGCAGGCCGCTCATGACATCGCCCATGACATCACCCGGAACGAGGACTTCGACATCGTAAACCGGTTCGAGAACTTTTGGATTGGCGTTGCGGAATGCTTGCGAGAAAGCGTTACGTCCGGCCAGACGGAACGAGATTTCGTTAGAGTCCACCGGGTGCATTTTGCCGTCATATATGCATACACGCACATCGCGAGCGTATGAGCCGGTCAGAGGACCTTGCTCCATGCGGTCCATAAGACCTTTGACTATGGCCGGGATGAAGCGCGCATCGATAGCGCCGCCGACGATGCAGTTGCACACAACGAGTTTACCGCCCCATTGCAGCGGAATCTCCTGAGTGTCGCGAACATTCATCTTGAATTCCTGATTGCCGAAGCGATAGGTGTCCGGAGCAGGCATACCTTCGGCATAGGGCTCGATGATGATATGCACCTCGCCAAACTGACCGGCGCCGCCGGATTGTTTTTTGTGGCGGTAGTCAGCGCGTGCGGCCTTGGTGATGGTCTCGCGATAGGGAATCTTGGGTTCCTCGAAGATGATGGGCATTTTGTCGTTGTTCTCAACGCGCCATTTGAGCGTGCGTAGGTGGAATTCGCCTTGACCGGAGAGTATTGTTTGTTTCAGCTCTTTGGATTGCTCGACAACCCATGTCGGATCCTCCTCGTGCATACGAGTGAGGATGGCGCTTAGTTTTTCGCTGTCGCTCTCGGTGACTGGGCGTACTGCGCGCTGATACTTCGGCGCGGGATATTTGATGAAATCGAACTCGTAATCGCAACCCTTTTCGTTGAGGGTATTGCCTGTGCGTACGTCTTTGAGCTTCACGGTGGCGCCTATGTCACCTGCCTTGAGTTCGTCTACGGCGGTCTTGATTTGACCGCATACGCAGTATATCTGAGCCAGACGTTCCTTGGTGCCGCGAGTGACGTTGTCGAGATCAGCTCCGGCTTTCAGTGTTCCGGACATAACTTTGAAGTACGACACTTCACCTATGTGCGGTTCGACGGTAGTCTTGAACATGAATACGCTCAGCGGGCCGTTGCTGTCCGGCTTGACTTCTTCGCCTGCTGTATTGAGCGGAGCGGGCATATCCTCTACGAAAGGCACAACGTTGCCCAGGAATTCCATCATGCGGCGTACACCCATGTCTTTGGCGGCGCTGACGCAGAATACCGGGAACATGGAGCGTGTAATCAAACCCTTGCGGATACCTTCACGCAATTCGTCTTCGCTGAGGCATTCGGTCTCAAAGAATTTTTCCATAAGAGCTTCGTCGTTTTCGGCGGCAGCCTCCACGAGAGCATGATGCAATTCCTTGGCCTTGTCCATTTCTTCGGCGGGTATTTCTTCGATGGTTGGAACGCCGCCATCGGGGCCCCACGAATACTTTTTCATCAGCAGGACGTCAATCATGGCGTTGAAGCCCGGGCCGCATTGCAGCGGGTACTGAATGGCGACAATCTTCGGGCCGAAGACTTCGCGCATCTGCTCCATGACGTTGTCGTAGTCGGCTTTTTCTCCGTCAAGTTGGTTGAGTGCGAAGATTACGGGTTTGTTTACACCGGCAGTGGTGCGGAAGATGTTTTGTGTGCCTACTTCTACGCCGTATTGGGCGTTGACAACGATAAGGCCTGTGTCTGTGACGTTGAGTGCCGTTACGGCATTGCCTACGAAGTCGTCAGCTCCCGGGCAGTCGATGACGTTGAGCTTCTTGCCAAGGAACTCGGCATATATCACGGTGGAGAACACGGAGGACCCGTATTCTTTCTCTACCGGGAAGTAGTCGCATACGGTGTTCTTTGTTTCGACTGTGCCGCGGCGTTTTATCACTCCACACTCGAAGAGCATAGCTTCTGCGAGTGTGGTTTTCCCGGATCCCTTGCTGCCCAGCAAGGAGATGTTTTTAATTTCGTTGGTTTGATATACCTTCATGTTATTAGGTGGTTTTTAGATAATACAATGTTATTGGTAAAAAAACTGGGCGCAATTTACGCACTTTTCTTTGATTTGAATGTACGCTTCGGTATGTTACGCAACATGTTTTTAACTTTTTGAAACACTTTGCCGAGTGTACACATCTTTTAATTATGGCTAATATGTTTGAAGTAGTGATAGCTGTCGGAAGAACGCTTACGATGTCGGACGTTGTTGAATTCAGTTGGTGACGGCATCGCAAAATATAACGAGCGCGCCATGCGTAGTGAAGATGTGCAAAAAAAGCATAAAAACAAAGGGCAAGTGTTTGTGACTGAAAAAATATGCTTACCTTTGATTAAACGTTAGAAAGCATTTGTTGTCTAAGCATTAAGACGACGAAGAAAAGACGTCTACAATACAGTTTAACAATATATCAACAATCAAAAACGAGCAAGCATGATGAAGTACAACGATTTCTTGGGCGGACTGGTGGCCTTGGCATTCGTATCGATGCCGCTGATGGCTGTGTCGCAGGACTTCGAGGACGACATCTACTATAATCCCTCGAAGGAAAAGACGACCAAGTCCCAAAAAAGTACGGCGCCTATTCGGTATGTGCCTACGCAGGACTATCCCGCAGCTGATACATATAATTACAGCAGCGCATCCACGCGCGATGTGGACGAGTACAACCGTCGTTATGCCACAACGGCAGATACAACGGCACGAGACAGCGCATACATCTCGGACAACTTTGCCTACACGCGTCGCATCGAGCGTTTTCATAACCCGGATGTCGTTGCAGCATCGGGTGATGATCAACTGATAGATTACTATTATTCGCAGCCATCCGAGACTTCCTCGGTCAATATATACGTAAATGCAGACCCGTATTTGGGTTGGGGCATATATCCGTATTATGGCTACTACGGCTATCGTCCGTATTATTCGTACTATAATCCGTGGTATAGCTGGAGATGGACCTTTGACCCTTGGTATTGGGGTTCATCTTGGACCTGGGGTTATGATCCGTATTGGTATGGAGGATGGGGCTATCCCTACTGGGCATGGAGTTCTCCATGTCCGCCGCATCACCATCATCACGGCTATGGACCCGGTTCGTCATGGTATCCGTCTTCGCCCGGGTCTTATAGACCTCACGGTACGGCATCTGCCGGAAGCACCTCGAGTCGCCGCCCTGGCTCGACGTACAACGGGTACTCGCCTTCCGGAAGTGGAATGTCACGTCCCGGCAATATGGGTCGTGGCCGTGGCAATACCACTGCCACAACACCATCGACATCTACGCGCTCCGACGGATATGCTCCGTCATCCACAGGCTCGCGTCCCTCGACAGGATATAGCGGCGGAAGCTCTCGCGGACGTTATGGCAATAGCTCTTCGTCCACCGAAAGCCGTCGCAGCACTTACACACCTTCACGCAGTTCGTCCTCATCAAGCAGCAGCCGTGGGTCGTATAGCAGCGGTAGCCGAGGCGGATCGTATAGCAGTGGTAGTCGAGGCGGATCGTATGGTGGTGGTAGCCACGGTGGAGGCGGAGGTGGAGGCCGTGGTCGTCGTTGATAAGGCTATAGGCAACAGCTTCCATATCTTATGAACAATAAAACAGAAAAATACATCCAGAACATGAAACGTCTCATTATTCCGGCTCTTATCGCTGTCTTGGGGATTCCTACGGTCTTAGGCCAAAGCTCCATTGACGCGTTGCAGCTTACGAGCAGTGACTTCAAAGGTACGGCACGCTTTATGGGTATGGGCGGTGCATTTACCGCACTCGGTGGCGACCTGTCGACATTGACCCAAAACCCGGCCGGTATCGGTATTTATCGACACAGCGAGATAGGTGCCACTCTCGATATCAATTTTCAAAAATCAGCTACATCATCGGCAAGTAATTCTTATTCGGCAACGCAGACTAAGGCATATTGCAACAATTTCGGATATGTAGGCGTCATACGCCTTGACGGACTGTTGCAGTCGTTCAATTGGGGTGCTACGTATAACCGTGTAACCTCTTTTGACCGCAAAACTTCCGGATATGTTGTGCCGACCAATACTTCGCTGTCCAACTACATAGCCTCATTTACGGGTGGCATAAATCCTGACGAGTTGATTTTCAGCAGTACATACAACCCCTATCGCGACAGTAGCCACGACTGGCTGAGTATATTGGCGTATAACACCTATATGATAAGCTCGTCGGATGCGCAAGGTCGGTCCTATCGGGGATTGTTCCAAACCGGTACCACCGGAGATGCCGAAACAACATTGCTCGAGCGTGGATATTTGGATGAATACAGCTTCAATTTTGGTGGCAACTTTTCCAATTTGGTGTATTGGGGCTTGTCCGTAGGAGTGACAGACCTCAGCTACACTCGCGAAGTATGGTATTCAGAGTCTATGGAGAATGCTTCGGTATATGATGCTGCATCACAGAATAACGTCAACGGCAATGCCGGTATCAACTTGAGCAACTACAAACACATCAATGGTTCCGGCTGGAATCTCAAGGCCGGTGTCATTGTGCGTCCTACCAACGAATTTCGTTTCGGTTTTGCAGTGCATACCCCCACTTGGTACTCATTGGAACACTCATACTATGGCATAGCCAGCTACAGCTACTTGAATACTAGCATTGTAGAAGGAAAAGACAATCCGTTGTCCGGATCTGAGTATACCGATAACGCCGGCTTTGACTGGAAACTGCGCTCACCATGGCGTCTGATGACAGGTGTAGGATTCGTGGGTAGCGACTTCATCATCAGCGCCGACTACGAATACGTTGCATATCCGGATATGAATGTACAGACAGCCGGATACGACAACTGGGGTTACATCACAGGGTATTATGACAATATAGTTGTCAATGAAGACATCAAGACATATACGCAGGGTGCAAATATCGTGCGTGTAGGAGCAGAATATCGTCTCTTGCCTTCGTTGAGCCTGCGTGCCGGTTACAATTGCTCGATGTCAAACATTAAAGACGATGTGCGCAAAGGCTCTGCTATGGTTGTTACCAGTGGTACAGATCCGTCCTTCTCATTCAATAAAACCACGCAGAATATTTCGGTAGGTATTGGATATCGTTACAAATCATGGTACTTGGACGGCGCCTATGTGCACACCAATCGCAAAGGCACGTTGCATGCATATACTGATTTCAACGGATACAGGGCTCCGAAATATGATGTGACAGACAACGATAATCAGATAGTACTATCTATGGGTTTCAAGTTCTGACGCAAAACATAGACAGACATTATATAATATAAAAGATGGGGCGACCAAGTGTTGCCCTCATCATTACATATAAGAGTATAAGAGATTATAGGAGTATTTATTAGCCCTTGTTATGCTACATAGTTGTCAGTGCCTCGACACCGTCTACCCGGCCGAAGTCTACGAGACTGAAGTCGAAGCGCTGGCTGCACTTGAGGCTTACGACATCAACAACTGCTGCGACTGCATCGTTAATGGTGATGCCGATGATATTCTCAAGGTGTGGGTATCGGTCGCCCGTTGCGACTACGACCCCGAGGATATCGATGGCGAACTGGATGCCGGTGCACTGCTTTCGGAAGCGGAAAAAACCACCAATGTATACACGAAGGAGTTCGTGCTTGGCGCTGACGAGGAGTGGTACGATGACAATCGCGGAAATGAATGCCGCTTCGGGG
>OLOV01000492.1_pt1 | contig 34944 bp, 29 predicted proteins | sample 1672931 | NCBI WGS metagenome assembly OLOV01 (sample SAMEA3136738, study PRJEB25190) | human gut metagenome | biome: human gut; feature: human-associated habitat; material: faeces | place: Austria | collected 2013 | reverse complement strand
CAATTGACTCGGCCTGCTTGGCGGAATCGGTCTCGTATACAGGCACGCTTACCGCTCCAATCGCGGCGCAGGCAAAATCAACGACTCCCCATTCGTAGCAGGTAGGCGAATAGATAACCACCATATTGCCGGTCTTGACCCCCAAGCCAAGAAGGCCTTTCGCGACCGCACGCACACGTTCGAGCATCTCCCCAGCCGTGACGTCATGCCAACGACGAGTCTCATCGTCCTGCCATTGGGCGATGAGATCCTCGGGATCACGTTCAGCACGTCTGGAGAGCAATGCGAAAACGGTATCCTCATCCGTGGTGCTATACGCAGGTTCTGGTATAAATTCTCTCAACATGAATCCCTATAATAGTTGCAGTGCACTTAAGGCACGCTGAAAAACCCTTGAAAACGGCTGAATTCAGCCAATTCCAAGGGTTTTGAATAGTTAGCCGTTTTTCATCACATGCCGAAATCAGCAGTCACGCACTTCCAAGCGGATCCCTTGAGCACACACTTCATATTGCCGCATAGTCTCCGGCTTCCAATGCCCATCAGCACAGTGCTTTCGAAACATGTCGGTGAGATCATCCAGCTTTCGACGGTATAGACGGTAATCGGAAGCATTCCGAGCTGGGCGTACACTTTTGCGTCCTTCTTCATCCGGCTTATGATCTGGGCGGAGGCGATCTTCAGCTTTCGCATGTAGTCTTCACTCAACACCTTCTCCACGAGCGACAGCTTCTGCCTTCCGCGGAAAATATCAACAATGTTGCAAAGTAGCCGCGCAGAAAACATGCTCATGGAGTAGGCAAACTCAGCATCGCATGGCCCGGGCATAATCTGAACAAAGTGAAATGGAATTTTCCTACCGAAAAGGTCTGAATCTAGAAACCCATCATAAGTGGGAAGCTTTCGGCCGGAAGGAAAAACCAGTTTTTTCCATTCAGTCAGCTCTTCCTCCGTGGGAAGCTCTTCAGGATCATCCTCACCTTTCTTATTGAACAGCACATCCAGTCCAGAAGACGGAATAGCCGAATCCGTCCCGTCAACTGCCGGCGGCGGAACTTCATTTTCAAATGAACCATCCATAATGGTACCTTTCTTCTTTGCCCGACTCATCGTTGAGAGGGGGTGTAGGAACTATTAAGGCATGAAAGATTGCCCCCGTCAAGTTAACATTTGCCTTTTGTGGATATGTGGATAACTCAAAACCCCGAACTATTACAGAACACCCTAAATATGCATTTATTCACCCTTTGTACACTGAAGAATAGGGTGGATTTTTGTTGGAAATGCAATTAAACAACACACTCAAGCGTCACACCCTAATTCATCTCAAAATATCTTAGTAAAAATGGACACCTTAGATTTTTCTGAAAGATATTGATTGCTTTTGTTTGCATATGTTCGTATTATGGCATTTTCACGCCATATAACGTCAGTTCTCGGCAAAAAAACTTTTTTAAAAATTGTCTCTATGCCGTTCGCAGCAGAGCCATCCCGCATCGGGATTCTCCAAAAGTTCGTAACGATGCCGCGCGACACCCCGTGGTATGCGGCGTCCGAAGAATATGGCATAATGAACACTTGGCAGAAAACATATGTTTCTGCCGTTCCCCCATGGTGTAATGGCAGCACACGGGTCTTTGGAACCCTTTGTCTTGGTTCGAGTCCAGGTGGGGGAGCCTGCTAGGATAAAAGCTCCTGCAGAATCAGTCTGCAGGAGCTTTTATTCTATCCGAAAACGCAGCAGTAGAAAGTTCAGCGGCACTCCGAGAAGAAATATTCGTAATACAAAAAATTTGCGAGGTGCTCTCTCCATATGGAGAGAGCACCTCGCAAATGCACCTATCCACACCTATGTCAGGCGAACAGGAAACCCTGGCCGTGGTGTTCCGGATAAGTGTCAAACAGTTCAGCCACGGAGCCGTCTTCGAACACAGCGCGGATGGCGCTGGCCAGAAGCGGCGCGATTGATAGCACGGTCAAACCGTCCCAACGCTTCTCTTCAGGAATCGGCACGGTGTCGGTGAGCACGACCTCTCGGACGCCACTGTTCTTCAAACGTTCGACAGCTGGACCAGACAGCACGCCATGCGTGGCGACAACGGTCACCGACTTGGCGCCGGCGTTCTTGAGCACGCTGCAGGCGCCTGCGATGGTTCCAGCGGTATCGATCAGATCGTCGACAAGCACGCAGTCCTTGCCTTCGACGTCGCCCACGACTCGGTTGGCGACTGCCTGATTCGGACGGGTGATGTCGCGCGTCTTGTGCACGAAGGCGAGCGGGCCGCCGCCAAGACGCTGCGCCCACTGTTCCGCAACGCGAATGCGGCCTGCATCCGGGGATACGACGGCTACGTTGTCAAGTTGGTTGGCGAAACGATCACGAATGTAGTCAACAAGCACCGGCATAGCGATGAGATGGTCGACCGGACCGTCGAAGAAGCCCTGGGACTGTGCCGCATGCAGGTCGACGCTCATAATACGGTCGGTGCCCGCAGTCTTAAGCAGGTCGAACATCAGGCGGCACGAAATAGGTTCGCGTCCGCGATGCTTCTTGTCTTGGCGAGAATAGCCCAGCAGTGGACAGACCGCCGTGATGGAACGTGCGGAGGCACGCTTGAGCGCATCAATCATGATGAGCTGCTCCATGATCGACTGATTGATCGGAGCTGCGTGACTTTGCAGTACGAACACGTCCGCGCCACGCACGGATTCGGTGTAGCGCACGTACATCTCGCCGTTGGCGAAGTCGTATGCTGTGGTTTCCAGAACGTCGATGCCGAGTTGTTCGGCGACTTCCGCCGCCAGTTTCGGATGTGTTCTGCCTGTGACAAGGATAAGGTTTTTATCCGGCTTTCCTTCAAGGATTGCGCTCACCATGTCTCCAAACGTCTGTTTTCGCGTCAAGTGGACGTGACCCATATTAACCATCCGCGCAGACCGTCTCATCAGCGCGTGTTCACCTGAAATTTACCGGTACAGTCCGTGCTTGCCAATATATTGCACCACGCCGTCCGGTACGAGATACCAAACAGGTTCCCCGTGTTCCGCGCGTCGACGTACATCGGTCGAAGAAATCGCCAGCGCCGGTATTTCCAACGTATCGACCTTGCCTTCCGGCAGTTTCGCCCCTTCTGGCGATGAGTATCCGGGGCGGGTCACGGCCACGAAGTGGGCCAGATCCCACATTTTGTCGGCGTCTTTCCATTGCATGATTTCCGCGACCGCGTCGGCTCCGGTGATGAAGAAGAGTTCCGCGTCGGGATATTGCGCACGGATGTCTCGCAACGTATCGATGGTGTAGGTGACTCCCGGACGGTCGATGTCCACGCGTGATACGGTGAATTTCGGATTGGATGCGGTGGCGATGACCGTCATGAGATAGCGGTCTTCCGCGTTGGTGACGTTCTTGTCGAGTTTGAATACGGGACGTCCTGTCGGCACGAAAATCACTTCGTCAAGGTCATACACCCATGACACTTCTGACGCCGCCACCAAGTGGCCGTTGTGGATGGGATCGAACGTACCGCCCATGATGCCGATGCGAAGCCTGCTATGCCAGTTGCCGCGCGCTGAACGTCGGCCCGTGGCCACCGCGAAACCTGCTGATTCCACGGAAAGGCCGGACATGCGCCGTTCCGGTTCCACCACATAGCTGATGGCAAGTTCGGAATCGGCTTCAGCGGATTCGGGCCGCATGCGTTTCGGTCCGGTCATGAGGCATCCTCGTTTTTTTGTTCCTGATCGGCATCCGCGGTTTCACGTCCGATGCTGTCGGCCGTGGGCGAAGCGTTGTCAGGATCGATCTTGCCCATATCCTCATCCCACTCGTCCTGCACAACACGCCTGATTTCAGCGAAGGTCGGCAACGGGAAGTCCGGCTGGTAGGCACGCCGTACCTCGGCCACACGTTCGGTGACACGAATCAGCGTATCTGTCATGCCATCGATATCCTGTTCGCGTTCCATAGCGCTGAATTTGGCGATGTACTGTTCCATGAGACGCATCTGCTCGTCGACGTTCCTGAGTTTCTCCTCGTTGAGTTCCACCACGTCGTCGGCGTCAGTTTCCGGCCAGCCAATCAGTACCGCGTCGGCATATTCGAGCGACGCACGCTGTGCCGCCGAGGCGATGCCGTCCTCGATTTGCACAAGGAACACGTATCGCACGATGCTTAATCGTTCGGAGGCGAGCTTCAATCCCAGATATGGGTTATTGAGATCCGCATTCCATGGATTCTTGACGTCGGTCATTGTTCCCTCCATCTGGCTGTCGTTTTCGTTGGTATCGTTTCGTTCGCTCATGCTCGTACCTGCCCCGTTCCGTAACCGATCCACTTGGTCGTGGTCATTTCGCGTAGTCCCATGGGGCCGCGCGCGTGCATTTTCTGCGTGGAGATGCCGAGTTCGGCGCCGAAACCGAATACTCCACCGTCTGTGAAGCGTGTGGATGCGTTGACCATCACCACCGCCGAGTCGATACGTGAGGTGAATTCCTCGATGGCCGAATAGTCTTCGGCAATGATGGATTCCGTATGTCCGGTGGAATGACGGTTGATATGTTCGATGGCTTCGTTGAGTGAGTCGACCACTTTGACGCCGATTTTCAATGCCAAATATTCGGTATCCCAGTCTTCGTCAGTGGCATGCATCAGTTTCACTCCGTCGATACCGGCTTTATCGATGATTTCGTAAGCGCGCTCGTCGGCATGCATTTCAACATTGGCTGCAGCGAGTGCGGCTGCGGCCTGCGGAAGGAACGTTTCGACAATGCCCTGATGCACGAGGAGTTTTTCAGTGGCGTTGCAGACGCCGACACGTTGCGTTTTTGCATTGAGGATGATGGGGATGGCTTTGTTTTGGTCGCCGGTTTGGTCGACGTAGATGTGTACGTTGCCAGCTCCGGTTTCAATGACCGGCACTTTGGAGTTTTGCACGACGGTTTGAATAAGGCCCGCTCCCCCTCGTGGAATGAGCAGGTCGATGTGACCTTGGGCTTGCATCATGGCGGTGGCGCCCTGGCGTCCGTATTCGTCGACGGATGCGATGAGTGCGGGGTCATATCCGTATTCGCGTAGCACGTCGGCGATGATGCCGAGTATGGCTGCGTTGGTACGTTCGGCCGCGTGTCCGCCTCTGAGGAGCACCGCATTGCCGGATTTGATGCAGAGCGATGCGACGTCGACGGTGACGTTGGGGCGCGCTTCGTAGATCATGCCAAGCACTCCGATGGGCACGCGAGTCTGTTCGAGTCGTAGACCGTTGTCGAGATGGTATCCACGTACGATTTCGCCGATCGGATCCGGCAGTGTGGCTACGTGGCGTACGCCTTGTGCGGCTGCGTTGACGCGGGACACGTCAAATTTGAGTCGGTCGAGTTTGCCTGCATCCATACCATGTTCAGCAGATTCCTGCATGTCGATGGCGTTGGCTGCGGCGATTTCTCCGGCACGCGCGTCGAGTGCGTCCGCGATGACATTAAGAAGCTCGTTTTTACGTTGCGTGTTGGTTTGGGCGAGTTGCGCTTGCGCGATTCGTGCGGCGTCGGCTTTGGCGCACACTTCGTTGAGCACGTCGGTTTCCATGGCGTTGGCTTGGGTTTGTAGGTTCGTCATAATTTCCTAGATTAGCGCGAAAACGCGCCTTGTTCCGCAGCTTCGACCATTATTTCGTCGTAGCGTCGGGAGCAGGGCGCGATTTCACATGTCGCGTGGCCTCAGAGATTCATATCCGGAACCGTTCTCGATCAACCATTATTCGCATGGAATCAGTGAATCTGGTCGAGGCCCGGATACAGCGGGAAGTCTTCAGCGAGCTTGTCGACGCGAGCCTTGAGGGCTTCCACGTCAGCATCCTTGCCTGCCGCAAGTGCGGTGCCGATGATGTCGGCGACCTCTTCGTACTCCTTGCTACCGAAGCCGCGGGTGGCGAGTGCACTGGTGCCGATGCGCAGGCCAGAGGCCACGCTTGCCGGGCGCGGGTCGAACGGGACGGTGTTGCGGTTGATGGTGATGCCACATTGTGCGAGGAGGTCTTCGCCCTGCTGGCCGTCCATTTCGCTGTTGCGCAGATCGACCATGACGAGGTGGACATCGGTGCCACCGGTGAGGACGCTGATGCCGTTGTTCTTGACATCGTCGGCCATGAGGCGTTCGGCAAGGATCTTGGCGCCGTCGAGGGTACGCTGCATGCGGTCCTTGAATTCCGAGGAGGCTGCAACCTTGAATGCGACGGCCTTACCTGCGATGACGTGCATGAGAGGACCACCCTGCTGCCCCGGGAAGACTGCGGAGTTGAGCTTCTTGGCATAATCCTGCTTTGCAAGAATGAAACCAGAGCGCGGGCCTCCGAGGGTCTTGTGAGCAGTGGAAGACACGACATCGGCGTATGGTACCGGACTCGGATGCAGTCCTGCGGCAACGAGACCCGCGAAGTGTGCCATGTCAACCCAGAACTTGGCTCCGACTTCGTCGGCGATCTCCTTCATGGCCTTGAAGTCTTCGATACGCGGGTAGGCGCTCCAGCCGCCGATGATCATGGCAGGGTGGGTTTCGAGCGCGCGCTGGCGGATGATTTCAGGGTCAATGCGGAAGGTTTCGGGGTTGACTCCGTAGGCTTCGGCATGGTAGAAGCGTCCAGAGAAGTTGATCTTCATACCGTGGGTCAGGTGTCCGCCATGGTCGAGTGCGAGGCCGAGCACGGTGTCGCCCGGCTTGACGAGCGCCTGGTAGACGGCTGCATTGGCCTGTGCGCCGGAGTGGGGCTGCACGTTGACGTATTCGGCACCGAACAGGCTCTTGGCGCGTTCGCGGGCGATGGTTTCGATCTTGTCGACCTGCTCGCAGCCGCCATAGTAGCGGCGTCCCGGATAGCCTTCGGCATACTTGTTAGTCAGCACGGAGCCTTGCGCCTGAAGCACTGCACGCGGCACGAAGTTTTCGGAGGCGATCATTTCCAAGCCGTTTTGCTGTCGGGACAGTTCGGCGTTAAGCACTTCGGCGATTTCGGGGTCCGCTTCGGCAATGGGTGCGTTGAATATGTCGTTCGGGGTTTGCGCGAGGGGCGACGCGGTCATTGAGCTCTCCTTGGCTTGGAGGATAAAACGTTGCCCGTACGAGCATGCGGGCTTAACGATGAAGTGTACGTGCATAAATCATACGGGGGAATAGGGCGTTTCGAAACATGGAAGTAATCACGAAACAAGAAGGAAACAATCGCCGATTTGCAAATTGCATGTCGTCCCATTCCACGGACGCCAAGCATGTTTCTTCCCGCCCGTAACGCTACACTCAATACTGTTTGACGTTATTGTCCGTTCTATTGCTAAGGAAATCCAGTGACCACGTTCCACAGCACCCGCAGCACCACCGATTCGCTCACCTCCAAGCAGGCCATCCGCAAAGGCATCGCCGACGATGGAGGCCTGTTCGTAACCGACTCACTGGGCGAAACCCACGTGGACATCGCATCCCTCGCAGGCAAGTCCTACCAGCAGATCGCATTCGACGTGCTGAGCGTGTTGCTGCCCGACTTCACCGAAACCGAACTCAAAGCATGCATCAGCGAGGCATACGGCGTGCAATGGTCCGACGAAAAGATCACCCCGGTCAAGCCGCTCGGCGATGACTACGTGATGGAACTATTCAACGGACCGACCTCCGCATTCAAAGACATCGCATTGCAGATCCTGCCGCGTTTCATGGCACGCACCACCCCGACCGGCGGCGACGACAACGAGAAAATCATGATCGTGACCGCCACTTCCGGAGATACCGGCAAGGCAGCGCTCGCTGGTTTCGCGGATGCCGAGGGCACGGGCATCACCGTGTTCTATCCGGAAGGCAAGGTCAGCCAGGTACAGGAACTGCAGATGAGCACACAGGCCGGTTCGAATGTAAACGTGTGCGCAGTCAAGGGCAATTTCGATGACGCACAGTCCGCAGTCAAGCGAATTTTCGGTGACCGCGAGCTTGCCGACCGCTTGGCGTCCGGCTCACATGTGGTACTGTCTTCCGCAAATTCGATTAATGTGGGGCGTCTAGTGCCGCAGGTCGTCTACTATTTCTCCGCTTACGCGCAGCTGCTCGAACAGCAGGTCATCAATGTTGGCGATGAGGTCGAGTTCGTGGTACCGACCGGTAATTTCGGTGATATTCTTGCCGGATATTATGCGAAGTTGCTGGGCCTGCCGGTCAAGCATCTGGTTGTTGCGTCCGATAAGAACAATGTGCTGTTCGATTTCCTGACTTCCGGCACGTATAACCGTCAGCGCCCGTTCTATCAGACGATTTCCCCGTCGATGGATATTCTCATTTCCTCGAACCTGGAGCGCATGCTGTATTACATGTCCGACAAGGACACTCGTCTGATTGCCATGCTGATGAACGATCTGAACCAATGGGGCGCCTATGAGGTTCCCGAACCAATGCTGGCCAAGATCCGTTCCCTATTCGGCACTGGCTGGGCCGATGAGGATCAGGTGCGTGAGATGATCGCGGATTGTTGGAACAAGAACCATTACGTGATCGACCCGCACACTGCGTGCGGCTATTACGTGATGCAGCAGATGCCTCGCGATCCGCTGACGCCGCGCGTGCTGTTGAGCACCGCCAGCCCATACAAGTTCCCGCGTGTGGTCAACGAATCCTTGGGATTGGACTCTTCCGGCACGGATTTCGAATGCATGGACGTGCTTGCCGAGGCGACCGGTACCACTGCCCCAGCCGCATTGCGTGGATTGGAAACCGCCAATGTGCGTTTCGACCATGTCGTTGATATCGACGGTATGGAAGACTTCGTCGAGCAGGCCGCCAAAACCCTGTAAACGAAGCGCGCCTTCGAACCGTTAGTTCGTCACCGCCGGCCGTCCGCAATGCGCGGGCGGTCGTTTTCGTCAAGGATGCTACAGTTGCATGCTCGGAGGCGAACTAGCATGGCATCACCAACGACATCCGCATCTGAATCAATGCAGCAGAAACAATCGACACAACAATCGAACAAGCCAAAGCAGCCACAACATAAGCATGATCGTCTCATCACACGTGATATGGCGTTGGTCATGCTCGCGACCTTCTGCTTCATGTCGAGCAACATGCTTGCCAATCCGATCGTCGCCGGATATGCGGAATCGTTGGGCGCGTCCGGCATGCTGATGGGTGTGGTGGCCGGATCGATGAGTTTCATCTCATTGTTCTGCCGCCCTATCGCAGGCAATCTTTCCGACAGAACCAGCAAGCGTACGCTTGTGGCGGCTGGCACGGTACTCTATTTCGCCGCAGGCCTGCTGTACTATTTCGCGGACTCCCCCATCATGCTCATCATGGCGCGTGTGATCAACGGTGTCGGTTTCGCATGCTGTTCGGTCTGCTTGGCCACGTGGATGTCGCTTCTGCTGCCGATTCGCCATATGGGTGCCGGCATGGGATTATACGGCACGATGAACGCGCTTGCCATGGCGGTCGGCCCGGCATTCGGTATTCGCGCGCAAAAGTACATCGGCTATCGGCTAACGTTTTTGAGTTCGCTGGTATTGGCGGCGATCATGTTGATCGCCACGTTGATGGTGAAGAATGGCGGACAGCCGGTACGCAAAAAGCAGACTTCCATAACGGAGAATCCTTCCACTACCGTAGACATTGACGGTTCTGCTGGCACAACCAAAAAACATCGTTTTTCGATCCGTTCGATTTTAGAACCACGCGTGGTGCCGTTGTCGTTGACGTTCATGATGTTCGCCATAGCGTATTTCGCGAATCAATCGTTCATAATGAACTATATCGAGGCACGTCATCTGCCGGTGTCGGCCGACCTGTTTTTCATGTTCTATGCGGTCGCGTTATTGGTGTTGAGGCTAGGGTTGCGTGACCTGTTTGATAGTAAGGGCTTCCGTTTTTGGCTTACGGTCTGCTCGTTGGGCATGCTGGCGATGCTCGCGTGCATGACGTTCCTGTTCAACGATTGGATGCTGTTGTTGTCCGCGATCTTCACTGCCATCGGCTACGGCTTGATGAGTTCAGTCACGCAGGCGCAGGCCGTAGTGATTGCCGGTCGCGAGCGCAGTGGTATTGCGAATAGTACGTATTATGCGGGTATTGATTTGGGTATGTCGGTTGGTCCGTTTGTGGGTGGTTTGGTGTATGGGCGTTTGTCTGCTGTGTGGTTTTATCCGGTGTTGATGTTGACGATGCCTGTTGCTTGGTTGATTTATTTGTTGTGTGTGAGGCGTGTTTCGCGGTAGTTGTTGGCATCGTGTGCGAGGTTTCTGCCGTAAACCATTCCAAGCGCGTGTCGTTCTAACTGTTTTTGCGGTCGGTCGTATTTTCCATATACGGCAATATGACCGACCGACGCCCATCCTGGCTCGTGCAAGGCGTCCATGCCGAAGGGGAGATGTCAAGATCGGCCCTTGCCGCCGTATTCCGTTCCAGCCTTTCCGGCTATTTGACTTGGTGGATTTTGTTGCCTTTGACCATGTAGGCACGTCGGGCCATGTCGATCATGGGCTGGTCGAATCGGCTGTCTGTGTAGAATTCGTCCACTCGAACGTTGTCTCCGTAGAGTTCGCGGAATCGTTTGGGCTTGTATTTGATGGCATAGCGCAGTACCGGGGCGATGTACCGCAATACCTTCGGATTGTATTTGACCGAAAACAGGTACAGGTCGAACAGGCTTTCTCCGTCATAGATGGTTCCATCGAAGTCGAATACACGCATGTATGCAGCTCTCACTTCCTCGTATGCGCGCATTCAACACGCGCCATTGCACCTCATGCTAAAGTCCGAAGGCTGATTCCTTCTTACACCAAGGTGAACGGCCGGCGACCGCAATGTGCACAAATTGCACATCTCAATGCACATTCGGTTCATGTCACGTTTGGAAGGAGGAACCACCACCACAACACAGTCGGACCGCTATTCGCCCCATAGGAGCCGTTCGCGCTGCTGATACTCCTCATCGAACAACGGCTGGGCCTTCGTGTCGATGAGCTTGGCGAATTCCAGATCCTCATCTCGTTCCACCCGATGCTCAGCCATATTCCATTGGTCATGATACGTGTAACGCAATGCCTCGGCATCCGTTTTCAGAACATGCGACCGGTAAAGGTCCCGTTCGAATAGAAGCGTATCAACCAGCCATCCTGGCTCGTCCGGAAACTTGCTGATGCCATTGACGTACTCCGCACGATACGCGTCATGGACAAGGACAGGCAACGCATCGATACGCAAAAGCTCCTTGAACATGATAAGCCGTCCGATTCGACCGTTGCCGTCCGAAAATGGGTGAATCTTCTCAAACGTCCAATGGACACGGGCGATCTGATACGGTTCATCCTCAAGTTTCGTGCACATATCAAACAGCCTGTCCATAAATTCGGGAACATCCTGCGGCAGCGCAGTCCTTGTCGGAGTGACAGGATTGCCAATAAAGTTCGGCCGAGTCTTGTAGCCGCCCACGTTGAAAAGCGAGTCGGAGACCTGTCTGGTGCCCTGCTTGAGAATGGCATGCAGATGACAGACCATATCCCGGTCCACCGGCTCATCAGCATGGTCGAGAATCCAACGGAACGCAGCGAAATGATTACGGGTTTCCAACGCATCGTCAGGATTGACCTGTTCGCTGCCATCCGTGGTATAGGTACCGGTGGCAAATAGCTGCGCGGTCTGTTTGGCAGTAAGGGTGGAACCTTCCATATGATTGGAATTCCATGCGAACTGGATTTGTGTAGTCGTGTAAATGCCGTCACCATATCGAGTATCACGCTCTCGGATAAGACGCTCCACGATACGTTCCGCCATAACCCCATCCTTCCTTCATTCCGCTCGACTATCCTCCCATGGTAATTCATTTAGGCTAGAAACCGTGGTGGATGTCGTATATCCTGCAGGTTGGTTCCATGTCGAACGTGACCGTGTCGAACTGTTCGGGATGGTGCACGAACGTATCGATCAGTTTCCATTGGCGACGGCTGATGCCGATACGATAGTCCGGACGGACCATAAGCACCGGCGCTTTCGGCTGGAGTTCCTCCAAGAGCTGCGCGCGCTGTTCGAAGCATTCATCATCGTCGATCCATACGATCGGCGCGGGTTCATTCTCTTCGCATTCGATGCGTACGCGTCGTTGGATGGTCTGCCATTTGCCTGTCTCACGTCCCCATTTGGTGACAGGATCGTACCAGGTGATGACATCGACCAGCATGGGATCCCAGCCGAGCATCGGGTCGAGAATCTGACTGCAGTATGGCTGCCAGGTGGACAGCCACCACAATTCCACAATGCCGTCAACTGCCAACGCGTACATGGCGTCGGACAGTTCGCTGGACCAGTGGATGCGCCATGAGCCTACGGGCGTGTGGGCTTTTTCGTTGCCGTCCAAGTGGAACGCTTTTTCAGGATTGTACATTTTCGCGTAGGGACTGTCGGGCTTCGCCCAGGTCATAACTTTGTTCACGCCGCCCCTGCGCAAAAGCTTGTCATCCGGAAAAGCGTTGAGCACCCCATCGAAATCCGTGAACACCACAGGCTTGGAAAACATTTTCAAATCCGTCATCACCACTCCCCTTTCAATTTATATTGACCTTACGGTTTTCTCACTACGTTTTACCTGACAAATACTGACAGCACCGCCATCGTTTTATTTGCTACACTCGGATTAGTTCGGCACGGACGTCGAACGACCGCAGGCACGAATATAGGCAACCGCAAACGTGGTCCATAGATGCGCCAAACATGATGCGCGGACGCATCCAAAAAAGCGGTCACCATCACGCAAAGGAGCGAAACATGGCAGACGAATCATCGAAGATTCCAGAGAAAACCGTCGAACAAATCTTCGACGAACGTTATCCCCTCGACAAATGGGAGGATTCAAACTACTCGATACTCGACAAATTCTCAATGCGCGGCCGCAAAGGCTTCGTCACCGGAGCCGCAGGCGGTCTAGGACGCAACGCGGCGGCCGCGCTCGCCCAAGCCGGAGCAGACGTCGCACTAGTCGACCTGCCCAGCCAAGAAGACAAGCTCACCGAACTGGCGAAAGACATGAGCGAACGTTTCGGCACCAACGTCATCGCGCTCACCTGCGACGTCACCAATGTCGAACAAGTAGCCGAACTCAAAACACAATTGGTGGAACAGCTGGGCACCGTCGACTTCGCGTTCCTCAACGCCGGAGTCAACGTACCGGGCGACGATCAAGACGCCACCGAAGAAGTATGGACGCGCACCATCAACATCAACCTCAACGGCACCTACCGTACCGGCCGCATCGCGCATGAAATCATGCGCGAACACGGTCATGGCGGCTCACTGATCTTCACAGCCTCCCTGTCCGGACACAACGCGAACTACATGATGGGAAGTCCGACGCCGGTGAACGCGTATGGCGCCACCAAAGCGGCCATCATGGAACACTCACGTTACCTTGCCGCAGCGCTCGCCAAAGATGGCATCCGTTCCAACACCATCTCCCCCGGATACGTGTGGTCTGGAATTTTCAATGGCCGTATCGACATGCCTGGCCACGACGCCATGCTCGAGGTCGTGCCGATGCATCGTTTCGGCACGAATGACGAGATTGCCAGCACGGTGCTCTTCCTCGCCAGCGACGCGTCCTCGTACGTTACTGGCACTGACATTCGCGTAGACGGCGGCTACAGCGTCTTCTAACCTCTAACGACCATCTAACGCGTTGAGGCCGGCCATGGCTCACAGCCCTCCGACCGACCTCAACAGACGTCTATTCGCGCTTTATATCGGCACGAAGTCCAAAAACCGTAAGAAGCAATCACGCCGGCATCAATTCGCCAGTAGCCCGACAGCATTTGACGTTTCCGTTGTTGTCGGATGCCGATCTGACTGTGCATCGTTTGTATGGCGCGTATGGTGAGAAGAAGTTGTATGGCAAGGTTTATGAGGGTGTGATTCGTTCGACTTTCGTGATCGATGGTGATGGAGTGATTCGTGTGGCCCGGCACAACGTGCGCGAAAGGCCATGTTGATTCTTTGCTGCGTGCGCTCGATAAGCTTGATGGTTCCGTTTTTCTAGCTTGGAATGCGATGCGGTCTTTTGAATCAGTTTTTCCATATGAAAGGTGCAAGCTAATTTACACGCATTAATTAGGCGTCTCGCAGGAGAAGTCCTTGCAGAGGAAAGAGCGCGACGACCCCAGCCACCAACAAGCGAATCGCCTTCTTCCGGCACGTCGGCTTGCTCCATTATTCCGCCATCACTCACTGGCTTTCGATTTGCGGAGCTACCCTCCATGTGGAACTCTTTTCACTCTCCCTATCAATACCCGCGATCTTTTTGAGTTGTTTCTCGCAGGCCTTCATGTATTTCACACTGTTCTTCATGTTCTTCATGCTGCCTTCAATCCCTTTCACAGCCTCATTACGGTCCCGCTTGGCTTGACGTCCTGAACCGAGGGAGATCCCGCCTTCTTTCTTCACGAGACTCTCAAGCTGCGACATGAACCCCAGTTGCGCTTCAGCCATCCATATCTGTTGACGTATGTACTGGCATATCTCGGTAACTCTCTGTTTTCCCTGCTCATCATTGAGCAGCACGTTCCGGCAGAACACCGTCAATTTCGCGCACGTATTGAGTACGTATGCGTCCTGATTCGACACTATCCACGTGCCTAGTGTGGTGGCGCCTCCACCGGCGGCAGCACCCACCAGTGCGCCGCCACCGGCAATGATGGCCGTACCTCCTGCCACGCCGAGGCCTCCAGCCGCAAGGGATCCGCCCCCAACCGCGGCCAGACTCGCACTCGTCAACGCGGCTCCGGACAAGCCTGCCACCGTCGATCCCGCCAATACCGGAGCGATGGTCGGAGCCAACACAAATGCGGCTCCCCCTGTCGCTGTGATTAGGCACACACTGCCGACAGCACCCACCAGTATTGTCTCATTCACGCCTTTCAGCCGTTTCTCCTGCCCGGCTATCGCCTTCGCGTATTTTCTGCAACTTCCTTTTTCGAATCCCGGTAATCTATCGCATACCTCATCCAACGTCTCTGAATCGAACTTCAGTTTCTTGCCAGTCTTATTTCCGGAACCCTCAGACATAAACTGATACGGCACGAACTGCGAAGCTTCCAACGCCACCAGCTCCTGCCATCCCACTGCCGAATATGTCTGGATTCTCTGCGCCTCTTCCCTGAGCTCTTCAAAGGAAAATAGCGTGAATTCGGCACTGACGTCTCTCTCCCAATCTTGGAGCCATTGCTCTTTGCCTGCCCGCAAAGACTTTTTCTTCGTCTGCTCTATATCGGCAAGAAGCGCCTGATACTCGATGGAGACCAACATGTTCGTCTTCGCCAAATCCATTTCGAAGAATCGCATAACCGAGGAATCATCACCATACCCATTGCCTCGATTCTCAAACCCGGAATATGGGATCGATTGCGCCTTTTTGCGCGCGTTGGAACTCACCTGATAATCCGTACGCACAGCAAACGCAAACCGAGCGATCCCGACAAAGTTCACGTGCAGAAAGAAATCCTTAACCGCCAACGCTCCTATCTTCGATTTACCTCCCACGAGCGCGCGGATAACCCCGTCAGCAACGTCAAACAGCGAAAACACTCCCGTCGCAATGGTGACCATCCTTGCAGCGACTGCAGACCCATTCGGCAGCAGCGTATCAATCCCAAACCGCATCAGCGACTCACGGTCCAACATCCCCTTCGAACACATTTCATACAGTTTTTGCGCCGTATAGCATACGCATACCAAACATTCGTTGATTATCACAGGCACGGACTGCCTTGCCAGCTCACGTCCCACACCCAGTTCCGCCCTGAGATCGAAGCGCCGATAAATCCGTTCGCCACCTTCACCAACATCCTTCAGCAGTGTTCCATTAAACAATTTCGACAGCATCTTACGGAACGACCTCTCATCCGCCATCGCGTCTTTGAATAACGGCAATGCCGACAACTCCTTCACCAAGGACAACACCGGCCCAGGAGTACCAGTCCCCTTCCCTACTGACCCGCTCGACCCCGCCATATCGCTCACCATATGGAAGAACCACCCCACCACGCCAAGCATGAGCTTCTCTTCCAGATTCCCACCAATCAGCTCATCCCGTTCCACAGGCACGGCCAGGAATTCCCCATGCCGGTCCGTCCCATACACCTTCCCCGTGAACTGCGTCAGGATGGAGAAAGCAAGACCTCCCAAGCTCATGTGATGCGAAAAATCCCGCAAATGATGCTGGTATCCGCCGCCGAACTCCTGAGTGGCCTTGTCACCGACGAACGGATGCATCTTCTCAAGGAACCTAATCGCCGATTTCAGATCGTCACCCTTGTATTCCGAATCCATCCTCGCTACAGCAATCACGAACGCATCAATCTGACCGCTTCCCCATTCTCTTGCACGATCAAGGTCAAATCATCCGACCCACAACGAGTCGATGGCACCCGCGATTACTCCACACCACGATGCCAGCCGATAATAGTTGGCCTGTTTTCCGTCAGATACTTCCTCGCATTCGACATTGATGACGGTTACCTCGTCATCGACTCGTGTTGCGTTCCCTTTTTCTTCTCCACCCGCACAATCGATAAGTTGACCCGGTGCCAAGGCCTCCAGAGTGCAGTCGATTCGGACCTCTTCGTTGAGCTTTCCCTCCCACTCCGACAGCTCCATAGCGCTCATGAGACCCTCCTCGCCTTTAAGGAATCACCTTTGTCTTTCAAGTTTATTCTCAAAAACAGACAATGAACGGAGCGCAGTTCAGAACATGTTTAGACGCCATGTTTTCGTTTCCCTTCATTAGCCCCATTCGCGATATTCCGGGGGGACGCCAATCCAAAAACCTTCAAACCATAATCGGCATCCAACAGGCGCACGCCATATAAAAGTCGGGCACGACGATCGACACGTCGTGTCCGACTCTTGCTTCGTGTGCTTCTGTTGATTAGTTCAGTGGGTCGGACTGTTTTGCATAACGCTGAGGGTGTTCCATCCCGCGTCCGTGACGCGCAGGACCGACTCGTAGGCCTTGTACTTGCGGTCGTAGATGGCAGTCTGGTCGATTCTGGGTTCGAATCTTTTGCCCGGCTTCGACATGTGGTCGAACGCTTCTTGGAAATCCTTGTACAAGCCGGTTCCCACGGCGGAGCACATCGCGTCGCCAAGGCCGCCGAGCTCGTTTACTGCGACGTTTTCGACAGGGATGCCCAGCACGTCGGCAAAGACAAAACATCATCACCTCGATGTGCATTGCCCTCATCTCACTTATGCATGGCAGATTCACGGACTTGTCCGGAGGCTTCTCGCTTATATATGGCAGGCCAGTCTGCCGAAACAGTAGGTAGGGGGTATGAAAAGCTTCATTTTTGAGGAACAGGCTGCCATATATAAGCGAAATACCTCCCGTCGCATCCCGAAATCTGCCATACATAGGCGAGATACAGCCTGCTTTGCTCAGCACAAGGCCGACAGATCCAGAAAATGCGCACGATGACACGTTTCAAACCATACTTCGCGCAGGATCTTTTTCCGATTTGTTCCCTTGACAGGTCTGACACCTACTGCTTGGGCAGTTCGCGGCGGCGCGCAACGAGTCAACGAACTGTGCACACGCAAAGGCGGGTATGATGACGTTTATTCTCACTTGGTATCGGCACTTGAAATCCGAAGAACAGTAAGGAGATAATCATGTCCGACATCAATCCGTCAGTAGCCTCGGCAGCACAGAACCCTCCTGCATCCGCACGACTCGAAGCAGGACTAACGGCCCCGGACTTTACACTTCCCAGCGACAACGGCGGTAGCGTCACGCTCTCCGCATTGCGCGGCCAAAATATCATCCTATACTTCTACCCTGCCGCGATGACTCCCGGCTGCACCACCGAGGCCTGCGACTTCCGCGACAACCTCGCACGCCTAAGCTCCCGCGGATTCACAGTGCTCGGCGTTTCGAAGGATCCGATGGACAAGCTTATCCGATTCCGCGAGCGCGACCATTTGACGTTCCCTCTGTTGTCGGATGCTGATTTGACCGTGCATCGTTTGTATGGTGCGTACGGTGAGAAGAAATTGTATGGCAAGGTTTACGAGGGTGTGATTCGTTCGACTTTTGTGATTGATGGTGATGGGGTGATTCGTGTTGCCCGATACAACGTGCGTGCGAAGGGTCATGTTGATTCTTTGCTGCGTGCGCTTGACAAGCTCGATGGTTCTGTTTTCTAGTCTGGAGTGCATTGTTGCTTTTAGATCAGTTTTTCATGCGAATGACATAAGCAGCGTCAGTAGCGGGTAGATGCCGAATTCCTGATAGCGGTCGTGCAGTGTGCCGATGTCTTCAAACATGGGCTCTTCAGCGAGCCTTTCGAGAGTCTCGTAACTGCGCGGAGCACGGCCTCGTAAAAGAAGAGAAAAAGCGCGATGAGACTCAGACCTTCGACAATAAATCATCGTCTTCCGACATGTCAGCCCACGGCTCGCGTGTACGGTTTGCTTGATCGTGTTGGCGATGCGTTGGCTGAGGAGCGTGAACGTTTGGAATTGAAGGCGATTGAAATGACGCGGCGCAATAATGAGCAGACGGTTGCGGGAAGGCATCGCATGATGAGGCGCGCCGACCGTGAGGTGGCCGATCCGCAGCAGGTCGAGGCGATTATCGCAACATGCAAGATCGTGAGTCTTGCGTACACCGATGCGGAGGGCATCACCATCGTGCCGTTGAATTTCGGATACGTGTTCGACACGGAATCCAATCATCTCACCTTGTATTTCCATGGTTCTGCGACCGGACGTAAGATGGACGCTGTCAAGGCCGCGGGCAACGCGCTTCCTGTAGCATTCGAAATGGCGACTGACTGCGAGGTGGTCGAGGGGCGCACGCTGTGCAATTGGGGCGAGGCGTTCAAGTCGATCGTTGGCAATGGTACCGCGTCCATCATCGACAATCTTGACGAGGCGCGCCAGGGGCTCGCACTGCTGATGAAGCAGCAGGCCGGCATGGAACATGTGGAGTTCACCGATCAGCAGGTACGCGCCGTCACCGTATGGAAGGTGGAAGCGGACTACCTCACCGCCAAAGTGCGCGAAAAGCCCCAGCCGCATATGCACTGAAACCCCGAGGCGGTGGTGCTATCATCCCCGGCAAAAGGGCTAACCTGGTAATGGTAAATCCCAACCATCAGTTTGTTGTCGATGCGAATGCGTTGTTGGGACGCAATCCCATTAGTGCGTTCGACGGCGCCAAACTAGATGGCGTGATTTCCCGCACGATCATTGGCGGCAGACCGTAGATTTCGACATGCCCGGCAATCCGGCGAATTTGATCAGTCGCCCATGATTGTTCATGGATGGTCGCGCCGCAAACGACGTGTTGAACGACGGCATCGCCATAGCACGAGAATGTCACCATAATCCCGATACAGATGGCCCGCATGTGGTCACCGGTCCGATTGCCGTACCGAAAGCCACCCAGGTGATCTGCCGGCAATCACTCCGACCACGTTGGCGCCGCGCTTCCCTACGGTGTGATCTCCACCCGCCACGCGCGTGGAGTGCTGGCAGGATCCGAGGATTTCGACATTCACGGTCTGATTGATCTCGCCAAAGAACTCTATAAGGGAATGGAATAACAGATGGTTTCCTCAACAAACAATCATGCAGCAAGATAGCAACACCACCCAGGCGACGGATCGCACCAAAAGGGACGCTCTCTCCTTCGGCGCGAAGCAAATCGCAATCATGACTGAAGTGGGACTCATCGCCGGTTCCCTACATTGCCTACGTTGACGACCATGCCGTTGGCGCGGCTGATCTACCCGTGTTTCCGCCGTATCATCCATCCGACTCGCGCATAACCGTCCATACGGGAATCCGCGAACGCAAGTAAATGTCGCTTCCGTCAATCGCCGACCGCAAGAGGCGTTCATGGAGCGGCGGATTTCCTTATATTCCAACAGAACCCGTACTGTTATGCGACATGCAATAACAGTACGGGTTTTCTGTGTTACTGTTATATATAACAGCTAAACAGTTTGCATCTAACTGTTCAGCTGGGAGATATATCACCTACGAAACATACAGAAAAAGAGGCACAGATTGAAGCTGATCATCTCATCCGTGTCCGGAGAACCGATTTACGAGCAGATCAAGAACCAAATCAGGTCCGCGATCATGTCGGGTGAGCTTATGGCAGGCGAGGCGCTTCCCTCACTGCGCAAGCTCGCCAAGGAACTGCGCGTCAGCGTGCTCACCGTGACCAGAGCGTATAACGAACTGGCTGACGAGGGGCTCGTGGAGAACGTGCAGGGCAAAGGCACGTTCGTGATGGAACGAGGCAACGAACTCATGAGGGAACGTGCGCGCGAACACATCATGGACAAGCTCCGTGAAGTTTCCATCGAGGCCAAAGCCGCCAACATCAGCCTGCTTGATCTGCTTGGCATGTTCGAGAAAGCATACAGGGAACAATCATGAACGATTCCTCACTCCCCCAAGGGACACGACCAACCTTGGCCTTGAGCGTAACCGGATTGACGAAGCATTATGATTCCGGCTTCACATTAGATGACGTGACCTTCGACCTGCCGTCCGGCTACATCATGGGTCTGGTCGGTCCGAACGGCGCCGGCAAATCCACGTTGATCAAACTGATCCTCAATATGACCACGCGAGACGCGGGACGAATCGAAGTGCTCGGCCTTGACGCGATGGCCGATGAGGAGCGGGTCAAAGAGCAGCTGGGCGTAGTGCTCGACAGCAGCTATTTTATCGAATACATGACGGTCGACGCGGTGGAACGGACAAGCAGACCAATGTACCCGCTGTGGGACCACAATCTGTTCGACACATGCCTCAGACAGTTCGGACTCGGACGGAACAAGAAGATCAAGGACCTGTCGCGCGGCATGCAGATGAAGCTCATGCTCGCCGTGGCGTTGAGCCACGATGCGAAACTGCTGATTCTCGACGAGCCGACCAGCGGTCTGGACGTACTGTCCCGCGACGAGCTCATGGACATCCTGTCCGATTATGTTGCGGATGGCGAACACAGCGTAATCTTCTCCACGCATATCACCGCCGATTTGGAGCGTTGCGCGGATTTCCTCACGTATATCACGCACGGCATGCTGTATTACAGCGGGCCGAAAGACGAGTTCGAAGACGCGTTCCGTCTGATCAAGGGCGGGCCGGATGAGCTTACGGATGGTCTACAGCGGGCAATGGTCGGCATCCGCACATACGCAACTGGCTTCGACGCGTTGGTCCGCACGCAGGACATCCCACACATCGGCAGCACCGACGGTCTCCTGACACAGCATGCTTCGATTGAGGATGTGATCAGACTGACCAATGCCACGGAACATACGGCAATCAGTAATACCAACGAAGGAGACGTACGATGAATACGACAGCGAACGCGGACGCCATGACCGCCATCCTTAGGCAGATTTCCTTGGACCGGAACCGCACCATCAGCTACGGGCGGTCGTACATAGCCATCTTCTTCGCGTACGTTCCAGGTTTCACATGCCTGATGGCGGCCACAGGGTCCACTCTCGACAGCGTTGCGGGAGCCGCCATCGGCGGGGCGGCCTCCGGCTTCCTGATGCTTAATATCACCCTGTTCTCCTATGAACAAATGAACAACCATCATTGGATGAACGGCATCGTGCCCATCAACCGCAACCACCAGATCCTCGGACGATTCGCATTCCTTATCGCCTGCGATCTGGTGGCGGGATTGGAAGTGGCCGTCAGTATCGCCTGCGCCGGCATCATCATGCACGAGCCAGTTAAAGTAACGGATGCGATCGGCCTCGCCGCGATGACCGTGCTGACCCTCGTGCTACTCAACGCCATCGTGCAGCCGTTCCTGTACCGATTCTCCCCTTATCGTGCCATGGCCGCCATTATTCTGAGCATCGGCGTGATCGTGGGCACGGTCATCGGACTGCGCAAGGCATTGCCGGAATTCGGAAAGACCGTCGAACAGCTGGCCGAGGCGATCAGCCGGCACCAAGCCATTGCATTAGCGGCATTCTTGATCATCGACGTACTCGCCTTGGCGTTCTCCAGCAAGATATCGCTGCATATTTACGGTAGCAAGGACATCTGAACCGAGCCAGCCGGCAGACTCTTATGGAGAACGGATTTGGGGTCTTCCGAATCAACGGAAAGCCCCAAATGCATGTATCCCCGTACGACACCGGTTCCTACAATACGGCAGGCGCGTCGTGGAAGTCGAATATGACACCGTCCGCCAGAGCGCAAATCGCCGGCCAATCGGCATCGGACGAATCGTCATGCATGGCCCACACTCGCATGCCGACGGACTTGGCCGAGCGCATGCCGACGAGCAGATCCTCGAATACGGTGCAGTCGGTCGGCTCGAGGCCGAGCCTCGACGCGGCCAGCAGGTACACGTCCGGCCTGTCCTTGCCGATATCGCCCGCGTCGTCGACGCTGACCACCTCGTCGAAATAATCGAAAATGCCGACATGCCTCATAGCCGGCTCTCGCAGCATCGGTGGCAATGATGTAGCCACGGACAGTTTCGCCCCGCTCGCCTTCAACGTTGCCAGGTATTCACGCGCGTGCGGCTTGGCTTCTACCACCGTGGAGTACATGACGCGCGCCATATGATCCCACTCCTCCATCAGCTCCTCAGGAGTGTCCGACAGGTTGAAGCGTGCGATCGTGTATTCGGCGATCTGCCGGAACTGCATGGCGGCGACCTTCTGCATGTAGTCGTCCGGCACTTCGAATCCACGCTTGGCTAGAAAATCGACATCCACCTGGTCCCACACGCCCATGGAGTCGAGCAACGTGCCGTCAAGATCGAAAATGGCACCTTTACCTTGGTTGCTCACGTTTTCCTGCGTCATGTCAACTCCTTTGATGGTCGTATTTTTCGATTTTCTGTTTTGCGATTAATTTTGCGACTTGCCTGCGATTGCCGGCCACGGGTCAATCAAGCACGGACGATTTGAGCAGTTCCTCGGCATGTTCCAGCGACGCTTCGCTTTCACTGCCGGAGAGCATGCGGGCGATTTCGTGCACACGCGCCTCTCCACGCACTTGATTGATGGTGGTGGCGATTGATCCGTCATCCGTTTCACCTTTGGCGACCACGTACTGCTCGTCCGCCCAAGACGCAACCTGTGGCAAATGGGTAACGACAATGACCTGCGCGGATTGAGCGAGTTTCGCCAATCGCGCACCAAGCTCCACCGCGGTTTTGCCTCCGACGCCCGCGTCGACCTCGTCGAAAATGAACGTCATGGGAGGTACGGAACCGCCCGCCACCACATGTTTTTCCGCCGCAACGAGTTCAAGCGCGAGCATGAGCCGGCTCAGCTCGCCGCCGGACGCGCTTTTGCCCATCGGCATTTGCGGCGAACCCGGGAACGGCGTGAATAAAAAATCGATGCCGTCAGCGCCGGAAGCGTCCAAATGTTCACGTTCCGATACACAGATCTCTAGTTTCGATCCGCTCATGGCAAGAGATTCGAGTTCCGCAGTGACTTTGGCGGCAAGTTCCTTCGCGGCAGCGATACGCCTTTTGCTTACCGCACGCGCCGCCTTCAACGCTTCACCGAACAGTTTTTCACGTTCCGCCTGCAATTGACTAACTTTTTCTGGAGACGCGTCCAGATCCTCCAAGTCGAACACCGCTTGATCTCGCCACGCAATCACGTCCGACAATTCCGGGCCCCAACGACGAACCAATTCGTCAAGCTCATGAATCCGCCCGTTGATGGCGTCCAAGTCTTCCATGCCGAGATCATTGTCGACTTCGCCCGACAAGGTGAACACCACATCAGACAAATCAGTGCTGATGGAATCGAGTCGATCGGCCAATTCCGAAAACACGCCGTCCACGTGAATGGCACGAAGCGCCTGCGACGCGCGATCAATCAAATCGGTGGCGCTGGATGATTCAACATCGTCAACAACCTGCGAAGCATCCAACGCGCTCAACGCGCGGTTCACGCCTTCGGCGATCTCAGCCGCGTTCTCAATGCGATCACGGCGAGCACGCAACTCGGCCATCTCCCCCGGCTGCGGATCGATGCGGTTGATTCGTTCGATGGACTCGCGCAGGTAGTCCGCCTGCTGACGCATGGACGATTCCTGACTCGACAATCGTTCCAACCGCTCATCCATGGCACGAAGCGCGTTCCAAGTCTTGCCGTATGCGGCCAACGCCACATCATCGCCGGCATAGCGGTCCAAAAACTCACGTTGCCGCGCCGAAGATGCGATACGCAACTGGTCGGCCTGACCGTGAATCGTCACCAATTCCGCCGCGATCGAGCCAAGCACGGAACGAGGCACGCTGCGACCAGACAGCATGCTGCGGGAACGCCCGGAAGCAGGCACCTTGCGAGACAGGAATAGTTCCCCATCCTCAGGTTCGAAACCCGCCTCATGCGCCGCGGCAACCGCCGCCGGCGATGAGGCGACCTCGAACACGCCCTGTGCCCATGCTTCGTTCGCTCCGACCGATACACGGCCGCCGTCAGAAGGACCGCCGGAAATCAGCCGAATCGCACTCAACAGCATCGATTTGCCGGCACCCGTCTCACCGGTGATCGCCGTCATACCGCCGGCAGGCGCGATCAGCGCAGAACGGATCGGCCCAAGATTATGAATCTCAAGTTCTTCAAGCATCAGTGTTTTTACTCGTTCGCTTCTTTATCTTCCGGAAACACATGCCCATGATGCACTTCCCCGGTTTTACGCGCCTGCTCGCGCCAACCTACAACAGGAAGATCGAATTTCGTGACCAAACGGTTCGTGAACGGCACGCCGGAAAGACGGGCCAGACGCAATGTGCTCTTCGATTCGCGCACCTCGACCCTAGTGCCCCGCGGCAACGCGCATTGGCGACGGCCATCGCAGCAGATCCAACCGTCCGACGTGGAATCCTCGAGAATATCAATGGCGAATGTGGAACCGGAACCAATAATCAACGGGCGCGCGAACAGGGCATGGGCGGCCAACGGCACCAACTGCAACGCTTTCACGTTCGGCCACATGATCGGCCCTCCGGCGGAAAACGCGTATGCGGTGGAACCGGTCGGAGTCGACACGATCACGCCATCGCAACCGAAAGAGCTCATTTCCACATCATCCACACGAATCGACAGTTCGACCATTTTGCCACGGTCGGCACGCTCCAACGTGATGTCATTCAACGCCCAATCCTCAATCGGCTCGCTTGCCCCCGGCAGCCACACATCGACATGCGCGATCATGCGTTCGTCAATGGAATAATCATGCTCGGCAACCCTGCGGATCGCCTCACTCATCTGAAAGCTTTCAAACTCCGCCAAAAAGCCGACATGCCCCAAGTTAACGCCAAGAATCGGCACACTGGTACAGTGCACCAGTTCAGCCGCTCGAAGAATGGTGCCATCCCCGCCGAGCACCACCACAATCTCAGTGCGTTCGGAAACCACCGGCGGCTGCTTGCCAAAATCCGGCGCCTCGATATTGTCAATGATCGACACTTCGAAACCGGCCTGGGTCAGCTGCTCGACAGCCTCCTCAACCACCGTGCCACTCTCCCTCAGACGACTATGCGTCACCACCACCGCATGACGGGTACCGAACATCGTTAATCCCTTTCCAGCAAAGGAAACGCCCTATGGAAAACGCCCATGAAGACGTCACCGACCTCCAGTGTAATCGAACAAATGAACGAAAACCGGCAATGCGCGTCGAAAACATGCCAAAATCCGCGAAAACAACCCAAATCCGTCTCCAATGCAAGCCACGGATCAGGAATGTCGGCCGTCAAATAGCCTGTTAGTCACACATATGCTTACAATAGCTCACAGGAGCGAAGACCGAACTCATAAGAAAAGGAGAGAGGAACGGCATGTCAAACCTCGTCTTTGACGAGTCCTCCTCCAATCGTGAGGCCTCACATGGCTACGCATGGTGGTTCTCAGGAGATACTTTCGAGAAAGCCATGGCGGAAGACCGCAAGCCACGCAAACGAGGCCTCACGCGCCGACTCGTCAACCATCCAGGCCGTCTGACCATCTTCTACTTTCTGACGCTCGCAGTGTTGTCCACTACGTTGCTGATGACGCCCATCGCCACGCCGAAAAGCGAAACCACCACGTTCACCACCGCGTTCTTCACCGCAGTATCCGCCATTTCCACATGCGGCATCTCCATCGTCAACTCCACCACGCATTGGACCGCCTTCGGCCAAGGCGTGCTCATCTTCGCCGTACAGATGGGTGGCCTTGGCGTCATGACGTTCGCCTCCTTGATCGCATTGGCCGTGAACCACCATCTCAAGGCCACACAGCGCATGCTGACCGCCAACGAACTCGGCACTACGAAGCTCGGTGAAATCAAAGGCGTGCTCACCGTGGTCATCACCACCGCATTCGTCATCGAAGGCATCACATTCGTCGCATTGTTTCCCGGCCTCTACAAGGTCAACCACGGTAATGTGCGCCACACATTGTGGGAATCGCTGTTCTTCGCGGTCATGGCGTACAATAACGCCGGCTTCACCCCCGACGGAGCCGGACTGCATGTCAACAACTGGGCAGTCGGCCTGCCGATCCTGGCCAGTGCTTTCTGCGGAACCCTCGGCTTTCCGGTATTACTGAACCTGATGCGCTCCTGGCGCATGCGCCGTCCTCCGAAGCGCTGGAGCCTGCACACCAAGCTCACACTGACCACCACGTTCTGCATTGTAATCGCCTCGTTCACGTGGTTCCTGCTGATGGAATGGAACAACAAGCTACTGTTCGCCGGAGACGGCATCGAGCCGCGCCTCTGGCACGCCATGGTCGCGGCCGTCATGCCACGAAGCTCCGGATTTGACCTGTCGTGGATGCCAGGCGTCAGCGACGCAACCAAAATGTTCCTGTCCATCGTCATGTTCATCGGCGGCGGCAGCACCTCGACCGCAGGCGGCATCCGCGTCACCACGCTCGCAGTGATCCTGCTGACCTGTCGTGCCGCATTCACCGGACGCCACGACATCAACGCGTTCCACCGCCGCATCCACACACAGGCAGTTATGACCGCCGTGGCCGTAAGCACGGCATGTCTCACGCTGGTCACCGTGGTGTCGATGGCGCTGATGATCATCACCGGCTGCTCGCTGTGCGACGCACTGTTCGATACCTGCTCCGCGTTCGGTCTGGGCGGTTACTCAGTGGGCGTAGCCAGCGAAAGTAGCCCCACGGTGCTATACATTCTCGCCGCCACCATGTTCATCGGGCGTCTCGGACCGCTCACCATCGCCTACGCGATTTCACGTCCGCACAATCTCGAGGCCGTCCGCTACCCCACCGAGCAAATTGTGGTCGGCTGACGATACGGCTTCATATACTTGCAGTTGCCTGCAATCACACATGAAGACGGAATTTCGAAAGGTGCATAACACATGGCTAACAACACCAGAAGCGTTCTCGTAGTTGGTTTGGGGCGTTTCGGCAGCTCTGTGGCCACCACGCTCGACATGATGGGCCAAGATGTGCTCGCCGTCGACAAGGATGGCGAACTGGTGAACCGTTGGTCTTCGCAGATTCCCACCGTGCAGGCCGACATGACCGACGTGATGGCGTTGGAGCAGATCAACGCATCCGATTTCGACACGGCCGTCGTAGCCATCGGCGACAGCGTCGAAGCTTCCGTCATTACCGCCGGCAATCTGCTCGACGCCGGCATCTCCGACATTTGGGCCAAGTCCGTGTCGAAGGAACACGCCCGCATTCTGCAGCGCATCGGCGCACGCCACATCATCAACGCGGAAACCGATGCCGGCAAGCGTGTTGGGCATCTTGTGTCCGGCAACTATCTTGACTACATCGAGCTTGAAGGCGCATACAACGTCGTCAAAATCCATACCCCCGCGCATGTGGTCGGCTACACAATCGAAGACGCCCGCGTGCATGAACGTTTCGGCATCACCGTGGTCGGCATCAAATCGCCAGGCAAGGAGTTCGAATACGGTTCGAAAGAGCTCATCATGCACCGCAACGACGAGCTCATCATCATGGGCAAGCAGAATCAGATCGACCGGTTCCTACGCGGCTGACATGCTCTTTCCATACGGAAAAATCCGGAATTTCATAATCATGATTTCCGGATTTTCTTTTACTTATCTTATTTGCCTTGCTTACACTGCAAACACGGTTTTCTCGATCAGCCACTGTTTCACTGCATGACCGCGTACAGCAGATATTCGATATTGCCATGCGTGCCTTCAATGGGAGATACTGTTGTGGCGCGCACGTCAAGCCCGTTGCGTTCCGCACATGCCACGACGGATGTCAACGCCCGTTCGCGTAATTCCCGGCTTTCGACAATCCCGTTTTTCCCAAGGTTGCCTTTGCCGACCTCGAATTGCGGTTTGACCAGCAGCACAATCTGCGCCTGCGGTGCGGCGATTCTTGCGATTACGGGAATCACATATGTCAAAGAAATGAACGACACATCGGAAACAATCATTTCCGGACGATACGGCAAATCATCCGCATACACATCGCGGATATTGACGCCGCTCATCTCGATAATACGATCGTCATACGCGATTTTCGGGTCTAACTGTCCATGGCCGACATCCAATGCGATGACCTGCGCGGCATCATTACGCAACAACACGTCACAGAAACCTCCGGTGGACGCGCCAATATCCAAGCAATGCAATCCCTGCGCCGAACGCAATCCTGCGTCGGCGAACCGTTCGAACGCGCCGACCAGCTTGTATGCGCCCCTGGAAACGTAATCGTCTCCCCTATCGACTGTGATGATGTCATCGCAGCCGACTTTCGTTGACACCTTGGTGATGTCAACACCGTTCACACTGACTTTGCCGTCCGCGATCAGACGTTGCGCTTTGGAACGACTGCCGATCAGCCCTCGTTCCAACAACGCAACATCAAGACGAACTACTTGAATGGAATCACTGTTTCGCAATGGTTTTCCAATAATCGGCATGAACTGTCCGCTAGGAAATACGGAATTCCGGAACGATGACGCCACTCACGTCACGCCCGCTGTCAGCAGCGGACCACATGGCGCTGCATGCGGCACGCAACCCGTCGACGCTGGTGACGTCGGTGACATACAGACGGTCGCCGTCAACACGAGCCTTTGCATCGCGGCACCGCCATGCACCCTCATCGTGCACCACTTCAGGAGCGGACTCGTTGAGGCCGCGCAGATCCTTGGCGATGTAGGTTGGGCGAAGATGCGCCGGCGCGAGCATGAGTTCGTTTGGATTAGTGACACCGGTCAACACCGCAAGGGAATCATATCCGCCACGATTGCCTGCCTCGATATCGGTGTCGAGACGGTCTCCAATGGCGAGGCACAGTTCCTTGGCCACCGGATCGTCACCATCATGGGCCGCGAGAACACGCGCTTCATCATACATGGCGGATTCCGGCTTGCCTGCGGACGAAACCGGTTCCACACCGGTGGCGTTGATCACCGCCATGATCATGGAACCGCATCCCGGCGCGATGCCAAGCTCGCGGGGAATGGTCAGATCGCGATTGGTCACGAAATAGGTTGCGCCATGCTCGACTGCATAAGCGATCTGCGCCATCTCATTCCATGACATGTCGGGATACCAGCCTTGAATGGCGGCAACCGGCTGCTCTTCCGCACGATCGACGACCTCAAGTCCCTGCTTGGACACTTCCTCACGTAGATGCTGGGCACCAAGCACGAATACCTTCGAGCCTTCAGGCACGGCACGAGCCACCATGCGTGCTGCGACAACCGACGAGGTAATGACCTGCCATGGTTCGACTTCCAGATCGAACCCTTTCAGCTGATCTGCCACCACGGCCTGCAATCTGGACGAATTGTTGGTGGTGTATTCCACCGTCATGCCCGAAGATTCGGCCTTGCGAATGTTCTCGGCGGCATGTTCCACAGGGTTCTTGCCGCGATAAACCACACCGTCAAGATCAAGCAGCGCCAGCTTATATGCCTCGCTGAGCGGTTGATTCGTGGACTTCAGCATGTGGGCCATGCACCTCACTTGTTGTTTTTGGAGGCTTCGGAAGATTCCTCGGCCTCATCTTCGGCGCTGTAAGATTCGCCTTCCGCGATTTCATCCGCTTCGTCGGCTTCGGATGACTCAGCGTCGGCCTGAGTCGCCGGCTCGTCATCGGATTCCGCGCCAGCCTCCGCCTCCTCGGCCTCAAGCTGGGTTTCATCGCTGGTTTCGCCGTTCTCATCGATGGCTTCGGATTCGCCTTCCTCATCCTCAGGATCTTCCGGAGCATACTGCGCGTCATCTTCGGAGATGCCAAGCACGTCCATGAGTTCGTCGTTCAGCTCCTGCATGTCGTATTCGACAACAAGATCATCGGAAGTCTCATCGTCCTCAACATCGGCATACTGCAGTTCGAGCTTGTCAAGCAGACGATCCAATGCGATGGCCTCATCGGTACGACCGGCCTCTTCAAGGAAGTACTGTTCGGCCTGCACCGCACGCATGCGGTATTCGCCGGCCAATCCCTTGGAACGGCCCAGCGTATGCACGATCTCAATGGCCTTGTCCCACATCTTCAAGTCGCCCAAGGCACCCGCGTAAACCAAGAACATTTCAGCTTTAGCTTCGCCGCGCAGATACTTGGCGTCGTCGCTCACCGCCACTTCGATGGCCTTCTTCGGCTCGCCAACGCCACGCTCGCAGTCGGCGATGAACGGCAGGTAATCCAAGAAGCCGTTCATACGGAACGCGGTGCGGAACTCGCGCAATGCAAGCTTATAATCACCCTGACGGTATGCCACGAAGGCTAGCGTCTCACGGGCGAAATCGATGCGGGAAGCCTGACGCGCCACCCACTTGGCGTGTTCGAGAGCCAGTTCCGGATTGCTTTCCTCAAGCGTGTATGCGGCAAGAATGTGCAGACCGATGTTCTCCGCATGCTCCTTTGACAGTCCACGCAGGCGTTCACGATCGTCGGTGGTGAGCATGCGCCATTCGATACCCTTCGGCATCTTCGGCTCGTCAGGACGACGATGCGTGTACGGATTCTGAGAGGGGAAGCTCATCGTGCCATCGGAATTGCGGCGCGGCTTGGCCATGTACTCGCCACGCTTCTCCTCACGGTAAGCCACCTTCTCCTCACGGGTGAACTCGCGACGTTCCTCACCCTGCTGCTGGTCACGATCCTTGTGGAAGTCGCGACGCTGGTCGTCATGACGGAAATCCTTACGATCACCATCACGGAAATTGCGGCGGCCGCCGTCACGACGATCATTGCCACGGTGGTCATCGCGGCGGAAGTTACGGCGATCACCGTCACGGTGGAAGTCCTTACGATCACCGTCACGGTGGAAGTCACGACGCTCACCATCACGGTAGTTGCGGTGTTCACCGTCACGACGGAAATCCCTGCGATCGTTGTCGCGGCGGAAGTTACGGCGATCACCATCGCGACGGAAGTCCTTACGATCACCGTCACGACGATCGTCACGACGGAAACCGGAACGCTCGCCATCGCGCTGATAGCGCGGATTGTCTCCACGACCGCCACGATAACCGCGATGATCGTCACGACGCTCGCCGTCACGGTTGAACTTGCGCGGACCGTTATGGAAGCGGCGCTCCTGGCCTTCCCCCTCACCGTCACGACGGAAATCGCGGTCGCGGTGGAAATTGCCGCCATTGCCTTTGCGATATCCGCCCTTATGGTCGTCGTTATGGAAGCCTCCGGCCTTGTGGCCGTAGGACTTGCCGCCATTGCCACGCGGCTTGAATCCCTTGCCGCCGCGATTGCCCGGCTTGCCCGAGCCGTAGGACTTGTGGTTGCCGTAGGACTTACCGCGCGATCCGCGCTGTTCTTCTGCCATGCTGTTCCTTATATTCCTTGTATTCCTTGAGGATGATCTTTGTTGTTCTTCGCTTACGTTTGATTGCGCCGCTCGCGATCGCCTCACGCGTTTTCGACGACGCCAAGGGCCTTCTTGCCACGACGGATCAATGCGAAACGACCATGCAGGAAATCGTTTTCGTTCAAAATCTGCTCCTCGTCTTCAACACGGGTGTTGTTCAGATACACGCCACCGGCCTTAATCGTCTTGCGCGCTTCGGAAATCGACTTGAACAGTCCGGCCTTCATGCCGGCTTCCGCCACACGGTCGCCCACCGCGGCCTTGGCGAACTCGTCGTCGATCTTCACGCCGTCAAGAGCTGCTTCAAGCGTAGACTCGTCAACGCCTGCAAGATCGCCACCACGGCCGAACAGCGCACCGGCCGCCTCAATGGCCTGTCGGGTGGCTTCCTCACCATGAACCAGACTGGTGACCTCCCAAGCCAAGGTGCGTTGTGCCTCACGCGCGCCCGGATTGGTCTTGCTCTCCTCCACAAGACGTTCGATCTCCACCTTCGGCAGGAACGTGAACACCTTCAGCAGGTTCTCCATCTCGCTGTCGGGACGGTTGAACCAGAACTGGTAGAACTTGTACGGGCTCAGCATGGTTCCGTCGAGCCAAACGGCGTTACCCTCGGACTTGCCGAACTTCTTGCCCTGAGCGTCGGTGATGATCGGACTGGTGAACACGTTCACATCCACGCCACGTACCTTGTGGATCAGGTCAAGACCGGACGTGAGGTTGCCCCACTGGTCGGATCCGCCAAGCTCAAGCACGCAATGGTATTCGTCGAACAGGTGCAGGAAGTCGTTGCCCTGCAGCACCTGGTAGCTGAACTCGGTGAAGGAAATGCCATCTTCGGAATTCAATCGACGGGCAACGGTGTCTTTGGCGAGCATAGTGCCCAAACGGAAGTTCTTACCAACGTCACGCAGGAAGTCGATGACGTTCATGGAGGCAGTCCAATCGTAATTGGACACAAAACGAACCGGGTTGCTGCCTTCCACTTCGAGAATGCCGCCGATCTGCGCCTTCAGACGCTCAGCCCAACCAGCCACGACGTCTTTCGGATTGAGCGTACGTTCGCCCGATTGGCGAGGATCGCCGATCAAGCCGGTGGCACCGCCTACCAGAGCGATCGGATGATGGCCCGCTGCCTGAAGGTGACGCATGTTGATGAGCTGCACCAAATTGCCGATATGCAGAGAGGCAGCAGTCGGGTCGAAACCGCAATAATAGGAAATGGGATCTCCGTTCAACGCTTCGGCGAGTCGATCCCTGTCAGTGGACTGGGAAATCAACCCGCGCCATTCCAGTTCATCGAGGACGGAATCGAAACCGGCCTCCTTGAAATCGATGACGTGAGCCATAACTGTGCTTTCTCCCTATCGAATTGTGGACATTACCGCGTTTTACGCACCCTACAGTTTCGCAGAAGACACAGACAGCCGCGTGTGCCGTTTTCCATGTTTTTATCAAAGCGATCACGGAACATGCCGGTTAAAATCGAAAATGGAATCTCATCGACGAGAAGAAGGGAGGCCTGCATGGATCGCAAAGGCATGAAGGCCAATGCAAGGAAAGCCTATAAGAGACACTATTGGATGATAGTCGTCATCTGCCTGTTCGCTTCGGTGTTCGGTGTCGCCTACAGTTCGTCGACATGGTCGGTGAACGCCAGTTCCCCGTCCGCAACCGTGCAGGAGGATGGCACAGCGCAATCCGACAACGTGTCGAAAGTGTTGGAGAACCTGCTTGTCGGCGATGAAAGCCAGGCACGCAGGCAAGTGGAGCACAATCAGGAACAGATCGTGCAAAACGACACCAATGCCATGATGGGGCGTAAACGCGGCGTGTTCGCGTCTCTGCTCAACTCGTTCTCATCGGGTTCGGTCATTCTGTCGATGGCCGATGCGGCCAATTCCATCGTGCATAATGACGGCGTCGCCGTGGCCGTACCAATCGTCGTATCCCTGGCCGTTTACCTTTTCGTATGGCTGTTCGTCCAGCAGACATACCGGGTGGTCATGATGCGCATGCTGCTTGAGGGGCGGACCTACGACAAACTTCCCGTGAGCCGTTTCCTCTACCCGATCACCACGCGGAAATGGTTGTCGATGGCGAAGGTGATGCTGCTCGAGAACGTGTTCCTGTTCCTGTGGACGTTCACCATCATCGGCGCGTTCATCAAACCGTATTCCTACCGTATGGTGCCCTACATCGTCGCCGAAAATCCGAATATCGGGGCACGGGAGGCCATCAGCCTGTCCAGGCGCATGATGAAGGGTCACAAGTGGGAGTGTTTCGTGGCCGACCTGTCGTTCCTTGGCTGGTGGCTGCTCAATCTGTTCACGCTCGGCTTGAGCGGCATCTTCTATTCCAACGGCTATAACGCGGCGTTTTTCGTCGAATATTACGTGCATGTGCGCGGATTGTCCAAGGATTCGGGATTGGAGGGAAGCGAGCTGCTCAGCGACGAATACCTGCACAGCAAGGCCTCCGCTGAGACATTGCATGCCGCGTATGGTGATGTTGCCGAAACGGTGGAGCAGTTGTCCAGCAATCTTGTTCCAGTGGACAAGCCAAACGGTTTCGTCGGGTTCCTGTCCGAATGGTTGGGCGTGCGTATCCTGCATGCGCGGTCGGTGACCAAGTATGAGGAGTATCGCGAGCAACTGCACCAGATCGATACCGGCAGGGAGATTCTGGACGGCGCTATCTATCCTGGTCGTCTGGCTCCGGCGCCGATGGCGTTCCGGTTCCGCGAATCCCGCACCGTCAGCTCCGATCGCAGCTATTCGTTGGTCAATCTGGTCATGATGTTCTTCATCTTCTGTTTCGTGGGATGGGTATGGGAGGTGAGCCTCGCCTTCATTTCCGAAGGAACGTTCGTGAATCGTGGCACGCTGCATGGGCCATGGCTGCCGATCTATGGCACCGGCGGAGTGATTATCCTTATTCTGCTGAAGAAGTTGAGGAAGAAGCCCTTGTTCGAGTTCCTGGCCGCCATGGTCTTGTGTGGCGGGTTGGAGTACTTCTCGTCCTGGTATCTGGAGAAGACCCACGGAGGACAACGCTGGTGGGATTAC
>OLOV01000490.1_pt1 | contig 34970 bp, 34 predicted proteins | sample 1672931 | NCBI WGS metagenome assembly OLOV01 (sample SAMEA3136738, study PRJEB25190) | human gut metagenome | biome: human gut; feature: human-associated habitat; material: faeces | place: Austria | collected 2013 | reverse complement strand
CCTGTTGCAAGTATATTATACATCACTTTTTAGCAATGTCAAGAGGAGAGTGCTAGTTTTTTTATTTTTTTTTGTTTTTTCTTACCATATTTTACCGCAATCTTGGCAAACGTGAACATTCATAATTTTACTTCTCTTTGTGTTAATTTGTTAGCAAAGTATCTATCGTGTGATACAAATAATATTGTACCTTTGTATTCTTGTAAAGTCTCTTCCAAAGTTTCTCTTGAACTTATATCTAAATGATTTGTAGGTTCATCCAATATTAAAAAATTTGTATCTTTTATTACAAGTTTTGCAAGCAATAATCTTACTCTTTCTCCTCCAGATAACTCTTCTAATCTTTTAAACACATTGTTTCCAAAGAACATATATTTAGCTAAAAATGTTCTTATTTCTGTTTGGCTTTTATTATATTCTTTTGAAAAGAAGTCAAATATTGTTTCTTTTTCATTTTCAAATTTTATTTCTTGTGGTATATAACCTATTTTTACAGAAGGGCTTAGCTTTATTTCTCCCTGATATTCTGAGTCTTTTCCTAAAATAATTTTAATTAAAGTTGATTTTCCGTGAGCCATTTTCGCCTGTTATTTTGACCTTTTCGCCAAAGTAGACTTCCATATTAAATTTATTAAATACTACTTTTTCTCCATATTTTTTGTTTAAATTTTTGATAATTAATACATCTTTTCCAGAACGAGAAGACATATTAATATTAATTGGCAATTTCTTCTTTTCTACACTTACTTTATCTAACACTTCCAATTTTTCAAGTCTTTTTTCTATGCATTTTGCTCTTTTGAAAAATGATTCATTTTGTTCAAGTTCTCCAAAACTTCTTAATTTTTTAATTGACTCTTTCATTTTTTCTATTTGCTTTTGTTGATTTTTATACTTCTCAAACTCAGCCAAAGTTCTTCTCTCGTCTTCTTTTACAAAGTATGAATAATTACCGAAATATACTATAGTTTTTCCTTTTTCTAATAGTATTATTTTATTTACCACTTTATCTAAAAAATATCTATCATGCGAGATTAAAACAACCGTACCTTTGTATGAATTTAAGAATTTTTCTAACCATTCTAATGTTTCTATATCTAAATGATTTGTGGGTTCATCTAATAACAAAACATCTGGATTTTTTAGCAATATTGTTGCTAAATTCACTATGGTTTTTTCTCCACCACTTAAAGTATTGTATTTTTTATTTAAAAATTCTGTTTTGAATTTAAATCCAGAACATATCTTTTTAAACTTTTCTTCTAGCTCATAGCCTCCTAAAGTTATATATTCTTCTTGAAGTCTGCCATATCTTTTTATTAGATTTTCTATATTCTGATTTTTGTCTAACATTAAAACTTCTAATTCTTTTAATCTTTTTTCCATATCAAAATATTTTTTGAAACTTCTTTTTAAATATTCCTCGACTACTATACTGTCATTTTCACTAGGATACACTTGTTTTAAATGCCCAATTTCTGCTTCTTTTCTTATATTAACTTTTCCTGAATCTGCTTTTTCTTCTCCACTTATTATTTTTAAAATTGTGGATTTTCCAGATCCATTATCTCCAATTAAAGCTATTTTTTCTCCTGTTTTTATTTCAAAACTAACTCCGTCTAAAACATTTTTTAATCCGTAGTTTTTCTTTATATTATTTAATTCTATTTCTATCATTTTTATATCTCCTTATCCTATTTTTTTAAGTATAACGAGATATATTTGCTACTTATACTATTACAACATGTAGCAATTATCTCGTTGTAATAGTTTTGCAACCGAAACCCCTAAATTTTATTTCTTCTTCTAATTTTTCCTCTCTATTCATTTTTTCTCTCCTTTTTATTTAAAAAAACACTATAGCCCACTACAAAATTTATGCTATGCAAACTGCATGCATAAAATATCTAGAACAGACCACAGTGCTTCAACATAAACAAATAATACAAAATTTCTTACTTCTTTTATAGAATACCATAATTTTCCTGGTTTGTCAAAAGAAGTTTTATATGTTTCTAGTATCTATATTAGATATTCGTTCTTGCATGTTTGATATTAATTGGTTTATTCCATGTTCATTATATTTTTTATAATAGTAGGCAATATTAGTCCTCCTCTTTTTTTAAATGGTATATAGGGTCAATTGTTTCTACATATTCTTGTCGTTTACTTTTCCCATTTTTTATATAAAACTCTTCTACCTCTTTTCTTACGAATTGTTCTACCTCTTCTTTCTCTTTGCCTATCTCTATTGTATAATTATCGGCTTTATTATTATTGGGATTATACTCATTTGTAAAACAAGCTCTATATTTTTCATCTCTGCATAATTTTATAGATATTCCCTTTTGCTTTTTTACATCAATTATAGTACTAATTGTAATAGAAAAAGGATTTTTGCTTCTGCCTTCCCACACATTCCAATTATATTGTTTAGCAATATTACAAATTATAAATACTACTTCATCAAACTTCTTTTCTTTTTCTCTAATTTTTCTACTTTTGTTTTTTTTATTTTTATACTTCTCATCATAAGCTTCTAATAGCATTTTAAGTAATCCGGCATTTGTAGAATCATTTTTCCATGGATGTGCAAAATGCTTTACACTTCTACCTATTTTCAAATTTCTAAATGCTTCAAGGTCCCTTGGGTTTAAAATATCTCTTTCTTTTAGTTCTTCTATAAATGATTTTTTATAAATAAATTCATATTCATTTTGCGCCCTAATGTTCCAAAAAGTATCATAGAAGCTAGTGCCATTGGCTCTAATCCAATCCCACATAAAAGTTTTACTTTCTACATTTGGTGCATCTATGTGACATCTTTCACATAGTAAAACTAAATTTGCTGGCTCATCTTTTCCTCCTAAACTATCTGGTATAATATGACACCTTTGTAAATTCTTTTTATATCCACATCTCCAACATCTTTCCTCTGCTTCTGCCCAATCTACACTAAGTCCACACTCGTCCTGTCTTTCTTTCCAATAGTCTACAATTTCTTTTGGTGATGTTTTAATATTTTGCCTTTTTTTCTTTTTCTTGCGTTTCTTTAGGTTGTCAATTTCTTGTTGAAGTTCTTCTATTTTTTCTAACAATTCTTCTCTACTTAATTCTTCCATTACATCACTCTCTTAATTTCTTTAATTTCTTCAATTTATTTTATTCTAATGTGACTTCTGTATCTATAATTTTATTTATTTTAACCAAAATATTTTTTTCATCTTATTTATCTCTTCTACCTTATGTGCAATTTCATTTTTATTGTCACTTGCAGTTTCTAACATACAATATTCCAAAACAATTACCTCCTTAGCTAATCTTTTATTTCATTTTCTATTTATCATACAAAATCATTCCTGCACCAAGTTCTTCATTAGGTCTTGATACAAATCCAAATTTCTCATAAAAGCTTTCTTTTCCTTTTGATGCCCCTAAATATGTTCTTATTTCTGAATTTATTTTCTTGTATTCATTAATCTTTTCTATTAATTTGTTCATTATACCTGTTCCTATTTTTTTACTTTGATATTCTGGAATTACCATTATGTCTTGTATGTATAAAAATATTGTTTTATCTCCAATAATTCTTCCATATCCAATTAGGTTATTGTCATCGTAAACACAAAGTGAGTATAATGTATTTTTCAAAGCTTCTTCTATAATATTATTTTTTCTTGTTCCCCAACCTACTGATTCTGTTAGTGTGTTAAATTCCATAGCTGTTGGAGTTTTTTCAATATAATTTATTTGCATTGTTCTTCTCCTATATTTCTTTTCATTATCTACTAGAAAAAATTTGGTTGTTTATTATTTTTTATTTATGTTAAAATCTTCAATTCCTTTTGGTATTTTAAATTTTTCTTCATTGCCATTCTTCTTTCTGTGGATATTATAACATCTTTTCTCAAAAAAATAAAACATCTAGCACTATAAACTTAATTGGTTACATCGTAAGACTTAAACTCACGACCTTCGGGTTATGAGTTGACATAACTCTGTTTTTGAAAATTTAAGAAAAGTTAAGTTTTCGTTGGTATTTCAATACTTTTATAGTTTTATATTTTAGGAACATTTGTGTGATTTTTGGAATTTTGGGGAGAATTTTTCACCAAAATCTCCCCAAAGAAAAATGGTAAAAATTGGAGGTGGTAAATATTATGGAACTAAAAAAATATGGTACTCTTTTAAAGAAATATTTAAAAGAATTAAAACCTTTGAAATATAATAAACTTATTATTGATGGTGATTTAATGGATTACCTTTTAGAAGAAGAAAAGTATTTATATGAATTTGCAGATATGGTACAAATTTTCTTAAAACATAAATATCCAGAGCCTAAAACTCACGAGTTCATCGTTATAGTTCAGTATAATAATATGATTGATAATATGGTGGAAGAGTATGTAAGAAATGAAATTATTAAGATTGTGTAGATGTTAAAAAATATAAATTTATTAAATTTTTCTGGAATATGGCGAAAACCCCAGAATTTTTTCTGGGGTTTGTCAATACTCTGAGGCGAGTTTTACTCGCCTTTTGTTTTTATATATAATATTTTAATTCTACTCTTAAAATATCATTTTCTTCAAAATTATCAAATATATCTTTTTTTATTCCATATTCTTCTTTTTCCTTTTCATATATATAATCCGAATATTTTTCTACTAATTTTTTAGATAATTCTTGGCTTAATCCTTCTTTTTGAAAATATATTTGAATTTCATTATCTGTTCCATATTTTATTTTATAATACTCTTCTTTGCTAACTAAATCTACTTTATATAATATTTCTATAAATTTTATTAACTTATATTCAACAAAATCATTTTCAATTTTAATTTTTTTTATTGCATAGTTAACTTTTTCTTCTTTAGTCTTTTGTGTAAGTTTTACATAGTTATTTAAACGATCTGTATAATATCGCTTACATTCTCCCCACGAACTACCAAGATAAACATATTCTATATTATTTTTGTTCCAATAATTTACCATTATATTAATCATTTCATTATATGTATAATTATTTTTTTTCCAATTCAAAAACACATCATAAAATTGCTTTGCTTGAATATTCTCTAATCTCTTAAGTTCCTGACTATTATTAATAAACTCAATATTATCAACAAATATTTTATAAATTAAATTTATTATTGATAATTCCTCTTCATTTTCTTTTATTTTAGATATGTTTTGTTCAATCTTTTTTTCATTAATCTTTATATCAAACTCTGTTATGTTATTTTCTAGACATAATTTACCAACTTCAGTAGAAATTTCATTATTCTCATTTGTTTTATTTTCCAAGTTTTCAATAATATTTTTTTCATTACTATCAGTATCCTCTCCTTTTTGTAATAATGGATTATTTACCACATCATTTCTATTATTACTTTTTGATTCAACTTTCAAATTATCTACTATAAATTTTTCAAAATTTTTATTTGTTTTGTCTGCAGTTCTTACAAAATGTATTTGTGGCAGTAATTTTTCTATTTTATTGTTTTCTAAATTAAAAATCAAACTATATCTATTAACTCTACCAATTAAATTTTTCAAATCTTGGTATTTCATGTTTTGTTTTCCTTTAGAAATATCGAAAATAAACATTGCATCAAAAGGCATATTAACGCCTTCAAGTAAAGTAGATGTAGCAAATACATATTTTATATCATTTTTATTATCTGTTTTTATAATATTTTCCAAATATAACCTTACATTCTCTGGAACAATTCCATTATGATAAATAATACCTTTCTTTATTAACTCTGATAAATCGTAATCATTATGAATAAACTTTTTTAACGTTTGAGAAGCTATTTCTAAATTCATATTTATTTCAAATTTTTCTGATAGCCTAGTTGCTTTTTCTATACATTCTCTTGGTTTATTGAGATATATTATATTTTTGTTTTTACTCTCTCTTATCATATAATCATATTCATCTTTATATACATTTTCACTATATATAAATCTATTAAAGAATTGGTCATATATTTTCTTCTCTTTATCTAAATAGTCCATATATGAAAATTCTTCTACTTTTATAAGTGGTTGTACTATTATTGGATTATTTATATTGTATTCTTCATTTAAATATTTAAAATTTATATTTTTTATATCTTTAATTACTGGACTAAAATATTTTATTACTATTTTATCATTACGATTTTTTAACAGTATAATTATCCTAGCTAAAAGTTTATCCCTATCATCTTTCTCAAAAAGTCTATGCGCTTCATCTATCAATAATGTATCAAATATTATATTAGTCTTCTTATCATAAACAAATTTAAAAAGTCTTTCTTGAGTAAAAATAAATATATTCCTTTTGTTTTCTTTTATAGCTATATCATAATGAGTTATTACCTGTGGTTTTTCTTCCATACTACCAAACATATTTATAATGTCATACTTTAATTGATTTATCATAGCCTTAGATGGAACTAGTACACATATATTTTTATACTCATAGTTCTCCATTATATATTCTTTTATTAATTCTGTTTTGCCAAATGAAGTGGGTGCAACCACAGCTGTTTCAATATCTTTTTCAAAAAAGTTTTTTCTCATTTGCTCTTGTTTAAGTGTATAAAAATTACCATTTTTTTCACATCTAGATTTTAATATATCATATATCTCAGCATATATTCCCTCTTCATCTGTATTATTTATTTTGTCTAACAATTCAATTACTGGTATATTAAATAGATCATAAGACATTTCATATAAAGGATTATAATCACCACTTAATATAGAATATTTTAAAATTATATAGTATGCTAATTTTTTATATTCTGTTTCTTCTCTTTTCATCAAAATTGCTGCTAAAGATAACAACTTTATCATTGAATCTTCTGCTATATCGTTAGGTTTGTCTAATAATAGAGAATTATATGTTTCTTCTATTCCATTCTCCTTTATTCTTTTATAAATTGTACTAAGTTTAATTTCCATCTTCTATCTCCTTAAGAATATTTATTACTTTATTATAATCTTCATGAGACATACATACTGCAGATAATATATTGAAAGCACCTTTTCTTTCTTTCAATAATAATTCAATATCGTTTTTATTTATTCCTTCAAAGTTCTCTTTAAATACCGCAGAAACAGCAATAGCATTTTTCTGAATAGTTTTATTAATATCTTTTGTCAATATATCTGCTATTTGCTTTTCTAATTTTTTACTTTTTATATTTACTATATTGGTTTTTGCCGTTAACCAATAGTTATCGTTATTCGAATTAAATTTTTCTGTTATATCATTAATTGCTTCTTTGATTTTTTTACTATGCGCACTCGTTATCTCTTCTTCTGATGCATTTTCTCTAGATTTAACCTCTGAATACCAAACTTTTTCTCCATCAAATAGTAAAACATCAAATCCCTTTTTTACACTTCTCTCTTCTTTATTTAGATAAACTGATATATGGCTATATCCTTTGAAACATTCATAGCTTTTAATATGAAAAAGTAATTCTCCTATCATCCCTGCCTTTTGTTCATCTGTTTTTGTAGAAATTCTCTTATTTAACTCTTTTATTGTTTCTTCAAATGTAATTATTTCTATCTTTTCTTTTCCGTAACATATTTGTATTAATAATTTTTTTAAATTTTCTTTAAGCATATCATTAGTATCATTACATATTATTTCTAAAACTTGTCCATTTTTTATTTCATTCATAATATAGCCCCTTTTTATTTTAACATCTTGTCTATGTCTAATTTTGTCAAAGTGTGTTTTTGTATCAAAAAAACAGAAAATTTAACTTTTATTAAACTTTCTGCTTTTGTATATTAAACTATTTAGATTATCTTTTTGATTTTTATATATTCCTCATATTTTTCATCATTCAAAACTTCATCGTATTCTTTACTTATTTTGTCTGTTTTGCTTGTATCAGATATGGTTTCTGTAAATTCTTTAAAATTAATATTATCTTCGACCAACCTATTAATTGTATCCCAATCAAGTGATTCATTAATTTTGGCTGGTAAAACAATTTCACTTTCTGCTATATTTATAGAATTCAATTTAATTACTCCAATACCGAATGCATTATTTAATCTTCTTATCTCATCCATAAATTCATCAGACTCATCTATATTTAATGTTACTAAATATCCTTCATTCGCCCAACTTGAGTTTGAAACAGCTTGAAAATAATATTCTCTTAAATTCTCAAAGTTTAGATTTTTTTTCATTTCAAAAGAATATAATTTATATGTTGATTCATTTAAACTATTAATTAAACTTATAGTTTCTTTTGAATATTCTTCATATGGAAAATGAACACCTACTATATCTGGATGTAACCATTTATTAACTCCCATATTCTTTTTCTTTGATTTTTCATGATGTATTGTTTTTGTATAACATCTAAAATGTTGATTAGAATATACAAATTTAGTTAATAGCGTATGTAAGTCTCTTTCTGTATATTTACTATTATCCTTTATACTAATTTTATTTTCATAATTTTCTAAATCGTAGTCAAATTCTTTTAAACCGAATTTTGCGGGTCTTTTTGAAACTTGTTTCATTTTAGTTTTTTTGTTGTTTTTTATATCAACATATACTCTTGCTCCTAAAGTTTTCCATGGCGTTTTTCCTGAAGAATTTAATTCTCCAGTCATTTTATTATTTGTCGCATAATTCCATATTTCAATTGCAGACATTGGTATTCGAGTTTTCCTTAATGTGTCCTGTGCTAATTTTAAAAAATTATATCCCATTTCTTCTCCTTTATTTATCCATTATAATTTTCAGAATCTTCTGCAACATTTAGACTATAATTATATTGTTCTGTTAAGATATTAGAAAATCTTTCAAGTCTTGATATTGCTACAATAAATTCATTTATATCGTATGTTAATATATCTAATTTTTCTCTTATCTTGTATATCATAGCAGCCTGTATTGTATCTTCATGTATTATTGGAGCTACTAATATAGAAAACGCCTTATGATTTGTTTCTTTTATTTTCTTTAAATGTCTTCTTATTGGTATAATTTCATTATTCACTTGATCACTTCTGCCACACATTAAAGTAACTTCAACTGCACTATTATATTCTTCTTCATAACACATAATGTCAGCCATATCTCCGCCCGCTGTCGAAGTTGGTAACCCTTCGTCATCAATAGGATAATTAGGTTTTACCAATAAATTATCAAATTGTTGTATTAAAGCAATGCTTGTTAAAAATTCTAATCTTGCTGGTGCAGAAATAAATCTAAAAACAGGATCCTTACTTTCCCTTTTCTTACATACTAATTTTAATTCTTCATATATATCTTTTTTATCATAATTCTGAGCATATTTTTTTAATGTATTCTGTTTTAATGTGTCTAAATCAATAGTTATATCATTTTTTATAGATAATATATTAGAATCAATTTGTCCCATATATTCAGTATATTCCTTTGGGTTAGTAAATGTAGGATATGTAGAATAATGTTCTAACACATAATCAATTTTATTTTGTTCTAAGGTATTATAATCTAAAAACCTACCATTTCCTCTTAAAGAAACTACTCCTGTTATTCTCATTTTTCGTATGTATTCATCTATTGTCTCTCCACACACCTTGCTCATTTTTACATATCTTGTATTTGTGGTATTTAGTAATCTTAAACATATGTCATACATAAATTCATCACTATATCCGAATTTATGACTTTTCCTAATTTGTTTTATTAAATTATATAGTTGTTTTGCATCATTGTTAGGCCAACAAATAAATAAACTTATCTCTTTTCTAAAAATTCCTGCACCATTTTCTTCTGGATCTTCTTTTAATAATTTTATTACTTGTAAAAGTAAAATTAATGGCACATTTGAATTTGCATTTTTTCTAAAAGGATTATCTACTTGATATTTCATCATTGAATTCAAAAAAATATCTTTTATTTTTTGATCATTACAAGGACTTTCATTCAATGCATCTATTAGCATATGTCCTACTTGAGTTATTTCTATTGGTTGTCCCATCTCATAATACATATATCCAAATTCTTTTGATAATTTATAAAAAGTATCAAATCTTGATGCCCATCCCTTATCAAATCCCATTTCTTTATGATCTTGTGGACTATTAATTATAATTTCTTTTATTTGCTCTTCTGTAAACTGATATTCATCATCTTTAAATTGTTCTTTATATACTGCATTTTCATAATTAGTTTTATATAATTTAGATTTTATTATATTCCCTATTATCTTCATTATCACCTCATTTGTTAATATCTGTTTTTCATACGGTAATACACAATTTAAAAATTCAGCTATTCTTTCTGGATTCCTCATTGTAGTTGAAAAAGATAATGGTTTCTGTTTACTTTTTGCCATAATTTGTAACAAACACCTCCTTTGAGTCTTTCTTAATTGTATTATCATTAAAACTTATATAATTACTTTCAATATCATAAACTTTATATTTTTTAGACCAACTATTAAAAGTTTCGTTTTCTTTTCCTTTATGATATATCAAATTTGTAATTCCAAATCTAACACCTTTTTCATCTAGTTTATCTAAAAAATTGCATAACTCAATTTCTTTTTTATCATTCCATAATTTATTATATTCACTCATAGATATTAGATAAGGTGGATCTAAAAACACATAGTCTTTTTCTTTAAACTCTATTTTATTTAAAAATTTTTGATAATCTGTGTTTTCAAATACTATTTCATTATTGCTTCTAAAGTCCAAATAATTAATTAATGCATTATATACATTCTTATTAAAATCTACATTACCAACTGGCAAATTAAAATCACCTTTAGCATTAAATCTAATCATATGATTAAATCCATATATTAGTAACACATATAATAATAATGTATTTTCCTTATTCTTATTATAAGCATCTCTCATTTTTAGATAAGCATTCTTATTATATTTAGAATAATAAGTTTTCACATATTTTTTCTTTAATTCTTCTGGTACATTTTTTCCTCTATATGAACAACTTAATCCATAATAATCAATAATATCATATATTTTTTTTAGTAATACCTCTGATTTATTCGCATACTTACCTAATTCATTATGCAATGCAATTACATTCTCATCGATATCATTTAAAATGTACTTATTGCCAAAAGAATTTAAAAATGAACTTCCTCCGCCCACAAAAGGCTCTATATAATTATCTATATCATCTGGAAACAATGATTTTAACTGTGGCATTAACTTATATTTATCACCAACATAGAAAAATGGTGATCTTATCGTATTATTTTTCATATTATTTCACCTTTGTAATAAAAACATATTCTTTATGATCTTTTAAATTTGTTTTTCCAGCATTAAAAAATCTATATGGTTTACTAAACACTTTTGTATCTCCTTTTTTTCGTAATACTTCCTGTATTTCTTCTAATGTTATCTTATTTTTTGAAGATGAACTTTTTGAATTATATGTATTGTTATATGTAACCACTATATATTTTACTTTTAAATTTTCTATCAAATCTTCAAATATTTTAGGTGCTGATGTTTTGCAATATTCAGACATGTTTTCTTCCTTAGGCTTTAAAGCTGTTCCATACAATTCTGGTTTTTCCCATTTTGTTATGTTTTCTAAAACATGATAAAATCTACTATACTGCCTAGAATTATATGGTGGATCTATAAATGCTATATCTGATTTTATTTCCTTAGCTAGCTTATTTGCATCACATCTATATATATCTATTTTTTGATTTCTTTCTAATTGGATTGGCGAAATCAATTCGTATTTAAAACTACTTCTAATATTTTTTCCCTTTATATACGCATCATAGTGCCCACAAGTATTAGATATTCTATCTAAAGAAAATAATAATGATGCCAGTAATATATAATACTCTTTTTCATTTATTTTATTGTTTGATTTTAAGATTTCGATATTATCTCTTATATACCCAATTAATTTTGCATCTTCTTTATTAAAATACTTATCTCCAAAGTTTTCTGAAACATAATTTTCTTGCAATTTACTTTTATCTAGTTCATTATAATTTATTACAATTTCATTAATTTTTTTCATTGAATATTCTTCTTGTAATAAAAATCCATTATATATCACTTCATTTGAATATAAAAAATCATTTATAACAATTTCATTAAATTGATCAATTAAATATTCTGTTACTACACCTGTTCCTGCAAAAACATCGAAGAATTTACTTCCTTCACAATTTTCTATTATTAATTCTTTTATCCAATTCATTAATTTGTATTTACTTCCAGTGTAACGTCTATTATGCATTTTAAACATATCTTTTTTCTCCTAGGTAATTTATTTATAATAATATATCATAAAACATAATTTTTAACAATAAATATGGTTTTATTTTCCACTTTTTTGTCGAATTTAACTTTTCCTCTTTTTCGACAAATTTTGCACAAAATTCATACTTAACTCTCGTAGAGCAAGAATAGCTGTACGACAGACATCCCTAAACAGCTTGAAAGCAGAGCTTTCAACAGGTAAGACACATAGCAAAAATACCTGACAAATGTCAGACATTGCATCCTTTGTTTAATTATTCTGTTCACAATTTTCGTGAGTCTTTAAAATAATGCCAATTTCAATAATTAACATCTTCTATTTTTGTTTCAATATATTTAATTAGTTTATTTATAACAAGTTCTTCATTTCTTACACTATTTTTACATCTTTCTAATGCATAAGATATTTCATATGTCGTTATGTTTTTTAATAATTCTAATTTATCTTCTTCTCTTTTCTTCTTTGCTAAAATTCTTATTGCTATTTTAATTAACTCTTCTTCCTTAGCTTTATACAAATAAAACTTTATATTTTTGAATATTCTATTTACTTCAAAATCTATCATTCCTGTTTTATATTTTTTTAATACTTTTTGTGCGTCTTCTATGTCTTTCTGTGTAATTTCTTCTACTAATTCTTCTTTTGCATTTGGAATTATTAGTTCTTCTTTCACCTCAACTGGTTTTACTACTTCTTTCGTTTCTTCTACCTTTGGCGTTTCATAATTTTTGTGAATTACTTGTGTTTTAGGTGTTTCACAATATTTTATATACACTATATTAGGCTTTCCTACATCATTCCAAACATCTTTTATTAGTCCTACTTTATTTAGTTCTTTATGAATTTTAGTAACTGTATTTATAGATATATTTAAAGTATTCATTAAATACTTGCGTGGATTTTCTATATATAATTTTTCCTCTTTATCTTTTTTTATATTTTTATTTTGTTGTATCAAATCTCTATAAACACAATATGCTACTTTTGAATTTAATCCTATATTTTTATATTTATCATCTTCAAATAAAAATTTATATAATTTAAAAAATCTATTCATATCTTATATTTTTAAAAGGGATAACAAACTCAAATTATTGTTATCCCTTTTATGGCTTTTTGCTATTTCTAACTCTCCCACACATTTTATTTATTTTTGAAATAGCTTTATAAACCATTTTAATTCCTCCTAACCTAAGAATTTATTGAAGCATCTTCTTGTTTTTGTAAGTAATTATCTAGTGCTTCTTTTCTAAATAATACCTTTCCTCCAACTCGTGAGCATGGTATTTGTTTTCTTTTCACCAGTTGTGTAACCAACCAATATGATACGCCCAAATACTCTGCTGTTTCTTTCATTGTTAGAGTTGTTCTTGTCACTTTTTCAAGTTCCATATACTCACCTACCTTTCTAGTAATTGTATTGACATTCAATGTTATTGCTAATATAATATTGTTATACAATCACTAATTATATTTTAATTGTAGTTGTATTGTTTAGTAAATCCGACAATAAAAGATTATATAAAATAAATTGAAATTGTATGTGTTTTTAGGAGGTTATATGTTCTATTACAATATTGCATTTGATTTTGAAAATAATAATGAATTTCTTTGCTATTATACAATAGAGAATAGAAATAATAGTATTCATTCATTTACTCGAACAACTATAAAGCAAAAACTAGGTACCTTTTTAATAGAATTTTTAAATACTGATTTTAGAAAAAGAAAAAATTTTGACAGCTTTGTAACTAAATATTCTTTTATAGATTTATATGCTAAATTGCTATCTAAAGAGTTTAATGAAAAGGATATTTTTTCTTTTAAATTTACAAATGAAGAATTGCAAAATTTGTTAGATAACATGTATAAAAAATACTCTGAAGATTTTATTGAATTTGGAGAAATATTTAAAGATATAGCAAATACTAAAAGTAGATATAAGTTATTAAGTAATTTATTAAAAACTGAAAGTCCTAAGGAATCCGAAATTTTTGATATTAAGGCATACAATATATCCACAAAAGATTATTGGCAACAATTAGAAGAATTTTCAGATTTATTTGATGATATATGTGTTGATTTTCAGATGTTAGACTTTATAGAAATATATGAAAAAAATAATATTACAAACGAAATTCCTTATTCTTTTAGAAGTAAAGACTTTTTAAATATTATATATTTATCATTTAAACATATTGAATGTTATAAACATCCTATATTACAATGTGAAAATTGTAAAAAATTATTCATACCAGACTCTGCACACGACATTAAATATTGTAATAATATCTTTAAAAATAATAAGACTTGCAAGCAACTTGCACCTGAACTTAAATATCAAAAAACTTTAAAAGCTGATCCTGTACTACAAAAATATCGTTCTAGATATCAAGCTATTCAAAGATTATCAAGAGAAAACCCAGAAAAGCATCAAGCATTATATGAATATTATAAAGTTGAAGGAAAAAAGATGAAAAGTGAATATTTAAGTAAAGTTATAACAGCTAAAAAATTTGAAAATTGGATTGATAATACAAAAATAAGGAAGTAGACTTTTGAAGTTTACTTCCTTATAACTTTTATTTTAAATAATACTCTATCATATTTGCATATTGGTCTTGTGCATTTAGGCAAGTATCAATTAAAAATCCTTTCTCATTTTTATATTCTTTTAAGCCTCTATAATAAAACAATTTATCTTTATCTAAAATAATAAATGGAACTATATTATTTTTTAAGCACTCTTTAAATGCTATAATTCTTCCAACTCTTCCATTACCATCTTGGAATGGATGTATTCTTTCAAATCTAAAATGAAATTCTATTATTTCTTTTATAGTTATTTTTTCTAAAGAATTATACCATCCCATTAATTTAGCCATATCTTTGGCTACATTTTTAGGAAGAGAAGTTTGCATATTTCCAGCTTCATTAGCTAATTTTTTATATTCTCCAACATTAAACCATTCTTTTCTGCTATCTGATGTTCCTTCTTTTAAAATTTTATGGAATTCTTTTATCATTTCTTCTGTTAATTTTTCTTCAGCTACATCTAACATATAATCAACTAATTTAAAATGATTTGCTGTTTCTAATATATCATCTACACTTGCTACTGTTTGCCCCTCAAACAAAATAGTATTAGTTTCGAAAATATATCTTGTTTGATCTTCAGTTAATTTACTTCCTTCAATATGATTTGTGTTGTAGGCAAATATAACTTGTGTATTATGATATAAATTTCCTTTTAGTCCCATTTCTTTTTGTTCTTTTAAACATTCTAAAATATCTATTTTGGAAATATCAAATTTTTCTTCTTCATTTTTTAATAATTCATCAATTGTTATTCCAAATGTTTCTGCTAATCTTTTTATTGATTCTATATTAGGCTCTATCATTCCAGATTCATATTTTGATATTGTTCCTGGCTCTACTTCAAGAATTTCAGCAATATCTTTTTGAGTCATTTTTTTGCTTTCTCTATATGCTTTTATTTTTTCTCCTAACATAATAAAATCACTCCTTTTTCTCATATTAATATTATATCATATTATTTCCAAAAAAGAAAGCGATTATCCTGTTTTCATTCCATTATTTCCAAACAAGATATTAGATGTATTGTGTACTTTTTAAACAACCAATTTCAAAGTGCAAAATTTGCACTTTGAAATTAAGATGGTTGCACTTTAAAAATAAATATATTAAAGAGGAAATTACTGATAATGCATTTGAGAAATGCATTAATAGTACAAAAAACATAAGCACATTTTAAAATGCGCTTATGTTTCTGATAGAATTTTATTTATGGAATTAAATTCTTGTTCTATTCCTTCTAGTAATTGTTTAAAGTTTGATTTTGAGACTTCTGATAAGTTAATTTCTCCTCTTTGTGCTTTTTCACAAAATTGTTTTGCTTTTAAAACTTCATCTATTTTTAAATCTTTTTTAGTTTTTGAATTTAATGTCTCTTTAATTTCATTTAATTCTAATATTTTTATACAATAATCTTCTTTTGAAAATAAATCTTCTATACTTAAATTAGGTTCTGAACTAATGTGAATACATTTATCAACTAACGGATTAAGTTCCTCTTCTTTTTTCTTTCCTTTTTGATCTGTATCTAATAGAGCAATTGTGTTTAAGCCCCACCCTATTAATATAGATGCTATATAATTTATCTTATCCGCACTGCTAGATGGAATAATAAGATATTCTATGTTTTTGTTTAATATTTTTGCCATTCCTTGTAAGAAATAATAATCACTTATTCCTTCTGTTATTAAGTTGTTTTTTTGATCTCCTACATGTATAGACATTGTTAATTCATATCCTATACTAGTTAATATTGGAGTTAAGGCGTCCATATTTTTATCTTGTTGATATCTATGTGGTTTATTTTCAATAATTGTAGCATTTTGCTCATCATTTAAAACTAATCTTACTGCTCCAATATTATCTGCTTTTATTAAATATGGATTATGTGTAGCTAATAATATTTGAGATTCTTTTGATATGTCTGCAAATATTTTTAACATTTCATCACATGCCTTTGCATGTAAATACATTCCTGGCTCATCTAACAATATTATTACATCTTTACTTTTGGTTACATTTAGTTTTGTATAGAATGCTATAAACCACCTTAATCCATCACTTTTATTTTCAATTTTGTTTTCATATCTTGAAGCTTTATTTGGCTCAATAACATCCATAGTTATAGAATCTCCATCCAGAGCAAACTTCAACTCTATTTTATCCTGAGTATAAAAATTACCAAAATTACCTGTTAATGTTTGACTCAATTTGTTAGATCTTCTTGTTCTTTTACTCTTATCTCCAGTTGCATCAAAATCATTTTCGTTAAAATTTAGCAATTTTGATATATCTTTATGAAAATCGTTTGTTTTTATACTTTCTTTAGTAATTATTGATTTTAATTCATTTTCAATTGTTTTTTGATATACAAATTGTGGCATATGTGACATTATATATGTTTCAACTTTATCAAGTAAGTCCTTTGTATCTATAAATCCACTTGCTTCTAAAACTTCTGTCGTAGTTTTTAATAGATCTTCTTCATGATTTTCTAATACTTCTTCAAAAGTATTTGCTACTATAAGTTGCTCATTTCCTGTTTCCTTTATTACTTTTTCTATTATTTTCTTATTATCAGCTTCTATTTTATTAAAATTATGTTGAGTTTCTACTAAATAATAATATTCTTCTCCATTATCATTGGTATCTAATGTTATTATTACTTCTTTTCCAATATCAACATTAAATTTTTCTTTAATCTCTCTTAACTCTTCAGTTGATAATTCATACTTGTTTTTTATTATTGGGCATTCTTCTTCATAATTATAATTATCTTCTTCAAAATCAAATTCACATGTAGTGAATTTATTTAAAGCTTCCAGTACATTACTTTTTCCAGAACCATTCTTTCCTGCAAAAATAGTTACATTGTTTTGTAAATAACACTCTCCACTATCTTTTATTGATTTATAATTCCTTATTCTAAATGATATTAATTTCATTTTTTACTCCTTTCTTAATCAATATTATTTATTATATCACTTTTTTCGCCATTTTTCTATATTTTTCCAGTATGAATCTTAATTTTATTTTCCCTATTTTTCGACATTTTTCTTACTTTTACCATACACATCTCAAAAACTTTTCTAAAAAATCAATTGTCGGTTAGACTTTTGTTTTTTTACTTTGTATAATTAATATATACAATCTTTAACTTGTAATTTCATTGTAGGTTACAAAAATACTCTCTCCCACACGGAAAGGAGGATTTTATGGCAGGGAGTATAGAAAAAAGAGGAAAAAACACATATAGGTTAGTAGTATCATGTGGCTATAACCTAGATGGTAAACCTGCAAAACACACCAAAACAGTGCATTGCACAAAAAAAGAAGCAGAAGTCGAACTTGCAAAATTTGTTACTAAAGTACAAAGTGGTATGGTAGCAGATGGAAAATCTATAACATTTGCAGAATTTACTGAGATTTGGAAAAGAGATTATGGCAGTAAAGAATTAGCACCAACTACATATGCAAGATATTTAGGAATATTAAATACTAGAATTCTTCCCTATTTCAGCAAATTTAAGTTAGACAAGATTAAGCCAACAGATATTATGAAATTCTACGATATGCTAGAAAATGACACACAAATTAGAAGACTAAAAAATAATAACGGTGAAAGATTAACGAAACCACTATCTAAAAAAACTATTTTAGAACATCACAGATTACTTAGAGCAATGCTTCATAAAGCAGTTTACTGGCAACTAATTGTAAATAATCCAGCAGAAAGAGTTCAACCACCTAAAACAAGAAAGCCTAAAAGAAAATATTATGATGATGAGCAGTGTAAAATTCTATTAGAGAATTTAGAAACTCAAGAAATCAAATATAAAGTTGCTATTATCATTACAATATTTACAGGAGTTAGACTCGGAGAACTTATGGGACTTGAATGGGATGATATTGATTTTCGAAACGGAATTATTAGCATCAACAAAGCAAGTCAATACTTATCAGAAAAAGGAGTTTTTACTAAAGATCCAAAAACAGAAAGTTCTATAAGAGAAGTTGCAATACCCTCATTTGTGCTTTCTCTTCTTGAGGAATATAAGTTATGGTATGAGGAACAAAAATCATTCTACGGCGAATTATGGCACGAATCTAATAGGTTATTTGTTCAAGCTGATGGTAAGCCAATGCATCCAAATACAATTAGTAAATGGTTTGTAAAATTTGTAGAAAAAATCGGTCTTCCCGTAATTAACTTTCACGGGTTAAGGCACACAAATGCTACATTGCTAATATCACAAAATATTGATGTTGCAGTTGTAGCAGCACGACTAGGACATGCACAAATAACAACTACATTAAATTTTTATGTGCATCCAGTTGTATCACACAATAAAGTTGCAGGAAATGTTCTTGAAAATTTATTAATACCACAAAAAACTTTAAAAATGAATAGTTAAGTTTTTTATTGAAATATATAGACTTTGAAGGTCGAACAAAGCCCAGAATTTCCCCAAGATTTCCCCAAAAGGTACTTCTGGTAGAAAAAACTAAAAAAAGAACAACATTTTTACCCGAAAAAAGTTGTTAGCGAAGCGATACTTTTTTCGGAAGACGAGCAGTAGCGTCAAGGCTTTGGCTGTTTTTTTGCATAAAAAAACAGCTAGCCTTTTAGCTAACTGTGACGTGGTTGCGGGGGTAAGACTCGAACTTACGACCTTCGGGTTATGAGCCCGACGAGCTGCCAACTGCTCCACCCCGCGATATTCAATTTTAACTACTGTATTAGTATACTCTTCTTTTGTATATTTGTCAATACTTTCATTAAAATATGTATCTACTTTATACATTTTATGCCATTATTAAAAAAATATTCATCTTTTTTTAAATTAAGAATGCTGGTCTGGAACTCCAGACCAGCAAGCACACTTAGCTAATTCTAACTTCCCATTCCTTTTCGTTGTCATCAGTTTTTCTGAAGCCATTTCTAACAGCAGCCGCCATAAATTGGGGCTTATCGCTAGTGGCACACATACGAACTCTTTTTACTTCAGGTTCGTTTTCTTTCAGATAATTAATGAACTCCTCTACAGCCTCTGTAGCAAATGGGCTGTTATCTTCATACCAAGGGAACATCCAAATATCTGTTGAAACAGTATTTTCAAGTTCATAAAACTGAATTACTCCCAACATATTGTCAGATCTCTTATCTGCAATTATCAATGTATAGTCATTGTTTACTTGTGGAACCATATCATTGATTCTTTCATCTTTCAGTTTCGCTGGTCCAAATGGTATTTTGTGTGCTACACACCTACCAATTGTTACTTTATCCTGGTTTTTATATTCCCGAAGATAAATATGGTTAGTGTTTTCTTTGTACATAAAAAAGCCTCCTTTTTTAGTATACATAAAGTATAACACACATTTTAAGTAAAAGCAAATTTTAGTTGTTTATTGTCGGTATTCTTAATGTTTCTCCAACATAAATTAAATTTGGATTTGCTATATCATTTAATTCTACAATACTTTCTATAGTTACTCCATATTCTCTTGCTATTTGCGTTAAAGTATTTCCTCTTCTTACTATATACAACCTGTGGCTAGTATCATGTATCTTGTAGTCACCTAGTATTGGAACTCTCAATTCTTGACCTACATAAATTAAATTTGGATTTGCTATACCGTTTATTCTTGCTAAATATTGATATGAAGTATTGTATTTAATTGCTATACCACTTAACGTTTCTCCCCTACTAACCTTAATATATTTAAATTTTTGATTTTTATCTGTTACTGTATCTTTTGGAATTTGCGACACATTATTTAAAAATACTCCATTTGTAAAATAATCTCTATCTACATTTCCATCTATTCCATTTATTCTACCTCTATCTGAATATTGAAAACCTACCCAAAATTTCCATTTGCCATTACTTTCTGGTTCTTCTACAAAATAATCTGCAACCCAAATAGGATAATCATCTGCTAATTCTTTACTAAATACTGCTCTTGCATTATATGCATCACTATAAATTACGCATTCTTTACCACTTAATTTTTCTACCGTTTCTAAAAATACTCTTGAAATTTCGTTTATTGCACTAACGCCTAAGCCATCAAATACCTCAAAATCCATTGCTAATCTGCAGTCTGGTTCTAAACCTTTTATATTGCTAACAAAAAATTCCGCTTCTTCTTTTGCTTCTGCCACATTTGTTGCTGTTAAAAAGTGATAAAAACCAGTTCTTAACCCATTTGCTTTTGCCTTTTCATAATTCTCTCTAAAATATGGATCAACATAGCCTCTTCCTTCACTTGCTCTAATATATACTACATCAATCCCGGATCTTGCAACTTCTCCAAAGTCTATATTCCCTTGCCATTCACTTACATCTATTCCGTTATATAGCTTCTCTGATGATTGCGAGAAAGCAAATGTTTGAGTGCTAATTGCTATAATTATTGCCACTAGCAATATACTTAAAAAAATCTTTCTCATAAATACCTCCTCTTAAAATTTTATGATTAATATATTTGTTTATTACTCAAAAATATGGTAATATAGTTATTGGTGATAAATATGAAATTTTTAAATGAAATATTAGACTTCTTTAAAAATCTTACTATTGAAAATGCAGTAGATATTGGAATAGGACTAGCGATTATTGTAATTTTTAAAATAATAAGCTCGCCTATTGCATATATGATAGTAAAGATGTTTAAATTTAAAGTTAAAGATAAAAATAAAATTAAAAATAATGGATTTTATAAACCATTAAAATCATTCTTTGTTATTCTTGGAATATACATTGGATTTATGGTTTTAAAATTACCAGCAGATGTTTTTGCTGTTATAACTAAAATATTTAAAATATGTGTTATATTACTTGCTACAAAAGGGTTTTCTAATTTATTTGATTCAAATTCTGAATCATTTGCTAAATTACGTGAAAAACTTAACTTTGATGGAAATGACACAACAATTAACTTTTTTAGTAAAGTAGCTAAGGCATTAATTTATATAATAGCTGGATTTATTTTAATTACTGAACTTGGTTATAACCTAGGTGGTTTAGCAACAGGTCTTGGAATTAGTAGTATTGTAATCGCACTTGCTGCCCAAGATATTGCCAAAAGCTTTTTAGCAGGTATTTCTATAATATCTGATAGACCTTTTGAAATAGGTGATTACATTACTGTTGGTGATCTTTCTGGAACTGTAGAAGATATTACATTTAGGACAACACGAATAAGAAATGCTGATGATCAAGTTATAGTTCTTCCAAACAATGTTTTAACAGATAATAATATTATAAATTCATCAAAAAGAGATTGTAGAAGATTCCGTATTGTACTTACACTTGAATTGGATACTCCTTTAGAAAAAGTAACTCAATTAACAGAAAATATAAAATTAGCTTTAACAACTCATCCACAAGTTATTAATGAAACTGTAAAAGTATTTTTTGAAACAATTTCTGCTGATGGAATTGATTTATCAATTGACTTAAAAACTAGTGCTTTAGAATATGTTGATTATTTAAAATTCAAAGAAGAAATAAATTACACTTTATTAGATATGGTAAATCGAGCAAAAATAGGTCTTGCATATCCATCACAATCAATTTATTTAAAGAAGGACTAAAAGATGTTAAATAGTTGTACTCTATGCCCACATAATTGTAAAGTTAATAGATTAGAAGGAAAAAAAGGTAGATGTAAGTGTGATAATACATTAAAGATTGCACTTGCATCTTTGCATATGTTTGAAGAGCCATGTATTAGTGGTACAAATGGCTCTGGAACAGTGTTTTTTACTAATTGCAATTTGAATTGTATATATTGCCAAAACTATGAAATTAGTCAAGGTGGAAAAGGTAAAGAAATCACCATACAAACTCTTGCTGATATTTTTATTAAACAACAAGAAAAAGGTGCTCATAATATAAATTTAGTAACACCTACAATGTATGTGTACCAAATAATCGAGGCAATTAAACTTGCAAGAAAAAATGGTTTAAAAATTCCAATTATATATAATTCTAATGGATATGAAAATGTAGAAACAATAAAAATGTTAAATGGATATATTGATGTTTATTTACCTGATTTAAAATATTATACAAATGAATTGTCTAAAAAGTACTCTAATGTGGATAATTATTTTGAAGTTGCAACAAATGCTATAAAAGAAATGTACTCACAAGTTGGAAATGCTGTTTTTGATGATAATGAAATTATTCAAAAAGGAGTTATTATTCGTCATTTAGTTCTTCCAAATCATATTCAAAATACAAAAAATATTTTAAAATGGATTAATGAAAATTTGCCAAAAGATATATATGTAAGTGTAATGGCTCAATATTTTCCAACTTATAAAGCAAAAAATGATTCTTTAATAAACAGAAAATTAAATAAAAAAGAATATAAGGAAGTTTTAAACTACTTATATTCTCTAGATTTACAAAATGGATATATTCAAGAATTAGGAAGCCATGAAGAAGAATATGTTCCAAATTTTAATTTAACTTTCTAATCCTTGCTATATTCTCTAATTGCATCTTCAAACATTCCTTCTATTTTTTTCATGCTTTTTTCTATTCTATACTCATTTGCATGTTCTGCATATTTTGTTTCCATTTGTTTTCTTTCGGCTTCATTTTCAATCCAATAATCAATTTTTTTAGCTAAATCATCACTATTTCCTGCTTCAAATAAACTTCTGTCATCTAATGCAAATTGAGGAGTTGCAGATTTTGGACTGTTTGCAATTATAGGAACTATTCCACATGCAAATGCCTCTATACAAGATATTGCTTCTATCTCTGCATCTGCTGAGTGTATATAAAGATCTGTCATTCCAAGTAATTCTAATAAGTGCTCTTTATCAAAAAAGCTTATTACTGGTTCACTTACTAATTTTTCTCCTAACTTTTTATATTTATTATATTTTGGTCCTTTCCCAGCAAGTACTAATTGAATTTTATCACTATATTTTGATTTAGAAATTGCTTCAAATATTAAATCTTGTCTTTTTTCATTTGATAATCTTCCTATCATTGTAATTACAAATTTATCTTTAAATTCAGGACTTTTTTCATTTTTTCTATATTTGAATTCTGGACCTACTCCATTTGATATTACATAAGTTTTAGCAGTATATCCATGTTCTTTTAATTCATTTGCTATAAAATTACTTGGGCAATGAATATGTTTAAATTTATTAAAAAATTTATCTCTAAAAAAGATATATATTTTATCATTAACTTTTGTATTTTTTCCAAGTCCTATTGTATATGTTATATTTTCTGGTTGTACATGAAAAGCAGCTGTACGTGGTGTTCCCAGTTTTTCTGCTATTTCTAGCGCTTCATAAGATAAGAAAAATGGCATGTAAAAATGGACCACATCAACTTTTGAAATAGCCTCTTCTAATACATCTTTGTTTGGAACAGCAAATGTCATACCTTGAGATTTTATTATTTTAGAAACTATTATTGGTAGTGGCAATTTTTTAACTACATATTTATTTTTTGCTGGTTTTCCTGTACTTACAACATATACTTCATGTCCTAAATTCATTAACCCTTCTGCAAATCTTTTTGCAGAAATTGTTGTACCATTATTTGCATCATCAAATTGGTCTATAACTATCAAAATTTTCATTAATATCAACCTCGCACAATACTATACAATAAAACTCGAAAAAAATCAACTTTTGTAATCTGTGGGGAAAAAGGGGCAGACCCCTTTTCCCCCATTGTTTTTATTTTTAAGTAGTGATATAATCTTGGCGGAATGGAGGGAGAGAAATGAAAGATTTATTAAAAAGAGCAGGCTTTACATCTATACTATCTTCAATAGTATTTTTACTTTTAGGTATTTTACTTGTTGTAAATCCAGATGCTATGGTTCAAGCAGTTTCTTATGTAATTGGTGTATTACTTATTGCTATTGGAATTGTTAAAGTCATATCTTATTTTACATCAAAGGATAATTATCTATTTTATGATTACAGACTTATATATGGTGCTTTATGTGTAATTTTAGGTATACTTGTAACAGTTAGTGGTAGTGCAATTGCTTCATTTTTTAGAATTATTATAGGTATATGGATAATTTTAAGTGGTATAGCAAGATTAGACCTTTCTGTAAGACTTAAAGGAGCTGACACTGGCTACTGGATTTTAAGTTTACTTCTATCTATTTTAATACTTGTTGCTGGTGTTTATGTAATGTTTGCACCTGGTACAATATTAGTTACATTAGGAGTTATCTTAATTGCTTATTCTATTATGGATATAATAGAAAGTATTATATTTATGTGTAATATGAATAAACTATTAAAATAGAGTACAAAAAAGGACTAAAAGTCCTTTTTTTGTACTCTTTTTGTACTCTATTTTATAATTTCTATTAATTCTTTGTTTTTATCTCTTATTTTAAGTATTACTAAAATTATTGCCGTTATTACAAATGTAATTAAATATATTAATAAACTTGTTTTCCAATTTCCATTAGAAATATTTGCTCCAACCATTGTAGATGTAATTACAGATGGAAATCTTACAAGTGTTGCTATTAATATAAATCTTAACGGTTTTACTGGTAAAAGTCCTCCAATATATACAAATAAATCTTTTGGAGTTCCTGGCAAGAAAAATATTAGGCATAAAATAATTTCTAAGTTTGTTTCGTTTTTTAGTAGTTTGCTATTCATTACTTTTTCTACTTTTTCTTTTTTGAAGAAATTATATAAATATTTTTCTCCTAATTTTCTTACAGAAAAGAATATTATTATTGTAGTAATAAGTACAGATAGTATTATAAATAACCATCCACCCCATGTACCATAACACATTCCTGCAAGCACTTCAAATGGTTCTCCTGGTAATACTACTAATAATATTTGCAATACTTGCAAACTAAATAGCAATAGCAATCCTAAAAATCCCATGCTATTTATTTTGTTTTTAAAAGCTATTTGTCCTTCTGTTGTAGATAGATCCATCATAAATGGAGCAATTTTCCAAAAAAATATTGCTAGTGCTACTAATATTACAACTGTTAATGTTATTTTAATTATTTTTATTTTATTTTGATTTTTCATTTAATTCCTTCCTTATTATTAAGAGTTTAGCATTTCAAAATACAAAAGTCAAACAAATTCCAATTTATTTTACTGTTCTTCAATTCTATGTTATAATTATATTCAGTTTTTTAAGGAAGGGATTTTTATGAATTTAAATATAGTTTTAGTAGAACCAGAAATTCCTCAAAACACAGGCAATATTGCAAGAACTTGTGCTGCAATTGGTGCTAAATTGCATTTGGTAAGGCCTTTAGGTTTTGAAATTTCTGATAAATATGTAAAAAGAGCTGGTCTTGATTATTGGGATAAATTAGACATAGAAGAACATAATTCTTTATCTGCTTTTTTGAAAAAATATCCAGTAAATAATAATATGTTTTTAGTTACAACAAAGGGGCAACATTGTTATTCTGATGTTAATTATTCTAAATTAGATGAAGTTTTTCTTTTGTTTGGAAAGGAAACCAAAGGACTTCCAGAAGGTTTATTAAAAGAACATTTAGAAAATACCATAAGAATTCCAATGAGAGAAACCTTACGTTCTCTTAATTTATCTAATTCTGTTGCTATTGTTGCTTATGAAGTTTTTAGGCAAAATAATTTCTGCAATTTAGAAGAAACTAGTAAATATTTTAAATAATCTACTTTTATTTATTTAATTATTAAATTATAATATATTTATAATATTAAAAGGAGGTTTTTAATGTCGATTTTTTATGCTATTATTTCATCATTTTGGTTTGAAGTTTTAATTAGGCTTATTTTAGGTTTTTTGTTAGCAGGCTTTATTGGTGCAGAAAGAGAATCTGTAAATAAACCTGCTGGCTTTAAAACGCACTCTCTTATTGGAGTAAGTGCAGTACTTATAATGCTTTGTGGTGAATATTTAAGCAACACTTATTCTGTTGATGCATCTAGAATACCAGCTCAATTACTTTCTGGTATTGGATTTATTGGTGCTGGTACTATTTTAAGAGATGGCTTTAATGTAAAGGGATTAACTACTGCATCTAGTTTACTTGCAGTTACTTGTATTGGTCTTAGTATTGGCGCAGGATTTTATATTGGTGGAATTGTTGGAACAGTACTTGTATATATTATTCTTTCTCATTCTCACAATTTATCTGAAACATTAGACCATTTTAATAATGTTTCTTTAACTCTTACTGTTAAGGATTATACAAATACTTTACCTGAAATACAAAAAATATTAGATAAATATAGTATTAATATTAAAAAAATAAAAAATGGTCAACCAAATGAAGAAAATATAACTGATATTCAATTATTTTTCAGATACCATAAGGACGTAAATATAAATTCTGTTTTTACAGAAATTTCTGCTTTAGAAAATGTAACTGATTTGGAGGAAGGATAGAGTAAAGCTCTATCCTGTTTTGCTTAATATATCCTTTTTCATTTTGTTCATAATTTTCTTTTCCAATCTTGATATATAACTTTGCGAAATTCCTAGCATATCTGCCACTTCTTTTTGTGTTTTTTCTGTTCCACTAATAAAACCAAATCTTAATTCCATAATATTTTTCTCTCTATTACTTAGTTTTTCTATTGAGGCTTTTAGTAATACTTTATCCACTTCGTCTTCTATTCCTCTAGAAGTAATATCTGGTTCTGTTCCCAAAATGTCTGAAAGCAGTAATTCATTTCCATCACCATCTTGATTAAGTGGCTCATCTATTGATATTTCACCTTTTATTCTGTTACTTCTTCTTAGATACATTAAGATTTCATTTTCTATACATCTAGAAGCATAGGTAGCAAGTTTTATGTTTTTACTTATATTAAATGTATTTATTGCTTTCATTAATCCTATTGTTCCAATTGATATTAAATCTTCTATTCCTACACCTGTATTTTCGAATTTTTTAGCAATATATACTACCAATCTTAGGTTTCTTTCTACTAAGATTTGTCTTGCTTCTAAATCCTTATTTTCTAGTTTAATTAATAATTCTTCCTCTTCATCCGAACTTAATGGCGGAGGTAATTTTTGACTACCTGCTATATAAAAAATCGGCAGATTTTCTATTTCCTCATTGTTTAAATATTTAACATAGATTGTACTAATTTTAGATTTTAACAGTTCTAATATGTTCATTCTCTTCATTTCCTCCTTTGTTTTCTAAAAGTTCTAGACCTATTAGTGCTCTATATTTTCCTGTTTTGCTTAAAGAGCCATCATATATACCTATTATTATATTTTTTATAAATACTACATCTTCTTGTGTATTTACTGTTAGTCCATCTGCTTTTATTCCTATTAGCATTCCATTTTCTTTCCCTAATGACATAAATGGTATTAGTCTTATTTTTGATAGGTACTCTCCTAAATCTATTTCTTTCCCTTCTATAATATTTGATAGATTGTTTAATATTTTTTCTGGTATTACTCCTTTTAATACTTCTTTTTCAACAACTGCTACTGGTATTTTTGTAATTGGTTCCTTTAAAAAGTTTCCTGTATCTAGTATTGCTTTTGTATACACACTATTTGAGTTTATATTTATTTTGATATTGCAAAGCATGTCTTTTTTGCTTAATTTTCCTTTTATGTTTTTAAATGCTGTTGTTATAATAATAAATCCAACCATTCCTCCTGCTAGTACAATTTTTATTGGATATGTACCAATTAACACACCGTTTTTCCATTAATATGTTTTGTGGACTTACAAAATATAAAAGTGCAAAAGCCACTCCTCCAAATGTAAATGAAGTTAAATAAAATATTATAAACTCTTTAAAAAACAATTTTATATTTAATGGTTTGAATGCAATATATACCATAGCAATAGAAAGTATTATTTTTAGAAATGTGCTGGAACATATTTCCAGTACTGATATATATGAAAGTACTGCATAAACACTTCCTATACTACTAGCTACAAGGGTTCTAATTATTTTTTTTGGTGCTTTTATAATTATTCCAGTTGCAAATATAATAATATAATTCATAAATAAATTTTCTAAAAAAATTATATCTATATATATGGTCAATAGGTCACCTCGTATTCTTTTACACAAATTACAGTTGTGAATACTAATCTGTGCTAAATATTGTACTACTGTTTGTTTAAATAATGTGTCATTTTGTGAAGGCGAAAAAAAGAAATAATCTACTATTTTAGATTATTTCTTATTCATTTTTATTTTAATAATTATTGTTTAGGAAAAATCGACTTTTCTTTTAGCGATTTTTAAGATTTTTCCTTATTATTTATTTCCTTTTTTTCTTAAGAAAGAAGGTATGTCTAAATCATTTTGATTGTCTTTATTTTCTACTGGAGTTGGTATTGAGTTTATTTTTTTATTCCATGTATTTGTTACTAAGTTTTCAACTCCTATGCTTGAAATTGGTGGTTCTTGTTGTTCAAAACCTGTTGCTATAACTGTAATTACAATTTCATCTCCTAAGTTTTCGTCTGTAACTACACCAAATATAATATTTGCTTCTGGATCAACACTTCTTTGTACTAATTCTGCTGCTGTATTTGCTTCTTGTAATCCTAAATCGTTTCCACCTGTAATGTTTATTATAACTCCTCTTGCTCCTTCTATTGATGTTTCTAGTAATGGACTTTGAATAGCTTGTTTCGCAGCATCTTCTGCTCTGTTTTCTCCACTTGCTCTACCAATTCCCATGTGTGCCATACCTGTATTTAACATTACTGTTTTAACGTCAGCAAAGTCTAAGTTAATTAGTCCTGGTATAGAAATTAAGTCTGATATACCTTGAACACCTTGTCTTAAAACGTCATCAGCCATTTTAAATGCTTCTACAATTGATGTTCTTCTATCAATAATTTGTAACAATTTATCATTTGGTATTACAACTAATGTATCTACTTTTTCTTTTAAGTTTGCAATTCCTTTTTCTGCTTGAGTAAGTCTTTTCTTTCCTTCAAATGTAAATGGTTTTGTTACAACACCTATTGTTAATATTCCTAATTCTTTTGCTGCTGCTGCAACTATTGGAGCTGCTCCTGTTCCTGTTCCGCCTCCCATACCAGCTGTAACGAACACCATATCTGCTCCTCTTAATATTTCTGCTATTTCAGCTTTGCTTTCTTCTGCTGCTTGCATACCGATTTCTGGATTTGCTCCTGCTCCAAGTCCTCTTGTTAGTTTTTCTCCTATTTGAATTTTAGAACTTGCTTTTGATAATTGAAGAGCTTGTCTATCTGTATTTATTGCTATAAATTCTACACCTTTAATTCCTGATTCAATCATTCTATTTATAGCATTATTTCCTGCTCCTCCTACACCTATAACTTTTATTGTTGCTGTTCCGTCCATCATGTAATTATTGTTTTCATCGTAATCTGTTTCCATCATAATGTTAATCCTCCTTCATTTTGGATTTGGAATTTTAAAGTTTTTTTCGCACTTCTTTTTTATTCCAAATATATTTTTTTAAAATTTAAAACTTAATTATGAATAGAAAAATTCTTTTATTCTTTCTAAAATATTTCTAAATATATTTTCATCAGATACTGTGTCAATACTGCTAGAAACAGTTTTTGCAAATGGTCTTGATGCAATATATTTAATTAATGCATAGCTAGATCTATAATTTGGTTTTATTGTACTTACTAGTCTTCCAGTTGATATTTTAACAGGTATATTTAATGTTATTTTTCCTGCTACGTCACTTCTGCTTATATTTGTAATTCCTTGACCTGTTAGTACAACATTATTTATATTTGATTTTACTCCTGCATTTGTTATATCTTTATTTACTAATGAGAACATTTCTTCTACTCTTGCTTCTATTACTTCTATTAGCTCTGAGCTTTTTATTGTTTTTGTTCTCTCTTCGCCTTTATATGTATTTAAAATTATGTCTGTATCGTTATCTATAAATGATTTTAATGCTAGTCCATATTGTTTTTTTAATCTATCTGCTTCTTCTTCTGTTATGTTAAAAACATAAGCAATGTCTGATGTAATATTATCTCCACCTAAAGGGATTGTGTTTGTATAAATAAAAGTATTTCCTTCAAACACACCTATGTCTGTGTTTCCTGCTCCAATATCTAATATCATTACATTATCTGTTAATTCATTTTTGTCTAGCACAAGCCCTCTTTCAGAAAGCACGTTTGGAACTATTCCATCTATTTCTATACCTGCTTTTTTAAAAACACTTGTTAATTGTTTTACATATTCTTTATCTGCTAATATAACTTGTCCTTTTACTGTAAATGATGAACTTAGGCTTCCTACTGGATCGTCTATCATTCTACCATTGTCTAATATAAACTGATTTGCAATAATATCTATTAAAACTTGATTTTCTGGTATATCAATATCTCTAACTTGCATTATTGCAGATGTGACATCTCTTGTTGATATTCCAGCATATTTATCTTTTGCTTCTTTTACAATACTATTTTGTACAATTGTAACGTATTTACCTGGTATTGTAACATAAGCTGAATGTATTTTTATATTTGCTTCTTCCTCTGCAGATTTTATTGTTTTTGCAACTGCAGCAGCTATTTCTTCTTCATCTGTGATTTTTGATTTTTTCATTCCAAAGCATTTGCATTCACTTGTTGCTATAACTTCAATCTGGTTAAAGCTATTAACTTCGCCAACGCTTGTGTTTACTTTGGATGTTCCTATGTCGATACCTACAATTATATCACCGATTGCCAAGACAAATTCCTCCATTTTTACAGTATATTTTTTTGCTGCTACTAGAATATTATATTTTAGGTAAAAAGTCAATAGAAAATGTTACATTTTTGTAATATTTTCGTAATGTTTTCGTAATAATAAAAGTCAGATATTAGAACCTGCAAAAATTGCTTTCCCTAAGAGTTCTATCTCTGACCATTTATCATTATTTATTTTTCAAGTAGCCGATTTTTCTATATATATATGACATCGCTTTAAATAAATTATTCACTATTGGGTTAAATATTATATAGATTTCTCCTATGAATTCTGTAAAATCTGGATTAAATCCTTTTTTAAATTTATATACCCCATAAGAATCTGAATGTTCATCTTTAAATCCTGAAATTCCTCTAAAGTCATATACATCACATTTATTTTCTAATGCCCATTTTATCATTTCCCATTGTAGTAAATAGTTAGGCATTAAATTTCTTTTTTCATTTTTGCTTCCACCGTATAAATACCAAACTTTATTTCCATATAATATAGGCATTGTTGCAGCAATAACTTCTCCTTCATATTCTGCTAACATTATTCTAACATGTTCTGGTCCCAGGCAGTCATAGATTTTTTCATAATATTCAATGCTTCTAATTATAAAGTTATCTCTGCTTCCAGTTTCTTTCATTGTTTTATAAAACTCTGGTAAATCATCTTTTGTTCCAACTCTTACAGTAACACCTTTTCTTGCTGATAATCTAATGTTGTATCTAGTTTTTTGATGAAATGATTGTAACACTTCCTCTTCTGTTTTATTTGTTAGATTTAATCTGAATACATATTTAGGTTGTATTACATCATTTACACTTTTAATATTTTGTTTTACTTTTATTCCAGCTTCTTTTATTATTCTTTTAAACTCTTCGTCATCTACTAAAACATCTGGATCTGCTCTAAATATAAATGCTTTATATTTTTTTGCAATTTTTCTAATTTCATCTGCTAACTCTTTAATTATTTTTTCATTATATATATCACATATTGGTCCTCTTGGTGCATACATTATATATCTGTTTAAAACAGGAACTTTTCTTAATAGCACACTTAAGTATGCATTTATTTTACCATTTTCGTCATGTAATATAATTTCTTCATGTTTCCACTCTGATTTTACTTTTGCCCATTCTGGAGATTGTAAAAAGTGAGCTCTTTCATGTTTTGTAATAAATTCTTCTATTTCTTTTCTTTCTTTTGAATCAGTTTCCAATCTTATATTTCACCTCATATTTTTGCAGTTTTCTGGATTATTTTTCCAGCATTATTCACCTTTCAATTTTTCTGCTCTGTCTGCTGCAATTAGATTGTCTATCATTTCATCTAATCCACCATTTAAGAAGTTTTCCATTTGATATATACTCATTCCTATTCTGTGGTCTGTAATTCTTCCTTGTGGGTAGTTATATGTTCTTATCTTTTCACTTCTATCTCCACTACCAACTTGTGATTTTCTTTCGTTTGCAAGTTCTGCGTCTTGTTTTGCTTTTTCTTGTTCATATATTCTAGATTTTAATAATCTCATTGCATACTCTCTATTTTGAGTTTGTGATCTTTCTGTTTGACATTCTGCTACTATTCCTGTTGGTTCATGTATTAATCTTACTGCTGATGATGTTTTATTTACATGTTGTCCACCTGCCCCAGATGCTCTAAACACTTCCATTTTTACATCTGCTGGATTTATTTCTATTTCTACATCTTCTACAACTGGCAATACTGCAACTGTTGCTGTTGATGTATGAATTCTTCCACTGCTTTCTGTATCTGGAACTCTTTGAACTCTATGAACTCCACTTTCGAATTTTAGTCTACTATATGCACCTTTACCTGTAACCATAAATGTTATTTCTTTATATCCGCCAAGTCCTGTTTCATTTTCATTAAGTACATCTATTTTCCAATGTCTATTTTCTGCATACATTGAGTACATTCTAAATAATGTTCCTGCAAATAATGCTGCTTCTTCTCCTCCAGCACCTGCCCTTATTTCGCAGATTATATTTTTATCATCATCTGGATCTTTTGGAATTAATAATATTTTTAATTCTTCTTCTATTTTAGGTAATTTTTCTTTTATTTCTTCTATTTCCATTTCTGCTAATTCTTTTAATTCTTTATCATTTAGCATTTCTTTTGCTTGTTCTAAATCTTTATTTGCTTTTTTGTACTCTCTATATTTTTCTACAACATCTACCATTGCAGCGTGCTCTTTCATAAGTTTTTGCCACTCGCTTTGTCTTGCAATTACTTCTGGGTCACTAATTTTTTTACTAACCTCTTCAAACCTTTTCTCTACGTCTTCTAGCTTTTCAAACATACATATCTCTCCTTTTAACCTAATTATTATACACAACTATTGCAGATTTTTCAACTTACATTTTACAGATTAACTAAATTATATTCTATATTTAATTTATCTAAAATTTCTTTTTCTCTATTTGTACATGTAAAAATAATAATTTGGTTATTATAATTAGAATCTAAATACTTTATAACATTCTCTAATCTTTGGTTATCAAAATATGCAAAACTTTCGTCTAGTATTATTGGAATAGTTTCTTCTGTTATTTCTTTAGTTGCAGATAATCTAAGAGATAAATATAATTGATCTATTGTTCCTATACTTAATTTATTACATTCTATGTATTCTCCGTTTTCTGCTTCTATTGTTAATCCTGTATCTGAGTTAAAGTTTGCTTTTTTATATTTCCCATCAGAAATCATTTCTATGTTATTTGATAATTCTTTTGTGAATTTTGGTGTTATATTCTTTTTTATTTCATCATAAGATTCTTCCAATGTTTCTTTTGCTAAATTAATTATTTTATTTAATTCTTCTAATTCTTTTTTCTGTTCATACAAATATTCTAGTTTTTCTTCACATGCTATTTTATTATCTAATTTTTCATTAATATTTTTTTCTTCTATATTAATAGTATTTATTCTAATTAAATTTAAATTTAATTGTTTTTCTAAATAATCGATATTATAATTTATTTCTTTTAAATTATCATTAAATAAATTATCAATTTCTATTTCATTATTAAATTTATTTTTTATTTCTTTTATTTTTATTTTATTTTTTTCTTCTATATTATTTTTTATTTCGTTTATTTCTTTTTCTGTGTTTTTAATATTTTCTTCTAATATTTCTATTTCTTTTTCTATTTTTATTTTTTCTAGATTATTTACTTTCTCTTTTTTATTTAATTTATTTTTATTTAAAATAAATATTATTAAATTAATTATTAAATAAGCCACAGTTACTATAATTACTGTATAGTCTATAATTTTAGAAAAATTAATTATATTAATTAAAATATTTAAAATTATTAAAAT
>OLOV01000489.1_pt1 | contig 35024 bp, 38 predicted proteins | sample 1672931 | NCBI WGS metagenome assembly OLOV01 (sample SAMEA3136738, study PRJEB25190) | human gut metagenome | biome: human gut; feature: human-associated habitat; material: faeces | place: Austria | collected 2013 | reverse complement strand
TTTACCCGCTTTTTTATGCTGGATGACCGGCCGGCTCATGAGCAGGATCTAACCCGCGGGGAGAGCAAAATGGCACTGTATGTGGTGGACGCGGCGGATAAGCCGGGCACGTTGTTTGAAATATTAAAGGCGTTTGCCGAAAACAACATCAACCTGGCGGCCCTGATGAGCCGGCCCACGAAAAAGGACATGGGCACCTATAATTTTTACTTGGAATTGGAGCTGGAAAGCCGGCAAAGAGAGGTGCTTGCCCGGACCATAGAGACGCTGAAAAAGCAATTTACCATCAGGGTGCTGGGCGCGTATACGCAGATATAAAAAATAAAAAGGCGGGAACCCCCGTCTTTTTTGTGCAAAAAAACAGGCCCCGGAAAGGGGCCTGCCGCAAAAACGGATTATAAGCCGAGGCCGCGCTGCACGTTGACGATGAAATCCTGCACGTTGGTAACGATGGTTTTTACCGCCAGGCTGCCGCGGTCGCGCAGCTTATTGACGGCAAATTCGGACACGTCTACGCTGTAAAAATACACGGGGCGGATGGTGCCGTCTTCCAAAACGCGGTAAGACGGGGTCATGTTGCCGGTGGCGATGGAATGCAGGGTGGTGGCCAGGCAAATGACGGTGGTGGATTTTTTTACCTGTTCACGCATGGCGTTTTGCGCCTGATACACATCGGCATACACTTCGGGCAGCGGCCCGTCGTCACGGATGGAACCGGCCAACACAAACGGCACGTTTTCCTGCACGCAGGAGGCCATGATGCCATCTTCGATGTTTTCTTCTTTGACAAACTGCGCAATGGAGCCCGCTTTGCGCACCCGGTTGATGGTGTCGATATGGTTATAATGTCCGCCGGGCTGGGAAATCTGGGTATAAATATCCTGGCCGAGAGCCGTGGAGCGGTAGCCCGCTTCCAGATCGTGTGTGGCCAGGGCGTTGCCGGCCAGCAAAGCGTTGACATAGCCGCCCTTTACCAATTTGGCAAAGGCATGGCGCGCATCCCAGTCAAAACAGCAGGCGGGGCCAAGTACCCAGGTGATAAAGCCGTTGCGCTTTTCATAGCGCAATAGATCATAGATGGAATCATAATCCATGGCATAGGCGGTTTCGCGGGAACGGCTCTGGCGGAAGGAGAAGGCCTCTTCCTGACTGTCCGGGGCGGAGAAAGCGTCGATATGCACATAGATGCCGTCCCGGCCGTCTTCGCTTCGGCCGGTGGCCACCAGATCACCTTTTTTCAGCCGGCGGAACTCCACAACCTCCACCTGGCCCCGGCGCAAAACGGCCACACAGTCCATCCGGCTTTCCTTTGCCAAAAGCCAGGAATCGTTGGCTTTGAAATATTCCGGGAAGATGGTGGTGGCGTGATAGTTATCCGGCGCAACGCCATGGGCGGGTGCGGGCACCCAGCGCACATTGGGAGCCTGTTTCAAGGCAGGCCGGGAAAAATCAGGAGCGGTATACGAAGGAATTGAAAAGCTCATAAAAACCTCCTAAAGAGTACAGACAAAATATAAATGCAACTTTATCTATCATAGGAAAAAACGAGCAGGAAAACAAGGGAGGAACACAAGGAAAACCAGAATAAAAATATGTATGCGGAATAAATGGGAGACAAAACGAAAAAAGGACGGAAAACGCCGGCAAAGGCAGAACACACGATACAAGCAGACGGCACCGCGGGCAGCAGGGCAGGACCTTGTATAGGCCGGGGAATAAGATAAATAAAAATGCAAACAGAAAAAATGCAAAAAACGGCTTGACAAAAGCAAAACAGCTTGGTAAAGTATGAAAAAACAAACCGATGAGGCAGAGGAGTACATCGAAAAAGCGCATGGATAGAGAGCCGCCGATGGTGGAATGGCGGCGATGGGCGTTCGGTGGAATGGGCTGCCAAGGGCGGTGCGAAAGGCTGCGGCCGAGTAGCATGCGACGGGCTCTTCCCCCGTTATCACGGAAGCGCGGCTATTGGGCTGTGAACAGAGCGGGCGCTGCAAGGCGTCAATTTGGGTGGTACCGCAGAAGCAAGGCTTTTGTCCCATAGAGGACAGGAGCCTTTTTATTTTGCTGAAACCATAGAACGGCCAGAGGGCCAACAAACAGAAAGGAGCACAGAAAAATGCAAAAGATTCCACACAGATTTTATTTAAGCGAAGAGGAAATGCCCAAACAGTGGTATAACCTGCGTGCCGATATGAAGCAACTGCCGGACCCGATGCTGAACCCGCAAACCCTGCAGCCGGCTACAGAGGAGGATTTGTACCCGGTATTTTGTAAAGAGCTGGCAAAGCAGGAGCTGGACAACACCACCCGCTATATTGATATTCCGGAAGAGATTCGGGAGATGTATAAGATCTATCGGCCGTCGCCGTTGATCCGCGCGTATAACCTGGAAAAAGCGCTGGATACGCCGGCGAAGATCTATTATAAATTTGAGGGAACAATACCTCCGGCAGCCATAAGCTGAACAGTGCCATTGCCCAGGCTTATTACGCCAAAGAACAGGGGCTTACCAGCCTGACCACCGAAACGGGCGCGGGCCAGTGGGGCACGGCGCTGGCGGAGGCCTGCTCGTATTTCGGATTGCCGCTGACGGTGTTTATGGTAAAGGTGAGCTATGAACAAAAGCCGTTTAGAAAGGCTGTGATGCAGACGTTTGATGCGGATGTGATTCCCAGCCCCAGCACGACAACGGAGGTCGGCCGGAAGATTTTGGCGGAAAACCCGAACACCACGGGCAGCCTGGGCTGCGCGATTTCCGAAGCGGTGGAAAAGGCTGTGACCACGGAAGGCTGCCGCTATGTATTGGGCTCGGTATTAAACCAGGTGCTGCTGCATCAATCCATCATCGGACTGGAAAGCAAAAAGGCGATGGAGATTTTGGGCGAATATCCGGATGTTGTGATCGGCTGCGCGGGCGGCGGCTCCAACCTGGGCGGGCTGATTGCGCCGTTTATGCAAGACAAACTGACCGGCAAGGCAAACCCGCGGATTGTGGCGGTGGAGCCTGCATCCTGCCCGTCGCTGACGCGCGGCAAATATGCCTATGACTATTGCGATACCGGCAAGATTACGCCGATGGCGCGCATGTATACGCTGGGCAGCGGGTTTATTCCTTCCCCCAGCCACGCCGGCGGCCTGCGGTATCACGGGATGAGCCCGGTGCTGAGTAAATTGTATCATGACGGATATATGGAAGCGGTGTCCGTAAAGCAGACGAGGGTGTTTGAAGCGGCGGTGTATTTTGCCAAGAAAGAGACGATTTTGCCGGCACCGGAATCTGCCCATGCGATTCGTACAGCAATCGACGAAGCGCTGAAATGCAAAGAGACGGGTGAGAAAAAGACCATTCTGTTTGGCTTGACGGGCACGGGGTATTTTGACATGACGGCATACAGCGCATTCCATGACGGAAAGATGGGAGATTATATTCCCACGGACGAGGAATTACAGCGCGGGTTTGACAGCCTGCCGGACATTCCACAAAACAAATAATAAAAACAGGACAAGGTCGGTAATAAGCGTAGGATTGTATGTGAAGGGTTGTACGATGGTGGAGCTCTTGCATGGATCCTCAAAAAAGATGACTTCAATTTCCATATCGAGGAATATTGCAAGAAGAACTACAGATATTGCGAAATGGCAGATATGCTTAAAAAGGCGATGGAGGACGAATAATGGGCAAAAATAAATTTAACGCCAAGAGGATTTACATAGACGGTGAGACCTTTGACAGCAGGAAAGAGTATAACAGGTACTGTGAACTGAAGCTGCTTGAGAGAACAGGTGAAATAAGCAATCTGGAAAGACAGGTTGAATATGAGCTTATACCGGCCCAGTACGAGAGAGTGTGGGACAAGCGCAAGGGTGAATACAAAAAAGGCAAGTGCCTTGAAAGGAAATGCTGTTATATTGCAGACTTCAGATACAAGGAAAAGGGCAAAGTGGTTGTCGAGGATGTCAAAGGTTACAGGAGCAGCGGCGCAGCATGGTCCTTGTACTGCATCAAACGCAAGCTTATGCTGCAGCTGTATGGAATAAGAGTTGTGGAGGTGTAACAATGACTGAATACGAAACTATATTACAGCTGAAAAATTTAAGAGAGCACTGCAGAGTTTTTAGTGCTGGCGGAGAAATCGTATGGCAGAAAGATATTGAAGCACTGGGTAATGCAATTAAAATTCTTGAAAGACAGCTTGCAGACGGCTGCAGCGGCTGTACATTCATAACCACACTGGAATGGGAAATGCCATGCTGCAAGTGCAAAAGAGGCAGCATGGATTACTGGAGGGCGAGAGAATGAAATACGAAGATGTGATGAAGCAGAAAAAGGGCTTCAGGATAGAGAGAGTTGATATGGCCAAGGGAGAACTGACGATAATAGTATCAGATGACTGGATAGACACTGTCTGCTCTGCTGTAGAAAGGCAGATATCGCAGAAAGTAAAAGAGTATGAGGACAAATATTATAGTTGTCCCATTTGTGGCAATGTACTAATGCATAAATGGCTTAAATATCCTGACGAACTATGCCCTAAAAGTGACGGATTACCCTATTGTTTATCGTGCGGTCAAAGATTAGATTGGAGTGATGATAATGAATAACTACGAAAATCAGAAAACAGAAATAGACGAAATTCTTGAAAGAAATCTTTGGTTTGGCGTCGAGGAAGAAACAAAAAAAGTTGCACCATGCCCGCAAATGAGCTGATTTGAGTGTTTGTTTCACGACGAAAGAGACAGCTGTCATTGTGGTCTACGATCCATGAAATGGCTAGTTTCAGAATATAAAGAACCCGAAATTGATTGGTCTAAAGTACCAGTTGATACTCCTATACTTGTGTCTGATGACGGTACAAATTGGGTGCGTAGACATTTTGCAAAAGTAACTAACACAGGAGCAATATGTGTTTTTAGTGATGGGGCAACGAGTTGGAGTGCTGATACTACGAATCCTATAAGACGGTATAAGTATGCAAAATTAGCGGAGGTAGAATGATGAAATATACCTTAGAAGTAATTATTACTGTTCTTGAAATTCTCAAAGAAAAAGCAGAAGGCGTAGGACAAGTTGCAATGGTATATGAAGACCTTGAAAAAGGCGACAACCCGCCTACTGCAATTTATTATAATGGACAGGCGGAAGCATTTGAAACTTGTATAAAACTGTTAAAAGGATGGGCAGGTGAAGATAAATGCGATTAATATATGCTGATAGATTAAAAGAAGTGTTGAATAGAAATTTCAGCCATACAGGTGGGGTAGAAGTAATGTGTCAGATAATTGACAAACAACCTACAGCTTACGACATAGACAAGGTTGTGAAACAATTAGATAAGGCAAGTGATTGTTACGAATGCAACGAACAGGGTAGAGAATGTGTGCGAATGATAGATTTGACAGAAGCTGTAGAGATAGTGAGAGGTGAGCAAAAATGAAATCAATAGAAACAAATGAATGGTGCATAAGCACCGATGGGGAGTATTTCTTTGATGATGGTTATAATAGCAAAGAGGAAGCGATAGAAAGCATAAAAGACAATTACAGGTATGACGGTGGATATATCGGCAGACTTGTTAATATAGAATTTGTCGAAAACGATATGTCTCACATCGAAATAACTGATGTGTTGAACGAAGCGTTATTTGACGAGATAGGTGAAACCATAGAGGATTTTGGGTTCACTGCTGAACAGGATAAAGAAATTTCTCAAATAGCCGCAAAAGCTGTTATTGATTATATCAATAAAAACAATCTACAACCACGCTGTTATAAAGTTATCGACATAGAATTTATTGAGATAGGTGAGCAGGAATGGAAGTAGTAATTATTAAGCATTTTGTAAATGAAGAATTAAATTGGGAATGTGGATATTATCTAGTTAACGGAACAATCGTAATTCAAAATGGTGAGCATTGGAGAGCAATTCCGCATATGTATAATGAGCCGATTATGAAATGTCTATGTGACATAACACAAAAAACAAAAGACGCAATTAAAGAAGCACTAGTAAAGGCAGGTGAACAGGAATGAAATGCAATAATACACATTGCAAACATTATGTGTCTGCAGAAAAATACATACTTTTCGGTTGGATATGCTTGACAGATGGTGGCTGCAAGTACGCATATTGCAAGAAGAACAAGAAAAAGGGTAGGTGAGCAGGAATGAATGAATTAAAGCCTTGCCCGTTCTGTGGAAGTGATGATGTTGAGGTAGTGCAATTGATGCCTGATAGCAGTTTTATGACAGTGTGCAGCAAATGCCCAGTAAGTATTGGAGCTAAAACGAAAGACGAAGCTATAAACCTATGGAACAGGAGAGCGGGTAATGAAGATGAACAAGAAAGAAGCAATGGACAAGCTGTACGAGCATAAAAATATGCTTACGTATCAGCAGTACAGGACATTCAGAGGTCAGATATGTGCTGGTGATATAGAGGGTTTCTACAAGGGACTGAAACGGATACTGACAGAAAGGAAGAAGAATGGATAAGAAGTGTTCAACGTGTAAATACAGAAGCGATAGAACAAGCCTTAACTATTGTGATTACATAGGACATACAGGTCATTCCAGAGGTTGTGCAGCTGATGCAAACTGTGACAAGTATGAGCCAAAACGAAGAAAAAGAAAAGTGAAACAGGAGGAAAAAATATGACATTTAAAGAAGCATTGGAAAAAATGAAACAGGGGTATACAGTTAAAAGACCGCACTGGGCAGGTTTTTGGCATCTGGATACCGAAAACGAGGTGCTCAATATGCACACAAAAGAGGGAAAGGTAATCGAAATAAGAGAAACTGACAGACTTTTATACACGCTTGAAAATATTGCCGCAGATGACTGGATTGTAGCAACTAATGTCAATACACCGATAGCTGGAGGCACTGCATTGTTTGACTTTGGAGAAGCAATAAAGCTTGTAAAGAGAGGACTGAAACTTTCAAGGAAAGGCTGGAACGGCAAAGGTCAGTACATATCCATAGCAGTGGGAATATCCTATATAGATTTAGATGACACTGTGAGAAATTCAGAACATAAAGATATGGGAAGTAGAGCAATAGTGTTTAACGGAACTTCAGGAACTCAAGTTGGCTGGCTTGCATCACAGGCAGATATGCTTGCAGAGGACTGGTATGTAATTGATTAGGAGAAACAGATGAAAAGGGCAAAGATTAAAAGAAAAAAGGAGTACATACCTGACAAGAGCCAGCAGAGAAAGATAATGGCTGCATCGTATATGGTGCTTGCTGAAACATTTATCTATATGCACTGTGAATATGGCTGGGGAAAAAAGAGATGTAATGATATTATCAATGCATACTGGAACACGATGGTAAGCGTACACGAAACCAGCGTGAGAAAGGCGAAGCTCACAGGAAAAGGAATAGAGCCTGCAGATGTTATGAGAAATGCTCAGTATCTGGTTGACGATGATTTGTTTAAGCTCCCGATAAAAGCAAATAATGCTTATATACTTGATGCAGACAGACTGGTGATGAGCTGTATGATAATAGCCTTAAACAACCTTGCTGGATTTGGAAAGAAAAGAATGAGCAGATGGCTTGAAGGGTATGTGGCTATGGTAAATGAGGTGTTCAATCCAAAGCAAAGCAGCACTGTAAGAGATATAGTTAAGTGGGCAGAAGAACTCACTGGGATTAATGTTACGGTGGCGCTTGTGTGGGAATAGTGCAACTTAGCGTTTGCTTTTTTGTTGAAAAACTTGCAATATATCGTAAAATATAATAAAGGGGTAACATTGAAAGGAGCTGTTTTTATGAATAAAAAACAAAAAGACTTATACACCGGCTTGCATTTGATGAGAATGAATCTCATATCAGAATTAGACAAGGGGACAGTAGTTCCACTTAAGTTTATTTATGACAAAGTATATGAGGGTGGATTGAGTTCTTATCTAGTTAATGAATATGCGGGATATGACTGGACAGAATGTAATCCAGACCTAGATGATTACCTTGCAAAAGAAGCACCGTTTTATGATTATAGTGATATTAAAAGGAAATTAGGGATAGGTTCTAATGGGTTATGTTTTCTCTTATCATTATGTATTGAAGCGAAAGAAGGTGTAATATCTGAATTGCCTTCTGATGATGAGTGATTAGTATATAATATGTATTATTAATACTCTACTCTATATTATTATATATATTATATAAGCCAGTTATATTAATATTAAGCAGGATATATGAAGCAGGTCTTTTGATTAAGGCCTGTTTTTTCGTGCGCAAAAGTCGAGGGTTAGAAATCAGCATATCAAATCCCGTATTATAAAAAGCAAAGGAGAAGAACGTATGTCAGATGTTAATTGGAAAGTTGATTGGAGCAAAATAAAAGCTGAATATATTACAGGGAGTGATACTTCCTACAGGAAACTAGCTGAGAAATATGGCATACATGAGTCTGTAATAACCAAAAGAGCTGTTGCGGAAAAATGGTATCCGGCCAAAAAGAAATACAATAGCGAACTGGTGGCGAAAGCGATAAAAAAATCACAAACGCAGGAGGTTAACAGATTAGCAAAGCTTCAGACGGCTGCAAGCTCAATGGCTGATGTAATAGATAAGGTGTTCAAAGATGCTCAGCAGTTCAATCGCCACATTGTCATGAATAAATATTTTGATGAAGATGGCGGAATGTCTATTGAAAACGAAGAAAAGATTTTTAGCAAGGTGGACACTAGAGCTATAAAGGATCTGACTGGAGCTATAAAGGACCTCGCTGCAGTTATGAGGGATATATACGACATACCTACAGCAGGAGAAGTACAGGCAAGAGAGATTGCAGCGGAAAGACTTGAGCTTGAAAAGAAAAAGGCCAGCAAAGATGAACAGGTTGACAGAGATATTCACGTTGTCATTCAAGGATACGAAAGCGAGTGGTCCGAGTGATAACTATAAAAATTCCCGAACCAAATGAAAAACAAAAACTGTTTCTTGCTGCAAAGACAAAGCACGTGGGGTTCGGTGGTGCCAGAGGCGGAGGCAAGAGCTGGGGAATAAGAACCAAAGCAACGATGCTGTCGCTGAACTATAAAGGAATTAAGGTTCTTATTGTCAGGCGTACATACAAGGAACTGTGGAATAACCATATAGAGCCGCTTAAAGCAAGTCTTAAAGGAATTGCCACATACAACAAGACAGACAAGGTGTTTACATTCCTTAACGGTTCAATGATTATATTCGGATACTGCAATAATGACGGTGCCCTTGACCAATATCAGGGTGCAGAATATGATGTGATATTTCTTGATGAGGCAACGCAGCTTGATGAGTCATGGATAAAGAAGATCACAGCCTGCTGCAGAGGTGTCAACGGATTTCCCAAAAGAATATACTACACCTGCAATCCCGGAGGCAGAAGTCATGGATATATTAAACGGCTGTTTGTGGACAGGAAGTATGAGGGTAACGAGAAGCCAGAGGACTACACGTTCATACAAAGCCTTGTTACTGACAACAAAGCACTTATGGAGTCAGATCCGGACTATGTGGCAACTCTTGAAAATCTTCCGCCAAAGCTCAGGGAAGCGTGGCTTTATGGTTCGTGGGACATTTTCGAGGGACAGTTCTTTGAAGATTTCATAGATAATCCTGAGCATTACGATGACAGGAGATGGACTCACGTTATAAATCCGCTGCCGCTTGAGGCAGTCAGAGCTATGAAGATATACAGGTCATATGACTTCGGATATGCCAAGCCGTTTTCCTGCGGCTGGTGGGGAGTAGACAGAGACGGAACTGTTTACAGAATTGCAGAGCTGTATGGCTGCACCAAAGAGCCTAATGAGGGTGTAAAGTGGGACCCGAACAAGCAGTTTGCTGAAATAGCACGAATTGAGCGAGAACACCCATACCTGAAAGGACAGCAGATAATAGGAGTTGCTGACCCGTCTATATGGGACGAGTCAAGGGGCAAGAGTATTTACAGGTTTGCGGCAGACAATAAGATATATTTCTCAAAGGGTGATAATCAGAGAATACCGGGCTGGATGCAGATGCATTACAGGTTTGCATTTGACGGCGAGGGGTATCCGATGATGTATGTGTTTAATACCTGCAAGGCATTCATAAGAACAATTCCGCTGCAGATATATTCCGAAACACATATCGAGGATCTTGATACTGACCTTGAGGACCATGTGGCAGATGAGACAAGGTATTTTCTTATGGAGCACCAGATTAAGCCGAGAACCAAGAATAAAGAAACAAAGCCGGAGTTTGACCCGCTTGATTTATATAACGAACAGAACAATAGAATGTTTAGGAGGTATTAAATGGCTGCTAAGAGCGATGAAAAAAACAAAGGTATAACGCCTAAAGAAAAACCATTAAAACAACCTGAGGGAAAAGCAGAAGCCTCAGCGCCTGCGCCAGAACCTATAGGAGCAGAACAGATTAAAAGGTTTTCTGAAATACTGCAAAGGTACAGAGAGGGCAAGACAAACCTTGATAACAAAATCGTTGCCAATGATGAATGGTTCAGATTGAGGCAGTGGAGACAGATGGAAAGCAGTTCTGACAAGGAGAAGAATGCTGCAGAGCCTGCATCAGCGTGGCTGTTTAACTGCATAACCTCAAAGCATGCAGATGCAATGGACTCATTCCCTGAGCCTAATATATTGCCAAGAGAGTCAGGTGACAGAGAGGAAGCTGCAAGGTTATCATCAATCGTTCCTGTAGTGCTTGAGCAGGCAGGATTTGAAGAGGCATATGATAAGGCGTGGTACAAGAAGCTGAAAGGCGGTACAGGTGTATATGGTGTGTTCTGGGACAGCAGCAGGCTTAACGGTTTGGGTGATGTGTCAATACAGGCGATAGATATATTATCGCTATACTGGAAGCCGGGCATCGAAGATATACAGGAGTCGCCATATCTGTTTCATGTAAAGCTTATGGATAACGAAGAAATAAAGGCAGCATATCCACAGGTAGGTGACAGGCTCGGAAAGCACGAAGAACTTGTCAAGAAATATGTATATGATGACAATGTGGATACAAGCGATATGAGTCAGGTCGTAGATGTGTACTACAGGAAAACTGTTGGCACAAAGAAAGTTCTGCACTTCTGCAAGTATGTTGACGATATAGTTCTGTACGCCTCAGAGAATGACACAGAAGTACCTACAAAGCTTGCAGCTGACCCGGAGACAGGAGAGCTTATAGAAGTTCCTGCAGGACTGAGCGTTGCAGAAACCGGTTGGTATGAACATGGAATGTATCCGTTTGTATTTGATGCGTGCTTCCCTTGTGAGGGTACACCTGCAGGCTTTTCGTTTGTAGACGTCTGCAGAAGTCCGCAGGAATACATAGACAGACTTGATCAGGCAGTGCTTGAGAACAGCATAATAGCAGCAAGACCGAGATACTTTTTTAGAGAAGATGGACAGATAAACGAGAGCGAGTTCTGCGACTTCACAAAAACGATAGTTCATGTGCAGGGAGTTATTGATGAGTCTACAGCGGTGCCTATTGCATACAAACCGTTGCCAGGATATGTTCTCAACGTACTTGACAACAAGGTGAATGAGCTGAAAGAAACATCTCATAACAGAGACGTTAATAATGGCGGTTCAGTATCCGGTGTAACCGCTGCCAGTGCTATTGCCGCAATGCAGGAACAGTCAGGCAAGCAGTCAAGAGATATGATTAAGAGCTCATACAGGTGTATGAAAGATATCTACACAATGGTTATCGAGCTTATAAGGCAGTTCTACAGCCTGCCGAGACAGTTCAGAATAGTGGGCAAACATGGTGAGGAACAGTTCATAACCTATTCCAACCAGAAGCTTGTAAGACAGCAGCTTGATACAAAGTATCCTGACGGCGAGGATATGTACAGGCTGCCGGTATTCGATGTAGAAGTCAATGCTCAGAAAGAGAGCCCTTACAACAAAACTGCATATAACGAGTTTGCTTTAGAGCTGTACGCAAAGGGTTTCTTTAATCCGGAAATGGCAGATCAGGCGCTTGCAGCTTTAGATGTTATGGAGTTTAAAGGGAAGAATGATGTGATGCAGAAGATACAGCAGAACGGAACACTGCTGCAGATGGTACAGCAGCTACAGCAGATAGCACTTCAGCTGGCTGTGCAGTATGGTGACCCAATGGCTCAGCAGCTTGCAGCCATGCAGGGTGTTCAGCTTCCTGCAACACAGAGTGTTCCGGGCGGAAGTTCTGGTATACAGGCGAATAATATAGGTGACGTGCAGAGAAAAGAACACGGAACTGTACGAAAAGCAAGAGCAGAAGCACAGGCGACAACTCAGCCGAGGTAAAACTTTGATTAATGTTGTTAAAACTGAAACTCCTGAATCGATAAACATTAAGATAACCGGGCACGCAGGGTATGCAAAGATAGGATACGATATAATCTGTGCTTCTGTAAGTATCCTCTTTTATACCCTGCACTTAGCCCTTGCATCATCGGGAAGGGAAGTGCAGTTTAATGATGAAGCCGGAGAGATTTCGGTAAAAAGAGATGAGGAAATAGATAAGATTACGGACTATTTCTTTCAAGGTTTTGTAACACTTTCAGAGAACTATCCGCAAAACGTTGCAATTTCAACTGTAGTGGAGGGTTAGAAAAGTGTATGCCGTTTGTGTTTATATATAAATACAATAAAGTGTCGTGACTATAACACAGGAGGAACATATGAAAAAGTATTTATTAAACCTACAAAGATTTGCAGAAGGCGGCAGTGCAGCAGGATCCGCTGCAGGAGATGCCGGCGGTGCAGCAGGTGTAGGAGCAGCTGATAACGGCCAGGTCGCTGCAGGCAATGATGGACAGCGGGTCACTGAACCATCGGGAACAGAAGAACCACCTAAAAAATCCTTCAAGGAACTGATAAAGGGTGAGTATAAGGACGAGTTCGGAAAAGAGATAGAGGCTGCTATCAAGAGAAGATTTAAAAATGAATCCAAGAAGTACGAGAAAATGAACCCTCTGATGGAAGTGCTGGGTGAAAGGTACGGAGTAGATGTTACGGATTTTGATGCCATAGACTTTACGGACCTTGCCTCAAAGCTTGTGGAAGATGAAGCATACATCAGAGAAGAAGCAATGTCATTGGGCATTGATGAAAATGTACTGAGGCAGACCAAGAAGCTCGAATTTCAGAACAATATGCTTGAAAGGCAGAGACAGGAAGCCGAGTATGAGGCTGCAAGAGCCGAGAGTATGGAAAGACTTGCTGCTGACATTCAAAGTACAACAGCCGTTTATCCGGAGTTTGACTTTGATACAGAAATGGATAACCCTGATTTTGCTAGGCTGATTGAAACCGGCAGAATTGACGTGAGAACGGCATACGAGGTTATCCATAAGGATGAATTTGCAAGAACTGCAATGCAGTTTGCAGCAAACAGAGCAGTGCAGGATACGGCAAAAGCAGTAGCTTCCGGGACAAGACCTGCCGAAGGCAAAGGCGGAGCTCCTTCCGCAGCAGGAACATTAGACCCTTCAAAACTGACATATGAACAGTATGAAGAAATCAAAAGAAGAGCAGCAGCAGGAGAAAAGATAACATTCTAGTTTTCTCCTGATGAATAGGAGGAATTTATGAAGATATTACGCACATTAAATCTGCAGAGATTTGCAGATCCGAACACTCAGACAACATTACTTAATGCAGTTGGTAATGACCTGTCCCCTGAAATGAAAACCTTTTACAAGACTGCGCTGATAAGAACGGCTAAGCCTAACCTTGTGCATACGCAGTTTGGTTTAAAGAGACCTATTCCAAAAGGAAATGGCAAAAAGGTTGAGTGGAGAAAGTGGTCAAACTTCAAGAAGGCGCTTACACCATTAACAGAAGGTGTAACACCGGACGGTAACACTCTCAATGTTTCCTACATCGAGGCAGAGGTTGCTCAGTACGGTGACTATACTACCGTATCTGACATACTCGAATTAACTGCAGTGGACCCTGTAATCGTTGAAGTTACAGAAAAGCATGGAGATAATGCAGGACTTACACTTGATACCATTGCAAGAAATGAGCTTATTGCAGGTACTCAGGTAAGATATGCTCCAAAAGTGTCAGGCGGAACAGAAACTGTAACAGTTTCGAGATACCAGCTTGATAAGAACTGCCTTATGACAGGAAAGCTTGTAAGAAAGGCTGTAACAGACCTTAAAGCAGTAAATGCACCTAAGATTAACGGCTCTTATGTGTCAATCATTCACCCTCATGTTGGGTATGATATTTCGGGTGATACTGAATGGGTAGAAGCTTCAAGATATGCAGGCTCAACTCAGATATTTGAGGGAGAACTCGGTAAGTTCCACAGCTGCAGATTTGTAGAGTCAACAGAAGCTGCGGTATTTAAGGGCAAACCTTTAACATCGGGAGCTGAAACGCTGACAGTTAAAACTGCGGTAGAAGCATCTACCGGTACTGCTACATCAGATGTTGCAGTAAATGAGGCAATTGCTTCTTCGGACAGAATTGCATCAGCATCATCGTCTGTTCCAGTTAATGTAGTTATTGGTGATACGAAGCTTGTTGTAGTAGGTGTTACTACAGGCGCAGCAGGTGCTGCAAAGCTTACTGTTAAGCAGCCGCATGGTGCAATTGCAGCTAAAGATAAGATTTCCGCAGGAGATGCAGGGAAGGACAACCTTGCTGTATATGCAAGCCTGTTCCTCGGTAAAGATGCATACGCAACAATCGATATTGAGGGCGGCGGTACAGAAGTTATCGTAAAACCTAAAGGTTCAGCCGGAACAGCAGACCCATTAAACCAGAGGTCAACTATTGGCTGGAAATCATTGTTTGCCTGCAAGAGACTTATTGAGGAATACATTCTCAGAGTAGAAACCTGCTCCGAGTATTCAGATGAGGTTACAGAGGCAAACTAATCAGGAGGTAAACCATGGCAGAGAAAAAGACAACTAATGAAGCTGCAGAAGTTGAGGCTAAGAAAGCTGCAGAAGTTGAAGCTGAAGTAGAGGCTAGGTTAAAAGCCAAACTTAAAGAAGCTGAGATGAAAGCTGTTGAAGAAACCAATGAAAAACAGGCGGAGGAAACAAAGCCTGTAAATCCTATGGATATCAAGGAAAGATTATTTATACCTAGAGGAAGGAAAGGAGAGGAAAACTTTGTGCTTATTACACTGAATGGCAAGCACTATCAGATTAAGAAAGGCACAGAGGTTGAAGTTCCCAGACCTGTCGCTGAAATCTACAGGGAATCAATGAGATTAACAGATATAGCCGAAGACTATATCGAAGCAAAAACTGACAAAGATACTAAAGATACTGATGAGTAGTGCTCATATAGAGCAGAACGGGGAGCATTATTTGCTCCCTTTATTATTAGGAGAAGCAAATGAAGATTAAAGAGATGATAGATATGGTTGATAAGCTGACTCCAAATGCCTATGAGACTATAGACAAGATTCAGTGGCTCAAACATCTTGACATGCAGATTTACGATGAAGTGATATCAGGTTGTGAGGGGTACGAGCAAATATCAATGGGCGAATATGATGTTGAACAGTATGACGATACAGAGCTGCTTGCTCCGGATATGTTCTCTGACCTGTACAGATGGTATCTGGAAGCGCAGATAGGTAAAGCCAATGGTGAAACAGCAAGATATAACAATGCGCTGATACTGTTTCAGAGCAAATGGGAGGAATATTGCAACTGGTATATACGGCACCATATGCCGATTGCCAAGAAGGTGAAACTATGGTAGGAGGTGAAGCATATGCTGTTTCCACAGCTTAATGAAGTGGCAACACAGAGAATGTACTGTGAGGAATTTATGGGATACAACCACAACCTCAGAATACAGGACGGACAGTTTTATGATATGAAGAACCTGTCGTCTGATGCATACCCGTTGCTTACCACAAGGAAGAAACGTGGCAGTGTTTTTCAAATGACAAAGCCGCATGGCATTGTTGCAAAAGATGCTCTGGCGTGGGTTGACGGCACAGACCTTTATTACAACAATGAAAAAATAGAAGGCATAGTACTTACGGACACAGATAAAATGATGATAGGTATGGGCGCATACCTTGTTATATGGCCGGATAAGTTCTATATAAACACTGAGGATCTTACGGAGTATGGTTACCTTGAAAACAGCTGGAGCAATGCTGCAGGTATATCAGTAACCTTTTCAATATGCAGGCCTGACGGTGAAGCCTACAATGTTAAGACAACAGGCAAGACTGCACCTGAAAGTCCTGAAAACGGTGACATATGGCTTGATACATCGGGAAGTACTCATGTGCTCAAAATATATGCAGCCAATTCATCTATGTGGTCACAGGTTGCAACTGTTTACACGAAGATAAGTGCAAACGGTATAGGACAGGGCTTTAAAACAGGTGATGGAGTCTATATAGCCGGCTGTGAGGCAACAGGGGAGCAGGTTTCTGACGAACTGAAAAAGCAGGTAAAGGAGCTTAACGGCTCAAAGCTATTGTTTGATAAAGGCGACAACTATATTGTTGTAATCGGGCTGCTTGATCAGACCTACACACAGACAACTGTTAATGCAGGGGAACTCACAGTAAAAAGGAGAGTCCCGGCAATGGATTATATCACAGAGGCAGGAAACAGGCTGTGGGGTTGCAAGTATGGCGTTGTTGACGGCAAGGTAGTAAATGAAATCTACTGCTGCAAGCTGGGCGATTTCAAGAACTGGGAATGTTATCAGGGCGTATCAACTGACAGCTATGCCGCATCTGTAGGTTCTGACGGTGTATGGACCGGAGCTATTACACATATGGGATATCCTTTGTTCTTCAAAGAAAACTGTGTTCACAAGGTATATCCGTCAAATACAGGAGCGCATCAGATTGTGGAAACTCAGCTGCGCGGTGTGCAGAAAGGCAGCGCAAGGTCACTGACGATTGTAAACGAAGTGGTTTATTACAAATCACCTATAGATGTATGTGCATATGACGGCTCACTGCCACAGTCCGTAAGTGATGCTTTTGGCAGTATTATGTATTCTGATGCAGTCGGAGGTACGCTTGGAGATAAGCTTTATATGACTATGAAGAATGCTGCAGGTGTTTCCGAGATGTTTGTATTCGATACAGAAAAGGGAATATGGAGCAAGGAAGATGGCATAAAGGCTTCCGGGTTTGCAAAGAACGGTCAGGACCTGTACTACATAGATGCTGATACAAAGAAGCTTATGAGCATAACAGGACAGCAGGGAAGTTTGGAAGATGATTTTGAGTGGTTTGCTGAAACAGGCAATATCGGATACTCATATCCGGATAACAAGTATATAAGCAGGTTTAATATTCGTATAAATCTTGAGACATTTGCTACGGTGGGAGTTTCTATTCAGTATGACTCAGATGGTATATGGCAGCTCAAGGGCAGAATGACAGGCAAGGGCATTAAGACATTTACACTTCCTGTTCCTCCAAGGCGCTGTGATCATATGAAAATCAAACTTGAGGGCAAAGGCGGTATGACTTTATATTCTATTGCAAAAATACTTGAGATAGGAAGTGATATCAAATGATAAAGGCTGATTATCCCAACAGGTTTACGGAACTGGATCAGGTGAACTCATATCTGCATCAGCTGGCAGAAAAAATCAATCTCAATTTTGCCAACACTACCGCTGAGGCGATATGGAGAGATACGGAGAAAGCCTTGTCAGTGCTGGGCGATAAGGAAGCAAGCGCAAAAGAAAAGGCCGATATACTCGCAAGCTATTCAGCAATGAGGTCATTAATCATAAAGACTGCGGAGTATACGGTTGAAAACAGTGAGAAGATAAAGCTTTCTATGGCCGGAGATTATGTTGCAAAATCAGAATTTGGAGATTACTTTGAGAAGGCGACTGTGGATATAGAGGGAACACCTGTAGGAATAACGCAGCTTTATAGGTATACATCAGGCATTACAGGTGAGTTCGGCGATATTACTGTTAGCTCACACAATTTCATAAAGACCGGCCTTTTATATTACGATGAGAATTCATTGCCTGTGTACGGCGTTGGAGTTGGTGAACTTGCCACAAAGGTTGATGCAAATGGTCAGACAGTGCTCGACAGGAGCAATCTGCTTGCGACATACACAGCTGATGAGATTGCATTCTGGCAGAACGCGGAAAAGGTTGCCTATATAAATAACGGCGCGCTTTATATGCCGGCTGCCAATATCACAGGTGGAACTTTGAATATTAATAACAAGTTCACTGTGGACCTTTCAGGAAATATGAAAGCGGAAAATGCAGATATAACAGGTAATGTAAAGTGCACTGTACTTGATTGCACCAATGCTACTGTTAAGGGCCTTGTAGTCGGTGAGAATATTACTATGGGTGAAAATGCAGTTATCAGCTGGAACAACATAAACAATAAACCTGATAATCTTGCTACAACTGATGATATACCCGACACATCAAACTTTATAAGAAAATATGGAACTACAATTACAGACACTGCGATATGGAGTGGAAGTTTAACAGCTAATGACCTGACAATTACTGGTGGGAGTGTTGACATTACGACTAGTTCAGATGCTACGAGCATTATCAAGCTTAGTGGACCTAAACTTTCTACAACAATATCTCCTAATGCTATGCAATCAATTGGTACAAACGAAAGAGCTGCATTTAGTGCCAATGCGTTGTTATTTATAAATTCTTCGACTGGCCATACTACAAATATTTCTGCTGGTGCTATAACCGTTGGTGGTAGTGCTGGTGCTAGTATAAAGGTTAATGGATCATCTGTTATTACCACATCAGATATTAGCAGTTATTTATCTGGGTATGCCCTTTCTAGTCATACGCATTCTCAATATTATGAGTCTGGCGATAATATCTATGCAAGTAAACTGTATGTATCAAACGCGGGGAATATTTCGGGAGATCCTAATGCCAGACTGGCAGCTACTTCGCCATATCAGTTGGGTTATTCTTCAGGTTCAAGTATGTGGTACAAGCACGATATTAAACCAGTGGAAAATGAGGAATTAGATCCGCACCATTTGTATGATATTAAGGTATATCAATTTAAATACAAAGATGATTATTTAAACGAAAATGACCAGCGATATGGTATAGACTGCATAGGGTTTATAGCTGAACAGGTCAATAATGTTTATCCGATAGCTGCTGACAGAGAAACGGGCAAGCCAAGGAACTGGGAAATGAGATATATTATTCCGCCTATGCTTGCACTCATTCAAGAACATAAAAAAGAGATAGATGCATTGAAAGAACGTATTGATATTTTAGAAAGCTGAGGTGATGAAAAGTGAAAAAATGTGAAGGAGAAGCTGTTAAAGGTATGCCGGTTAAACCGGTTACGTTAATTATGGACGAACTTAAAGGTAAAGTTGTTAATGCTATTAATAAAAGCGGGCTGGCACCGGTATTGGTTGAAGCCGCTATAAAAGATGTTTTTTCCGAGGTAAGCAGACAGGCAATGCTTCAGAGAGCAAGTGAGGCTGAGGCATACCTTGCTGCAGTTAAAGAATTTGAGGAGAAAGGCAATGAGCACAGCGAAAAACAAAAACAAGTCAAAAAATAAACTTAAAAGTGATCCGAATCCTAAATACAAACTTAAATCCACAGGATTTTCTTCGAGTGGAACCGGCTCACAGTCAAAAACAAAGAAATGGAAAGATATCTCCGGGATACCTCATCAGGTGACAGCTTCGTTGAGGGAGGCAGCCAAGAATGGCTATCAGCCTACAAAAGACAAGAATGTTGTTTCAGCAAAAGGTGATTATGATAATCTTGTTGCTAATAAGCCGGGAGATTTCCAGTCTACATATAAAGGACAGCTTGATACTATCTACAACCAGATAATGAACAGGCCTGACTTTTCCTATGATTTAACATCAGATCCGATGTGGCAGCAATATAAGGACCAGTATACGGCATTAGGTAAGCAGGCTATGGCTGATACTATGGGAGCAGCTGCGGGGCTTACAGGGGGATATGGTAGCACCTATTCTCAGAATGTAGGCCAGCAGGCGTATAACGGATATCTTACGCAGCTTAATGAGATGATACCCGAGCTTTATGGCATGGCTTTAAACAAGTATCAGCTTGAGGGGGACCAGCTCAATACTGCATTTAATGCAGCAAATACTTTGTATGGCAACGAATATGGTGAGTACAGAGATAAGGTAGCAGACTATAACACAGACAGAGAATTCCTGTATGGAGTATATTCTGACCAGTACGACAAAGGAGAAACTGCTTTCAACAACAGATATAGTATGCTGGCAGATATTGCAGATACTTATAACAATGATTATTACAACAAGAATAATCTTAACCTTAGCAAGAAAGCTCAGAAATTAGATGAAGACCAGTTCAAATGGAATAAAAAGATGGATAAGCTCAACTATAACCTTGCATTAAAAAAAGCCTCTAGCTCGGGTAGTAGCAGAAGTGGTGGCTCGGGCAGAAGGAGAAGCAAATCCACCACATATAAAGGTTCCGGAGGGACTGCTGACAGTAGTGAGTTCGCTTCAATAAAGAAAGCCTGCAGGTCATATAAAAGTAATGATAAGTTATATGATTATGTACAGACACTTATTAAAAGTGGTAAGGTTTCAGAAGCTAAGGGTAAAGAATTATATCATACATATGCAACCGCCAATAAAACAGGCAAAGGTACAGGAGATAAAGGCGGATATAACAAGTATACTCAGGACACATATAGATGGAAATAGGAGACGTTATGGGCGATTTTGTTAAGAACTATAAAAAAGGTGAGAAGCAGAGAAAAAAATATGATGAATATCTCAAAAACAATGACCGCAAAAAGCTTGATGAAGAAGCTGCAGCTAAAGGCAGAGAAAAGAATAAAGCAAGCAGCTCAAATGATAAGAGACAGCAGGCCAGCAGGAACTATATGCGCAATGAGAGGAAAACAGTCAAACATAGTGGTAGTTACGGCAAGTTCGGTAAGGGCCAGCAGTCATTTACAAGTCGTAGCGGAAGTCAGAGAAAGAAAAAGACTGCTTTTGAAAGAGTTAAGGATTACTTTACTGGCGATTACATACTGAAAAAAGATAAGGACGAGTGGAACCGATTTGATTACATAACAAATGGCGCCATGGGTGAGTGGCTTGGAGGCATAATCAGAGCTGGCGAATATCTTGGAGACGTGACAGGGCTTACAAAAGAAAAGAATCCTCAGAAAAGAAAAGGCTCTCAGCTTCTGAGAGAGGGGAGCGAGTATATAGATACGGCCAAAAAAGGAACAGGTAAGCTTGGAAAGGTAGGAATAGATATTGCATCGCAGGGCGTAATGATGGGTCTTGACAGAGCTGTGACATTAGGCAGAGGCAGACTCTCACTCCTGCCTATGGGCGTTAGAGCATTTGGAAGTTCTGTAGAACAGGCTGCAAATTCAGGCGCTGATCTTAAACAGCAGGGACTCTATGGTGGCTTATCTGCAGGTGTGGAAATAGGAACAGAAGGATTGTTCTCAGGAGGTTCAAAGCTTATTTATGGAGGAAAAGGTGCACTGGACAGAGTGTCTGAAACAACCGCAAAGAAGATAACTGATGCAGCAAAACGTTTTGTCAAAACTGATAAAGGACAAAATGTGCTTTATCATGCAGTTAAAGCTGGCCTTGCTGCCAATGAAGAAGGTTTTGAAGAAGTCATAGCTGATGCAGTTAATCCTATTATACAGCGAATTTCATATGATGATAAAGCTCTGAAACAGTACGGCAATCCGCAGTATTGGAAAGATTCTGCGTATGATTATGTTATTGGTGCAGCCTTAGGCGGAATTATGGGTAGCGGAGGACAGGCTATAGAATACAGAGCTGGACGTAATATGAGCCGTCAGCAGCAGGAAGCAGAAATTAATAAAGGCCTTAAATCTGATGAGTCAAGTGAATCTTACAGCTATGCAAATCAGCTTCTGAATCAGTCCCAGAGGGGCGAAAACATACTCCCGGGGCAATTCTATGACCTTGTCAAGAAAAACGCCGCAGCGGATAACAGAGCAGCGAAACAGTATAATGATATATACAGAAATGCGCTCGATAATGAAACATTCAGAAAAGCACAGGAAGGTTTTGATGAGGAAGATGTTGAGAGAGCTAAAGGAATTGCAGCAGGCAGAGAAAGCAATGCGGCACAGCAGGCGAAAGCTGTACTTCTTAAACAGGGGGTGGAAGAAACTCAGGCAGATGAGTATGCGCAGTCTATAGGAAGGATTGTTGCTGGAACAGCAAACTATACTGATACAGAAGTTTTTCAGGGTAATGATGCAGCAAAGGACGCTTTTAAAAATGTAACAGGTTTTGCACTTCCTGCAGACAACGAAAGTACAAGAAAACAGATTACTCAGTATGCTGCAAATGCGACATATAATATGGCTGTGAATATGAGAGCTGATATTGAGAGTGAAATTGCAGCTGAGAATGGTGGCAGTTTCAGAGCCAGTGACGGAACTATAGTAGAAACTCCTGTGATGATTACATCTCCTGCAGATGTTGCTACATTCAGAAAGAGCGTCAGAAAATATACTGGTGAAGTCGCTGAGAAACTTGCTGCAGACTACACAGGAACTGTATCTGCAGGCAGCTATACGGCTGCTTTTAATGCTTTCTATGATGCAGGTAAAATAGCGTATAGCAATCCTAAAAGATTCAATTTTACTTGGGCAAACAAGATAAACAGCGCATGGAAAGAGTATCTGACTGCCAATGCTGCAAGAGATGCATACCTTGCAGGAATTAAAGCTGCAAGAATAACGGAAGAAAAAAGAGTTGCTGCCAAAACTGATATTGCAAAGAAAGGCGAAAGCAAGGCAGAGGACAAGAGTAATAAGTTATCCGAAACACAAAAGAATATGGCAAAGGCGCTGGCTGAAAAGACAGGGCTTGATGTTACTATTGCAGAAAAGCTGCATAGGGTTGTGGACGGAGCAAATGTACAGCTTAACGGTGCGATTAATGTAGCAATGGGAACGCTGGAGCTTTCACTTGACAGTGATAATCTGGGACAGGCGCTGGCACATGAACTCACACACTATACCTATGCACTCAATAAAGAGGGCGCAAAGGAGCTTAGAGATGCGGTTCTTTCGTGGTATGCGGAAGAAAAAGGTATGATGTCCCTATCAGAGCTTCTTGAAAGCAAGAAGCAGAGATATGGTGATGAGGTTACGGCAGAGGAAGAATTTATTGCCGATGCTCTTGCAGGATTGTTTTCAAATGACAAGGGCGCAGAAAGCTTTGCTCAGTGGCTTACTGATAAATCAGGCTACAGCATAGAGCAGCAGAAGTCTGTCCTGCAGAAGCTTATTGATGTAATTGACAGCATAATTGCAAATATCAAAGCTATGTTTACAGGAAATGACCTGTCCAAGGTATCAAAAGATATGAGGCAGCTTGCAAAGCAGAACCAGCAGAGGGCCGAGAGCGTAAGAAAGATATACATAGATGCGTTAAACAAGGCTTCAGAAACCTATGCAAGTGCCGAGACAGGAGCAAACGCGAACGAAAGCAGTGTGAAATATTCTAAAAAAGGTGAGGATAGTTCTATTAAGAAGCAATTGCGGGCGAATATGGAAAAACTCAAGGATATGAAACCTGTTGCGGATGTGGAATATGAAAGCATAAAGAACTTGAACCGCTCTGAAAAAGCCAAGGTCATAATGAATGACTACAACAAAAAATTTAAGGACGGTATCGATAGACAGGACTTTGGACATATAATTTTGCGAGAAGATGAAGTTACGGGAAGTTTAAAGTATTTGTACACAGACGGTGAATTTGCAGCATTCAAAGCGCTACCTCAAGTACTGAAGCGAGGTAGGGTAATAGATGAACATATTGACCATAAAAAAAGAAAGATTGACACAGTTACAATAGCAGCTCCCGTTGTGATAAATGGTACGAGTGGCTATATGGCAGCAGTTGTAAAGGTAGGTGGTAAAAACAGATATCACGTTCACAGAATACTTATGCCGGATGGTTCTGAATTTGAATTCAATAAAAAAACAGAACCTACCGGTGCTGGCATGACTACCTCGAAAGGCAGACAGGGGTCAGCCATCAGTCCTGTTTCTAATAAAAGCATATCAGAAACAGACAAAAAAAGCAATGAGAAATACTCAATAAAAGAAGATTCCAACGACAATAGCTTATCCGAGAGACAGCGGGAATATTTCAAGGACAGCAAAGTCAGAGATAAAGATGGCAAGCTTATGGTTTTATATCATCAGACCGGAAACGACTTTACAGTATTTGATACAAAACACGAAGGCGCAGGCTCTGGAGATAGTGGAACGCCGTATGGTATCTTCCTGAAACCGACTGAAAATGATATTGGTTTATCGGGAAATAAGCAGATGCCTTTGTATGCTAACATTACAAATCCTCTTATTGCTGCAGATAGAGGCGAATTTGACAGGATGCTGAGCGAAAGTGCTGAGTACAAACAGGTAAGTGATGAGTACAGGAAATTAGACATTGACTATAAGAAGAAATTTGAAGATGCCAAAGCTGCTTTAACAGAGTATATCACAGAATATAGGAGAAAGAATCCTAATGCGAGCAGAAGTGATATATATAACGATCCAAAGTTTGAGGAAGTCTGGGAGGCCGAGGATAAAATAATAGAGGCATGGACAGCTGAAGCTGATGCATTGTCGGCAAAAAGCAAGGAGATTATAACTAACTACCTTGAGGCAAAAGGATATGATGGAGTTATTCTGGAAGAAGATAAAGGCAGTTTCGGAAGAAAAACAAAAGCATATATTGCACTGCATTCTGAGCAGGTTAAAAATGTAGATAATGCGAACCCTACAATAAATAAAGATATCAGATACTCTATTAAAGAGTATACAGATGAAGAGAAAAAGCAACATATCAAAGATGCAAGCGAGTATTTCGGGTATACACGCAAATGGTCGGAAACAGGATATGTTACTGCCAATGGTAAACAGCTTGATTTCTCAGGCAGACATGAAGGCGGACCGGGAGGCTCTCGATATGTGGATCATAGAGATATTAGAGATGCATTGAGTGAGGACTATGGTGGAGAAGATTACAGTGGCAGTATGGTTCAGTTTATGTCTGAGGGTAATATACGCATTAGTCCTGAAATCAATGGAATAAATATGTCTGTAATGCCTACTAAGGCACAAAAGGAGATATTATCTGATTATATAAGCAAGCAGCATGGTGAGGTGGTGCTGGATTTAGACACTACTGACGGTAAAACTGTTTCCAGCACAAAGTATCCGAAAGGAACTCATTCCAATAAAGTCTTAGCGGATATTACTGCATATTTTGAGGAAGGTAAAAATCCTCACGTCTCCGAACTCTCTAATTTCCGTTATTCCTTTAAGGTTGATAATAAAGGAAATGTATTGTCAGAAGAACAGCAGGAATACTTTAAAAATAGTAAGGTAAGGGACGAAAAGGGCAGGCTTATAGCAGTATACCATGGTACACCTTCAGCAGGATTTACTGTCTTTAATAAGAATCAGAATTACTATTCCGACAGCAAAGAACTGGCTGGAACATACACAAACAATGATGGTATGTATGAGGGGTATCTTAATATAACCAATCCACTTATTATAGATGCACATAATGAAAAGTTCTCCGGAATACCCATTAATTATATTGAGGTTGACAATCTTGATGAGCTTATGGAGATATCAGGATTATCTCCATTTGAAGAAGATGGAATGATGAGAACTTCAACAGCTGATATAGTTTCTATGGCAGAAGATGCGGTTGATGAAGGTATTGCAGACTATGATGGTGTAATATTTAAAAATGTATATGACGAAGGCGGTTATGGAAATGCAGAAGTAGGAACTATAAAGTCAAATGTTTATGTTACATTTGAGTCTAATCAGTTTAAAAATATAGACAATACAAGTCCTACTACGGATAAGGACATTAGGTTCTCCATCAAGGAAACTGACCGCAGCACTCAGAAACTACTCAGAGAGAACAAGAAATATAAACAGCTTGTTGCAGACCTGAAACAACAGATGAGGCTGTCAAAGGGTCGTATACCGGATAAAGGCGAGATTAATAAGTATGTGAACAGACTGCGTGCAGAATACAGCTCAAAGGTTGATAAGGAGCAGCTGATAAACGCGCTCACAAACCTGTATGGCTATATGGCAGAGAAAGATGCCAAAGCGGATCAGGTATGGGATGTTGCGAGAAGCATTGCCACCGATATCATAACAAACAGTACATACAATAAGGAAATATCCGATTATGCTAAGGGAATTCTAAAAGATATAAAGAGTAGCAAGGTTGCATTGTCTGAAACACAAAAGCAAGAAGTAGCATATGTGTATGGTTCATATACTGAATACAAAAGAATAAATAAAGGAGTGAATACATCTGATAACGGAATATACCTTGATGAAAAATGGCAGGAATGGGCAGAAGTTTATCCGGAACTGTTTGATGCTGAACTCACTGAGCCGGAGCAGGGTGTAAGGCTTGCGGAAATCACAAAGGCGTTGAGTGAGGACTATGTTAATGAGTTTGGCTTTGACCTTACTGATGCAACAGATATGCTTGCGGCCGAAATAGCCAATGAAGTTGCACAGACAAATGAAATGGTTACCTTTGCAGACAAGAAAAAACAGCAGCAGGCAGAAAAGATAGCTAAGGAAAAAGCAAAGAATAAGGAAAAGATAAATGCTATCAAGCGGCAGTATAAAGAAAAATATCAGCAGGGAATGGCAGAGCAGAGGAAAAAACACAATCAGAAGCTGACAGCTCAGAGAGACAAAGCAAAAGAGCAGCTTGCAAGGCAGAAAGCGAAATATGAACAGCGTGCTGCAGACACCAGAGCAAGAACTGACAGGCGAGGCGTTAAAATGCAGATTGAAAAAGATGTTAAATATCTTACAGGTATGCTTTTATCCCCTACAGATATGAAGCATATACCGGAAGGCTATCAGTCAGCTATAGCTAGGATGCTTGCAGGATTTGATTTTTCGACTACAAGAACAGACGCATGGACGAAAAAGTATGGGCATATGTCAAGAAGAATGCTTAATTTCGCAAACTTAAATGCAGAGCTTCTGAAAATTGCTGAAAGCGGTGAGAGCGATATAGTTGTAGACAGCTTTATAACAGACCTTGCCGAAAAGCTGTCAAAGGATCTTGATGGCAGGAGACTTGACAGTCTGACCAATGGCGAGCTGCAGGACGTGAAAACGCTACTCAAGGCTGTAAGATACGGCATAGGAAACATTAATCGAACATTCTCTGATAATATAAGGCAGACCAGAGCAGAGGCTGCGGATAACATAATCTCAGAAACTATGCAGATAAAGGATAAAAAGCACAGAAGCGAATTCTTTAAAATGTTTGACGATTTCCTTAACAGTTCCAATGTTAAACCTGTTGACTTCTTTGAAGTTATGGGAGGAACGGCAAAGGAAGTGTTTGGATCTGTAGTTGACGGATTTGACAAGCATATTCGCAATGTTGATACGGCTATGGAATACATTCAGGGCGTGGCTGCCAAGAAAACACTGAATCGGCTATCTAATGATAAAATGAAACCTGCAAAGTTTAAGCTGGAATCAAAAGAAACTGTGGAACTGCTGCCGTCTCAAGTAATGAGCTTGTATTGTCTCATGAAACGTCCGGAGGCCGTTGAACATATTACAAAGGGAGGAATTGTGCCTACAAGCCTTAAATACAAAAAGAAGTTTAAGACACAAGGCATTATAGATGATAAAAGAAAACAAATTACTTATACCGATGCAGCCAGAATAATAAATAGCTTAACAGAGGAAGAAAAGAATATTGCAGATAAATTGCAGAAGTTTATGGCCGAAGATTGTGCTGCGTGGGGTAATGAAACCTCAATGAAGATACATGGTTATAAGAAATTTGAAGATCCTAATTACTTCCCTATGAAATCTGATAAAGATTTCCTTGAGAGTAGACAGACCGATAAGGCTGAACTTATGCCAAAACTATGGACTGCCGGCTTTACAAAAGCTTTAACTCCGGGAGCAAACAATCCTATTATGCTCGATGACATATTTAATGTTGTGACTAGACATATAACAGAAATGAGTATGTATAATGCGCTGGCACCGGCACTGCTGGATTTTGAGAGAATATATAACTACAAGCAGCGAGGCGGAGACAAAACGTACTATAATGGAACCACAGTCAAGGAACAGATAAGACGTGCTTATGGTGATAAAGCAACAAACTACATCAACAAGCTTATGAGAGACCTTAACAACGCAAATAAGCGTGAAGACAAAGTGGATGCAAAGATTCCCAATAGGCTGCTTGCGAATTACAAGAAGGCTAAAATAGGATTTAACTTCAGAGTTTTCGTTCAGCAGCCTACAGCCATTGTAAGGTCGGCAATGATGATTAATCCTAAGTATCTGATAGCAGCACAGGGCAAGCCTGCTATAAAGGAAATGCAGGAACATTGCCCAATTGCCAAATGGAAAGGGTGGGGTTTTTATCAGACGGATGTTGCGCCGTCAATGAAGGAGATTCTCCTCGGACAGGAAAGTAAGCTTGACAAGCTGTTTATGAACGCATACGGAAAAGCTGATGATTTTACTTGGTCATATATTTGGAAAGCTGTTAAAAAGGAAGTTGAGAAAAACAATCCGGACATCGAGTCCGGATCGCAGGAGTTCTGGGATAAATGCAATGAAAGAGCGAGAGATATATTCTATAGAACACAGGTTGTAGACAGTATGTTATCAAGGTCTCAGATAATGAGGAACGATGATACTCTTATGAAGATGATGACATCATTCATGGCTGAGCCAACAACAACATTCAATATGATGCGTACTGAAACCATCAAGACAGCAAAAGAGTGGTCATCAGGAGATAAAAAGGCTGCAACAAAAAGAATGGCTACATTGATTCCTGTGTTTATAACTAATGCTGTGGGGGTATCGGCCGCTGCTGCTATTGCAGACTATTTAAGAGATGCTTATACCGGTGACGATGACGATGAAGATAAAAACCTTACGCCGCTTCAGAAGTATCTGAAGTATACAGCACTTAATATACTTGATAATGCTAATCCGCTTAATATGCTACCTTTTACAAGGGACATATACTCACTGTTTTCAGGATATGATGTTGCCAGAATGGATATGGCAGCATTTGCAACAATATATAAAGATGTTGAAAGGTTGCAGAAAACCTATGAGCAGGGTGAAGATGCCAAGTATACATATGAATACTGCATAAGACAGCTTGCACTTCACTCTGGTGAGATATTTGGAATACCGGCCGCAAATATTGTGAGGGAAATTGAAACTACAATCAAAGCTGCATTTCCTGAGGAAGGTAAGGCTCTTATTGATAAGTTTATGTATGCTGATCCTGATGATGTTAACAGGAAAAGCAATTATGCGGCGTTGCTTTCTGAGGATAAGGATAAATCCCAAAGCGCTCTTGAGGCAATAGAAAGAGATGCTGAAAGCAGATATCAGAAGTATATTGACGAGGGCAAGTCTGAAAGTCAGGCAATGAGCGCAGTAAGAAGCAGCCTATCAAACTACTATAAAGGTGCTTATCAGGTGGCGGATACCAGTGAAAGAAGTACGATAACAAGCAGAATATCTCAGATAAGTGTTAATGGCAGAAGCGTATGGGAATATGCGGATGGAACCATAAAAGATTTTTCTGAATGGGATGAAACTGAATAAGTATGGTAAGTCGAGGGTTAGAAAGTCCTCGGCTTATTGTTTTATTATTAGAAAAAAGAGAAAGGAGGCATGAGTATGAAGCTAATGACCAGAGGCGATGCGGGATATATCTCGCTGAAAATCAAATCGGTTGTGATGGCAGATGTCAAAGCTATAGAGTTTACGATTCATAACATCAGTAAGATGTATCGCTCTGACGGAAGTGGAGAAGTCACTTATGACAGCGATAATGGAGTTTTTAACTTTCCGGTTACTCAGGCAGAGAGTCTTGCTTTTCCCGATACGAATGTGGGGATACAGGCAAGGGTAATGTTTGTTGATGATTTTAAAGTACAAGGAACAGACACTAAGCAGGTAAACATAGGTGAGGTTTTAAGCGAGGTGATTATTAAATGAGCATTGAAATGGAAATTGTTACACCTGTAGAACTGGAGATGAAAGAAGTTTCTATGAGAGGACCACAAGGCCCGAAAGGTGATATTGGTCCCAAAGGTGATACAGGCCCTGCAGGACCGACTGGTCCTAAGGGCGATACCGGGGCAAAAGGCGACAAGGGAGATAAAGGTGATACCGGAGTGCAGGGTGACAAAGGTGAACAAGGAGATAAAGGAGACACTGGAGTAGGTATTGCCTCGATAACGCTTAAAAACACCGATGAAGCAGGTAATAATATATACCTAATAACTCTTACAAATGAGAAAACCTATACCTTTACAGCTAATAGAGGCCCTCAAGGTGAAAAAGGTAACCAAGGCGACAAAGGTGATAAAGGGGATAAGGGAGACAAAGGTGAACAAGGCAATACTGGCTCTAAAGGTGAACAAGGAGATCAGGGTGTGCAGGGAGTGCCTGGCAATGATGGTGTTGGGATAACCAGTGTTGTCTATAAGGAAGAAAGAGCGAATGGAGATAAAGTTTATACAATAAATCTTTCTGACGGCACCACCTATGATTTGGTAGTCCCTAAAGGAGTAAAGGGCGACAAAGGTGATCCATTTACATATGATGACCTGACAACGGAACAAATACAAGAGTTGGCAAAGGATATATCTAGTTTTGTAGGTATTCCGACAAAGCTGTCTGAATTGGAGAATGATGAGGGATTTTTAAAAGAGCATCAAAGTCTTGCAGGATATGCTAAATCTGATGATTTATCTGCTGTTGCTAAATCGGGAAGTTATAACGACCTCACAAACAAACCAACTATTCCTAGTACTGCTGAAGATGTAGGTGCATTATCATCTGATTACAAACCTACATTTTATGTTAATGCAACGGTAAATGCGTCTGATACAACCACTACGCTTGATAAAACCCCAGAGCAAATTTATGCCGCCTATAATGAGGGTAAAGATGTGTATTGCATAGTTAATGCAGGAGCGCATTTAATTCTGCCATTAGTTATTGCGACTGGTTTTACAGGGGGAGATTTGATGTTTAAATCATCTTTCTCACAGGGAATAAGTAATAGCCCCGTTGATTTTCAACAGATTACGTTAGAACTTCTTTTTAGTTCATCAACAAAAAGCGCCTGGAAGATAACACGAACCACTTTACCAACTAAGACAAGTCAACTTAATAATGACAGTGGATTTCTTACGTCAGCACCTGATGAGATTTTTATTGCAACTTTCGGCACTACGACCAATGCCGAAATAGAAGCGGCGTATCAAACTGGAAAAGTTGTGTATTGTAAAGTGGACGGTGCATCACAATATTTTATTCCGCTTATAGGAAGAGGTGGTGAGGATTATCATGTATTTACTTGGGCAGACCCGAACACTCTTACCAGACAGAACGGAATAATTACTTGTATTAACAATAAGTGGAGTATTAGATATATTACAATTCCTGCAATAAAGGTCATCACTGCAACTCTAACCATAGATGGTTGGGAGGCAGACGGTGATGGGTTTAAGCAGATAGTGGCTGTAAGCAATATCCCTACAAGTGGGTATGTCTACACAGCCTATCCCGATTCGTCACAGTATAAAGTATGGACCGAAGCAGGAATATACGCAGATGATGTTGCAACAGCTAACAGCATTACATTCCATTGCACAACCAAACCAACGGTGGCAGTTGTAGTTAACATCAAGAAAGAGCAGGTGACATAATGGGAAATGTAATCAATATGATAGGCGGCGGAAAGCCTGAGGAAGAAAAGACGGTTTACTGGGAAGGCGAGCCTTTAGTAATAACTCCATCTCCTGGGAAAACAATGAAAAGGGTTACTGTTAAAAAGCCAGTGTTAATAAGCATAGCCATAACAACAAATCCAACAAAGATGTCATATGAAATAGGTGATAGCTTTGACCCTGCAGGAATGGTTGTTAAGGCGACATATGACCATGGAGCAGTAAAACAGGTATACGGTTATACTTATTCTCCGAAAACATTTACATCAGAAGGAAATCAGATTGTAACAATATCATATACAGAAAACGGAGTGACCAAAACCGCAACGGTCACTGTGGGCGTACCGGTTAAAATTGTACCGTTCGCAAGTGGCACTTGGGGACAGATACACGATATGGTACAGGCAGCTATTAGTGGCAAACTTATACTGTCTAACTACTGGGCTGTAGGTGATATTAAAGATGTGACTTTGACCACTGGCGAAATTATTCAGTTACAAATTGCAGGTTTTAACCACGATACATATTCAGACGGCGTAACTGCTCCAATTACACTTGTGATGAAGAATTGTTTAAACACAATCTCTAAAATGAACAGTAGCAGTATTAACACAGGTGGCTATCCTGCGTCAGCAATGAAAACATATGTAGAAACTAATATCTACAATAAACTGCCTAGTGATTTGAAGGCTATAGTAGCACCTGTTAAAAAGAAATGCTATACGACATACAATCAAGCAGGCTCACTTAGCGAAGCAAGCTATAACGTATGGCTATTAGCAGAAGCAGAAGTACTTGATAGTGTTTCTTACACAATAGGTAATGGCGAGGGTACAAAGTATCCGATATTTACAGATAACGCTAGTAGAATTAAGAAAGTAAATGGGTCTGCTGACGGTTGGTGGTTGCGTTCAGCTTATTCGGGCAATTCGACTCGCTTTGTTTTCGTCTTTTCGGACGGCAGCGCCAGCCACAGCTTTGCGGTGGCTGGCGCTGGAGTGGCAGTCGGTTTGTGTATCCGTTAGGAAGGAGTGAATATGTTTTATAAATTAATAAATAACGGAAGGATATTAGATGTCCTGAAAAATCCTTTATATTGCAGACTGCAGAAAAACGGCTGTTTAATAACCTGCAGTGAAGCGGAAGCAGACGGAGTTATATCGTCAGACGGAAAATGGGCATATCAGACAGCAGATGGAAACAAAGACAGATTTATTACCATAGTTGATATGGTTGAGATAACACAATCGGAATATGAGGAACTGTCAAAGATTTATCCTGACCCAGCGAATGTTTCCCCTGTTACAGATGAAACTTATAACAGTATTATTGACGATTATACAAAGCAGTTAATCGGGGAAGGAGTTTTATAATGAGTGTATTTGTTAAAAGCCTTAAGAGGCTCTATGGCGAGAAATATTTTATAACAATCTGATATATTGAGTTCTTAAAGGAAAGCGGAAAAATAACACAGTCGGAGTATGAATATATTACAGGAGCGGAGGATTAAAATGTGTAATGTAAGAAAAGTAATGCTGTCACAGCCTATGGCAGGCAGAACGGAAAAAGAAATAAGAGAAACAAGGGAAAGAGCCATAGCAACTCTTAAGGAAAAAGGCTATGAGATAGTGAACACTCTGTTTACTGATGAATGGTATTCTGATAATGCTATGGTCAAAAGGGGTGTTGTTCAGATACCGCTATGTTTCCTTGCAAAGTCCTTAGAGAATATGAGCTTGTGTCATGTGGCATATTTCTGTAAAGGCTGGGAAGAAACAAGAGGCTGCAGGATAGAACACGAAGCTGCGAAAGCCTACGGGCTTGAAGTGATATATGAGGAATAGGTGATGAGATGACAACAGTAGCAGATATAATCATAACAGTTGCAGCAGTAATGGGAGCAGTGGTTACTATCTTAGGCGTAATATTTGCAGCATACAGATGGTATATGAAGATGGAACATATAGGCTCTGAGATAAGCCACATTAAAGACGAAAATGCAGTTTTGTGCTTCGCGCTGTCCGCTTGTCTTGATGGGCTGGTACAGCTTGGGGCGAACCACAACGTACCGGTTGCCAAAGATAAGCTGGATAAATATTTGAATAAGCAGGCGCATAAGTAATATGAGGAGGTACATATAATATGAAGATTTCAAAAGAAACAATAATCAGAAGCATTATGCTTTTAATCGGAGTAATTAACACAGTATGCGTTTTATTGGGTTGGAACCCGCTGGAGCTCGATGAGGGCGTTATCTATGATGCAGTATCAGCCGTATATATGGTAGTAGTAACAGCGTGGGCATGGTGGAAAAATAATTCATTCACTCACGCAGCTATTTCTGCAGATCGCGTAAAAGAAACAATGAAAAACGGCATATCACTTGTTGAAGCAATAGAGGAAATAACCGACAGACGTGATCCGGAAGATAAGCAGGTGATGTAATGGCGCCAAAGATTAATAAGAAGATATCAAACTACAATTATACTGCCTATCGCAGCAGGGACATCAGGTACATAGTAATCCACTGGGTAGGTGCAGTATCTACCGCGAAGAACAATGCGGAATTTTTCGCCAGAGCAAATAGAAATGCTTCCGCCCATTACTTTGTAGATAAAGATGAGATTTGGCAGTCTGTGCTGGACAAAAACGCAGCATGGGCTGTAGGCGGAGGCCCGTTCTCTCAGGGGAGCAAAGGCTCAAAGTACGGCAATAAGTGCAGAAATGCAAACAGCATATCCATAGAGCTATGTTGCATCAAAAAGAATGGCAGACTTGTCGTAGATCCAAAGGCTATAAAAAAGGCTGCAGTACTGGTAAAGTACCTGCAGAGGAAATATGATATCCCAGACAGCCGGGTTATCAGACACTACGATATAACAGGCAAAGGTTGCCCGGGCGGATATCTGACGGATAAGAAATGGAAAGAACTTAGAAATAAACTTACAGATTAATTTTCCTTTCTAATTTACAAGAGCACTCTCTTTGTTTATAATAACATTGAGGGTGCTCTGTGTAAGATAACAATGTTGCTATGTAGCTCTAAAATTAATAACAAATAGTGAAATGATGGGGATAAAAATGGCTGCGACATACCCTGCGACACATACGGTTGAAACCGTTGAAATCACATTGTTTCTGCTCGGTTTCCTAAACCGTGCGTCGGAGGTTCGAATCCTCTCGGGAGTGCCAATCTC
>OLOV01000488.1_pt1 | contig 35027 bp, 33 predicted proteins | sample 1672931 | NCBI WGS metagenome assembly OLOV01 (sample SAMEA3136738, study PRJEB25190) | human gut metagenome | biome: human gut; feature: human-associated habitat; material: faeces | place: Austria | collected 2013 | reverse complement strand
CAAGTATGAAACTATAAAAATATAGTATGTTTTGGACTTAAGAAATCTTATTCAGCTTCCAGACCTACATGCAGCACTGTAGCGACTGGAAGCTTTTTTTAATACAGGAAGGAAAAGAATGGAAATTTTTACATCTTATGGGAAGGGTGCTTTTATCAGTTTTATCGTAAATGTGGAGGATGATACTTATGTATGTGCACATATGCCGCGAAAAACAGAGAATCTGGCAAAGACAGGAGTTTATTCAGAACTTCTGCCGCGTCTGATCCATGCAAGCGCATACGAGTCAGACTGTGAACAGCTCCTGGAAAAACTCAGCCTGGAATACCTCAGGAAATTCCGAGACGATTTAAATGAAACCAACGACAGCGGAAGTTTTTATATGGATTATCAGGTCAAGGATCTGAGCATAAAACGCTGGGGCAGAGTTTCCGTCTACGCTGTGGACAATGATGAAATCAACTCCGCAGAACACGTGATGATCATTTTTCAGGACATCACAGAACAGAAAGAAAAGGAAATCGAATACCAGCAGACACTCCGGGAGGCATATGAGATCGCGGAGCGTGCAAATCAGGCAAAAACAACGTTTCTCAACAACATGTCACACGATATCCGTACGCCGATGAATGCGATCATTGGTTTTACATCTCTTGCAGCAACTCACCTGGAGGATCCTGAGCGGCTCAAAGGTTATCTCAGCAAGATCATGGTCTCCAGCACTCATCTCCTTTCCCTGATCAATGATGTGCTTGATATGAGCCGCATTGAGAGTGGCAAAGTCAAAATAGAAGAAAATGAATGCAGTATTCCTGTAGTGATGCATGACCTCCGAAATATCCTTCAGTCAGACATCAAGGCGAAGCGATTGGATTTCTTTATTGATACAGACGATGTTGTGAATGAAGATGTCATCTGTGACAAACTGCGGCGGAACCAGACTTTGTCGATGTAGTACTGATGGATGTCCAGATGCCGGAAATGGACGGCTACGAAGCAACAAGACGGATCCGAAGACTGGAAAATCAGGAGATCGCATCGAAGCCGATCATAGCCATGACAGCCAATGCCTTTGAAGAGGACGTACAGGAGGCACTTAAGGCAGGAATGAATGACCATATGGCCAAACCGATACGGATTGAAACACTCTATGCGCTGATGAGAAAATATTTGTAAAATATTACATTGACTAAACAAAAATTCAGTGATATGATAAAGAAAAAAGTACGGGAGGAATTCATCATGAAAACACTTGAAACTAAAAACGCACCAGCAGCAATCGGACCATATTCACAGGCAAAAATGGTAGGAAACTTCGTATTCGCATCAGGTCAGATCCCGGTAGACCCGGCTACAGGCGAAGTTGCAGGCGACAAGATCGAGACTCAGGCAGAGCAGTCCTGCAAGAACGTTGGAGCAATCCTCGAAGAAGCTGGTCTTACATTTGACAACGTTGTAAAGACAACATGCTTCCTTGCTGACATGGCAGATTTCGCTGCATTCAATGCAGTTTATGAGAAATACTTCACAAGCAAACCGGCTCGTTCCTGTGTTGCTGTAAAACAGCTTCCGAAGAACGTTCTGTGCGAAGTAGAAGCAATCGCAGTAGCAGAATAAATCATAAGAAATACAGCACAAGAAGGGGATGTTTCGACACCCCCTTTTTGCGTTGCAGGAGAATAAAATGAAAGACCATCATGTGAAATTAACGGAAACAGACCGTGAGATCCTGAAATCCTACAGCACGATGCTGGAAGGGCTGTCCATGTATCTTGGGGAAGGGTACGAACTGGTGCTTCACAGTCTGGAGGATTACTCAAGCTCTGCGGTCAAAGTAATTCATGGGCTTCACACAGGAAGAACAGAAGGCGCGCCTCTCACAGACCTTGCACTTGATCTTCTGGAAGAGATGCAGAAGGAAGATGCAGATAGCCGCGGGATTACGTATTTTACTCACAATAAGAAGGGGGAACCGCTGAAATCCGTGACGATTCCTGTCCGCGGAGAAAAAGACCGCATCATCGGACTGCTCTGCATCAATTTTTATCTGAACACGCCATTCTCAGAATATATCAGCAACTTCGTGGCATGCGGCTTGAAACCACAGGAGCAGTACGAAAACCGCAAAGAGAATTTTTCCTCCAGCAGCGTGGAACTTCTGGAAGACATAGCAGAGGAGATCCGACGCGAGGTCATTGAGGACAAAGACATCCCGACCTCCAACCGAAACAAGGAGATCATCCAGAGACTTTATCAGAAAGGCGTCTACAACATGAAAGATGCGGTAGTCAGGACCGCGGAAATCCTTGGAATCAGCAAGAATACTGTGTATTTGCATTTGAGGAATCTGGAGCAGGAATAGAACAGGAGGCAGCATGGCAAAGAAGAAATTTTATGCAGTAAGACAGGGAAGAAAGACCGGGATGTTCCTTACTTGGGACGAGTGTAAGAAGCAGGTGATGGGGTATCCGGGCGCGATATATAAGAGTTTTGGGACGGAAGCGGAAGCGAAGGAGTATCTGGGGATTAGGCAGGAGGCAGGTATATCTGGTGCTTCTGGCTCTGGTGTGGGAAGTGTGGTGGCTGCAAATGGGATGCAGGCAGACAGTAATGCAGCAGACGCAGTAGAAATCTACGTCGACGGAAGTTACCACGCAGGCACGAAAGAATTTTCTTACGGAATGGTCGTTCTGATCGATGGAAGAGAAGAAAAGTTTTCACAGAAAATGTCCGACCCGGAGCTGGCACAGATGCGAAACGTGGCTGGTGAGATCAAAGGAAGCGAGGCGGCGATGCAGTACGCTCTGGATCACAAAATTCCCTCTATTATCATCTACCACGATTATCAGGGGATTGCGAGCTGGTGCAACGGCGACTGGAAGGCAAATAAAGCCGGGACGATCGCGTATCGCGATTTCTACCAGAAAGCGAAAAAGAGTGTTCATATTGAATTCCGCAAGGTTAAGGGACATTCTAATGATAAATATAATGATATGGTGGATGAACTTGCAAAAGAAGCACTTGGAATCCATTGACAAAATCCGTCAAAAAGCCTTATACTATCACTGACTCTGGCATGACCAGAGCAGAACTTTTTGAGGAGGATATTATTATGAAAAACAACAGCAATATCAAAACCGTAGTTGCTGTCGGAATCGGCGCAGCATTGTTCTTTGTACTCGGACGTTTTGTTGCAATACCGAGCCCGGTACCAAATACAAACATCAGCCTTCAGTATGCAGTACTTGCACTTCTGGCTGCTATGTACGGACCGGTTGCAGGCGGACTGATCGGTTTCATCGGTCACGCTCTGATCGATCTTTCCTGGGGTGGAAGCCCGTGGTGGAGCTGGGTTATCACATCTGCATTTGTCGGTGTGGTCATCGGATTATTTGCCAAGAAACTCAACGTTCAGGACGGCGAGTTCGGTAAAGGCAAAGTTGTAGTATTTGTAGTTTCCAACGTGATCGCACACGTGATCGGCTGGGTAGTTGTAGCTCCTGTTCTTGACATCCTGATCTATGCAGAACCGGCAAACAAAGTTTTTGCACAGGGTGTGTTCGCAGCAGTTTCCAACAGCATTACCGGCGTGATCGTAGGTGGACTTCTTGTTCTGGCATATACCAAGACCATTGCAAAAAAAGGTTCTCTGGATATGGAATAAGATGGTTGCTTAAAAGTAATAAAGCCTTCTCATATGGCTGTTCTGGCTTGTGAAAAGGCTTTTTCTATTGCATTTGTTATTTATTGTGAGTATTAAATTTGAGGTGTTTAAATGACTGAAAAAAAATCCCCTGTTATTTCATTCAAAGATTTTTCATTCCAGTACCGGGCGCAGAAAAAGCCCACACTGACCGGAATCAATCTAGATATTTATCCGGGCGAAAAGGTGCTGATCGCTGGCCCATCGGGAAGTGGTAAGAGTACACTCGCTGGTTGCGTGAATGGTCTGAATCCTTTTTCCAATCCAGGCGAGTGTAAAGGTACGCTGACAGTAGATGGCGTAGATGCACCGCACAGCAGTATTTTTGAACTGTCTGCACATGTAGGAACTGTTCTGCAGGACCCGGATGGTCAGTTTATTGGTCTGACTGTCGGCGAGGACATTGCGTTTGCACTGGAAAACAGTTGTACACCTCAGGATGAAATGCATGAAATTACGAGACATGCCGCAGAATTGGTAGGAATCGAGAATCATCTGGATTATGCACCGCATGAACTGTCTGGCGGACAGAAACAGAGAGTCAGTCTTGCAGGAGTCATGGTGGATCAGGTAAAAATCCTTCTGTTTGATGAGCCTCTGGCAAATCTCGATCCGGCCGCCGGTAAACAGGCAATCGAGCTGATCGATGAGATCCAGAAAAAAACAGACACGACGGTTCTGATCATTGAGCATCGTTTGGAAGATGTCCTCTGGAGAAATGTTGACCGTATCATACTGGTGAACGAGGGAAAAATCCTCGCGGACATGACGCCGGATGAACTTCTTTCTACAAGTCTGCTTGCAGATAACGGAATCCGTGAGCCGCTTTATGTGACTGCCATGCGTTACGCAGGAATTGATATTACAAAAGAGAAGAAACCTGCACACGTAGATTCTGTTGTGCTGGACGATATAGACCGTAAGAAACTTCAGGATTGGTTCGAGGCACAGCCGATTCAGGAAGATGCAGGAGAACGCGAAAAACTCCTGGAAGTCCGCAACTTAAGCTTCGGTTATACGAAAGACCATCAGACACTGCGAAATGTAAGCCTGTCGATCGATAAAGGTGAGATGGTCAGCATTGTGGGACGAAACGGTGCAGGAAAATCAACATTTTCCAAGCTGGTCTGCGGATTTGAAGACCCGGATTCCGGAGAGATTTCCTTCCACGGAAAAGATCTGTTGAAAGAAAATATCCGTCATCGTGCGAAATACATTGGATATGTCATGCAGAATCCAAACCAGATGATCTCCAAGACAATGATCTATGACGAGGTAGCACTGAGCCTTCAGAAATCTGGAATGGCAGAGGCGGAAGTTCACCAGAAAGTAGAAGATACGCTCAAAATCTGCGGGCTTTATCCATTCCGAAACTGGCCGGTATCGGCATTGAGTTTCGGTCAGAAAAAGCGTGTGACGATCGCAAGTGTACTTGTGCAGGATCCGGAACTGATCATCCTGGATGAGCCGACTGCAGGACAGGATTTCAAGCATTATACAGAGATCATGGAGTTTTTGCGTAAGCTCAATGAGCGTGGAGTGACGGTTGTTATGATCACGCATGATATGCATCTGATGCTGGAATATACACCAAGGGCGCTTGTGTTTTCAGATGGACAGCTGATCGCAGACCGCAGAGCTTCTGAAGTACTCTGTGATCCGGAACTGATCGAGCGTGCCGCGCTGAAAGAGACAAGTCTCTTTACACTGGCAAACCACTGCGAGATCACACCGCCGGAGGTATTTGTAGAAAGATTTATCGGAGAAGACAGGGAGGTGAGAAGCCATGGCCGCTAAGACTGTATTAAACTATCTGGACCGCGACAGCGTAGTACACAAGATGACAGGAACTACCAAGCTGGCATTTTTCCTGCTGTTTACGTTCGCAAGCATGATCACTTATAATATCTGGGTGCTGCTGGGGCTTTTTGCAGTCAGTCTTGCAGCGTTTAAGCTCAGCAAGATCAAATACCGCGAAGTGCGGTTTATGATGATCTTTATGCTTGTTTTTTTGCTTTTGAATAATGTGTTTATTTTCCTGTTTGACCCGAATCAGGGAACGAATCTGTATGGAACGAGACATGTGCTTTGTCATTTGTTATGGAGATATGATGTGACCGCGGAGCAGATGTTTTATATGCTGAATATCTCTCTGAAATATTTCGTGGCATTGCCGGTAGCGATTCTGTTTATCTCTGCGACAAACCCGAGTGAGTTTGCAGCGAGTTTGAATAGTATTGGGATTTCTTATAAGGTGGGGTATTCTGTGGCGATCGCACTTCGGTATATTCCGGATATCCAGAGAGATTACCATAGTATCAGCCAGGCGCAGCAGGCTAGGGGTGTAGAACTTGGGAAAAATGAGCACTTTTTTTCCAGGTTGAAGAACTCTGTCAATATTTTGTTGCCACTGATACTGACAAGTCTGAATCGCATTGATACAATTTCCAATGCGATGGAGTTGCGTGGTTTTGGAAAAAATAGGAAACGGACCTGGTATACCAGGAGGCCGTTTGCAAGACGTGATTTTATTGCCCTGGGGCTGGGCGTGGTGCTGTTGATTGTAAGTTTGACTGTAACTATTAAGTTTGGACGGTTTTATAATCCTTTCATATAGTAAGAGCACTAACTTTGCTGGGAATGGAAACTTAAGGTAGTTGGATGGGTGTTGGATTTACTGGGAAAACGGAAATTAAGGGTATTGGGATGACTGGTAGAAGAGTAAGTATATATTGGACCAAGAGAAATTTAGGTGGAAAATGGCCTGTAGAAGAGTAAGGTGTCTGGGAGTCCATAGAGCGACCGAAAATAGATGGTTTGAATTGCAATCATTTCTACTCAGGTCAATACAAGCTTTAAAATTAGATGCTCCAGCCCCTGGAATCTTGATTTACGACCAATAAACCAATAGTATGCTAAAATGGCAGGACATCTTCTCCATGTAAAAGAGAAGAATCCTGCCATTCTTACATATTGCGATATCATTCATACGAAAGTCTTCTGACCTGAAACACCAAGAGAATTTTTCAAAGGGTACTACATAAGAAAAAATTCCCGTCAAACACCCAGCCCAGGGGTGGCGAGGGGACGGGCGACGTCCCTTCGCGGTTTTCTTACATTCCAAATGTAAAACAAATCCCCCAGGGTACACACCCTGAAAAAACCAAATGTCAATGAAATTAACGGGTCAAAGGGCAGTCCCCTTTAATTACTGAATTGCAGCCTTCTTAACCTGCACCAGTGCCTTCGCCACCGCCGGAATAGAAATCACAATTACAGTAATAATAGCTTCTGCAACCAGATAGCTATAATTATACACAATAGGATAAACCGCAGTCAGAGATTTCGGGAAATTTTCCGGCATATAACTCATCCAATACAGATATCCCCCAAGTGCATGAAACGCACCCCTTGCGATAACCGCCGCAATATATCCCTTAAGCAGTCCATGGCTCTGCTTTGCAAAAAATCCCGCAACGCCAAGTGCAGCAAACGCAAGAATATAATCACAGCAAACCTGGAAGAAGGAAAGTACATATGGCTCCTGGATAAACTGCAGGATTCCATAAGCAAGACCGACAGTAATACCGGTTCCAACACCATACCAGTTAGCAACCAGTACAATGAACAGCATACTGCAAAGAGTAACACTTCCACCCCACGGCAGAGTAAAAATCTTCAGATAAGAAGTAACAAAAGCAAGCGCCATTGCCACAGCACAGAACACAAGCTGCCTTGTAGTAAGCTTCTGTTTCTCTGAATGCTTGCCTGCAAAATAGATCGCAGCCAGAAACAGAACGATTCCGGCGATGATCGCGATGGCATATCCGGCTGTAGTCAGCCCGCCGTCACTTGTAACCATAAAGTTAAACATAAAATAAGACCTCCCTCGTCTTCGATTGAAAACAAAGGAGATCATAAATCTCATCTAACGCATCCCTACGCTGGCATTATCCAAATCAGGTTATGGGTCGAAGTTGAAAACTTCCTCTCAGCCTGTCATACAAGCTCCCCTGTTATCAATCCGTATGTAAATTAAAAATCATCTGAATCTCCAGATATGCTCATTATAAACAAATGAAAGGGCAACGTCAAGTTTCAAAAATTTTCCACTTTTTTAAAAAATTACTATCTGTAAACTCACCCTTTTCAATGGTAGAATTCTATCATCAGATAAAACAAACGGCCGTAACAAAAAACAACTATTTTGCATGTATCAGGGAGGAAAAATAATATGAAACGTAAAGTGGTAGCAGCGGGAATGGCAGCGATGATGACATTTTCAGTGATGGCAGGAACAGGCGCAACGATCGTAAAAGCAGATGACGAAGTGACCTTAAAGGTCTTCTCAAACCTTCCGGACCGTAAAAACGGACAGGGACTTGTAGAGCAGATGATTATATGGAAGAAAATCCAAATGTCACCATCGAAGTAGAAGCACTCGATGAGGAAGCCTACAAGACAAAATTCAAAGCCTATTCCATGGAAGGCATGCCGGATGTTGTAAGCATCTGGGGACAGCCGGCTTTCCTTGACGAAGTTCTTGACGCAGGAGTTCTTGCGGAACTGAATCAGGATGATTACAAAGACTACGGATTCATTTCCGGTTCCCTTGACGGATTTATGAAAGACGGAAAACTTTATGGACTTCCAAGAAACACAGACGTAGCAGGATTCTACTACAATCAGAAAATGTTCGAAGACAACGGCTGGGAAGTTCCGACTATATACGATGAATTCCTGACACTCGCAGGCGAGATCAAAGACAAAGATATCGTGCCGCTTGCAATGGACGGCGGCGACGGATGGCCGATGGCAGTCCACCTTTCCGACATCCTTTTCAAACTGACAGGTTCTGATTACTCAGATGTTGTAAGCAACGCGATCTCTACAGGTGATTTCTCCGATGAGAACCTCAAAAAAGCAACAGAACTTCTCAAAGAAAGTGCCGATGCAGGGACTTTTCCTGATGACCAGCTTTCTGGAATCCATTCCGGTAGAACTGGAAGAGGCGGCAGTCATGGATGGATGCGGTATTTACAGGATCATTTTCCAGATCATCACACCAATGCTCAAGTCTTCTATCGCAACCGTTGCGATCATGACTTTCCTGAACAACTGGAATGAATTCATGATGGCGAGCACCTATTTGAGTTCACAGAAATGGAAAACACTTCCGTTCTCCGTTCTTGAATTCACCGGTCAGTATTCATCCAACTATGCAGTTCAGTTTGCAGTCATGGCACTGACTGCGGCACCGGCTGTTATCGTGTATATCTTGTTAAATAAACACATCACCAAAGGTGCAGCAATGGGAGCTGTCAAAGGATGATGCATTGACATAAAAGAGGGGCTTTTTCCCTAACTTAATACAACAAAAACAGGAGTGCAGGCATATGAAAAAAATCAGACAGGGGGTAGATCATTTAAGTGTAAAAAAGAAACTGATATTTTACGGTTATGTCATCACTCTGGCAGAAAAAGAGAGCGAACTGGCGGCACTGCAGGCGCAGATCAATCCGCATTTTCTTTATAATACGCTGGATTCCCTGTACTGGCAGGCGATGAATGCAGATAATGAAGAAATCGCAGAAAGTATCCTGGCACTGTCACAGTTGTCCAGGCTGGTATTAAGCCAGGGAAAACGTGAGGTGACCGTAGGGCAGGAAACAGAACTGTTTTCCCGCTACCTGCAGATCCAGAAGATGCGTTTTTCCAAGAGAAAGGATGAGAAATGTTTTTCCAAGGTGTTCAAGAAGATTAAAGGAGTATCACCAAAAGAGTATCGAATGAAAGGAGAAACTTCTATATGAGAGTAAGCTATACAGAAACAACCTATAAAAATAATATTCGTAAAACAATAGAGCATAACCTGACTACCATCAAAGACACTGACCGCGAAAACAACCTCATCAACATCTACCCACAAATGAAATATCAGAAACTCGAAGGCTTCGGCGGTGCAGTCACAGACTCCGCAGGCTATGTCTTTTCTCTCCTGAATGAAGAACAGAAATCAGAAATGGTCAACCAATATTTCAGCACAGAAAACATGGCCTACAATCAGGTGCGTATCCCGATCGACAGCTGCGACTTTTCCCTGGAGCACTACGAAGCAGACTCCGACCCGGACGACACAGAATTCCAGAAATTTTCTTTTGCAAGAGTAGAAAAATACATCCTTCCGCTCCTGGATGCGGCAGAAAAAGCCTACGGAGACAAACTCGACATCATGCTTTCCCCATGGAGCACGCCGGCTTACATGAAAACCACCGGAGAGCGAAATCACGGCGGCAAGCTGAAACCGGAATACCGCAAACGCTGGGCAGAATATATCTGCCGATATATCGAAGAATACAGGAACAGAGGTTATCACGTCACCAAACTGACGATGCAGAACGAGCCAAAAGCAGTTCAGACCTGGGATTCCTGCATTTATACAGCAGAAGAGCAGAAAGAATTTCTCCGGGATTATCTCTGGTCGTCACTTAAAGCACACGGCCTGGATGACATCGGGATTTATCTGTGGGATCACAACAAAGAGCGTGTTTTTGAATGGGCAGAGACGATCATTGATACAGAGACGACCAGTATGATCCGTGGAATGGCATTTCACTGGTACAGTGGAGATCATTTCGAAGCACTGCGCATGATCCGTGAGAAGTACCCGGACAAGCAGCTTCTTCTCTCAGAAGCCTGCATTGAATACAGCAAGTTTTCTGCGGACGATTATCTGAACAATGCACAGAAATATGCCCACGACATGATGGGAAATCTCAACGAAGGGATGAACACCTTCCTCGACTGGAACCTGATCCTGAACGAAAAGGGCGGTCCGAACCATGTAGGAAACTTCTGCGATGCCCCATACCTCTTTGACCGTGACAGCAAAGAACTTAAAGAAAGCAATATCCTCGGCTATCTCTGGCATTTCACCCATTTCCTTGAGCCGGGAGCAGTCCGAATCGGCGTGAGCAGATACACCGACAAACTTGAAGTAACAGCCTTCGAAAAAGATGACAAGATCACCTTCGTCATCCTGAACCGGACCGATGAAGAACTCACAGCACATATCCGCCTCGGAGAATACTGTACAGAGATTACTGTTCAGCCGAAGTCCATCGGGTCCGGCGTGATGACGGAGTGGAAATAAATTAATAGTTGACATTTCGATAACTATGGCATATGCTAATAATAGCTAAGAAGTGAGGATAAACTTCCATAAGGCAAAACGAAAACCCCCAGAGTTGCCGCTCTGGGGGTTTTCTTGCTCGTTAACGGTGAGCTGTTCCGTTTAGGCTGTTGCTGCCTATCGTCTTCCGCTCAGCCATTTGCATATGTAGTAGCTAACTACGTTTGCTAACACGGAGACAAGAAATGAGGATAAAAATTCTTCCATAAGATTCACCTCCTTCCTGCTGGAGGGTCGGCAGCATTTATAGTATAACACAAATAAGAACAAAATGGGCGTAAAATATAAAATGTTTAGTACTGAAATATAAAAATGTAATCTTTAACGTTTTCAAGTTTTTTGACTTTAAACCCCAAAAGTACTTGTGTTTACAGGTTACTATGAGCTATACTGAAATGGTATCTGTCCGGAGCCTTATGTTTCGGTCGTGTGTGAAAATTGGGAGAGGATTTAAATTATGATTGTTACTTTAATTGAGAAAATTTACAGCTTTCTGTGGGGAAATCTGGTGCAGATTCCGCTGCCGGGAGGCAGTTCACTTGGAATTTCACTGTTGATCATCCTGCTGATTCCTACAGGAATCTATTTTACGATCAGGACACGTTTCCTGCCGATCCGTCTGTTTCCGGATATGGTAAGTGCGCTGGTTGAGAAGAAGAAGGACAAAAACAGCCTGTCATCGTTCCAGACACTGGTCGTATCGACAGCGACCAGAGTTGGTATGGGAAATCTGGTCGGCGTGGTTGCGGCGATATCAGCCGGAGGAGCCGGGGCAGTGTTCTGGATGTGGATCACAGCACTGATCGGTTCGTCTACTGCCTTTATCGAGGCGACACTGGCACAGCTCTACAAAGAAAAAGACCCGCTGTATGGCGGTTACCGGGGCGGTCCGGCATACTATATCCATGCATACATAGAAGAAAAACAGCACAAAAAGAGAAAGAAAGTCGTGCTCTCTGTATTATTTGCAATCTCCGGTCTGATCTGCTGGTGTGGTATCAGCCAGGTTATCAGCAATTCTGTTGTTTCTTCCTTTAAGAATGCATTTTCTATTCCGCCGATCTATACGACGGTTGTACTGGTTGTAGTTGCTGCAGTGATCGTGCTTCGTAAGAATGCGACAGTCAAAGTGCTTGATATGGTCGTGCCGGTAATGGCAGTGTGCTATTTTGCAATCACAATTTTAATTATTGTGATGAACATTGGAAGCCTTCCGGGAGTTTTTGCAAGGATCTTTCAGGAAGCATTTGGACTTCGTCAGGCGGCAGCCGGCGGTTTCGGCGCAGTACTGATGAATGGAATCAAGAGAGGTCTGTTTTCCAACGAGGCAGGTTCCGGCTCTGCACCGTGTGCGGCAGCAGCGGCAGAATGTGATCAGCCGGTTAAGGCAGGACTTGTACAGGCACTTGGTGTTTTTGTAGATACGATCGTGATCTGCAGCTGTACTGCAATGATCATGCTCCTCGCACCGGAAGAAAAAGTCGCAGGACTTTCCGGAATGGATCTTCTGCAGACGGCAATGGAACATCATCTCGGAAGATTCGGCGTGATCTTCATTGCAGCGACACTGTTCCTGTTTAGTTTTTCCACCTTCCTTGGAATCCTGTTTTATGCGAGAAGCAATGTGGCCTATCTTTTTGGAGATAACTGGGCATCCCAGACTGCATACAAAGTTCTTGCACTTATTATGCTGTTCATCGGCGGTCTTGCGGCCTATACTTTTGTATGGGACCTTGGCGATGTGGGAATCGGCCTTATGACAGTCTTCAACATCATCATCCTGTACCCGCAGGGCGAAAAAGCATTGCGAGAGCTCAAAAAATACGAAGAAAGCAAAAAAGCAAAATAAATCAAAAGTCTTCCGTAACAAAAATTCTGGAAGACTTTTTTTATAAAAAACAAATTTGCAAAACTCTGGAGTATACTGAAAGTATAAACAACAGAACATACTTCTGAAGGAGGAAACATGATGGAAAATTTAAAGACAATGTGGAAAAAGACAGCGTGTGCAATTATGATCGTGGCAGTATTAGTCACTGGAATCCTGACACCGGCACAGACGACACAGGCGGCAGTTTACAGTTGGATGAGGACTGCAAAAACAATGTATCTTAACAGGACGATCAACGGAACGGCAAGAAATAATGTAAAACCGACGCTGATGGATCCATATGACTGTTATGACGATTATTTTTATGTGAAAATTCCGGCAAGAATGGAACTATATCTTTCCATTTCTGTAGAGGGAACTTCTCCGTTTGATTTTATCAGAGTTTATAATAACAGTGGAAATGAAATCGGTTCTGTGTATAGTGGATGGTCTTATAACAGAAGCTCAAATAGATGTTATATCAAGATAAAAATGAATTTAAACGGCGGTTCTTATTATATCCGTCAGGCAGATATTTATAGATCCAACAGCGAAAAACACCGCTATTCCGTACGGCTTACCGGTCAGTTTGCAAATGCAGTTTCCTTCAGCGGACTCAGAAAGGCTTACTCCGGAGCCGCGAAATTAACATGGAGACGATTCAGTGGTGTAGATGGCTATGAAATCTTCCGGAGCACTTCTGCCCGTGGTACTTACAGACGAATTGCAACCGTCGGAAGAGGAACTACTTCCTGCACAAACCGCGGACTCAGAAGAAACGCCAGATACTACTACAGAATCCGTGGCTACAAAAACATAAACGGAACAAGAGTATACACAAAAACTTCTGCAACAAGATCTGTCAGAGTATAGCAAAATAATAAAATATCTGTATATCCCAGGCATCCGGCTTTTCGAAACCGGGTGCCTGATTTTGAGTTCACCTGCTTAATGCGACATCCCATTGGTTTTTGCACAGAAAAATGGTATAATTTTTTCAGCAAAACTTAAAGGGGAAGAAGGAGCATATATGGCGTCGACATTCGAAAAAATGATACAGGATTTCAGCAAAAAAGACACAACGAAACTTCTTGAAGACTGCATGAAAATGGATGCGAAAAAAATGAAAAAAATCCCGCTCAGATATCGTCTGATCGCGCTGGGATTTGTTTCACATATGTCACTGGAACAACTGGAAAATAAATTAAAAGAAAATGACTGCGAGCAGTTATACGCCCGGAATTTTACGGAGACCAGCCTGATTTATGCATTTTATAATGGTCTGTCTTATTCACAGTGGGTGCAGCTGGAAGCACTCAGCAGAAAAAAACTGATAGAAGAAAAGAAAGATCTCTGGTTTAATGATTCTATTGTAACGTATGGAGATCTGTTAAAGTACATAGAAGCGAATTCAGAAATCCGGCAAAAAGAAATAAAAACGCAGAAAGTGACGAAACGGCTCAAGGAACAGATCAAAAACCAGGAATCTCAGGAAGCATTTCTTGCATTTATGGAAAGCAACCAGCAGGATTTTCGAATCGTAAGAGAAAAAACACGCTATTATTTCTGCAAATACCTCAGTTATTATATTGAAGAAAAAATTGAAAATTATCTTCTGGCGCGGAAGAACCGATTTGGTCTGGAACAGGCCGCCGCAGAGCTGAATATTCTGAAATGTACCGCAAAACTCCGCCAGAAGTTTCATGATGATGATGAAATTCGCGAAATGCTGAAAACATGCGGGATTTCCTTTGGAAATATTTATGATGCGTTCAATTATTATTACTTTGAATATATTTCTTTAGACTGGATGGAAATCCAGATGGAATATTATGGATCGAATCTGGAAGATCTGAGCAAAAGTGAAAGATCAAAGCTTGCACGGGCGATCCGGGCCTACAAAAATGGATGGGAGTCGCTTTCAGACGAAGAAGTAATAAAGAAAAAACTTCAGGAAATGGAAGAGACAGAACGCGAACTTGACGTAGAATATGCCCTGACAAAAAATGGAGAAAACAACAAAGCATACCGCAAAAACCGTATGGGAGAGAAATCTGTCCGCAGTTATATAAGAGGCATGGTAGATATAGACCGGACCACCCTGATCTGTTATCTTCTGTTTTTTGGACAGGATTCGTTAAGACACAGAGAATGGGTGATTACAGAAGAAAGACTCAATGAAATTCTGGGAGAATGCGGATATGCCGTCCTCAGGAAAGAAAATGAGTTTGACTGGTTTATCATACAGTATCTGGAATCTGATGATAAGATGGGATTTCTTATGGACAGCGTTACCAGAGTGGCCATGGAAGAAAAAAATTTTTATCTGTATCATATGTACCAGGGGGCAGTCAACGAAAACAGCAAATTAACAGAACTGCTGCGTTAAACGAAGAAGGAAAGCTCAAATGGAAAAGGAAAAGATAACAATACGTGATATTTATCTGCCCGAAGGCACCATTCTGGATCACAGATACCAGATTCTCCGGGTGTTGGGAAGAGGCGGTTTTGGGATTACCTATGAAGCGGTAAACCAGAAAGTAAACCGCAGAGTGGCAATTAAGGAATTTTACAGCGGAGAATACATGGGGCGTGAGGGAAACACGGTAATCCTGACGGACGGAAGAAGGCAGGAAGCATTCGAAAAAGCCAAAAAGAAATTTATGAGAGAGGCGAGGCTTCTTGGTGATATGTCAGAGGAACCGGGTGTAGTGCAGGTTCTGGATTATTTCGAAGAAAATAATACGGCATATATTGTTATGGCTTATGTCTCAGGAAGCAGTCTCAGTGAATATTTCAGAAAAAAAGGCAGGATAGCACCGGTACAGATGTTCCAGATTCTTTTTCCGCTGATGCAGACCCTGGATAAAGTACATAAGTATGGTGTGATCCACAGAGATATCAGTCCGGAGAATATCAAATTTACGGACGATGAAGAAAAGGAAGTCCGTTTAATTGATTTCGGTTCGGCACGGGATATGATGGACAATACACATACCATTGAACTGACAGAAGGATATGCCCCGCCGGAACAGTATTCCGGACACGAACAGGGACCGTGGACAGATGTTTATTCTCTGTGTGCAGTTGCGTATCAGGGAATTACAGGACAAAGACCGGCGAGTTCTGTGTTCAGAGTATCACATGATGAGCTGCTGATGCCTTCACAGCTCGGTATTTCCATAGAACCGGCACTGGAAAAAATACTGAAAAAAGGACTGAATGTCAGAATAGAAAAACGTTATCAGAGCGTTGGAGAAATACTGACAGAACTTCAGCCGCTGCTTTACCCAAAGAATAAAAAGGGCAGACGAAATAAAAAAGAAAAAATATTCCTGGCGGTCAGCAGTACAGTATTTCTTCTGGCAGTGGGAATACTCACCGGATGGAAGTATTATCAGGATCATCTGGCATATTTTAAATTTCATGGCGAACGTACAGAGACAGTTCTGCTGGTTCCTTATGATGATATGGGAAGCCAGGATTACAAAAAAGATACAGAAACGATCAGAAAGCGATTGAAATATGTTGTCGGAGATGACGGCTATATCCTTAAAGAGAGAGAAGATGGTCTGGAACTGACAATGTCGCTGGCGTTTTTTAAGGAAGGTAATGAATATAAAAATCTGGATTATGACATCACCCAAACGATAAAACAGTATATTTCACAGCCGCAGCAAATTGCAGTCTCACTCGTAGGAGAATCAGAGAGCAAACACAGTCAGGGAGCATACTGGCCAATCAGCAGAGACGATATTGTTTCTGTAAAAAGAAAAGACGGAAAAATGCCGGTAGAGAGTAAAATGCCCTCAAAATACAGATCAGATATGGATATAGAGTATGATTCTTATATTGAGATCAAAATCTCAGAGGAAGCGGCAGAAAGAATACGGCAAAGTGTGGAGCAGAAACAGAAAGAGATGGAGGGGATGACTCTCTATACGGTACTTCTGACAGATCCGGGCGATACAAACCGGTTAAAAATGGCACTGGAAACGGATTTTGACGGGGACTGGACAACCTACTATATGGAATGTCAGAAAGGTAAGAACTGGTGGAAAGCACTATTTGAAACACCGGAACTGAGCGAGGCATTCCAGATCGTGCAGGAAATACCAGTTGACTGGGAAGAAAAAAATGGAATGTGGGGAAAATATCAGAAACAGGAGTCAGAAATTCAGGAACCGTCAGTAACTGTAAGATATGAGGTATGGCTGACAGGATTAGGCGACAGAGAACTGAAGGAAGGATCCGGACAATGGACGGAAGTTATGTATGACCTGAAGAAAAAACTGGATACACTGGAACTTCCTTACGCAATAGGCCTGTCACCGGATAAAAGCGAAAAGATCGTAATCAAAATGGCACAGAAGGATACGAATCTTTTTCTGCAGAAATCTGTTTTGGGAGGTGCTTCCTTTTCACTCTCAGTGGAGGATCCGGAGATGGAGCCATATGATTTTTACGGTGGAAAGCTGGAAGTTTCAGAAGAACCGTATGGGCTTCGGTATACACCAGAAAATAACACACAGAAAGAAAGGCTGCAGGAATGGCTGAAACAGGTAACAGCATCAGGAAGCAAAAAAGTATATCTGTGGATGGGAGGATACCGTATAGCATGGTTGGAGGCAGAGTCTGATAAAATGACCTCTTTGAATTTCTTAGGCAGCTGTATGAAATCCGGTGGAAAGTTTGAAGAAAAAGATCTTTCTTTTTTGAAATTTGTTCATAAAGTATATGATGTTGAGAAAAGTAATGACTATTCCTACGACAGTTATTTTTGGGCGGCAGAACAGTACAGCACAGAGAAACAGAAGGTCACAGCAGATAAAACAGTCCAGAATGAAGAACTGATGCCGGAAACAGAGGAATTTGATGAAGCAGAAAACGTCGTAAAAAAGGTTGATCCGGAAGCAGTGCTGCGCGAAGACAGGACATCAGTGGAACAGATGAATCTGTATATCCACTTAAGATATGACCTGAAGAAAGCGTATGCAGGCAAATTTGTTTCAGATGTAGAACGAATTCTGAGCGAAGGAGAAGATAAGCTGAAAAAATATTCCAAAATTTATATTATTCCGGGCGATACAGAAACAAGGTCTTTGCTTGCATTTATAAAGAATGATAAGGACGGAAAATGGACATTGCAGTACAGATATGAATCAGCTGTAAATACGGAAGAGGAACAGGTCAGGGAAGAAATCAGGAACAGTACGGTACTGAAGCCATATCTCACAGAAGATTCACTGGAAGAAGACATGGGATGGTGGTGGTTTAATTATGATTTTCTGTGATGAACGGAATCTGGACGGAAGATATGAAATCAGAAAAGTACTGAGTCAGACAGAGCAGGAAAGCTTTTTTGAAGGATGGCATATCAGAGTTGAAAAGAAAGTCCTGATACAGAAACTGGAAACGAAGGATGAAACAGCAGCAGAGGCACTTTCCAGAGCGAGAGAATTGGGAGATTTTTCGGATCTCCCAGGGATCTTTCATGTGTGCGATCAGTTTGAAACAGAAGAAAGCGCATACATTGTGTTCGATTATCCGACAGGAACAAAGCTGGAAGAGCATCTTCAGACATCAGGAAGAATTCCGGAAAAGAAACTGTCCGAAATGTTCTGCACACTTCTGGACAGTCTGCAGAAAATGCAGGATGCAGGTCTGGGCGATCTTCCAGTAGATATGAAAGACCTGTATCTGCAGGAAAATGGTGAGTGTATATTATTTCCGGTAATTACTGTACGTACACTGGAATACACAGATTACAGTTACCAGGTCAGTGAGAGGCTTTATCAGTGCCTGTCCGGTAAAACACCGCCGGATAAGCAGATCCGGTTATTTTTTGATGAGATGGAACCGATAGGCAGGGCAGATTCTTCCGGTGACGGAGAATTTCATCAGATTGTGGAAAAAGGTCTTCAGACAGACCCGGAATGTGCATATCAGTCGCCGGATGAACTGAGAGCAGAACTGCAGAAATGGCAGGAAGCGCATAAAGAAAAAAAACATAAAAAAGGTTATTTCCTGGCAGGCGGATTCCTGCTGGCTGTACTGGTATGTGTGGCTATAGCAGGTATTTATTACAAATTTGAAGAAAAAATCCGTTTCTGGGGAATCAAAACAGAAACTGTTCTTCTGGTTCCATCAGAGGAGATGACACACAAAGATTACCAGAACGCGCTAAAGGTTCTGGAAAAACGAATGCAGCAGATTGCGGGCGGTCAGAGGTATATGGTTAAGGACAATGATGGAAAGATCAAGATCATTATGCCGCTTAAATTATATGAGAATGCTTTCAGTGAAGACGTATGGAATCTGTATCTTTCTACACCGTTGAGGCTGTCACTGGTATTTTCCGACAAATATGAGGGATATGGCGGTATGCAGCCAACCAGTTATGTAACCTTTGAGAAAGGCGATATTATCGGAATCGAGGAAGAGACAGCAGAAAAGACGGAATCTGCTTCTCTGAGAGAAGAGCCGGAGAAAAAGCTGAAGCTGACATTTTCACAGAGTGCCGTCAAAAAAATAAAAAAAGTTCTGGAAGAAAGAAAACGGGACAGTACACTTACCTATGTCTGCATGAACGTTGGAAGTCTGGATTATGGTGCAGAACTGGAATTTGCGACGATGGGAGAGAACTGTCAGGAAATTGAATTTTTGGAAAACTCCCATTTTGAGGCTACTTATCCATGGTGGGAAGAAGAAACGTTTACTTCTGTTTTTGATATGAAAGCGGAAATTCCGGTAAAATGGACAGAAAGAACGACACACACATTTACACACTGGACAGAGGCAGACAAAATAAAAGAACCATCGGTTACTATGGAGTATGAGCCTTCGTCTTCTAAAGAAGCAAGTGATGAGGGGGACTTCTTTCATAATGTCAATGGTCTTGCGGACAGGCTGGAAATACTGGGAGTCCCGTACAGCATTGGCACGGTTAATGGCGATTACGACAGAATTACAGTAAAAATGGCGCAGAGTGATACGTCGGACTTCATTGGAAAAATACTGCTTATGGATACCTATGATTTTTCAATCCAGGATTACTGGGGGAATGAAGCAGGCAGCATTCGGACGATAGAATCCGAAAAAGGCGAAGATGGGTCTGTTGTATGGAAAGTCCGTGTGAGATGTTTTGCCGATGATATGCAGGAATTTGTCCAGAATATAGTAAGTAGTGACGGCTATGTATATCTGATCGGACCGGGCAGCTATCGAATGGGACGGACAAAGATGAAAGAAATGCCGGAGGGAACGAAAGATGAGTATGATGAAAGACAGATGGAATATGAACTGTTTTTTGATGAATCGTATTTTGGAAAATCCGGAAAATTTACAAAAAACATGAATGTTATGGTGGATTTCCTTAACAAGATGAGTGAGGCATATGGTCTGAGTTCGGAGTTCTCGCTAAAGGGGATTCAGTTCAGTGAGGATAAAGAAATAGCCATAGATAGAAGCAAAGTTCGCAAAAGCTGGGAAATTTATGACAATGATGAATTAAAGAAGATCAAAAAGGCAGCAGCATATGAAGATGCCTATGCAGAGTTTATAGAAACAGACAGTGCATCCTATGTCGGACAGAAAAATCTGGAAATTATCCTGCATATGGATGTGTCAGAGGAATATGCAGATACAGCCGTGGAACGGGTTCAGAAATTGTGGGAAACCTGTGATCTGGAACATTCCGGGTATAGCACAATTTATTATTATATCGGAGAGCGCAGAGAATACCCCAGAATGATTCTTTCCAAAATGTCAAATACTCTGGTAGAACAGGGCTGGACAATAACCGCCATACAGTACCTTGATGCGTATGGCGTGGAATTCTCAAAAGCTATGGACGAAGATATTTACAAACAACATGTTTGATGCTATAATCTGAAAAAGTGACAAAATTTGTAAGGATTACAATTAAATATTTGGCAAAGCAATCGAAAGGTTGTGACGCAAAGCTATAGGGCCTGTAAAATGGCAGCCAGTTGCACGAATAAAGAAATTGCAGGGACACTATAGGGATTTTTTGCCTATAGTGTTTCTTTTTGCGTTACATATCAAGGAGACGCCATCGGGGCGTCTGTTGATTTTGCTGATATTAGAGAGAGAATGAAGATATGGAAGCAAGCCAGATCGATTTAAGAAATACAGACGTGGAGGTTTCTGACGCGGGGCTGTTCAGGTCGATTTTTCGTGTACTGGGAAAAGATTATATAAACATCTGCCTGATTAATGTAGAGAAAGAAACAGCAAAGACGCTGAAAAAACAGACAAATACTTCGGGGAAAGCTGCACTGTCAGAGCTGCCGGAATGTTCTTATGCACAGAGATGTCACCGACTGATCTGCAAAGTGGTAGCACCGGAGAAACAGGAAAAAATGTTTGAGAGAACGAGGCTCGAACGTGTAAGGGAAATTCCGCAGATACGGAACTTGCTGATGGCGGAAAGGCAAAAATGCTGTCCATTCGTATCGAATAATATCAGGCGGCAGTCTGAAATACCATAAAAAAAACAAATATGCAAATCTTTTATTGTAAAATTATAGTGTAATATTATAATTAGAATAAAGGGGCGTGTATTATGGAAAATGGAGATATTGGATTATTAAGATACTGTTTTTCAGCAGCGGGTCAGAAAAATCAGAAAGAGACAGCAGACTGGCTTCAGAAAGTTTCAGACTGTCTGCAAAATGCCGGAGCAGGGAAGGTATTTATGGATGAAAAAAAGGACGAAATACTTTTCCGGGTCAATCACCGGAAAGCATCAGAGAAAAAAGACATTATAGAATACAGAGTAAAAATAATACCGGGCAGCAGCCAGCTTACACTTGTGCAGACAAATCTATGGGAGAACGAAGCACAGGCCAAAAAACTGATGTGCTGGTATGCGGCAAAACGTAATGAAAGACTCACGCATGATATACAGTATTCCATGAACCCGGTCCAACTAAAAGGAAAGGTCATACTCAGAAATGGATGGGAAACGGAACTGATACGTAGAACAGGAGAGATGAATCGCATCGTCATGAATGACAGAGAGATTTTTGAGGCATTGAGCAGAGGAAAGGTGCCGGACTGTATACAGAATCAGGTTCGCCAGGAGTACCAGGAGTATGAAAGGGAAATCAGACATGGCGTCGATATTTGAAAAGATGATACAGGATTTCAGAAGGAAAGATATGGCACAGCTTCTGGAGGAATGCATGAAGCCAGATGTGAAAAAAGCGAAAAAAATTCCACTGAGGTATCGTCTTATTGCAATAGGCTTTGTTTCACATATGACACTGGATGAGCTGGACAGCAAGTTAAAAGAGAACGGGTGTGAACAGCTGTATGCCCGTAATCAGGTGGAGGCAACGCTGATCTATGCTTTCCTGAAGGGACTTTCTTACGAAGAGTGGCTGAATCTGGAGAGGATCTGCCGGGAAATGAATGATGACAGAACCGATATGTGGTTTAACAGTTCGACCGTAACATATCGGGAACTTCGGGAATATGTCCGCCAGAATTCTGACATCACAGAAGAGGAACTTCAGACTCAGAAAGTTACAAGAAAGCTTCGCAGACAAATCGAAAAAAGTACTACCGAAGAAGATTTTCTGAAATTTATGGAGGACAACCGGGAAGATTTCTGTGTGGTCCGTGAGAAAGCCAGATATTATTTCTGTAAATATCTGTGCTATTATATCGAAGAGAAAACAGAAGCATACCTGGCAGCAAGAAAGAGTGGTTTTGGTCAGGAACAGACACTTGTAGAACTGAATGTACTGAAGTGTGCAGAGCTTCTTCGAAAGAAGTTTAAAGATGATCAGGAAATTCGTGAAGCGCTTCTGGACTGTGCGATTTCTTTTGGAAATATTTATGATGCATTTAATTATTTTTATTTTGAGTATGTTTCTACAGACTGGATGGAAATTCTGATGGATGGTTATCAGGGAAGCCTCAGTAGAATGTCAGAGAAAGAAATCGAATTTCTTGCCCATGCGATCCGGTCATATGAGGATGGATGGGATGAATTGTCAGATGAAGAAGTAATCCAAAGAAAAGTGCAGGAGATAGAAGAACAGGAATGTCTGAAAGACAGTCAGTATGCAAGGGAAGAAAGCAAGAGACAAACTTATCAGAAGAATCGTTCCGGAGAGAAATCGGTCCGCAGTTATATCAAAGGAGTGACGGATCTGGACAGGACGACACTTATCTGTTACCTTCTGTTTATGGGACAGGAATCTCTTGAAAACAAAGAAAGAGTGATGACCAGAGAAAGACTGGATCAGATTCTTCTGGAATGTGGATATGCAATGCTGCGGGACGACGATGACTTTGATCGTTTTGTGATCCAGTATTTAGAGGTGGATGACCGCATGGGATTTCTCATGGAGAGTGTTGCAGATGCGGCAAGAAGCGAAAAGAATTTTTATCTCTATCATATGTATCAGGGAGCTGTAAGTGAAAATAAAAAACTCAGAACTCTGATAGACTGAGAGATTGCAATAAAAATCTGCATAACGGATGGAGAACAGAGCACGTATGGGAAAGATAACAATAACACTTAGAGAAGATCACCTTCCGGAAGGAATCGTTCTGGCTGGAAAATGCCGTATTTTGAGGACTTTGCGGATGGGAGAATTTTCTGTTACTTATGAGGCAATGCTTGGAAACCGGAAAGTAGCTGTCAAAGAGTTTTATAACAGGGGCTGTATGTACCGGCAGGGTAACAGAGTTGTTCTGACAAATGAAGAAGACCAGCAGGAATTTGAGAAAGCAAAGCAGAAATTTGTAGAAGAGGCACGACGGCTCAGTAAGTTTGCCTCACAGCCGAATGTGGTTCGGGTGTATGGTTATTTTGAAGCAAATAATACGGTTTATATTATCATGGAGTTTCTCGATGGTCCCGGGCTGAATGAATATTTCCGAAAAAAAGGAAGAGTAGAGGCGGCAGAGATGTTTGGCATGCTGCTTCCGGTAATGCGGACACTGGACAAAATTCACGAGTCCGGAATCATTCACAGAGATATCAGTCCGGATAATATTAAATTTGCACAAAATGATGCTTCAGGGACAGGATTGAAGCTGATGGATTTTGGGTCTGCCAGAGATTATCTGAACAGAAATACCTATACTATGGAACTGAAGGATGGCTATGCTCCGCTGGAGCAGTACTCAGAACATGAACAGGGACCATGGACAGATGTTTATGCGCTCAGTGCAGTTATATATCGTGGAATCACAGGACAGAGACCAATGAGATCCGTCAGACGGGCAGAACATGATGATCTGCGCATGCCGTCGCAGCTCGGAATCCCGATTTCTCCTGTAATAGAAGAAATATTAAAAAGAGGACTGAGTATTCGGAAAGAAAACCGCTATCAGAAAATGGCGTTTATGATAAAAGATGTAGAAAAATTTTCAGGAGGAATGTGAAATGAGAGAAGCAGCAGAGAAACGACGGAAATTGTGGATACTGTTACTGGCTGTAATCTGCAGCAGCTTTGTAGTGGCAAACAGCAGTGTGATGCCTGTTCAGGCGGCAGAAGATACGGATGCGAATACCGGGGAAGTTGTGACTTCCGGCACATTTGGAGAATATAATGGAGAAATCTATACTGTGGATAAGGTTGCAAAGAAAGGGTATCACTGTATCTCCGGACAGTACAAAGATACGATGGCAATTTATCAGGACAAGATCTACTGGCGCAAATCCAGCACAGTTTCTGGTCAGTCGAGTGAGATCATCCGTATGGATCTGGATGGAGATAATCAGACGGTTCTTACAAATTCAGCGAAACCTAATGCAAAATTCTGTATCTATAATAATTATCTGTATTATACCTCCGGTGATGGCAGTCAGAACTACGATGGAAGAAAGATTGATCTTGCGACAGGAGAGGATGTAGAGAGCGGCAGTTATGTTTTTCGTTATGGAAATGAAAAGATATGGGTCTCTACGGGGATTGAAGACGGAGACTGGTATGTTTCAGATCCCGGATTTGAAAATATACAGAAGGACGACAGTATCGAAGGTTCTGTACTGGGAATCGTAGGAAGCAAAGTCTGCTATATCTATCAGGATGGTGATACCTGGACAACCTGTGGATATGATATAAAAACAGGAAAGAAAGTAGTTCTTGAAAAGGGAAATGCTTCCAGATCAGTTGTCACAGGAGATGGACTTTACTACAAAAAGACAGAAGATGGAAATACTGTACTGTACAGAAGAAATATGCGAGATGGTTCTGTATCACAATACGATTTTGGCGGAATGAATCTGTATATAAGTGGCTGTAATGAAGTTGGAGATGCGACTTTCTTTATACAGTTCCTGCCGGATCAGGGTGAAAATAACACAGAATTATGGAGACTGGACCGCAGTACCGGGGAAAAAGAACGGATTGCTACCTGGTACAATGAAAATGCAGAAAATGCAGCAGAGGAACCATAAATACAAAAAACTGCCTCAGGGCAGTTTTTTATTAAAGAAACAGAAACTTGTATAGAAAAGAATGCAGTCAGAATCGTGTGGAATGCTTGCTGTAAACTGGCAGAAATGCTATATTTATTTTACAGACATAAATAAGAAAAGAATCGCTGTTTTTTGTATGGCGGGATCAGCTGTACAGGGAAGAGCGGGATGCGGAGGCATAGATCATGTTTAAAAAAATAGGAGATGAACGTGCATTTAACGGGATTCTGAATCAGATCATAGATAATATCCAGAATGGAAAACTAAAGGCAGGTGACGCACTTCCGGCAGAGCGGACAATGGCAGAGACTATGGGCGTGTCCAGACCGGCGGTAAGAGAAGTACTGCGGGCACTGGACCTGCTTGGGATCATCAAACCGGTTCCGGGAGGCGGGAATTATATTACTGAGAATCTGGATACCTGGCTGATCGGGCCTTTGACTATTCTTTTTAAGCTGAATAATGGATATCTGAAACAGAACCAGCAGTTCCGTGCAGCATTGGAGAGAGAAGCGGCAATCCTTGCTGCAAAGAAATGTACTCCGCTGGATGCAGCAGAACTCTGGATGATCCTCGACCGTCTGGATTCAGAGGAAGATGAGAAGACAAGGGGAGAGCTGGACCGTGAACTTCACGCCAAAATTGCAAAGATCGCGGATAATCCGATGGTCTACAGTGTTCTGGCAGCAGCAGACCAGCTCACGGACAGCATTGTATCCGGCACCAGAGATTATATCATGAGAAAAAATAATTCATCCAAAGACATGGATGAGCAGCATCACCGTCTGGTAGAGGCAATCATCAACAACGATGTGGAACAGGCAGAACACTGCATGTCTGAACACATGGATACGATCGAGCGTTATATGGATGAAATGCAGAAAGAGCGCAAACCAGAGGGAAAACGTATCTGAAAGTGTTGAAAGTAAATAATGAATAGATTACAATAGAGACATTAAAACAGCAACATCAAAATACTAAGATTCCACGGAGGATAACAGAAATGGATTACGCAAAAGAATCTTTAAGATTACATGGAGAATGGAAGGGCAAGATCGAAGTCGTAACAAGAGTACCGGCAGAAAATAAGGACGATCTTTCTCTGGCATACACACCAGGAGTGGCTCAGCCGTGTCTGGAGATCCAGAAGGATGTAAACAAATCTTATGATCTTACCAGAAGATGGAATATGTGTCTGGTTGTTACAGATGGTTCTGCGATTCTTGGACTTGGCAACATCGGACCGGAAGCCGGCATGCCTGTTATGGAAGGAAAATGTGCATTATTCAAGGCTTTTGGTGATGTAGATGCATTCCCGCTCTGTATCAAGAGCAATGATGTGGATGAGATTGTAAATACGATTTATCTGATCTCAGGATCTTTTGGCGGAGTCAATCTGGAGGATATTTCCGCACCGAGATGTTTCGAAATCGAAAAGAAACTCAAAGAAAAATGTGACATACCGATTTTCCACGATGACCAGCACGGAACTGCGATCGTAGTATCTGCGGGGCTGACTAATGCGCTCAGACTTGTGAATAAGAAATTCTCAGAGGCCAGGGTAGTCATCAATGGTGCCGGATCTGCAGGTATTTCTATCTGTAAACTCCTTCTGGAACTTGGAATCGGTGATGTTGTTATGGTTGACCGCAAGGGAATCCTTGCACCGGGAGAAGAGTGGATGAACCCGGCACAGGAAGAAATTGCAGAAAAGACAAACAAAGAACAGATCCATGGAGACCTCAAGACTGCTATGAAGGGCAGAGATATCTTTGTCGGCGTATCTGCACCGAATATTGTCACAGCAGAGATGGTAAGCACAATGGCAGACGATGCGATCGTTTTTGCCATGGCAAACCCGACACCGGAGATCATGCCGGATGAGGCAAGAAAAGGCGGAGCCAGAGTTATTGCAACAGGACGTTCTGATTTCCCGAACCAGATCAATAATGTACTGGTATTCCCGGGCGTGTTCAGAGGTGCTTTTGACGTAAGGGCAAGTGATATCAACGAAGAAATGAAGATTGCAGCAGCAAAGGCTATCGCAGATCTGATTTCAGATGAAGAACTTTCTGAGGACAATATTATTCCGAAGGCATTTGACAAGAGAGTGGGACCGGCAGTTGCGAAAGCAGTTGCAGAAGCGGCAAGAAAAACAGGCGTAGCCCGCATCTGACCGTATGATCCGGTAGTTGTATTTCAGGATGAAAAAAGAAGAAAATACAAGACTAAAAGAAATTCGAAGCCATGGGACCAAAACGTTCCCCTGCGCTGTATACAGAACAAGTTCAGAAGGTCAGGGTGTTATGGTGAAACATCACTGGCACGATGAAGTAGAGATGCTTTATTTTGATAAAGGTGGCTTTCTTTTGGAAGTCAACATGGAAGTTTATCCGGTTGAATCCGAATGTATCTGTTTCATTAATCCGGGAGAACTGCACAGCATTACAAAAATCTGCTCAGAGGAGTCGGGAGAGGACGCAATTGTGTTTCACCCGGCTGTTCTGAGTTTTGAATCTTATGATGCAGCGCAGATGGAACTGCTCCAGCCGATCCAGAACGGGCGGCTGCTTTTTCCGAGGCAGATTTTTCCAGGAGATGCTGTTTTTGAGGAGATTCGCCAGTATTTCAAAGAGATCCTGATGATTTTTCACAAAGACGGGACGGAGAAACTCTGGATGACCAAAGGCGGCGTTACCGATGATGTGGTGAGCCAGATGTACATTAAGTCCTCTTTGCTCCGGATCCTTGCAGTTCTGTGGAAATATCAGCTTTTTACTGTTATGACGGAGAATGGCAATAAGCGTGTTGAAGAGATCAAGAAAGTTCTTTCTTATATAAAGGGACACTATGACGAAAAAATATACATAAGAGATCTGGCGAAACTCATTAATATGAATGAACAGTATTTCTGCCGCTTTTTTAAGAAAAGCATCGGACGTTCACCGATGGTATATATCAATGAGTTTCGGATCCGTCAGGCAATGCATTTTCTGGAGGATACGGACGAGTCTGTGACAGAAGTTGCAATGGAGTGTGGATATAATAATCTCGGCAATTTTCTGCGGGAGTTTCACAGGCAGACGGGGACAACACCTCTGAAGTACAGAAAGAACAGCCAGAATAAGAAGAAATCTTTGACAAATATCTAAAGAATAGGTACAATAGCAGATATGTGAAAGGGGATTAAGATATGGCAAACTGGGAAAACAATATCCGCAAAGTTGTTCCGTATACTCCGGGAGAACAGCCAAATCAGCCGGATATGATCAAACTGAATACAAATGAAAACCCATATCCGCCGGCACCGGGAGTACGAGAAGTGCTTCGCAATATGGATACCGATACACTGAGACTTTATCCGGATCCGGCAGCACTGGATCTTGTACGCGCAATTGCTGATACTTACGGGCTTTCGGATAATCAGGTGTTTGTAGGCGTAGGGTCTGATGATGTACTTGCAATGAGTTTCCTTACTTTCTTTAACAGTGAGAAACCAATCCTGTTTCCGGATATCACTTATTCTTTCTACGATGTATGGGCAGATCTTTTTCGTATTCCGTATGAGAGGCCGGCACTGGATGAGCATTTCCACATTCGCAAAGAAGATTACTTCGGGGAAAATGGAGGAATTGTATTTCCGAATCCAAATGCACCAACAGGTGTGGTAATGCCGCTTTCTGAAGTGGAGGACATTGTTGCACACAATCAGGATGTGATTGTGATCGTAGATGAAGCCTATGTGGATTTTGGCTCACAGTCAGCGCTTCCTCTCATCGAAAAATACGAGAATCTTCTGATCGTTCAGACATTTTCCAAGTCCAGGTCTATGGCGGGAATGAGAATCGGTTTTGCAATGGGTTCACCAAAACTGATTAAATATCTGAATGATGCCAAATATTCTTTCAACTCTTATACTATGGACAGAACCGCCCTGGCAGCAGGTGTGGCAGCAGTCAAAGATCAGGAGTATTTCTGCGAGACCTGTCATAAGATCATAGAGACAAGAGAGTGGACAAAGAAGGAACTCAGCAAACTCGGCTTTTCTTTTGAGGACTCCAAGGCAAACTTTATTTTTGCAACGCATGAGACCTGTCCGGCAGAGGAACTGTTTAAAGTACTGCGTGAACGCCACATCTATGTGAGATATTTCCCGGGTGGACGAACAGGAAATCATCTTCGCATTACTGTAGGAACCAGAGAAGAAATGGAAACTTTTATTGGATTCCTCAGAGACTATTTATCTGAATAAGGAGAAATATATTGGAAGTTTTAGTAAACTGGTTTACAAATACTCTTGGGCCGCATATCTCAAGAGAAATGGTGATCTTTATTATTTCCATGATTCCAATCCTGGAACTAAGGGGCGGACTTCTGGCAGCATCGCTTCTTAATGTATCTATGGTGAAAGCGATTCCCATCTGTATTTTAGGAAATATAATTCCGATCCCGTTTATTCTGTTGTTTATCAAACAAATCTTCAAATGGCTCAAAAAAACAAAAATTTTCCGTGGACTTATTATAAAAATGGAAAACCGTGCAATGGGCAAGAGTGACCAGATCAAGAGATATGAATTTCTGGGGCTTTTGCTGTTTGTAGGAATCCCGCTTCCGGGAACCGGTGCATGGACAGGCTCACTGATCGCATCTCTTCTGGAAGTAGATATCAAGAAATCTTCGATCGCAATTTTCTGTGGTCTTATTATGGCAACTGTTATCATGAGTATAGTTTCTTATGGCGTTCTTGGAAATCTGATTCATTAAGGACCTGTAAGAAGAAAAATGAGAGGTTTTTTATGAGAGAAAAATATGAATCGTTGCCGCTGGCAACATTGAAAGACCTTGCAAAAGCAAGGGGATTAAGGGGAATTTCCACTCTGAGAAAGCCGGAACTGATCAACCGTATGCTTGAGGAGGATGAGAAGGAGGCTGCTCAGAAAGAATCTGCACCAAAGGTACAGAAGAGCGTTCAGACTGAAAAACCACAGGAAGTGGTGGGAGAACAGAGATATTTTGAACGGGCAAATGAAAAATCAGCACGTCAGAGTTTCAGAACTCGTGAAAACCGTACTTTTTATGATAATAATGAGAGACGAAATTATCAGGAGCGGAACAACTATCAGGAACGAAATCCGGAAGGTTATGCATATCGCAGTCAGGAGAACTATCAGGAGAGAACTCCGGAGTTTTTTAAAGCCCCGTCAGAGACAGCGCAGCTTGACAGCGGCGAGAAAGCAGATGGCATTCTGGAAGTGCTTCCGGATGGATACGGTTTTATCCGCTGTGAAAATTATCTGCCGGGAGAAAATGATATCTATGTTTCACCGTCCCAGATCCGCCGCTTCAATCTGAAGACCGGCGATATCCTTAAAGGAAGCATCCGCATCAAGACACAGGGTGAGAAGTTCAGTGCACTTCTCTATGTGGATTCGATTAATGGATTCCATCCAAGTGAAGGACAGAGACGTTATAATTTCGAAGATATGACTCCGATCTTCCCGAATGAGAGACTTCGTATGGAGCGTCCGGGCGGTACAGTTGCCATGCGTATCATGGATCTGTTAAGCCCGATCGGTAAAGGTCAGCGAGGCATGATCGTATCTCCACCGAAGGCTGGTAAGACCACACTTCTCAAGGATGTGGCCAAATCTATCCTCAAAAACAGCCCGAATATGCATCTCATCATTCTTCTGATCGATGAGCGTCCGGAGGAAGTAACTGATATCAAGGAAGAAATCCAGGGCAGCAATGTAGAGGTTATTTATTCTACATTTGACGAACTTCCGGAGCATCACAGACGAGTTTCAGAGATGGTCGTTGAGCGTGCACGCCGTCTTGTAGAGCATAAGCAGGATGTTACGATCCTCCTTGACTCCATTACGAGACTTGCCAGGGCATACAATCTCTGTGTAAATCCAAGTGGAAGAACGCTTTCCGGTGGTCTGGATCCGGCAGCCCTTCATATGCCGAAGAGATTTTTTGGCGCGGCACGTAATATGAGAGAGGGCGGAAGCCTGACGATCCTTGCAACGGCACTTGTAGAGACCGGAAGCAAGATGGACGATGTCATTTATGAAGAATTCAAGGGAACCGGTAACATGGAGCTTGTACTTGACCGTAAACTCCAGGAAAAACGAGTCTTCCCTGCAATCGATATTCAGAAATCAGGTACCAGAAGAGAGGATCTTCTTCTTAGTAAAGAAGAGCAGGAAGCTGTCTATAATATGCGTAAAGCGCTGAACAGCCTCAAGGCTGAAGATGCAGTAGAGCAGATCCTGAACATGTTCTCCAGGACAAAGACAAATGCAGAATTTGTCCAGATGGCAAAAAAACAGAAATTTTTATAAATAGCTTGCAATTCAATATTCATTGTGTTATAATCAGAAAGCTGTGAAATAGTAAATTCGTCAAATTAATACGAATAGAAAATAGAACGAACATAGAGAGGTGAAAATCATGCGTGAAGGAATCCATCCGAACTACTATCAGGCAACTGTAACCTGCAACTGCGGAAACACATTTGTAACAGGATCTACTAAGAAAGATATCCATGTAGAAATCTGCTCTAAATGTCATCCATTCTATACAGGTCAGCAGAAAGCAGCTCAGGCTCGTGGACGTATCGATAAGTTTAATAAGAAATACGGCCTGAACAAATAATCAGAATATAGTAAGAATTGAGAAGGTTGAGGTTGGGAAATCTCAGCCTTTCTTGTTTCTTTGGGAGAAATATAATGAAATCATCGAACATCGGCGGTCAGGCTGTAATGGAAGGCATTATGATGCGCCATAAGGATAAATATTCCATTGCTGTCCGCAGACCGGACAATGAGATTGAATTAAAAGTAGAAGATTACAAATGTGTATTCGGAAATGCAAAATTTCTCAAATATCCACTGATTCGAGGTGTGGTAAGCTTCGTGGATTCTCTGGTGGTCGGCACAAAATGTCTGATGTATTCAGCGGAGATTGCAGGGGATGAGGAGGACGAAGAGGATAAGCAGAAGAATGCTGCTCTTTCAGAAGAGGAGCTTGCTGCAAAAAAGGCAAAAGAAGATAAGCAGTTCAAATGGCTGTTATATGTGACAGTTGCTGCCTCAATCGTGGTATCAGTTGCCGCCTTTATGCTGCTGCCATACGCCCTTGCAAGTCTTTGCAGAAGGGTTGGCGCTTCGGAATTTGCAGTTACAATAGTTGAGGCATTTGTAAAGCTTGCATTGTTTATGGGATATATGCTTCTGATTTCCAGAATGAAGGATATTCAGAGAACATTTATGTATCATGGAGCAGAGCATAAGTGCATTAACTGTGTGGAACATGGACTGCCGCTTACGGTGGATAATGTTCTTGCAAGCTCCAGACTGCATAAGAGATGTGGAACCAGTTTTCTGTTTCTGGTTATGCTGGTCAGCATTTTTCTGCATTTTATTTTTGTATTGGTTCCATTTTACTGGGTGAGACTGTTTGGAAGACTTCTTATGGTGCCGGTTGTAGCAGGAATATCTTTTGAGATTATTCAGTGGGCTGGAAGATCAGACAGCAAACTTGCTGACTTTTTCAGTAAACCGGGTCTGGCAATGCAGAAACTTACAACTAAGGAACCGACAGCAGATATGGCAGAGGTTGCGATCAGGGCTGTAGAGGCGGTTTTTGACTGGAAAGCATATCTGAAGGAAGAATTTGGAGTTGAAGCAGAACAATGAACGGAGAAACTCTGACAGGATTATTAAAAAAAGGACAGATGATCCTTGCACAGGCGGGGATTAAGGAAGCCGGGCTGGATGCCTGGCTTCTCCTGGAATATGTCACAGGAAAAAGCCGGGCGTATTATTTTGCATACGGAGAAGAAAGTGTCACAGAAAGTGTTGCTGAAAGATATCTGGAACTGATCAGCAGACGTGCGGGACACATACCGCTGCAGCATCTGACGCATCAGGCTTTTTTTATGGGGCATGAATTTTATGTGGATAAGAATGTACTGGTACCCAGACAGGATACGGAAACACTTGTGGAGTCCGCTCTTGAATGCATGAAAGCTGTGAAAAATCCATATATTCTTGATATGTGTACAGGATCCGGCTGTATTCTTATCAGTATTCTGAAGGAGAGAGCTGATGCACACGGAACAGGCGTGGATCTGTCAGATGAGGCACTGAAAGTGGCTGTGCGGAATGCACGGACACTGGAAGTGGCAGAGCATGCGGAATTCGTACAGAGTAATCTGTTTTCTGAAATGCAGAACATTGTGTACGGAACAGAGTATATGAAAAGGACTGCTGTAAAAGATACTGTAAAAATGACAGAATGCGAAAATAGTAATAGAAATTATAGCAGAGCTTATGATATGATTATATCAAATCCGCCATATATTCCTACGGCGGAAATTGAAGATCTTATGGATGAAGTAAAATTGCATGATCCGCGTATGGCACTGGATGGTATGGAAGATGGACTTTATTTTTACAGGGCTATCACGAAACAGGCACAGGATCATCTTGTTCCGGGTGGCTGGCTTTTGTATGAAATCGGATGCAGCCAGGGAGAAGATGTGGCAGCTCTTTTGCGGAAATATAAATTTGAAGATATTGAGATAAGGCAGGATCTGGCCGGGTTGGACCGGGTGGTTCTGGGGCGAAAGAAATTACAGGAGGATAAATATGTTTGATAAATTAGACGATCTGCTCATTCGTTTTGAAGAGGTGCTTAATGAGCTTGGAGAGCCGGGAGTTACCGATAATCAGGAACATTTTCAGAAGCTGATGAAAGAGCAGAGCGATCTGCAGCCGATAGTAGATGCTTACCGGGAGTATAAGAAAAACAAAGAAACGATACAGGACAGTCTTTCCATGCTTGAGGAAGAGAAAGATGAAGATATGCGGGAAATGCTGAAGGAAGAACTGTCTGAGGCAAAGAAGAATGTAGAGGAACTGGAGCATGAACTTAAGATCCTTCTTCTTCCGAAAGATCCTAATGATAACAAGAACGTTATTGTGGAGATCCGTGCAGGTGCAGGTGGGGATGAAGCTGCCCTTTTTGCAGCAGAGATTTACCGTATGTATGTGAAATATGCAGAATCCCGCCGCTGGAAAACAGAAATGATGAGTCTCAATGAGAACGGAATCGGCGGATTTAAGGAAGTAACATTTATGATCACAGGTGCAGGTGCTTATTCCAGACTGAAATATGAAAGTGGTGTACATCGTGTACAGCGAGTTCCGGAAACAGAATCCGGCGGACGTATCCATACCTCTACCTGTACAGTTGCTATTATGCCGGAAGCAGAGGAAATCGATTTCCATCTGGATATGAATGACTGTAAATTCGATGTGTTCCGTGCATCCGGAAACGGTGGACAGTGTGTCAATACAACAGACTCTGCTGTGCGACTGACACATATTCCTACCGGAATCGTAATTTCCTGCCAGGATGAGAAGTCACAGCTTAAGAATAAAGATAAGGCAATGAAAATTTTGAAATCAAGACTTTATGAAAAGTATCAAGAGGAACAGAATAAGGATATTGCTGATGCAAGAAAATCACAAATCGGGTCAGGAGACAGATCTGAAAGGATAAGAACTTATAATTTTCCACAAGGAAGAGTTACAGATCACAGAATAAATATGACTATTTATCAATTAGACAGTTTCCTAAATGGAGATATTTCCGAAATGATAGATGCGCTGATTACAAGTGATCAAGCTAAAAAAATGTTAGCAATTGCGGAGTAGATTATGAATCGCAATTTGCAAAATAAATTAACTAAATTCGGTATTTATCTTGTATTGTATACATTTGG
>OLOV01000483.1_pt1 | contig 35137 bp, 37 predicted proteins | sample 1672931 | NCBI WGS metagenome assembly OLOV01 (sample SAMEA3136738, study PRJEB25190) | human gut metagenome | biome: human gut; feature: human-associated habitat; material: faeces | place: Austria | collected 2013 | reverse complement strand
AGCGGCGCGACAGATTCATGCCATTTACCTATTGACAAAGTAGGATTAAAATAGTAGTATCATCCGGCAAGTACTTACGCAGGAGAAAACCAATGGAAACGAATGCAAAAAAGAGAAAAATAAGCCGGGAGACGATGAAAACGGCGTTCGTCAGGTCTCTGCCGGTAATGTTCAGCTATCTGTTCATCGGCATCGCCTACGGCATGACGATGGAGGAGGCCGGACTGAAATGGTACTACTCGCTGGCGGTCAGCTCCGCGGTGTACACGGGGGCCTTCCAGTTCGTGCTGATAACCTTCCTTTCAAGCGGCGCGTCGCTTGTGACGGTGGCGCTGACGGCGCTGCTGATGAACAGCCGGCAGAGCTTTTACGCCCTAACCTTCCTAAACGACTTCAAGCGCATGGGGCGGCGCAGGCTGTACATGATACACACGCTGACCGACGAGACCTATGCCGTAAACTGCACGCTGGACGATATCCCCGAGGGGGAGCGGGAGGACACGATGTTCGTCGTGGCTGTGCTGTGCCGGTTTTACTGGATAGCAAGCTCCGTTCTGGGCGGGGTGATCGGACAGCTCATCCCATTCCAGCTTGAGGGCATAGACTTCTGCATGACGGCGCTTTTCGTGACGATATTTATCGACCAGTGGGAAAAGACCGGCAAGCACGCCCCGGCGCTGGCAGGGCTGGGGATAGGCGTGGCGTGCCTGCTGATATTCGGGGCGAGCCGCTTTATGCTTCCGGCGCTGCTGATGACCTCGGGGCTGCTGGTGCTGCTGGGCAGGAAGGAGGCAGAGGCATGAAAACAGGCTGCATCATACTTGCGATCGCGGTCTCGGCCGCGGTGACCTTCGCCCTGCGCGCACTGCCGTTCGCGGCCTTCCGCGGGGACAGGGACATGCCCGCGTGGCTGGAACGCCTCGGCAGGACATTGCCGAGCGCGATAATGGCGGTGCTGGTGGTATACTGCCTGAAGGGCGCGGCGGCGGACTTCGTCGGAACGGGCGTGCCGCAGCTTCTGGCCGTGGCAGTTGTGGCCGTCAGCTACAAGTTGCGGCACAGCACCTTCCTCAGCATACTTCTCGGCACTGGCGCGTATATGGCGCTGATACAGCTTCTGTGACGCGGGGGCGGCGCGATGGAACTGACGATAGAACAATTTGAGGCGCTGGACCGCGGGGAAGTGCATCTGCTGGACATGCGCAGCGAGCTTGACATGGCCTATGGCAGCATACCGGGGGCGGCGCACTTCGACGCGGAGGCACGGGCGCCCCTGCCGCCAATGGACGGTAAAAAGCTCGTGATATACTGCAAGCGCGGGCTTCTCAGCGTGGACATAGCGGAGCGGCTGCGCGATATGGGCTATGACGCGTATTCGCTCAAGGGCGGGTACATCGAGTGGCTGATGCGCGAGATACAAAAACGCGAGGCAGACGAGCTGAAAGCCGGCGTCGAGGCGAGCATAATGAAAAAATTCCGTTGCCAGACGTGGAGCCGCTTCACCAAGGCGATAAGGGAATACGAGTTGATAAAGCCCGGCGACAGGATAGCCGTGTGCATCTCCGGCGGGAAGGACTCCATGCTGATGGCGAAGCTCTTTCAGGAACTGGAGCGGCACAGCAAGTTCCCCTTTGAGGTGAAATACCTTGTGATGGACCCCGGCTACAGCCCGGAGAACCGCGCCGTGATAGAGGACAACGCCAGAAAGCTGGGCGTGCCGGTAACGGTGTTTGAGTCGGACATATTCAACGCGGTGTACACAGTGGACAAATCCCCGTGCTATCTGTGCGCGCGGATGCGGCGCGGGCACCTTTACACCTACGCCCGCTCTCTCGGCTGCAATAAGATAGCGCTGGGGCACCACTATGACGACGTTATAGAGACGATACTCATGGGGATGCTGTACGGGGCGCAGGTGCAGACCATGATGCCGAAGCTGCACAGCACGAACTTTGAGGGGATGGAGCTTATCCGCCCGCTGTACCTCATACGCGAGGACGACATAAAGGCGTGGCGCGACTATAACGGGCTGCATTTCATCCAGTGCGCCTGCAAGTTCACGGATAGCTGCACTACCTGCGGGAATGAAGAGACGCGCTCAAAGCGGGCGGAGGTGAAGGAGCTTATCCGCCGCATGAAGGAGACGAACCCCGAGGTCGAGGCGCACATCTTCCGCAGCGTGGAGAACGTCAACCTCAACACCGTGATAGCCTATAAGAAGGACGGCGTAAAGCGGCACTTCCTCGACAGCTACGACGGGGAAGGATGAAGGAATAGAGCAAGCCCTCCGGTGGACGAACCGGAGGGCTTGATGCATGTTTCAGTTATCAGTCAGCAGACGGAATTCGGCATACCCATACCGGTAAAAGAAGATTCTCCTTAGCGGGCAAGGCTGGGATTATAATTGGTATTGAATTCCGATGTGCTGTATAGTATACTTAGCATAATAAAAGGGAAAAAGAGGAGGCTTTCTTATGGCAAGCTACAAAGAGCTGGTTATGGCATATTTGGATGGTCAGGGAGTTAAATATTGCAAAGCTAGAGATACCCAAGGGAGAGATAATGTAATATGTATCGACTATACCGGCGATAACCTTAAGACCATTCCCGTTTATGTGTTTTTTGATCCTGACGGTGAGCCAATGGTAAAGCTGAAATGCTGGGATATTGCCAGCTTCAAGGGCGAAAAAAGGGCAAGTGGTATCAATGCCTGTAACGAGCTGAACTCAGAGTACCGCTGGACAAGATTCTACATTGATAAGGACTGCGATGTGATTGCTCAGGTCGATGCCTATGTAGATACAGACTCCTGCGGATCCACCTGCAAATTCTTAGCCGATCTTATGACAAACATCATTGACAAAGGCTATCCGATATTCATGAAGGCTCTTTATAATCAGGGTGAGGTTCGCCGCGGTTCAAGATTTGCGTCCGACTCGCTTTAACTCAAACACTTCAAATATTCGCAAACCGAGTGCCGCCCCTTTGCGAGGCGGCCTCCTTTGCCTTTTATATTTTACATATAAAGCTCCCGCCGCGGTCCTTTGACCGCGGCGGGGGCACGCTCAAAGAAGTTCCTTGGTTTTCCCTGCGAGATAAAGCGGAATATTTGTGAACGCACCGTCCTTGCAATAACCGCGCTTAGAAAAGCGCAATGCATGCTCCGGGTGATGGCTGGCAATGTACCGCTTGAACGAGGGAGCGGATTTATCCTCGCCGCCCTTCGCTTCAACCGGAATGATCTCCGTTCCGTTTTGCAGGACAAAGTCGATCTCGCTGTTCTTGTCGGCATAATATCTCGGCGCGACCTCAAACTGCCCGTTTAGCTGCTGCAAGACGTAGTTCTCGGTCAGCGGCCCTTTGAACTGGTAGTTGGTTTTCAAAATGATTGCGCTGTTATCAATGCCCGCCATATGCTTGAGGAGTCCGGTGTCAAAAACAAAGAGCTTGAACTGGTCCAGTTTGTCAAACGCAGATAGCGGATGCTCCATCTTGGAAACATTGTAGACACGGTTAAGCATCCCTGCGGAGACCAGCCACTCGATCGCTTCCTCAAAATCGCGCGCCCTACCGCCCTCGCGGACAGCGCCGTACACAAACTTCTCGTTCGGCTTCGCAAGCTGCGCGACGATACTGCGAAACACCATCAATATCCGCCCGCTGTTGACCTTGCCGTTGTGCTTGGAGAAGTCGTTCTCATATATCTCAATGAGTTCGCGCTGGAGCTGGGAAATTCTCGCCGGGTCTTTATGCTTGACCCATGACGACACGCATTCCGGCATACCGCCGATAATGAGATAGTTGTTGTAGGCTTCCAGCAGCCGGTTGTGAAAAATTTCCTCGATCTGCTGCTCTTTCTGAATACCGTCGTAATAGGCGTAAAGGGCAGGGTCGGCCGCCTCAAGGAACTCCGCAAAATTCAGCGGGTAAATATTAAGCAGATTGACCATGCCCACCGGGTATGATTTTGGCTTCGCCAGAAGCGTGCCCAGCAAACTTCCCGCCGCAATGACGTGATAGTCGTTTGCTTTTTCTTTGAAGTATTTGAGGGCGTTCAACGCCTCCGGGCATTCTTGTATCTCATCAAAGATGATCAGCGTTTCTCCCGGCAATATCTTCTCTCCTCTGATCATGGAGAGAAGCTCGACAATACGCTGGGGGTTCTTATTCGTCTCAAAGATGGACTTCAGTTCATCTTCCTCATCAAAGTTGAAATAGACATAGCTCTTGTAGCAGCTCTTCCCGAATTCCTTCATCAGCCATGTCTTGCCGACCTGCCTTGCTCCTCTCAGAACAAGCGGTTTCCGTTCCTCGTCGTTTTTCCAGTCTATCATGTTCTGGATCGCGTTCCGCTTCATGGCGATCACCATCCTTTCAAAGAGAAGCAAGAATAGTATAACACGTTTTTCTGAAATCTCCAGTAGTATTTTGCACATTTTTCTGCATTTTTTAGCCATGAGTCCACACGTTTTTCTGAGGGCGCATTTGTTTGCCCTGTACATTGCCAAAAATCGCCTCGCCGTCTCAATATACGAATCCCCTATGCAGTACTTATATTTTCCTGCATAGGGGATATTTTCTCTATTGTCCGTTCCACCGGTTCGTCCGCCGGAGGGCTTGCAAACTATACAGGACAAAATTCAGATGAACACGTATTTCTTCAGACGGTCAAAGGCCTCGATGAGACGGGATTTGGGCAGGGCGAGGTTCATGCGGATGGTCATGGGCCAGAAGAAGTCCTCTCCGTTCTGCCAGATGACGCCGCAGCGGATGCCGCGGTGCTGAAGCTCCGTTATGGTGATGCCGCGGTCTTGGCAGAACTGCGCGCAGTCGAGATACAGCATATACGTTCCCTGCGGGCGCATACACGTGATGCCGGAGAAATTATTGCGGATGAAATCACAGGCGTAGGCGATGTTTTCATCAATGACAAGGCGCATCTCGTCTGCCCACGCCTCGCCCTCCGGTGAGAACGCGCCGATGAGCGCATGCACGGAGAGAACGTTCGGGTCGTTATAATGACTCATCTCACTGCGGCGCACGACGCGGTCACGCAGGTAGGGGTCATATATGATATGGTAGGAGCCGACAAGCCCCGCGAGGGAGAAGGTCTTGCTGGGGGCGTAAAAGGCGATGGTGCGCATTTTCGCGCCGGCGGAGACGGACTGGGTGGGGATGTGCTTATAGCCGGGCATTATGATGTCTGACCAGATCTCGTCTGAAATGACGACGCAGTCATTCGCGGCGTAGACCTCCATCGCGCGCTCGATCTCCCAGCGCTCCCACACGCGGCCGCAGGGGTTGTGCGGAGAGCAGAAGATGGCGAGGTGTATCCCCTCTGCCTTGAGGCGCGCGTCCATGTCCTCATAATCCATGCGCCACACGCCGTTCGCGTCGCGGCGGAGTGGGCTGTGGACTATCGTGCGGCCGATATCCGTGAGCGTATGCGTGAAGCCGACATAGGTGGGCGAATGGATGAGTATCTTGTCGCCGGGGGAGGTGAAGGCCTGAACCGCCGCGCTGACGCCGCCGAGCACGCCGTTTTCGTAGCCGATGTGCGCCCTTTCCAGCCCCTCGACGCCGTTGCGGCGGCGCTGCCATGAGATTATGGCGTCATAATACTCGTCCGGCAGGGCAAAATAGCCGAAGTTCGGCATTTCCAGGCGCTGGTGTATCGCGTCGAGCACGGCGGGCGCGGCGGGAAAGCTCATATCCGCGACCCACATGGGGATGGCGTCAAAGCCATCCTCCGGCGCGACGCCGGGAAACGGGATTTTATCAAAGGCGAGAGAATCTCTGCCGCGCCTGTCGAGCACGGTCGTAAAATCATATTTCATGAGAAAAACTCCTTATATATTATATAGGGCAGGGAAATATAGAACTCACTTGCGGTTACTTGCGGTGCTTGACGCGCATGAAGAGCTTCGGCGCGGCGCGGCCCGTGAAGGCCACCAGACGGAACATGAGCATGTTCAGCCACACGATGCGCGTGTGCATAACGGCGCACATTATCTTCACCGCCGCACCCCCGTAAACGCCGCGGCTGCGCTGCTGCACCTGCTGACTGCGGAGGATGCCGCGCACGTATTCGCGCTTGCCGCCGTAAGAGAGCGTGCAGCTGGGCGTGAAGAGATTCGTCATGCAGGAGAAGATGCTTTTGACGAACATGTAGCGGCAGGGCGCGTCGTCCTGCGTGCCGAAGCGGCTGCAAAGCTGCTGCATACGGCTGTCGGCGAGACAGCAGGCCTCCGGCTTCTTCTCATAATAGCGGGAGATAAGGCTCTCCCCGCCGTGCATGACGTAGAAATACCGGCACTCCGGCAGGACGGCGACGCGCAGCGCGCGCTCAAGGCAGTCAAAGACGAAAAGCCTGTCCTCGCCCCAGCGGAAGTCGAGAAAGCGCAGAGCGCCGCGGCGGATAAGGTCGGCGCTGAAAAGCTTTGCCCAGACCTGATTTAGCATGTTCGCCATGTAGAGCCGCGGAAGCGCCGCGCCAAGCGAGTCCGCGCCCAGCACCGCCGCAGGTTCGGAATAGTCGCGGCGGCTGCCGTCCGGACTGAGGATGGAAAAGCCCATCAGGACAAGCTCCGCCCCGTCCTGCGCCGCCGACAGCGCGCGCTCCACCGCGTCGGGCGCAAGATAGTCGTCCGCATCGACGAACATCACATACTCCGCGTCGGCGCTGATGGCCTCCATGCCGCGGTTGCGCGCCACGGCGGGGCCGGAGTTCGGCATACGGACAAGGTGCAGCCGCGCCTCACTTGCGGCGAGCCGGGAGACGGCATCCGCCGTGCCGTCGTCGGAGCCGTCGTCCACGACGATGACCTCCAGCGCGCGGTGCGTCTGCGAAAGCACGCTTTCCACGGCGCGCCCTATAAATTCCGCGGCGTTGTACGCCGGGATTATGACGGAAACCTTGACGTCGCTCATGTCACATCTCCTCGCTGCCGCCGGCGTCCTTATACGCCGCGACGAAGAATTCGTACATCGGCATCAGCCGGGAAAACGCCTCGACCAGCGTCTGCGGCAGAGCCGGGGAGAACAGCGCCCCGCCGAAGTCGCGCGTGCAGTCTATCCCGGCGCGGCGGCGGTTGTACCAGTGGTCTATCACGCCGCCGCGGCTGCCCTTGGGTCGTTTATACTCCTCGCCGGACACGGCGAAGCCGTCCAGCTTCTCCACGGCGGCGGCAATGCGTTCAAACCGGGCGGGGTTCGCGTCGATATTGCGGCGGAAGGCCTCCATCTGCGCGGCCGTGGCGCTGTAAAAGCCCATGCCGTAGCTGTAATCTGCCGCGCCTATCTCAAACCAGAACATCGGCCCCTCAAGCAGCGCGTCGCCGCCCTTTATGGAGAACCACAGATGGTCCTTATACGGGCCGCGCCCGTGCAGGCGCCTTGCGTCGCGGTATATGCGCGCCACGTGCAGCCGGCAGTCGAGCTGGGGATAGCGCTGCTGCATGAGGGCGAAGGTCTCCTCCGCCAGCGCCTTGAAGGGGGCGTTCAGCACCCGCTCAAACTCGTCCTTGTGCGCAAGGAACCACGTGCGTTCGTTATTAAAGCTCAGCTCCCACAGAAATTCACTCGTTTTGGGAGAAAAGCCGTCAAATCCGTTTATAGCCGCCATATATGCACCATGCCTTTTATATGTATCGGAAAAATCAAATTATATGTAGCGAATATGTATTATAACATAGTCCGCACGCCGTATTCAAGCTGTACATATTTAATATTCTGTGATATTATACCCTCGACTGACAGGGGCATACAGGACGCCCCATGCACTGATAAGGAGCGTAGCCATGAAAATAATCATTGCCGGCGCCGGGAAGAGCGGCTTCGCCGTGGCGCAGACGCTGTCCCAAGAGGGGCACGACATCACCGTCATCGACAAGAGCGGGGATATCATAAACCAGGTCTCAAACGGACTGGACGTCATATGCATAGAGGGCAACGCCACAAACCCCGAATCGCTCATCGGCGCAGGCGCGAGGGAAGCGGATCTCATCGTCGCATCGACGCGCAGCGACGAGGTGAACATGATATGCGGCATCGCAGCGCGCAAGCTCGGCACGAAGCACGTCATCGCCCGCATCCGCGACCCGGAATATATAAGCCAGACGGGCTTCCTGCGCGAGACGCTGGGCCTTTCCATGATAGTCAACCCCGAGCTTGAGTGCGCGCGGGAGATATCGCGCATCCTGCGCTTCCCCAGCGCGGCGCGCGTGGACGTGTTTTCAAAGGGCAGCGTGGAGATAGTGGAGCACCGCGTTCTGCCGGGGGAAAAGCTTGACGGGATGCAGCTTAAAAGCCTGCACGGCAACTTCAACGCAGCGGTGCTCGTCAGCGTGGTCGAGCGCGGCGGCGAGGCGTATATACCGAACGGCGATTTTGTGCTGCGCGGCGGCGACAAGCTGAGCATAACCGGCCCCACGCGCGAGCTGAGGAAGCTCTTCACCGCCGTGGGCAAATATAAAAAGCCAGTGAAAAAGGTGCTGATAATGGGCGGCGGAAGGATCGCCGTATACCTGACGACACTTTTGAAGGAGTCGGGCATGAGCGTGACCGTGATAGAGCGCGACAGGGCGCGCTGTGACGCGCTGTGCGACCTCATCCCCGCCGCGACCGTCATCTGCGGCGACGCGACGAAGAGCGACGTGCTTCAGGAGGAGGGCATCCGCGCGGCGGACGCCTTTGTGGCCCTGACCGGCGACGACGGCGACAACATTGTCACGTCCATGTACGCCGGACGCTGCCAGGTCGGCACCATCGTCACGAAGGTCAACCGTGAGCATTTCACGGATATCCTTGAAAGCTCCGGGCTGGACTGCATCGTGTCGCCGAAGGATCTTATCGCGCAGCAGCTCGCGCGCTACGTCCGCGCGATGAGCAACTCCGTCGGAAGCAGCATGGAGACGCTTTACAAGCTGGCAGACGGCAAGGCCGAGGCGCTGGAGTTCACCGTGGGCGACGACTTTGCCTGCGCGGGGCAGACGCTGCGCGAGCTGCGGCTGAAGCCGGGCGTGCTCATCTGCGCCATCATACGCGGCAGCAGGAGCATCATCCCCGACGGCAGCACGCAGATACTCGCCGGGGATCACGCAATCATCGTCTCCGCCGCGGGCAGACTTAAAACGCTCGACGGCATACTTGAGGGGCACGTATGAACGCAAGGATGGTCGCCCGCATTCTGGGCACGGTACTGTTTATTTTTGCCGCCCTGCTGCTCCTTCCGGCGGCGGTGGCGCTCATCTACGGCGAGAGGGTGCTCAACTTCGTCATACCGGCGGCGCTGTCGGCGCTCACGGGCTTTGTGCTGACGCGCTTTACGCCGCATTCGCACGCAATATTTTCACGCGAGGGCTTCACCTCGGTGGGGCTTGCGTGGATATCCATGGGTCTTTTCGGGGCGCTGCCCTTCGTGCTGAGCGGGGATATACCCAATTATATAGACGCGGTGTTTGAGACCGTATCAGGTCTTACGACTACGGGCGCGTCAATCATGAGCAACGTGGAGGGCATGAGCCGCAGCGGCCTTTTCTGGCGCTGCTTTACGCACTGGATAGGCGGCATGGGCGTGCTGGTGTTCATCATGGCGGTCCTGCCCATGGGGGATGAGCACTCCATGCACATCATGCGCGCGGAGGTGCCCGGCCCGACGGTAGGCAAGCTCGTGCCGAAGGCGCGCGACACGGCGCGGATATTATATATCATCTATGCCGCGCTGACCGCGATAGAGACGGTGTTTCTGATGTGCGGCGGCATGAGCTTTTACGAGGCGCTGCTGCACGCCTTCGCCACGGCAGGCACGGGCGGCTTCTCCACCCGCAACGCCAGCATCGCGGCCTTCAACAGTGTGTATATCGAAATGGTCATCGCGGTGTTTCTGATGCTGTTCGGCATCAACTTCAACCTCTACTATTTTGTCATCATAGGGCGGATAAAGGACGCGCTGAAAAGCGAGGAGCTGCACGTGTACCTCGGGCTTATCGCCGGGTGCACGCTGGTCATCGCCATCGGCATCGCAAAGATGTACGGCGGCCTTGCGCAGGGGCTTCGCCACGCGTTTTTCAACACGCTCTCCATAGTCACGACGGCGGGCTTCGGCACGGTGGACTTCGTCCAATGGCCGGCCTACGCGCATTATATATTGGTGCTGCTGATGTTCATAGGCGGCTGCGCGGGCAGCACGGGCGGCGGCCTGAAGCTGAGCCGTGTGATACTGCTGATAAAGACGGCGCTGGCCGACCTTGTGGGCATGCTGCACCCGCGCGAGGTGCGCCGCGTGCAGATGGACGGCAAGCGCGTGGACGAGGGCACGACGAAGGCGGTGTACGGCTTCGCCGCGCTGTATGTGCTGGTGATCCTCGCCGCGGGGCTTATAGTCTCGCTGGACGGATATGACTTCACAACGAACTTCACGGCGGCGCTCTCGTGCATGTCGAATATCGGGCCGGGGCTTTCGCTCATCGGGCCGACAGGGAACTTCGCGATATTTTCCCCGTTTTCAAAGGTGGTGCTGACCGTCGTGATGCTGCTGGGGCGGCTTGAGATATACCCGCTGTTCATGCTGGCAAGCCCGCTGCTGTGGAAAAAGAGATAAAAAAAGGAACTGCAAGCTATGAATCACAGAATGGTCGCCCGTATTCTGGGGCAGGTGCTGCTCATCCTCGCCAGCCCCTCGTTCTGGAAGAGGAAGTGACGGAGCAGGCATGGCATATGCCGCGAAAACCGCCGAAAAGGCGAATATCGCCTATTGACAAATCGCGCGGCGTTTTTATGCGCGCTTATCACAGGGAGGTATTGATGTGACTGCAAAGCTGAGAGACTTGTTTATAGGAAAACCGCTTAGCGACGATCAGCTCAGCGGCGAGAAGTTCAGGGTGCTGTGGGGACTGCCTATATACTCGAGCGACACCATCTCCTCCGTCGCCTACGCGGGGGAAGAGGTGCTGGTGGTGCTGCTGCCCGTGCTGGGGCTTATGGCGACGCACACGCTGGTCTATGTCATGTGCGCGATAATCGCGCTGCTTCTGATACTGGTGTTCTGCTACAGGCAGACTATAGACGCCTATCCGCAGGGGGGCGGCGCGTACATCGTCGGCGCGGACAACCTCGGCGAGATACCGGGGCTTGTGGCGGCGTCGTCGCTGACGGTGGGCTATATCCTCACCGTGGCGGTGTCGAGCTGCTCCGGCGCGGCGGCTGTCGTGTCGGCCTTCCCGGCGCTGGGCGCGTACAAGGCGTGGATAGCCTTCGCCATCGTGTGCCTGCTGACCTGGGGCAACCTGCGCGGTATGCGCGAGTCGGCGGTGATGTTCGGCGTGCCGACGTACTTTTTCATTCTGTCCATACTCGTTCTTATAATCACGGGCTTCGTGCGCGCGGCGCTGGGCTATGAGCCGCCCGCCCCGGCGGCCGTGGCGGAGACGGCGGGGGACATGACGCTGTTCCTTCTTCTGCACGCGTTCGCCTCCGGCTGCACCGCGCTGACCGGCGTCGAGGCCGTCAGCAACGGCGTGCCCTCCTTCCATGAGCCGTCCGCCAAGAACGCCAAGCTCGTGCTCAGCCTCATGGCGGGCATAGTCGGCGTGACCTTCATAAGCGTGGCCGTGTTGACGGATATTTACCACGTTGTTCCCGAAAACGGCATGACCGCAATCGCCTGCCTTGCCGCGGCGGTGTTCGGCAGCGGCAGCGTGTGGTTCCACATCTTCCAGATTGCCACGGTCGTGATACTCTCTCTGGCGGCGAACACCGCCTATGCCGGGATGCCGCTGCTGCTGGCGATGGTCGCGCACGACGGGTATATGCCCCTCCGCTACACCCAGCGCGGCGCGCGGCTGAACTTCTCAAACGGCGTGCTGCTGATATTCTTCTCCGCCTCCGCGCTCATCTTCCTCTTCAACGCCGACACGCACACCCTTCTGCCGCTGTACGCCACGGGTGTGTTCGTGTCCTTCACGATATCTCAGGCGGGTATGTTCGTGCGCTGGACAAAGACGCGGCCCGCCGGGTGGAAGCACAGGGCGGTCATAAACGCGCTGGGCACCGTGATATGCGCGGTGGTGTGCCTTGTCATCGCCGTCACGCGCTTCACGGAGGGCGCGTGGGTGGTCGTTATCATCATCCCGGCCTTCGTGTACACGATGCTGCGCATAAAGCGGCACTATAACCGCGTGGCGGACGACCTGCGGATATCCTCCGCGGAGGAGGCGCGGCAGTTCCTCGGCAGCGTCAAGCCCGGCCGCGTGATACTGCCCGTGCAGACGATAAACCGTTCGTTCATAAAGACGCTGGACTGCGCGCTGGGCTGCGGCTTTGAGGACATAGAGCTTTACAACGTCTCTGCCGACGTGGAGAGCGCGCAGCGCCTCCAGAAGCAGGTGGAGGAGCTTGGCCTTGGGCTGCGCTTTGTTTACGACGTCACGCCCTACCGCAACACGAACGAGGTGCTTCTGCGGCACGTCTACAGCGAGGCGCAGAAGCTTGAAGAGCACCAGAGCCTGACAGTGATGATGGGCGCGCTGGTCGTGACGAACCCGGTGAAAAAGCTGCTGCACAACCAGACGACGCAGCGCCTGACGGCAAAGCTGGAAAAATACCGCAACGTGAACGTGTTCACCGTGCCGTACATAGTGTAAAAAAAGGCGCGCCCGAATACGAATACAAACAGCCGCTCATGCTGTGAGCGGCTGTTCAGCTTGTCAAAAAAAGCCTCGCAGAGTTTCGCGTCCGCAGACGCGAAAGCAGTATTATACGTTTTCTGCCGCGACATGTGCGTGGCGGAAAACACTTTGCGCGGAGTGAGCGTCGAATTGTCCGCTATCAGCGGACAACAGAGGCGCAGAACGCAGCGAAGCTTTCTCGAAAAAGCGGCAAAGCCACTTTTTCGACAGTCTAAACAGCCGCTCATACTGTGAGCGGCTGTTGAATTTTTTACCGGGGTATAGTAATATAGTTCAGAGAAAAAGGGGGCGCGGCGATGGACGAACGCACGGCGGAAAATATATGTACGCCGCGGCGCGCTGAAATGGGAGGAACGACGATGAATAAAATTGAGCAGGGCGGACGGCTGGATTCCAACATGATAAAGCTCATCGCCATTATCGCAATGACGGTGGATCACATCGCGTGGGCGGTGTTTCCGGGGTACCCGGCCGCGCCGCTGCCGGTCGTGATGCACCTGATAGGGCGCATCACCTGTCCGGTGATGTGCTACTTCATCGCGGAGGGCTTTCACTATACGCGGGATGTGCGCAAGTACACGGCGCGGCTGTTCATATTTGCCGTGATCTCGCACTTTGCGTACATATTCGCGTCCAACGACTATGTGGACTGGCACTCGTTCATCCCGTTTTATTACGGGAGCGTGCTGAACCAGACGAGCGTGATGTGGTCGCTGGCGTGGGGGCTGGTCATGCTGCGCGCGGCGAACAGCGAAAAGCTCAGCCAGGGCGCGAAGGTCGCGGCGGTGCTGCTCATCTGCCTTGTCAGCTTCCCCGCGGACTGGAGCTGCATCGCGGCGCTGTGCGTGATGGCCTTCGGCATGAACCGGGGCAAGTTGCGCGCACAGGCGTTCTGGCTGGTGCTGTACACGGCGATGTACGCGGCGGTGTATTTCTTCGCGCTGGACAGGCTGTACGGGCTGATACAGATGGGCGTTGTGCTGGCGCTGCCGGTCATCGCGCTGTACAACGGCCAGCGCGGCAAGAATGCGCGCGTCAACCGCTTCATGAAGTGGTTTTTCTATATTTATTACCCGGCGCATCTTTTCGTGATAGGGCTGCTGTCTGTGCGGTGACGGGATAGCGCGCGGCGTGAAAGGGGAGAGACGAAGAGCAAAAATATGCCGCCGCGGCATGGCGGCGGGAAGCGGCGCAGTGACGCCGGAAAAAATAACACAGGCAAAGATAAAAACGCAACGCATACTCATTCGTATGCCAGAGCCGGTAGGTAGCCCGGCCGTCCTGTCTGCACAGGGTAAGTAACCTGCCCCTCCGGGTTGTCCGTTCTTTGCGGAATGATTCAGGAGGGTATTATGGAAGAAATAAGCGTAACGTTGACAGTACTGTTTGAAGCGCCGTTCTGGGTCGGCGTGGTAGAGCGCGTCGAGGACGGGCGGCTGTCTGCCTGTAGGATCGTTTTCGGCGCGGAGCCGAAGGACTACGAGGTGTGGGAGTACGTCCTGCGCAGCTACACCGGGCTGAAATTCAGCCCGGCGGTGGAGGCCGCGCGGAAGCCGGCCGCCGGTGATCCGAAGCGCCGCAGGCGCGAGGCGGAGCGGCTGATGCGCGGCGCGGGCATTGGCACGAAGTCGCAGCAGGCGCTTGCCGCGGCGCGCGAGGAGACGAAAACCGAGCGCCGAACGCGAAGCCGCGCCGAACAGGAGGCGGAAAAACAGCGCCGCTTCGACCTCCGCCAGCAGAAGCGGCGGGAGAAGCACAAGGGGCACTGAACAAATCAAAAACTGCCGTCGGCATCGCGCCGACGGCAGTTAGTTATGGGGAAAAACATGAGCTTCGGACTTTCGGCCTGTGCCTCCGCGCTGAGCTGCCATGCAGCGACCCGGCAGGAGAGGCACTGTTCATTGCCGTTACTCTTCTATCTTTTTGGAAATGCAGGCGCAGACGATTGCACTGATGCCTTCAAGTATAAACACGATGCCGACCGTCACACCGATAGCGACGACGCTTATCCAGGGATCCATCATGCAGACGAAGCCGCCTATGATCAGCAGAATGCCGATCGCCAGCACCCAGCCCCATGAGCGGACGCCGAGAGCGCGTAGGTCAAACGCGCTTACGAATCTTGATATACCGGAAAACAGCAGCCAGACCGTGAACAGGAACGGGAGCGACAGCATCGTGAACCACTGATTGAACAGCAGAAACATTGACATGATAACGGTCAGCACGCCGTCCAGCAGCAGCCAGCCAGAGCCTATCATCAAGCCGCTCGTTCCGGCGAACACCACGATCTCAATGATGCCGGACACCAGCATGAACAAGCCGAGCAGCAGACCTGCCGAGAGAACGGCGATGTCCTGATTGCACAAGCAGTATATACCGGCGGCGATAAGCAGCGCGCCCGCCGCGATATTAAGAATTCTAAAGGATTTTGTACTCATTATTGAACCCTCTCTTCGTTTTGGAGCATATTTGCTGCTCCGCTTTTCTCTTCTCGATAATTATTTTACTCATTTCGCATAAAAGCGCAACGAGCCGGCAGTACAATATAGAAAAAGCGACTTGTGCGGACAGCACAAGCCGCGGGGAGAAGCGCGGGCGCGGGGAGGCGGGGGTGATGGTAGGGGGATGCCGCACGAGGCGAGAATATCACCGCCCTGCGCTGGACGGAACAGGGAATATGGTGATCAGCGCGATTTCGACGAAAATGGTCTGAACTTTCAAGCCACATAAGCGCAGAAAAAGTCCTGAAATCTTGCAATTTCAGGACTTTGGTGGTTGCGGGGGAAGGATTTGAACCAACGACCTCCGGGTTATGAGCCCGACGAGCTACCAGCTGCTCTACCCCGCGATATTCATTTAGCTTATATATATTAGCACACGCGGCGGCAGAAGTCAATACCTAGAAGAAAAGTTTTTCTCGACAAAATGCGGCGATATGCAAATGCGGCGCTGTGCGGCAGGGCAAAGCAGCCCCGGCAGCAGCGGCGGGCGAAAGCCCGCGCTGGGCAGACAAAAAAGAACTTACGCCGCAAAGAAACAGGACAGTAGGAAACACATGGGCGTAAGCCCGCGCGAGGCAGGAAGAAAGAACTAATGCCGCAAAGAATCCGGCCAGCAGGAAACGCACGGTGAAAGACGAGCGGCGGCAGGGAGAGCTTGAAAGGACGCAAAGCAGCGCTGGGTGGGAACAGATAACGTGCCGGGAGGAAAGTCGAAGCGGCGCTGTGCAACAGCGCCGCAATAAAACCTACGTATCAAAACAGACCGCCGCAGAGGCCTTGACGTGTCAAGGCTTCTGCGGCGAAGTTCACATTATTCGACTCACGCGGTAAAAGGGGTCACTTTTCCGCGTCCGGGGCGGGGCTGACCTTCACAAGCACGCGCTCCACCCGGCGGCCGTCCATGGACAGCACCGTGACGGTGAGGTTGCGGAAGGTGAAGCTGTCGCCCTCCTGCGGGAAGCCGCCGAACATCTCAAGCGTCCAGCCGCCGACGGTGTTGCTCTCGGCGTCAAAATCGTTTTCATTGATGCCGACAAGCTCCAGAAAGTCCGAAAGCACCATGGAACCGTCCAGCTCATACTCGCTGTCGGTATGCTGAACGACCTCCGGCTCGACCGTGTCGCTCTCATCCCAGATGTCGCCGACGATCTGCTCAAGCACATCCTCCATCGACACAACGCCCAGCGTGCCGCCATACTCGTCGGAGACGACGGCGAGGTGCTGCTTGGCCTTGCGAAGCTGCGCGAGAACCGCGGGGAGCTTCATCGTCTTATAGACATAGCACGGCTGCATGAGCAGCTTGCGGATGTCGGCATGGCCGTTGTCCGCCATGGCCTTGAGGAAATGGTTGAGGTAGAGAATGCCGATGATATTGTCGATACTGCCCTCATACACGGGCAGACGGGTATAGGGCGCATCCTCGACAATGGCGAGGATATCGTCCCAATCGTCCTCGATATCTATGGCCTGAACGTCCACGCGCGCCGTCATGACGTCCATGGCGGAGGTCTCGGAAAAGTCTATGGCGGCCTGAACAAGCTCAGACTGATCCTCGTCGAGCACATCCTCGTCCTCGGCGGTCTCGATAATGGACTGGAGCTCCTCCACGGCCTCATCTGCGCTGTCGGCGGAGCCGTCGGGCTTCATGCCCATGGTGATGAGCTTGATGAGCATGACGACGACCCACACGAGCGGGTAGAAGATGATCATCATGCCGCGCACGGCGTAGGCATTCTTGAGGGCCGTGCTGTTTGCGTTCTGCTTGGCGGTGATCTTGGGCATGGTCTCGCCGAAGATTATGACGAGAAGCGTGATAGCCACGGTGGACACCCACGCGTAACCGTCGCTGCCGGTGATGAGAATGACGGCGACTGATGCCAGCGAGGATGAGCCGATATTTGCAAGATTGTTGCCGATGAGGATGGCGCTGAGCGCATCGTCAAAATGCTCCGCAATATACACGGCGGCGCGGGCACGCCTTGAGCCGGCGTCGCGCGCGTTTTCGAGGCGGAGAAGATTGCAGGAGGAAAATGCCATCTCCGACGCGGAGCAGAAGCTTGAAAGGCACAGGCACAGGAAAATGCCGGCGAACACAAGAACATCGGAAAACGTCACTGAGCGCCGCCCCCTTCCTCATTATCGGGAATAAGGCTGACCTTCAGCCGGAGAATACGGTTATGCGCCATTTCGGAAACGGTGACCTTCAGCCGGTGATAGGTAAAGCTGTCACCGGGCTTCGGAATGGCCGTGAACTGCTCATAAGCCCACTCGCCCATGAGCGTGTTGACAAGCTCCTCATCGCCCTCCGGATCCTCATAGCCGAAAAGCTCAAGCACGTCGCTGACGGACTCGTCGGCGTCCACGATATAGCTGCCGTCGGGCTGGAGCACGACAGGCTCCTCCACGACGTCCTCCTCATCCCAGATCTCACCGACGAGCTCCTCCAATATATCCTCGACCGTGACGATGCCCAGCGTGCCGCCGTAATTGTCGGTGACGACGGCCATGTTGAGCTTGCGGCGGGACATGATTGGCAGAAGCTCATCTATATTCGTACTGTGATGGACGAAGTACGCCTCATCCAGCAGCGGGCGGATATCCAGCGAGTTGCCCTGCCGGAGGTAGGCCTTGATAAAGGTGCGGATCTGGAGGATGCCGATGATATTGTCGATGCTGCCCTCATACACAGGCAGGCGGCTGTGCGGCTGATCCTTGATATAGGCGAGGATATCCTCATGACTTGACGAAATATCCACCGCGGCGAGATCGACGCGCGGCGTGAGCACGCTTTCAACGGTGACGTCCCCGAACTGGAGCGCGGAGGAGATAAGATCCCCCTGTTCCTCGTCGAGACTGCCTTCCTCCGTCATGTCCTCTATTATATCGTAGATCTCATCCTCGGTGACGGAGGCCTCGGCCTCGCCATGCGTGAGGCGGGCGGCGGCCTGACCTATCGCCGTGAGCAGGCTTGACAGGGGGCCGAACACCTTCATGAAAAATATGAGCACCCCGGCGCAGCCTTTAGCGAAGCGCTCCGGGTACTTTTTCGCCACGCTCTTCGGGAGCATTTCCCCGGCGAAGAACACGACGATGGTGGTGATTATCGTACTGAGAGACACAAAGCTGAGCCCCCACAGCCGCGTGACGGCCACGGTGACGACAGAGGCGATGGAAATATGTACGATATTGGTTCCGATAAGGATAGTGCTGATTGCACGGTCAAAATTATCCATCACGTAAAGCGCACGCTTTGCCTTCGCGTCGCCGCGCTCAGCGGCGGCCTTAATCTTGCTGTGCGACGCGGACGCGATAGACGTCTCCGCGACGGCAAAATACATGGCGCAAAGCAGCAGCAATACGGATATTATCCACGGCAATCGACTGCCATCATCCATTGTTGGATTTCCAACTCCTTTTTTATAAAATTAACCCATAGTATAGCATATACCCCGGCTTGTGTCAATATTACCCTCGATCGACAAGGGCGCGGCACGTTTTGACGGGCAGAAAACACCTATACATCCGCGAGAACCGGGGAAATATGTTGCCGCCCGCTCAGGAGAAGAGCGCGTCATAATCATACGCGGTGTAGAAGCCGTATATGCGCGTAAAGTAATCGCGGTAGTTATCCCGCGTGAGGCGGTGCGCATCCGAGGCCATGCACTCAAGCATCCAGGAATTGACGCGGCTGTCATAGTGGATATAGTCCTTATAGCGGTCAAAGTCCGTGACAAGGCCGAACTCGTCCATGAAGGAGAAGAGATGGATGTTATCGCACTCGAGCATGAGCTCAACAGCGAGCTGCTGCGCTTCAAGCTGGCGCTCAAGCGTGCCGAGACGCTGCTGCTTATCCCAGTAATAGACGCTGAACGGCGGGAAGAAGAGATAGAACTCTATCTGGGGATTGGCGCGCGCGGTCTCAAGAATGTTCTGCGTGATGTTGCCGGTGACGAGTTCGGCGTCCGCGGCGGTCATATGCAGCGTCTCATCAGAGGCATCAGGGCGGGAATAGGTCGCAAGGATGATATCCCGGCCATAGGGCTGATCGGGCGTATCCCAGAAGCTGTAGTCGTCAAAGCTGGTGGTCTTGTTCCCGGCGAGGGTATAGCTCACGGTGTCGAGCGAGGTCTTGAAAATGCTCTTATTGAAGAGGTACTTCACATCGTTGAGCGGATTGTTGTCGTAGAGAAAGCTGGGATAATCGTCGGCGTCATAGCTCATCATGTCCTTGTCGGAGATGAGATTGTCGCAGTCGATATCCATGACGATGAGGCGGATATCACTGTTGGCCTTTATGGCGGCGCGATCGTTCAGGTCAAGCTCCTTGCTGCTTGCGCCGGAGAAGGGCACCTTCACGGAATGTGTGCCGAAAAGCGCGTCCAGCTCAGAGCTTTTGAAGTTTTCGCACAGGCTGTTGCCGGTGATGACGGCGTCATAGTCGAAGTGCTTGATGATGCCGTCGTTCTGATAACGCTGATAGAATATGTCATACTGGAGGAAGGGAAGCGGCGCGTGGTAATGGAAGAAGGGGTCGATGACCACGGTCACGGAGCCGAGCAGCACAAGCGCGGCGGCAAACAGGGAGACAAAGCACACGACCCATTTTTTGAAGCTCATATTCGTCCGCCCCCTTTAGAAGTTGAAATACAGAAACGCGCTGACGGTGCCGAAGGAGAAGATGCACCAGACGAGCAGAATGAGCACGCCGATGAGCGCGAGCGGGCGCGGCTGAAGCCGCTGCATCTTTTCATACGCGTTTTTCGGCACGAGCACGATGAACATGCACACGGCGAGGAAAAGCAGCATCATCATGGGTGGCCAGTAGACAAAGCGGCCGATGAACGGAAGCTTCGACAGGGGCAGCATGACCTCCGTGAGCTGGAAGCCGCTGTAGATATCCGGGTGCACGGGGCCGAAGTCGAAGCTGAATATGCGCCCGATGACGGAAAACGCCTGACCGAGACTGTCCGCGCGGAAGATGATGAAGCCGAGGTTGATGAAAAGGAAGGTGATAAACCAGTTCAGCGCCTTGGGGATGCGTGCAAAGACGCGCTTGCCCCAGCGCGTGAGGACGCAGAAAAGCCCGTGCAGCGCGCCCCAGCACACATACGTCCAGCCCGCGCCGTGCCAAAGGCCGCTGAGCAGGTAGACGATCATGATGTTGAGATAGGTGCGCGCCTCGCCCCGGCGGCTGCCGCCGAGGGGGATATAGATATACTTCGTGAGAAAGCGCGTGAGGGTGATGTGCCAGCGCTTCCAGTGGTCAAGAATGGTGAGCGCCTTATAGGGCGAGTTGAAGTTCTGCGGCAGGTCGATATTGAACATTTTGCCGAGGCCGATGGCCATGTCGCTGTAGCCGCTGAAATCAAAGTACATTTGCAGGGTGTAGGACAGCATGACGATGAGACAGTTCGTGCTGTCCATGACGTTCCAGCTTCCGTAGGCAATGTAGCTGTAGCCCATGAGAACGGCGCGGTTGAGGTTGTCGGCAATGAGCACCTTCTTGGCCAGACCGATGGCGAAGATGTACACGCCGCGCGCGAAATTTTCACAGTTGAAGTGCTTGCGCGAATCGTCCTGAAGCTGAGGGACAAGCTCGTCATGGGTGACGATGGGGCCGGCGATAAGCTGGGGGAAGAAGGTGACGAAGCAGGCATAGTCGAGCAGGGAGCAGTCCTTCACCTCGCCGTTAAAGGCGTCCACGACAAAGGATATCTGCTGGAAGGTGAAGAAGCTGATGCCGAGCGGAAGCATGACATGCCGAAGCGTCCAGTCGGAGCGGAAAATGGAATTGACCGTCTCGGCAAAGAAGTCGTAATACTTGAAGTAAAACAGCACGCCGAGGTTGACGGCCACGGCGGCGAGCTTCGCGGCGCGGCGCAGCTTATCCCCGGATATGGCGGCAGAGAGCCTGTAGAACCCGTAGTTGACAAGCACGCTGGAGACGATGAGGATGAGGTATTTGGGCGTGTTCGCGCCGTAGAACCACAGCGACATGCCGAGAAGAAATATGAGCGCGGCGCGCTTCCAGCCGGCGCGGTTGAGCAGGAAATAGCCCGCCAGACACAGCGGCAGAAAGCCGAGCACGAATATGTATGAGTTGAAGAGCATGGAACTATCCTTTCAGAAGCGGGACATAAGACACATTAAACTATATTCTACTATATTTCCCGCCGCAACTCAACATAAAAACGTAAAATTACGCCCTGAACATGCGTTCAAGGCGTAAAGCAACGTGTAAAAAAGCCTCGCAGAGTTTCGCGTCTGCAGACGCGAAAGCAGTATAATCTGTTTTCTGCCGCGACATGTGCGTGGCAGAAAACACTTTGCGCGGAGTGAGCGTCGAATTGTCCGCTGTCAGCGGGCAACTGAGGCGCAGAACGCAGCGAAGCTTTCTCGAAAAAGCGGCAAAGCCACTTTTTCGACAGTTTTACGGAAATATTACATGACGATGGCCTTTTTCGGGCAGGCCGCGGCGCAGGCGCCGCAGGCGACACAGTCGTCATAGCTGCACTTCCACGTCTTTGCGGCGCGATCGACCTCAAGCGCGCCCTGCGGGCACTTTCTGGCGCAGAGGGTGCAGTGGACGCATTTAGCCTCGTCGCAGACGGGCTTGCCGTCGTCTCTGGGGGAGACGGCGCTCTCCGCAGGAGCAGGGCTTGCGGCACCCGCGGCCGGGGCGGCGGGCTTGGGCGCGGCAGGCTTCCTCGCGGGGCGGATGTGACTGCCGGTGACGAGAAGGTCCTCCTCCTTCGTGGCTACCATGTGATAGTCGCCGGTGAACTCGATCGCCTTGGTGCTGCAAAAATCGGCGCAGGTGGCGCAGAACGTGCAGGAGCCGAGGTTGAAGGTCAGCGTTATCCTGTCGCCCTCCTCGAGCTTTTCCACCGTGCGGGTGATGGCGCTGCCTGCGCAGACGCGCTCACACATGCCGCAGCCGATGCACTTGTCCGCGTGATAGACGATGCGGCCGCGGTAGTTCGGGGCGGCCTCGCTGGGGACGGCGGGGTACATCGCGCAGCTGGTCTTGCTGAAAAGCTGGCTTATGGCCTCTTTAACAAACGGGAAATCCATTATTTCTGCCCCCTTTTCTCCGAAAGCAGCTTCGCGGCGAGCGCAAGCCCGTCAATGACGGCCTCGGGCTTCGGCGCGCAGCCGGCGACGTCCACATCGACGTGCACATACTTGCTGAGCGGGCCGGCCACGGAGTAGCTGCCCTTGAAAACGTTGCCCGACTGCGGGCAGGAGCCCATGGTGACGATGCACTTCGGCTCCGGCACCTGCTCTATCGCGCGCAGCACGCGCGGGAGAGACTGCTTCGTCACGGGGCCGGTCACGACGACGATATCCGCATGGCGCGGGGAACCGGTCAGCTTGAAGCCGAGGCGCTCCGCGTCATAGCGCGGCGTGAGCACGCTGACAAGCTCGATGTCGCAGCCGTTGCAGGAGCCGGCGTTGATATGGAACAGCCACGGCGACTTGCCGGTGCTTTCGGCAATGAGTTTTTTGAACATATTCGCCCCTCCTTACAGACCGTACCATGCGAGGACAAGGCTGATGACAGCCAGCCCCGTCACGACGGTCCAGTAGTACTTGAAAACCTGCTCTATCTTGAGCCTTGCAGTGACGGCGTGGACAAGGGAGACGGTGACGGCGGTGACGGCAAGGCAGACGAGGAACATGACGAGCGCGGCGAAGAGGATACCGAGGCCGCCCGCGGCGCCGCCGGAAAGACCCAGAAGCGACGAGAGCGCCGCCGCGCCGCCGCCCATGCCACCGAGGAAAAGCGCAGTGAAGAGGCTGGTCATGGTGAGAAGCTTGATGCTGTGGCAGAGCTTATACACCGCAAGCGGCGCGCCGCTGTACTCGGCCAGAAGCCCCTCGCAGATCTCCGTTTCGGCCTCGGCCGTGTCGAAGGGGTGGCTGCCCGTCTCGCCGGGGATGATGAGAAGGAAGGCGAGTGCGGCGGGGATGAGGCTGGCGTGGGTGATGAGACTGCCGTTTTCAAGCTGGTACTCGGCGATCCTCGTGAACGAGAAGGTGACGGAATCGCCCCCGGCGACCTTGCCCACGGCCAACAGCACCAGCACAAGGGGAAGCTCACACGAGATGACGGTGACCATTTCGCGGCTGAGCCCGACGCCGGCATAGGGCGAGCCGGAGGCCGCGCCGCCGAGCATCACGGACATGGCCGGGATGAGCAGCAGGTAGAGGATGACGATGATATCCGCCATGCCGGAGAAGGCCGCCCAGCCGTGGATGGGGATGAAAAGCTGCAAAACCACGAGCGCGGCCAGCCCCACGAGGGGCGCGGCGAGAAAGACCGTCTTTGACGCGGCGGCGGGGAGAATGGTCTCCTTGCCGCAGAGCTTGAAGAAGTCATAAAAGGGCTGGAGAACGGGCGGGCCGACGCGCTTCTGCATCTTGGCGACCAGCTTGCGGTCGATACCGGTGAGAAGCATACCGGCCAGAAAGCAGAACAGGAAGCCGGGGAAAATCAGAATGTAGCCGAGATATTGCAGGGCAGTCAAAACCAATGTCATACTTCCCACCTCCTTAAAGAACTATCTGGATGAACACTATCGCAAGCGACAGCGCCACAGCCGCCCACAGGGCATAGTCGTTGACGACGCCGCTGTGCAGCCTGTGCATGAAGTCGAAATAGTGCCGCCAGTTATGCTTGAAGCCCCAGAAGAGGTCGCCCCCGCCGACCTGGGAGTAGACGCTCTCTTCGCCGCCGAAGAAGAGGTCGTACTTGGCCTCGACGGCTTCGCCGCGGCTCTGGCTGACGCAGTCATAGCGCGCGGATACGGCGACGATGGTGACGGCGAGAAGCGTGATGCACAGCACCAGCAGCCACGACACGGGACTCCAATATCCAACCTGCGTGAACGACACGGTGGCGACGATGGGCAGATCCTCACCCATGACAGTGGCGGCGTAGCCGGTGCCCATCATGGCGTCGATATACTGCACGACGCTGAACGCGGCGCGCGCGGCAGGCTCCGTCACGAAGCGGGTGACGAAGCTGGGGAAGAGCCCAGTGGCGACGCACAGCACGGCGAAGATGCACATGGCGATGATCATGCCGGGCCTGACCTCGGTGACGTTTTCAAACTTCGCCGGGAGCCGCCCGAAGAACACGGACTGGCTGACCTTGACAAAGGAGGCGAGAGTCAGCACGGAGGTGACGAGCGCGATGACCGTCACGAGGAGGAAGCCGATATTGCCCGTCTCCGCGGCCTTCTCATACGTGGCCTGGTAGATCATCCACTTTGAGGCGAAGCCATTGAAGGGGGGCAGACCGCTGATGGAGAACGCGCCGACGAGGAACAGTCCCGTCGTCCACGGCATTTTCTTTGAAAGGCCGCCAAGCTCGTCGAGGTCGGTGGTGCCGGTCTGATAGAGCACCGCGCCCGCGGCAAGGAACAGAAGCCCCTTGAAAAGCGTGTGGTTCATGGCGTGATAAAGCCCGGCGGAGAAGCCAAGCCCCGTGCACAGACCCACGGCCGTCAGCACATAGCCTATCTGCGAAATGCTGTGGTAGGCGAGAAGGCGCTTGAAGTCATGCTGGGCAAGCGCCATCGTCACGCACACGAACATGCTCACACTGCCCACGAACACCAGAAGGAACTGGAACGAGCCGAGCCCCATGGTCTGGAACAGGAAGTAGGTCAGGCGTATGATGCCGTAAATGCCGGACTTCGTCAGCACGCCGGAGATGAGCACGGATATGGACGCGGGGGCCGCGCCGTGCGCGTCGGCGGCGAGGGGATGGAAGGGCACGATGAAGGCCTTTGTGGAGAAGCCTATGTACAAAAGCGCGAAGGCCAGCTTCGTGGAGTTATTGATGTTGCCGGGAACGAGCGCGGAGAGCTGGGCGAAGTTGAGCGTGTGAAGCTGCGCGTAGAGCATGATGATGCCCACGAGCACGCAGGTCGAGCCCATGCAGCCCACGACCATATACTTGAACGCGGCCTCAAGCGCGCCGTGCGCCTTGTTGCGGAAGGCCGTCAGCGCGACGGCGGCGAAGGTGAGGATCTCCACCATGATGAACATGTTGAAGATATCGCCCGTGAGCACAAGGCCCATAACGCCGCCCGCGAGCATGAGGAAGAGCGTGTAGTACTGCGGCACATTGTCGTCATGATCCATGTACTGAAGCGAGTACACGCACGAGACGAACACCGCCGCGGAGATAAGAAGCCCGAAAAACAGGCTGAGCGCATCGACCTCAAGCGCGATGCCGATGGCATAGCCGCCCGCAATGGAGCGCGAGCCCATCCAGTAGGCGATTATCTCGCCCTGAAGGAAAACGGGCTTTATGAGCGCGATCATGCACGCGAGAGACGCGGAGACGGCGAGGAAGGCGACGGTATTTCTGAACGCCTTGCTTTTACCGAACATGACGATGAGAAACGCGCCGAGGAAAAGCACCATTATGGAGTAGACCGGGAAGTGGTGATAGTCAAAAAAGCTCATCCTCTCAGCCTCCTTATCTCGCGCGTGTCAATGGTGCCGTAGCTCTCCTCAAGCTTCATCACGAGGGCGAGGGCCATTGCCGTGGTGCACGCGCCGATGACGATGCTCGTCAGCGTGAGCGCCTGCGGGATGGGATCGACGAACCAGCTTGCGGCTGTCAGCTCACCGGGGGTGAAGATGGGGGCGGTGCCGCCGGGGTTGAAGCCGATGGAGATGATGAGAAGGTTCACGCCGTAGTCGGTGATGCCGAGGCCGATGACGGTCTTGACGAGGTTATACTTGGTGATGATGGTGTAAAAGCCGAGGGCAATGAGGAAGAAGGACGCGATATAGTTGAACAGTATCATATCTTGCACCTCATTTCTTGTTGTCTACGTCGCGCGCGGACAGCAGGCCCAGCATGGAAAGACTGAGCACGCCGACGCCGCACAGCACGTTGAGGCCGACGGCCTCATCCATCCACGCGATGGTGCCGGAGCTGATGAGATCGCCGATATTGCCGTTTTCAAAGGCAACGTTCTGGCAGAACTGCGCGCCGAACACGACGCCGAGCATCGCAATGGCGATATAAAGCGTGACGGCGAGACCCTCCGTCCGGCGCAGAAGCTCCACGTTCAGCGCGCGGCAGGTCGCCTCATACCCGTGGCCGAGGTAGATGAGGATGATAATGGCGGTCATGAGCACGCCGCCCTGGAAGCCGCCGCCCGGAGAGATGTGGCCGTGGAGAATGATATAGAACACGTACACCAGCGCAAGCGGCAAAACCATGTCGCAGCCGCAGCGCTGTATGATGCGCTTTATGACGATATTATTCTTCTTTTCCATCGCTGCCGCCCTCCTTCTTTTCCTTTATGCCGTTATAGATGATGACGGACGAACCGGCCACGGCCGTGATGAGGATGAACGCCTCGCCCATGGTGTCATAGCCGCGGAAGTCAAAGACGATGGATGTGACGTCGTTGACGGCGTGCGTTCTGTCAAGGTTCTGCTGCACGATGGCCGCTGCCGCGCCGTCGGCCGCGGTGTCGTCATAGGCGGCGGGGTTTTGCTGAAGCTCGTACACCGAGGGGGCAGCCGACGCGCCGTCATAGGTGCGGGGCATACGCGCCATGGTGATGCTGGCGTAAACGCCCGCGAAGAGGAACACGCCCATGGAGACCCAAGTGAGGAATTTCTTCATTTGTCGTCGCCTCCTCTTATCTTTTTGAGAGTGACGATGAATATGAGCGGGCTGAGCGCCGCGCCGACGGCGGCCTCGGATATGGCGACGTCGGGCGCGTGCATCACGAGGAAGGACGCGGCGACGAAAATGCCCGTTGCGCCCAGCGCGACGACGGAGCTGAGAAGCTTCTTGCAGGAGCTGGCGATGATGGCGCACACGACGACGCCGGAGACCGTGAGAATGTCCAAGACAACAAGCAGGTTATTCATCGAAATCCCTCCTGTAATCGTCGATTTCCATTTTCTTTTCGGGGCGGATACCGGCCTGATACGCGCCCTTTGCAATGGCGTGCGCGCCGACGGGGTTCGTGGTGAGGACAAGCGCGACGATGACGCAGACCTTCACCGCCGTGGCGGGGCTGCCCATGATGAAGACGGCGTACAGCAATCCGCCCAGACCCACGCCGATAACGCCCATGGTGGTGATGCAGGTGCTGGCCTGCATACGGCAGAAGGTGTCGGGCATTTTCAGGATGCCCAGCGTGCCGGCAAGCGCGAAGAACGCGCCCACGGCGATGAGAACGTCAATGATTATCCTCAGCATGGTAAAGCCACCTCCCCTTATCGAGATATCTGCCGACGAGCATGGTGTTGATGATGCCGAGCATGGCGCTGATGATGGCGATGTCAAGGTATATCCCCCTGCCGCTGTACAGCGAGAAGAGCACCATTGCGCAGGCCACGCATATATCCGCGGCGTCCGCGGCGACCATTCTGTCCGCCGCCGTCGGGCCCTTTGCCAGCCTGTAGAGATTCATTATTGCCAAAAGGCCGAAGAAAACGGCAAAAACGATCATATCTGTCATTTCCATATCCTCCTTAGCCATCTTTCCATGCGGCCCTTTATGACCTCGCCGGCCTCTGCGCCGTCACAGGTCACGTCGATCCAATGGATGTAATAGTACATCTGCCCGTCCTCCTCGGTGATATCCATGGTGATGGTGCCGGGGGTGAGGGTGATGCAGTTTGCAAGCTGCGCCTGCGCGTAGTTGCCCTCAAGCTCGACGGGAACCTTGACAAGGCCGGGGTTCACGTTTTTGCAGCCGCCGTAGCAGCGCTTGGCCATGTCCCAGTTCGCCTTGAGCAGCTCCCACGGGAAGATGATGAGCGTATATACAAGCCCGGTGAAGAGCCGGACGGGGTTGAAAAAGCGGAAGGCTCTTTCATGAATGAAAAATCTTGCCGAAAACAGGGCCACGGCGAGACTGACTATCGCGCCGGCGGCCAGCTCCTGCGCGGAAAAGCTCCACGTGAGCAGTATCCAGAACAGGTAGCAGATGACGAAGGTGCTCAGTACGGCGGGGAATTTCGTTTTTTGCAAGAGAAAACCTCTCCTTTCTTTGTGGCGGGCAGGGCGTGCCCGCCGCTTATTCTGCTTGCGGCGGTCCGACGCGTCAGCCGTCGTCCACCCGGAGACTATCGACATAGAACTCGCGCCCGCGCGTCATGCGCAGCGCCGTGCCGCGGCATTCGGGGCAGCAGGCGTTTTGCCTGTCGGCCGCGCCCGTATACCCGCAGTCGAGACATTCAAACTCGGCCGGAACGGTGCTGACGGTGAGCTGTGCGCCCTCCGCCGCCGTGCCCGCGGCGGCATACGGGAAGAATTCGCGCAGGCATTCCGGCACGACGCCGGAATACTCCCCGACGCTCAGGCGGATCTCAAGCACGCGGGAAAAGCCGCGCTTTTCCGCCTCGGCGGAGACGATGCCGATTATCCCTCTGGCTATCGAAAGCTCGTGCATGGCCCGGCCTACCTGTCAAGGCAGCTGAAGCAGGGGTCGATGCTGGCGATGATGAGCCCGGCGTCCGCGACGGAGTTGCCGCGGAGCATGAAGGGAACCGTGGGGGTGTTCTTATAGCTGGGCACGTGGATGCTGACGCGGTGGTTATTGAGAGCGCCGCTGCCCACGACCATGTGGCTGAGCTGGCCGCGCGGGGCCTCATGGCGGGCGACGGCCTGACCCGGCTGTATCTTCACGAGCTTGTTGCCGAGGTTGATGGGCCCGTCGGGCAGCTTCTCCAGCGCCTGCTGGATTATCTTTATGCTTTCATAGCACTCCAGCGCGCGCACGACGACGCGGGCGAACACGTCGCCGCTGTCAACGGTGGGCACGTCGAAGTCAAAGTCCTCATACGAGCAGTAGGGCGCGTCGCGCCTTACGTCTATCTTCACGCCGGAGGCCCTTGCGTGCGGGCCGACGGCACCCATGCGGATGGCGTCCTCCTTCGGCAGCACGCCCACGCCCTTCGTGCGCAGGGCGATGGTCTTATCCGTGAGGCAGATCTCCACGATCCTGTCCGTGGGGGCCTTGAGCTTTTCAAGCCCGGCGAGGATCTCACGTCTGAGGTCGTCGTCGATATCGCGGCGGGAGCCGCCGATGGTGACCATGCCGTAATTGACGCGGTTGCCGCTGAGCTTTTCAAGCAGGTCCATGATTATCTCGCGCACGTCCCAGATGTGCATGAAAAGACTGTCGTGGCCGATGATGTGGCAGGCGATGCCCATCCACAGAAAGTGGGAATGGAGCCTTTCAAGCTCGGCCGTGATGACGCGGATATATTCGCCGCGCTTGGGCACCGTGACGCCGTTGATGGCCTCGACGGCCATGGCATAGGTCAGCGCGTGCGAGTGAGAGCATATGCCGCACACGCGCTCGACCAGGACGAGCGTCTGTATGGCGTTGCGCTCCGTTGCGAGCTTTTCTATGCCGCGGTGGTTATAGCCGACGAAAACCTCGGCGTCGCGGATAAGCTCGCCCTCGGTGATAAGCTTTGCGTGTATCGGCTCCTCCAGGGCGGGATGGTACGGACCGATGGGAACTATATAGCTCATACTCTGTGCCCTCCTTACTTGATGTTCTTCTCGACAAGCTCTTTCAGCGGCGTGACCATTATCTGGCCCTTGCCCTGCGTTTCAAGCATGTCCTCCGGCAGAAACAGCCGCTTGGAGACGTCCAGCCCCTCAAACTCGATGCCGAACAGCTCGTTCAGTTCCCTTTCGGGCCACTCGGCGGCCGTATCGTACACGCCGCTGAGCGTGGGAAGCTTCATCTCACCCACCACATGATAGGATTCGATCACCGGATCAACGGCGTAGTCGTATGAGACGTCCATACGCCCGTCCTTGTCGATGAAGGCATGTATCATGACAAGATACCTGCCGTTCTTCCTCATCCTCTCTGCAATGGGTACGATCTGCTCACTCGTGATGTCGATGCGCTTGTACTCCTGCATTCTTTTCACCTCTTTGTTGAATATTACGTTGGAATCTTACTGTTTTGCTATTATAAAAACCGGGCTGCCGGAAATATACGGTGTAAATTTTGCCGCGTCAGCAGATGCGCGGGAGCTGCGCCCCGGCGAGCTTCTGCAATATGCGCCGCCCGCCGAAGGCCGTGTACATCACGACGCGGCCGGGGCAGTCCGCCGTGACCGTGCCGATGACGGCGGCGTTTTTCCCAACCTCCGTTGCGCGCATGGCGGAAAGCACGCGCGGCGCGTCCTCCGCCGCCGTGACGGCGAGAAGCTTGCCCTCGTTCGCGCAGTAAAGCGGGTCAAGACCCAGCATGTCGCACGCAGCCTGCACGCCGGGGTGCACGGGAATCGCAGCCTCATCCAGCACTATGCCGAGCTCGCCGCCCTCCACAAATTCATTGAGCGTCGTGGCGACGCCGCCGCGCGTGGGGTCGCGCAGGACGCGCACGCGAGCACCTGAATCCAGCACCGCGGCGCAGAGCGCGTTGAGCGGCGCGCAGTCAGAGCGGATATCCCCCTGCATCATGCCGGAGCGCGCCAGCATGACGGCCGTGCCGTGATCCCCGGCCGTGCCGGAGAGAATGACGCTGTCGCCGGGGCGGATGGCCTTCGGCGTGAGGCCGGGCCAGCGCAGGAAGCCCACACCGGCGGTGTTGATATAAAGCCCGTCGCCGCGGCCGCGCTCCACCACCTTGGTGTCGCCCGTCACGACCGACACGCCCGCGCGCGCGCACGCGCGCTTTATCGACGCGACGACGCGCGAAAGCGTCTCCATGGGCAGACCCTCTTCTATTATAAATGAACAGCTAAGATACTCCGAAATGCCGCCGCAGACGGAAATGTCGTTGACGGTGCCGCAGACGGAAAGCTCCCCGATATCGCCGCCGGGGAAGAACAGCGGATCGACGACGAAGCTGTCCGTGGAGAAAACGAGTTTTTCCACGCCGGGAACTATCGCCCCGTCGCCAAGCTCACCCAGCGCGGGATTATTGAGCGCGGGGAGTATCATGTCCTCTATCAGGCGCGAGGTCTTTTTTCCGCCGCTGCCGTAGTCGAGTGTGATTATATCGTCCATAGAAATACCCTCTATATTCCGCCGTATTTATACGCCGCGGCACAGGCCCCCTCCGACGACACCATGCACGGGCCGACGGGGTCCTCCGGCGTGCAGACGCGGCCAAAAAGCGGACACTTGCGCGCGTCCAGCCGCCCGCATATAACGTCGCCGCAGCGGCAGGGCGTGGGCGTGGTCTGCGCCGGGATGCAAATGCCAAGCTTCTTCTCCGCGTCGAAGGCTGCAAGCTCATCGCGCAGGGCAAGGCCGCTTGCCTCTATCGCCCCAAGGCCGCGCCACATGCCGCGCCGGGGAACGAAGCATTCCGCCAGCACGCGCCGGGCAAGCGCGTTGCCGCCGGGCGCGACGGCGCGGGTATATTCGTTTTCAAGCGCGGGCTTATCATACGCGATCTGCCGCAGGAGCATATACACCGAAAGCAGGATATCCGCCGGTTCAAACCCGGCGACGACCGCGGGCATACCGTAGCCGCGCGGCAGGAACTCAAAGCCCTGCGCGCCGATTATCGAGGCAACGTGGCCGGGGCAGAGGAAGCCCTGCACGTCGAAGCCGTCCGAGGCCAGAAGCGCGCGCAGCGCGGGCTCCACCGTCTTGAGCATCGACCAGACGGAGAAGTTGTTCACGCCCTCGCTTTGCGCGGTCAGCACCGCCGAGGCCGTGCCGGGGGCCGTCGTCTCAAACCCGACGCCGAGGAAAACGACCTCCTTATCCGGGTTGCGTTTTGCAAGTTCCACCGCGTCAACGGGGGAGTAGACTATCTCCACCCGCGCGCCGAGGGCCCGCCGCCTTTGCAGGCTGTCGCCCCGGACGCTTCCTGGCACGCGCAGCATGTCGCCGTAGCTTGCAAGGATAATGCCCGGCTCCGACGAGAGGGCGAGGACGGCATCCATGACCGCCGCCGGGGTGACGCACACGGGACAGCCCGGCCCGCTGAGAAGCTGCACGTTCTCCGGCAGCATGGACTTTATGCCGGATTTCGCGATGGCCATGGTGTGCGTGCCGCACACCTCCATAAGCTTCACCTTGCCGCGGAGAGGCAGGGCGGCGATGGCGGACAAAAGCGCCTCGCGCGCCTCAGAGATGTCCGAGCGCATCGGCGACCTCCCCCCAGCTTTCAAGATCCTCAAGCGCCTGCTGCTCACCGAGGCGCTCAATGGCAAAACCGGCGTGGACTATCACATATTCGCCGAGCTTCGGCGCGTCTATGAAATCGACGCGAAGCTCACGGCGCATACCCATCGCCTCACCGACGGCGCGGTTGCCGTCTATTTCGACCAGTTTGAGTGGGATAGCAAGACACATTGACTTATTACTCTTTCCTCGTTTTTTCAAGCGCGGCCTGCGCGATCATGAGCTGCCCCAGAGAAAGACCCTCGTCATTCGCGGAGACGCGGCTGTGATGATACACGGCGAAGCCCTCGCGCTCAAGGCGCGGCGGCAGACGGCGCATTATATACATGTTCTGAAAGCTGCCGCCGGAGAGGACGACGGTGCTTATCCCCGTTTCCCGCCGCGCGGCGATGCACTGCGCGGCGGCCATTTCCACAAGCGTGTTCATGAAGCGCGCCGCGATGACGCCGGTATCGACGCCCTGCGCCATGCCGGCCGTGACGGCGCGGATCATGGGCCGCCAGTCGAAGCGAAGCGGCGCGCCCTCAAGCGGGCGGTCGTACACGCCGCCGTCGTCCGCCGCCGCGGCCTCCAGCAGGACCGCGCCCTGCCCCTCATAGCTGCAATGGGTCTTTATGCCGAGGATGGCGGCCACGCCGTCGAACAGCCGCCCCATGCCTGACGAGAGCGGGCAGTTGAGCCGCGCGTCATACACGCGGCCGAGGGCACCGGCGTTCTCGACGCCGCTTACATCGCATCCGGCCTCGCGCAGAAGCGCGTAGGCCACGCGGAAGCTCTCCTTCACGGCCCTGTCCCCGCCGATGAGCGGGATGGGGCGGATGCTGCCGAGGCGCTCAAACCCGCCGTAGCCGCCGGCGAGGCACTCCGCGCCCCAGATGGTCCCGTCCGTGCCGAGGCCCGTTCCGTCCCACACAAGGCCGATGACCGGGCCGGGGAGGGAGTTGTCCGCCATGCAGGCGGCCATGTGCGCGTGGTGATGCTGAACGTAGACGATGGGTATGCCGTCACGCGCGGCGCGGCGCTGGGCGTACTCCGTGGACATATAATCCGGGTGCATGTCGCAGGCGACGGCCTGCGGCACGATATCAAAAAGGCGCTGGAAATGCAGGATCTGCTGTTCGTAATTCTCCAGCGTTTCAAGGTTCTTCAGATCGCCGATATGCTGGCAGGGGAAAACGTAGTCCTCCTTTGAGATGCAGAAGCTGGCCTTCTGCTCCGCCCCGCAGGCGAGTATGCGCATACGGCTGTCCGGCACCTTCACCGGGAAGGGCACGTAGCCGCGCGAGCGCCGCGCGGGGTATTCCCTCCCGTCCAGCACCCAGCACAGCGAGTCGTCGCAGCGGGTCTGGATGTCGCGGTCATGCAGGAGAAAGCCGTCGGCGATGCCGGACAGCTTTTCCAGCGCCTCGCCGTTTTTGTACATTATCGGTGTGTCGGAGAGATTGGCCGAGGTCATTATCAGCATGTCGATATCGTCGCCGAAGAGAAGGTAGTGCAGCGGCGTATACGGCAGCATGACGCCAACATAGCCGTTCTCGCTTATGTGCGAAAGCGCGCCCCTCTCCCGCTTTTCCAAAAGGACGATGGGCCGCCGGAAGCCGGTGAGTATACTCTCCTCCGCCGCGGACACGCGGCACAGCCGTCTGGCCGTCTCCGCGTCGCGGCACATGATGGCGAAGGGCTTCTCGTCGCGCTGCTTGCGGCGGCGAAGCTCCGTCGCGGCGGCGGGGTCGTCACAGCGGCAGGCGAGGTGCATCCCGCCCAGCCCCTTCACGGCGACGATCCTTCCCGCCTTTATATATTCGCGCGCCGTCTCTATCGCATTGCCGGGAAGCTCCGTTCCGTCTGCGCCGAGGAAGAACACGCGCGGGCCGCATTCCGGACAGCAGTCAGGCTGCGCGTGATAGCGCCGGTCTTCAATGTCGCGGTACTCCCTGCCGCAGTCGGGGCACATGGGAAAGTCGCTCATGGAGGTCTTTGCCCGGTCATACGGAACGTCCTTTATTATCGTAAAGCGCGGGCCGCAGTTCGTGCAGTTTATGAACGGATAGCGGTACCGCCGGTCATTTTTATCGAAAAGCTCCCGCAGGCAGTCGTCACAGATGCAGATGTCGGGGGAGATGAGGGTGTTGCGGACGGCCTCCTGCTGGCTTTTGCGTATCTCAAAGCCGGTGAAGCCGCGCAGCTCATCGGAATACTCGGCCTCCACGCTCTCTATCACGGCGAGCTTCGGCGCCCTTTCCGGCACGTCGCGGACGAAACGCTCCAGCGCGGGGCGGCTGCCCTCCAGCTCCAGCTCCACGCCGGAGGAGGTGTTCTTTATATACCCGGTGAGACCGTAGCTGCCCACCAGCTTGTGAATGAACGGGCGGAAGCCCACGCCCTGCACGATGCCGTGTATCCTGAGATGTACTCTTTCCAATGGGGCAGCCCTCTATAGTTAGTTATTTGTCAGGCAAATTTATTATAAATGCTTATTACCATTAAAGCAAGTATTTTTTATATTTGGTACGGTGTCATATTTGACGAAATTCCAGCGCGGGGCCGCGCTCTGTTTACCTATTTAAGTAATATTATAAAGCCTGTGGAAGCGTGAATCAACAAAAGTAAATTCCTTAACAGACTTTTTACGCAAAACGCCGCAAATAACCAAAAAGCGGACACCTGCGGCGTGTTGTGCAGCATAGCTGTAGCCTAAACCCCGGCAGTTTCCTGCCGGGGCTTAGGATAGACTGTCGAAAAAGTGGCTTTGCCGCTTTTTCGAGAAAGCTTCGCTGCGTTCT
>OLOV01000476.1_pt1 | contig 35372 bp, 30 predicted proteins | sample 1672931 | NCBI WGS metagenome assembly OLOV01 (sample SAMEA3136738, study PRJEB25190) | human gut metagenome | biome: human gut; feature: human-associated habitat; material: faeces | place: Austria | collected 2013 | reverse complement strand
AGCCGCCCATGCCTGCGCCGACGCCTGCCGCGACGTATTCGCCAGCGGGCTTCATCGGTTACGGCGGTCATCACGGTATTCCCGCTTTCGTTGACCAGTGAGAAGGTCACGCCCGCCAGCGGATGGCTGGCTTCGTCATGCTTTTCAATGGCAAATCGGGAATAGTCGTCACGGATGGCCGTATCCCCGATGACGGTGCCGTCCTGCTCCACGGTAAAGGTCATGACTGCTTCGTTGAGCGCAAAGCCCTCCGGCGCGTACACTTCGCGGAAGGTATAGCGTCCCGGCGTAACAGGAATACTGTCCGTTTTGCCGTTTTCGTCAGTATACTCCCGATAAATCACGGTTCCGCGTTCGTCCTTCACCTCAATCAGCGCACCCGGCAGAGGGACTGCGCCTGTGATGTCCAGTTTGGTGAGCGTCACCTTTTGGTGAATCAGCTTGTTGTGGACAGGTTCGACCAGCAGGACGCGAAGCATGGTTTCATCCTCCGTCATTTGTGAGGGCTGCAAGGAAACAGGGATTGCTTCGGGCGTGATTTCCCAGCCTTCCGGGGCTTTGAGTTCACGGATGACATATTCGCCATGCGGATAGGTTCCGGCAAAGGTCAACTGACCGTTTTCATCCGTTGCGCCTGTTGCAATCAGCGTGTCGCTCATCAAAACGCCATTGCTGTACGGGATGTCCTGCGCGGTAAATAGGCCAAAAACAAAGCCTTCGCCCGGTTCGTTGACCAGTACCTGCTGAACCGTGTCTTTCTGACCGCTGACGGTGTGCAGCGCTTCTTTCTCTTTCCAGAGGGTGATTTCCGCAGGCAGATAGGTGTTGTTCAGAGGGACGGTTTCGCTTACCAGTGCCTTTTGCCCGTCGCCCACAGAGAGCCGCACGGAAACAGGCTGGCTCTGAAGGATATACCCGGACGGCGCGGACACTTCGACGAGCTGGTACAGTCCCAAAGGAAGCGCCTTGGAGGAAACGGGGCCGTCCGCCGTGGTGACGAGCGTATCGACGGTTTCACCCGCCTGATACCATACCGTTCCGTCCTTGCCGGTGATGGTTTCCTCGGCGCGAATTTCAAAGGTCACGTCCGCCAGGTACCCGTCCTCATACACGGGGTGATGCACCGCGTTGCCGTAGGCATCTTCACGCACCCCAAAGCCCTTAAGCTGCAAGCCGCGCTTTTCCAGCACAATGCAGCCCTTGATGGGTTCATTGGGAATCTCCACGGTCAGCTCATAGGTGTTCCCCGGCGTATCGCCCTCATGGCCGATCATCACAGCGAAATCTTCCGTTCGGAGCAAATATCCGTCAGGCGCTTTGACTTCCTCTACAAAATACAGCCCCCATGTCAGCGTTTCAGGCAGCGTTACGCCGCCCGTATCGTCTGTGGTAAAGGTGTCGATGGTCTGTTCCTTGGGGTAATGAATGGTCTGCCGCACATACTTGCCCTCTGCATCCTTCAGCTTGAAGGAAGTACGGGCCAGCGCGATGGGCAGACCGGTTTCAGCATCCGTTTTGACCAGCCTCAGGCGATAGAGGATCGGCCTGTCATTGAGTGTGAGGGGCGGCGGGTTGACGAGGCTCTCCGTGCCGTCGATTTCAAAGGCAATCGGGCCTTTGATTTCATAGCCCGCCTTGCCTGACACTTGCTCCAGCATATAAATGCCATAAGGCAGCGGCTTGGTCATGGCGTAGCCGTTTTCGTCAGTCGTGAGATAATCGCGCTCAAATTCGCGGGCAGCTTCATAAGACCCGGATTTTCGGAGGTAGACTGCAAACTCTGCGCCCGATTCGGGCGTTTCCACCCGCGAAGGATCGGGGTCATGGCTGTTGTCGCCCAGAATTTTGACGATGGCCTGCGCGCCCAGCTTGATGCTGTTGGTGATAACGCTCTCATAGGTGATGATGGCTTCGGCAGATTGCTCCGTCGCGCCGCGGGCATCCATCGTGATCGAACCCGTGCCGGGCAGATAGCCCGTGGGCGGCGTTACTTCGACGATTTTGTACAAACCGGGCCAAAGCGGCTCGGTTGTTGCGCTGCCGTCTTCACCAACCGTCTTGATGGACGCAACGACAACCGCGCCCTTCTCGTGAATCACATTGCCCTGACGATCCAGAATGTCCTCTGCGGCAAGCACCTGAAACTCTGCGCCTGCCAGTTCGCCGTCTCCGCGTACAGTGGGCACAGCATGCGGGTTTCCCGCGTATTCGTCTGCATCCCGCTTGTAGAGCGTCAGCCGTACCTGTACAGGCTGGTTGGTTGCGATCAGTTCGGTCGTTTCATCCGATTTGACCGTAGCCTGCAAGGTGACTTCCTCAAAAACGTAGCCCGCTGTCGTACCGCGCTCCTTCACGATGTACTGACCCTTTTGCAGCGGCGATGAAACGGCGATTCCGTTCTTGTCCGTCACCATGCTGCCTGCAAGCCCTTCGCCGTAAGCGTCATGGTGGTAGATGTCGAAGATCACGCCCTCGATGGGATTGCCGTTCAGACGATCCGTCTTGATGAGCTTCAAATGGCCCTTGGTCGGTTCGTTCTCCGCAGCAACCTCTACGGTCTGCCCTTCTTCCGCAATGACAACATCCGCAGAGAAACCGCTGTCCACAAAATGCGGCGGGACTTTGGTTTCCGTCACACGGTAAGTACCCCATGTCAGCAGCGGAGACACCGCCACGCCGTTTACATCCGTGGTGATCACCGCCACCACTTCGCCGTCCCCCAAACCGTTGTGAGAAGGCAGGCCGGATAGACGGGTCATGGTGAACTCCGCGCCTGCCAGCGCTTCCTTCGTCAACTGATCGGTTTTGGTGATGCGGATTTTTCCCTGAACAGGCCGGTTGACTGCGCTCAGGTTGGTGGTCTTATTGGATACCACCACAGCGCCCTGCTCCGTAAGCTCCGACACATAGCCGGTGGGGTTTTCATGCTCCCGCACGATATACTGACCCTTTCTCAGCGGCGGCGAGATGGCCACGCCGTTTTCATCGGTCGTCATCGTACCCGCAAGACCGTTCCCAAGCTGATCGTTGTGATAAATATCGAACTGAACGCCGGCGATAGTGTGCTGATCCAGTGCATCCGTTTTTACAAGCTGAAGATAGCCGGTCATAGGCTCGTTGGCAACGCTGACGGTATAGGTCTTTCCGTTTTCGCAGGCGTTGATCTCCATGCTGAACTGCTTGTCCACATAATCCGCAGGAACGCCTGTTTCTTCCACGCGATAGCGGCCGTATGGCAGCCAGCCTGTTTCCGCCACGCCGTCTGCATCCGTGGTGATGGTGATTTGTTCGCCCACGCCTGCTCCGTTCAGCGCGGGCGCGCAGCTCAGGCGGGTCATGGTGAACGTAGCCCCCGCCAAGGGCGCACCGGTCAGCTCATCCGTTTTGATGATCTTGATTTTGCCCTCCACTTGCTGATCAGTAAAGGAGATGCTGACGGTCTGCCCGCTGGCGACGTTCACCTCCTGTACATTGACGGAAGGAAGCAGAAAGCCCTCCGGCGCAGACCGTTCCCGAATGGCATAGGTTCCCGGCTGCACATTGGTGAATGTGGCTTTGCCGTCTGCGCCGGTTGTCACCGTCTGCAGGACCGTGCTGCCGCTGATCAGGTCAAAGGCTGCTCCTGCCAGCACCGCGCCGCTGTCCGCATCCTTTTTGAGAACCGATACAGCGCCAAGCGGAATATCAAAGGTAATGGACGCCGATTTGAGCGGATACGGCAGACCTGTCTGCGGCACAAGCACCTTCTGAATGGCTTCGTCCGTCACGCCTACGAGGAAAGAGGCCTCTTCATCCTCGGAAGACATGGACTCCGCTACGATGGTCAGCGGATTGGCGGCGGAAGATACGCTGATGGTGTCGCCGCTGTTGAGATAATAGTACGAACCGTCCTGCCCTGCGGTATTGCCCATCAGCGTACCGTAGGAACGGCTGATGCGGATGAGGTCGGCGTCGGTGGTCAGCGTGACCGTGCCGACGGTCATGCCGCCGGACAATGCGGTGCTTTTCCCCGATACATTGATGTCGCCGGTCATTCGTGTGCGGGCAATGCTGTTCTCCGCAAGCCATCTGGCATACTCCAGATACACGCCGGGGGCATGCCCGCTGCCGGCGTAAAACTCGTCCATCTGCCAGTAATCGCGCACATGCTCGGAGCCTTCAAGCTGCTTGATGACCTCGCGGATGGCAAACTGCCCTGCCACGCGGCTCCATGTATTGTTGTCCGCGTCGCTGCGGTCCAGCACCATGAAGGGATAGGTGTGGCGCAGCACCCAGGCAATGGCGTGCATGGTTTCCGCGCTGTACACAACGCCGGAATAACCGGGCGTATTCAGGTAGGTGTTGATATCCACCAGCCAATACGGTCCTTTGGGCTGATGCCCGCCGCCCGAAATGCGTTCGCCGGGACCGGGGAGGTTATGCTCGATGCAGTACACCGTGATGCCGTCCAGATAGTGCGGGGTGGCGTAGATTTTGCCGTGACCGGGAAGGGAGGCAATCTGCAAATACTCGCTGTCTCTGCCGGAATCGCCGTACAGACCGGATTGCCCCGCCCAAAAGCTGCCGGTATAGGCGTTGAGCGTTCGCAGGCTGAATCCACTCATGGCGGTGGCGGAACGCAGGCTAAAAGGGCGGGTGCCGGGCAGGGCAAAGTCCGTGACCGTACATTCCTGTGCATCCGTGGGCGCAGTTTCATCGGCAAGCACATAGGCTGTGCCGTACTCCGTCCATTTCATCGTACCGTCCGCGTAATCATCGCCATAGATGTAGCAGACCTCATACCAACTGCGGCCTTGGCTGTCCTGCTCGATGGCGTCCACCTGTACGATGGCGTCGCAGACGAACACGCCCAGATACGCATCTTCCTCTGTTTCATCCACAGCGGAGAACACGCGGGTGTCCGATGTGACGATGGCGAAGTCGCCAAGCTGCACATCGGGCTGCTCATCCGGGAAAGCGTCATCCGTCACCGCATCGGACGGTTCCTGTTCAGGAGCGTCGGTTGCAGGCAGTTCGTCCAGTGAATCAGGTTCTTTTTCGGGAATCTCCGCATCGGGCGCGGTGTCGGGAATCTCCGCAGGCGGCTCTGACACAGGACATTCACCGCCCGCCAAGAACACATTGAGCTGCCTATCGTTCACAAGAATCGGCATGTAGTCCAGCCCATCCGTAAGAGCGAAAAGCTCGCTGTCAGTCACAATTGCCGCCGACACGCTGCTTTCGGCAGCATAGGCTGTGACAACCTCGCCGCTGTCTGCCAGAAAGTGAACGGTCAGGATCGCGTCATCCGCCTGTTCAAAAAAGGCCGTTGCCAGCATTACGCTGCCGGAAGCGGCGGTGAAGATAGGCTCCGTCAGTTCAGGCGAACCATAGAGCTGCAGTGCCTCATCCAGCAGAAGGTAGGCATATGCATGGGCAGCAATCTCGTGGCGAATGGGGTACGGAATCGGTTCCTCCTGCGGTTCATTCGCTGCGGGCTCCTGCAAATCGTCCTCCACGGCGGGCGGCTCGTCCAGTACATCGTCCGTTTCGGCAGCGTCCGCATTTTCGGCGGACAGTTTCTCTAATACAGGAGGCTCCTCCACGGGAAACGCATCGGGAATATCTGTCGTATCGTCTGTCGCTTCTTCATCCAGTGAAGGCGGTGCTTGTTCGATGATGGTTTTGGGCGGATACTCCGCATCCGTAGGCGTTGCGGGCAGCGGCTCGGCATACATGGACACAGGTGGGAAAGCAAGCAGGAATGTCATGGAAAGCACAAGAGCCAGTGCTTTCATGATTTTGGTTTTGATGTGTTTCATAGATTCCTCCTATTGTCTGACGGCCATGACGATGAGTCGTCCGTTTTCGGAATGGTAATCACGGTCGCAGGTGATGAGGGTGAGAATTTGATCGTTTGCGCCCACTTCAATGCCTGTGTCGTAAAACGAAAGGGCTTGGGCGCGGTACACGAAGGAAAGGAAGTCGGCGTCCGATGAAAAATCAGCCTTAGCGGCATCCCAATCGCTTTCGCGCATATTCAGCGTGGCGAACACCGCGTAGGTGTCGGAATGGTACAGCGAATCGAGCTGAATGACGGGATGCTTGGCGAGATAGTCCGCGTCCTTATAGCCATGCAAAGGCTGAAACATCGTTTGACTGCGGCTTCGGCGCATGTGATGTCCGTAAATGGCGATGTTCCTTCCCGGCAGTCGGTAGTCGCTCTTGCCCAGCGAAAACAGGCAGCCTGAAACGCCCTCCTTGCGTGAAAAGGTATGGGTCAGGTAATAGGCCGCGTCATCAGTTTGCACCACGGGGTAGCTGATCTTTGTACCGGGAATTTGCAGCCATGCGATGAAATCGCTGTTTTGCGCTTTGCAGGCGGCTAGGTCGATGCCGCTTGCTCCCGATGCAGCAGTCCGTGATGCAGCATCCGAAACGGGCGCGGCGCTCTGCTCCGGCGGGGGCGACGCCGTTGCCATCGGGACATCCGTGCTGACGGGAATACCCGCGGGGCTTTCTTCGCTTTGCATGGGGATGTCGGTGGATGTGGCGTCGGCGGCATTTTCATCGGGCAGATGCTTAGACGATTCCTCCATCGGGGATTGCGGCGGTGCTTTGACCGATTGCATCAGGGCTTCGTATTCATCGGCATCCTGCCGAATCTGCCATTCCTGCATCCCAAAGGATGCTGCGATAACGGCAATGCCTGAGAAAAGCAAAACGACCGCCAATATGACGGTCGCTGAGGTCTTTTTCGGTTTTTTGCTCATGTACGCTCCTTTCGCTGCTTAGCGTTCCGGTTCATGCGGTTTCTTTGCCGCAGGTGTGTGCGCTTCCTTCTTGGCGGGCTTTTGAAGCATTGCTGAAACCGAAGGACGGTTTTCGGGAGAATCCCGCTCCTTGGCCTGTTCCTTTCGAACCAGCGTGGCAAAGAGATTCAAAAGACCGGGATGAGGTCTGCTGACAACATATTCGCGTGTTCTGTTGCCGCCCCATGCGTCCTGATCAGAGGGGATGCGGATACCTTTTGCCCATGCTTTGTTTTCGGGCGAAATGCGCCCGTCCCATTCCCGATCCTGCAAGGTGGCGGCGATTACATAGGCTGTACGCTCCATGCCGAAGCGGCTGACCACTTCTTCTGTGCAGGCTGCGTCCAGCCGATTATCGTGATAATAGCGGGCAATCGCATCCTCAATGGCGGCTTTGCACTTGATATTGGCCTTGAAGGATTCGCGGTACTCCGCCGTTTCGCCATGCTCTTTCGCATAGGACGCAGGGAATTTGTACACGGGCTGCTTCAAAGTCGCTTCCCGCTGATCTTTCAGAATATCGTCTGCCCGTGTTTCGATGCAGCCGCGGATCAAATCCATGTGGTCGCCCTCGATCTGCTCAAAGTCATGAAACACATCGTCCAGCGGCGCAGGGGAGGACAGCAGCGCGGTCGCCTGTTCATCGCTCAAATCATTGGTTTCCAGAGCAAGGAGAATGTCCTCCCGAATGGTGTATTCGTAGGTATGGTTGAGGATTTCTTCGGGTGGCAGCGAGAGAAGCCACTCTCTGTAATGTTCCTGCGCGGCAAAGCACTTTTCATAAAGGCTGGTGTTCAGTTCTTCATTGGTCATGGTCAGCGCACCTCGGTTTCATGTTCTTTCTTCCCGGTTCCACTACAAGGACGCTGATGGTATCAGGGGGAGATGGTGAATCGTGATTCATGTGCTGTAAACCTCCTTTTTCACCAGGCACGGTCATGCCGCACCTGTGCATCGTAGTAAGCGGAGAGGGTAGATGGCGCGTTGAACAGCACAGCCAGCATATAGGCCTTGATGTTGCGGATACTGGAAGCGTTGTTGCGCAGGCACTCGAACATATACTGGATGTGCAGGCTGTTGATCTGCTGGAAGCGCTCATGGACCAGCTCGATGGGATATTCCTCGCCCGAAATGAGAAGGGTGGGCGATGTGGTGCAGAGGATTTCCACCATCAGGCTGACGATTTCATCCAGGCGGTCTTTGCCGTATTCTTCCGACATCGCATCGTATCCGATCTGCGCTTCTACGGTTTCACGCAGCATGCGCATGGATGGATAAGGATTGGATGGATACGGATTTCCTCCGTTCGGAATGAATGGATACGTTTTTTCTGGATGAGTGTTTTCTCTATGAGTATTTAATTGCGTTGGATTTTCCAACGCAGGTTTTCCCAATACAGGGTTTTCCCGCGCAGGATTCTCCAACGCCGGGTTATCCAATATTGGATTTTCCAACACAGGCTTTTCCGATGTTGGCTGATCCGATACAGGCTGTTCCGACTCGTCAACCTGCGGTGCCTGCGGCTGCTCGTAGATGACGTACTCCGTGCCGGTGAGCTGCCCCTTAGCGTTGCGCACCCGTGTGCGGACGATGTATCCCGCCTTCTCCAGCTCCCGCACCGCTTCACGAATGGCGTCCACGCCCTCGCGATTGATGATGGCCAGCCCCTTGAGGGTGTAGTCCCATGTTTCGGGCAGGGAGAGCATGACAGACAGCAGTCCTTTGGCTTTCAGCGTCAGGTTCTTGTTTTTCAGATGATGATTCGACATAACGGTGTAATCCCTTGTTTTCTCAATGCGAAAGACAGCCATTACTCATCGCCTCCAAACAGTAAATCCTCCTTGGCAAATCGCTTGTCCAACTGATCTACCGTCCAGTTCTCCTTGAATCTTCCCAGCGGTGTTTGCCCGAATTGCGCCAATGCACGGTTATCCATATCCATCAACTGCTGCCAAAGTTCGGGATGATGGCGACGCAGCTTTCGCAATTCTCCAATTCGCTGGAACGGACAGCACCAGCAGGACGCACGGTGGTAAATCTCATACAGATTGCCGATGCGAAACCCACGGGCGTAGCAATGCTGCAAGGCTTCACTTTCCGTGATGCCCCATTCCACCAGAGGATACTGATCGCCTTTGCATCTTTGGGCTTCGTCGGCGGCAATGCCGACATAGTGCAGCGCGTTCTTTTCTGCTTTGAGTTGATTGACTTCTTTTGCAATCAAGTGAGTTTTGAGTTGTCCTGTACACCATCTGACGCGGATGCCGGGCCAACCGTTTCCGCACAGAGGTACACCCATTTGCTTACGGTTGGCAATACTGGCTGCCTTTTGCTTGGGTTCTTCAAACATGAGGTATTCAAAGCCTTGGGGATGGCGAAGGATGGTGATGGACAGCCCGCGCTCGCGTTGCAAGTGCTTTTCCAGTTGTTCCAGATGCCCGTACATTTCAGGAAATTCCATACCTGTATCTGCGAAAAGCACAACATCAATGGGCATTTGCTTTTCAATCATCATCAACAGCATACATGTTGAATCTTTTCCACCCGATAAACTGACGGCATGATACTGAGCGGGAGAATCAAAAACGACGCTCTGTTCGGAGCGCTTGGAATGGAATTGAGTTTTCTTCATCTGTCGATCTCCTGTTGTCGTTTGCGGCTCCAGCTTTCCAGCAGTTTGAGGATTACTTGCTCCATTTTCTGCGGGGTGTAGGATTTTGGAAAATACTTGCGAAGCGTTGTGGTATTGAGCGTGACCCGATCTAAGTCGCTCTTTTTTTCCTCAGACATGATGGCCAGCATGGATTCCTCTGTCAGCTTGCCATCCCGTGAGAATTGTTTGAGCCGCTGCGCCTGCGAAAGCGAGGGCGTTGCCTGTTCGCTGTCCATGGCATCCAGCAACATGGTCTGTTCGTGGGACTTGAGATACGACAGCTCTACGGCAGGGTTAAAGGCAATTTTTCGGTTATCCACCATGTCCAGCAGTTCGGGAATGAGTTCCGTGAGACGGATGAAGCGCTGGACTTGTTTGTAGCTTTCACCAGTTCCATCGGCAATTATCTCAGTTGTGCGTTTGCCGAAATAATCCGGGACGACTTGTCCCACATTTTTCGGTCGCCCTTTTACCCGTTCAATCGCTTCCAGCTTCATCCGATAAGCAAAAGCCCGCTCGCTGGGGAGCAGGCTTTCACGCTGTATGTTGCTGTCAACCATGATGATTGTCGCCGCATCGTCGTCAAGGTTGCGCACGATGACGGGCATCGTAGATAGCCCCGCCAGCTCGCATCCGCGCTTGCGTCTGTGTCCTGCAACAAGTTCATACCCGCCCTCCTCGCGGGGACGGGCGATGGCAGGAACAAGTACGCCGTACTCTCGGATGCTGTCGGCGGTGTCAAGCATACGTTCATCGTCCACGACTTTGAAAGGATGATGCTTGAAAGGGTATAGCTCGACAAGCGGAATTTCTATGACCTTTTCCCGGTTGGCGTCCTGCCGGCTTTCTTCGGTAGAGAATAGATCATCGACTGTATTCAGCTTGATGTTTTTCACGCTGCTTCTCAATTTTCATCACCTCCTGTGTCAGCGCATGATAGGCCGTTGCCACCTTGCCTTTGGGATCGTGAGCAAAAATGCTCTTGCCTTCCGCGCTGATTTCCGCGGCGCGGACGGAATGAGGAATGGCCGTGGCAAACACTTTGATTTTGCTGCCGTAGGTTTCGCGCAGCAGGGCAGAAATTTCACGGGCATATGTTGTGCGGATATCTACCATGGTCAGCAGGATGCCGTCAATTTGCAGCTTGGGGTTAATCTGCCGCCGTACTTTGGCGATGGTCTGCAAAAGCTGCTCCAAGCCTTTGGCGGGCAAATACTGCGCCTGCACGGGAATCAGCACGCGCTCCGATGCAGCCAGCGCATTGATGGTCAGCATACCAAGCGAGGGCATGCAGTCGATGAGAATATGCGTGTACTGCTTTTTTGCCTGAGCCAGCACTTGTTTGAGGATGCTCTCGCGGCTCATGGCATTGACCAGCGATACCTCTAAGCCCGACATTTCAATGCTGCCGGGGAGCAAATCCACGCCCTCCGCATGATGCAGGATGCCTTCTCCTGGCAGAATCGGTTTGTCCATGAGGACTTTTCCCATGAGCGTAGCAAGCGTCACGGGCAGTTCATCTGGCTGCGCATAACCCAGACTGATGGTCAGGCTGGCCTGCGGATCGCAGTCGACCAGCAGCACCTTTTTCCCTTCTTGAGCCAATCCGATGCCGAGATTGGCTGTCGTGGTCGTTTTGCCGACGCCGCCCTTTTGATTTGCGACGGCGATGATGTTTGCGTTCACTTGTGATCCCTCCTGTATTCGGGTGCGACATAAGCCAGCCGCCAATGTGTCGCAGGACGCACCGTTGAAATGGGTTTGGATTCATAGGGGCACAGCCTGAACACGCAAGTCTGTCGGAGTGCGTAAGGCCGATGAAAACGACACGAACGGCATTCGGGGAAGATACCATCTTCTCCGCTGTCGTATGATCGCGCATGCGGTTCAAGCATCATAGCCTGGATGGCTATGAATCTTCGGGTAGTGGGCACCTCGTTCACCTCCTGATGGGAACAAAAAAAAGACGCTCATTGCTGAACGTCTTTAGGTCGGATGGGTGATGATATTAACTTTTCTCCAGCAGCGCAGCCAGTCGGTCATCCACAACGGCTACGGCTTCTTCTATGAATTTACCGGTAGTGAAGCAGGGCGCGCAATATCCGTGCCAAAGAAAAAAGCCGAACCATTTGATTGGTTCGACTTCTTTTGATTTGGTGGAGCTAAGGGGATTCGAACCCCTGACCTCTACAATGCGAATGTAGCGCGCTACCAACTGTCCAATACTTTATCCCTTATTTGAGCTTTCTTTTGTATATGCTATACACATCACCTTTTCAGTTTTCTTGATTTCAAATTTGCTGTGTACAATAATTATCGCATGGCACTTGCCACCGCAATTATAGGCTGTTATAATTATAGTGACTTGTAAAACTTACCAGATAAGTATTATTTTCCTACTCAAAGTCATAGTGAGGAGAAATACAATGGACTATTCAAACTTATTAGACTATATTCTGCATTTAAGGCAAAAAAGTGATTCACACAAACTGATTATTTTTGTAGGCGCAGGTGTTTCAAAAAACGTTCCAGGAATGCTCGATTGGCAAGAATTAATTCAGAAAATGGCTGATGCCATTAACTATTCACGCTGCTACAATTGCAGAAGACAAACAAAGAACTGTGAAAAAACCTGCAATTTTAAAAATGCTTATTCTACTGATGAATACCTAAAGATTCCTCAGTATGTTTTCAACGCCAATAAAGACAAATATTTTTCTATTCTTTCTGAAAACATACCGTCTATTAATTGTGATGCTCCTCTCTCAAGTGCAATATTTGACCTTAATCCAGTGCATATTATTACAACTAATTACGATAATCTGTTAGAATCATCAACTAATCCTCTTAGAAATACTTTTGACGTAATTATTAATGACCGCCAGTTATTAAATTCAACAAAGACACACTATATAATTAAAATGCATGGGGATATCGAGCATCCCGAAACAATTGTTTTAAAAGAGGATGACTATTTAGCTTACTCCAGAGAGCACGTACTAATCGAAATGTTCGTTAAAGCTCTTCTAGCCGATCATTCCATTCTTTTTCTAGGATATTCCATGAATGACTATAATGTCAAACTCATAGTTAATTGGCTTAGTTATATAAAAGCCCAAAATGCAGTAATTGAAGAGAAGGCACGAATTGGCTATATTATTCAAGACTGTGACAGCATCAGAGAAACGGACCAAATATATTTTCAAAAGAATAATATCGAAATTATCAACCTTCATAGCATGCCCCCTATCAAAAACATTCCTGCATCAATTAAGCACCCTATAGGTCAACGTCTCTATAGTTTTTTACAAACAATCCACAACCCCGCACTGGAAATCGAGTTGGGGACAAAATTAGTTTATGATCATGCAGTTGACTTCTTGAAAGGTTTTCCCTATGTAGAATTAAAAAATATTCTCTCCATTCTTTGTCTCCAAAAAAATGCAACTGAATATGAAAAATTAACTTTTTTTGACTGTGTTAGCTATGATAGACTTACATCATATCTTAAGTCAAATACATCCGGATCCCTTATCCTTGCACAGCTTTTAGTGAATGCGGGTATCAGACGCATTGAATATAACGGGCTTGAAGAGAAAGAGCCCTATCTCATTGACAACATTATACGAAATGACTTATTTAACAACCGTCTATACCACTTGTATTTAGACAATAATTATACTGAATTAAAAGAAAAAGCGACTAATACTCCTAAAGCCCTATCTTCTTATTTTTATTGCTCTATATTTACTGAAGATATGAATTTATGTTCAAAACTAATTAGTAGCATCTCGTTTGATTCTCTGTCAGAAAGTGAAAAGGTAGCATTTCTATTTAATAAAGCTCTCCATGAATGCAGCCCAGGTTATCCTTTTGACCGTAAAGCAATTATGGCCTATATTGACAATATGTCTTCAAAGCGAGTGCAAGATATGTATGGAATATACAAAACTATTATTGGCAATATCTATCCAGTATCCCACTTCATAGACAACTCTTTAGAAAAGCTGAAAGACCACTATGGCCCCAATTGTCATTTCGTAGGAATTAGCTCTTTAACCGAGCTTTATAAAATTAAATTTCATGCATATAATTTCTATAATTTTTACTTCAGAAACCATGTATGCTTTTCCAATCTTTATGAATACCAAGCAATAATTGCTCCATATATTGAAGCAATAATGATCACCAATGGAGAAAGCATTGAACAACCACATGATAAAAGCCTATTTGGTTTTAGCACCTCACGCAAATTGCGCTATCCTCTTGAAATTATCGACTTTGACATATTAACCAAATCTATTCTTCCAAAAGAATTATCAAGACTTCTACAACATTATAATGTCAAATCTCTTGAAACATCTCAAGCCTTACTCAACACAGTGCTCAATAGTTTTCACAATTTAGCTGAATCTATGCTATCTTTTTCGTCATTTAGACGCGGACATATAGTTAAAGCCTTCCTCAATTATTGTTTACTTCTTCCCAAGCTTCCTTTATCCCCAACAAACAAAAGTCAACTGTCCCTTTACCTTACCGATATTTTAATGAACGAAAATTTCGTTTCTGAGTTTTTCTCCATTTATTTTTACGAGTGGAAATCATCACTTAAAATCATCTTGGAAATCACACAATTTGCCAAAGTTCCTCCGAACTTTTCGATAGTTGAATCTGCGATAAAATCAGATTCTTTTTGGACATATAGAGCTAATGTCAATTTCTCTCTTCTCGGTAAGTTTTTTTCATTATTTCTCGAACCTTATTCTGAAGAAACATGTACAAAACTGGACAATATTATATTAGAATTAGAGCCGGAGAAACAAATAGCCCTGATCGAATTGCTTGGAAATAATGTATCTCCAACATCCATTGAACTATATAAGAATATTCTAAAAACTCATTTCACACTGTTAAGCCCAGTACAATTATTGGAGTTTACCTGTAGAAACTGGATCGATTTTTCTGAGGACAACGCCAACGCACTAATCGATAAAGTATTAGAGGAACTGAATCAAAACACAACAAAAAAATTGCATGTTTTTCCAAATCCATTAGAAAATACCCTGCAGACTATTTATATCTTTTATATATTAGGAAAAATTCAAGATCTTTCCAGGCTGCGTCCATTGTTGGAAGATAGTATATACTTACAATTTTTCTTGGATGATCCCTCTTTTTCATATGAGCAAATCGACTTTTCTGACTATATGTGGCAGAACATCGCGAAGCAATCCCGATTTATGGATAAAATAGTGCTACACAAAGAGCAAATCATTCCCATAATTCAGAAGAAAATCGATCTCAACACAGCTACCGAATTTGAGCGCAAAGTTCTATACGGCATATTCGAGGGCCAAAATGCTATTTTGAACTAAAACGATGATCACTCTGACTATGTCTCCCCTGTAAACGTCAAGACCCTATCAGCAGTTAAATCAGCCTCCTCCTCCATCGGGATTAGTAGCCAATCAATATATGTTTGATGTTGTTCCAGCAAAACTCGGCGTACTGCATGGTGGTGTCAATTAGGGCATGGCCGAGCAGACGCTACATCTGTTCGATAGACTACCTCCCTTTGTCGATGGCGCAGGTGGCCAGCGTTTGCCTGAATTTATGGGGATGAACTTTTTAGAAGCCCAGCATTTTGCCGAAACAACGCAGAGGGATTTTCTCGCCGCTGGTTTTCAGACTGGCATGAGGCTTGTCCAGCATTACGAAAAGAGCCAGGTTCTGATCGTTCCAACTGACAAGACAGTTTTTCAAGTGAAATTTCGTGTGAGTGTCAAAGCAAACCGGGCGCTCCTTGTTTTCCGTTCCGAGAACGACGCACTTCCGGCTTTCAAAATCGATGTTGGAAATATTCAAATGCGCCAATCTGTCCACGCACATTCAGGTAAAGGAAAGCATATTGATCCTGTCCTAATCACGCAGTTGGGTACAGCTATCCCGCATCATCCCCATGGCCTCATCGGTATAGGTTTCCTTGACGGGCTTATTGGTGCGGATTTTATGAATTCACCGGACGGGGCTTTTGAGGATATAGTTTTCGTCCTCCAGCCAGGCAAAAAAACTGGAAAGAATGCGGCGGATATTGTCAATGTTGCCGCGGCTGCACCCGCTGGCTTGCTGATAGTCCGCCAGATACTGGCGCAGATCATCCGTGGTGATATGCACAATGCGCTTATCGAGGGTATGCAGTAGCTTAGCAATGGTAGTCTGGTAATAATGCAGCGTCTTTTCGCTGCAACCCTCCACGCGCTTGGCGGAGAGAAACACCACGCGCTTGGCGGAGAGAAACATTTCCAGCAGCTGAGCATTGCTCTGTGCATCCGGCTGCTTGACGGTAGAATCTCCCGCGACGATGCTCTTTCCCCAAAGCGCATGAGTCAGGGCTTCATGCAGAGCTTTCATCTGAGTGTTGTCCAGAATGGACAAGAGAGACTGTTCGACTTCCGTAATAAAAAGTTGCTTCATGTTGCTACACTCCTTCTTCTTGTGGGGGGTACCAACATCCTGCACCGGCAAATTGCCATTTTTATTCTTCAACTAAGCCGTTTACCCTCGTAATAAGAGCAAGGACAATAAGACAATAGCTACGGATATTTTGTATTATTATTTCAAAGGTTGGAATTGGCTTGTTAGTAAAAATATGAATATTATTTCTGCAATCTCTAATGGACTCCATATATGAATACTCTTTACCAGCAAGTTCCTTTTGCGGCGTACTTTCATGATCAATTTGTGTAAATACGCTTTGATTTCTGCAGAGTCCAATTAGTTCATCAAGCATTATTGTACCGATTTCCTTGCCGTTTTTTCTTGTTCTAAGTTCGACTTTCAGCAACCCGAGAAGGCTTTTCTTCTGATCCCCCGTAATCATTCCCTCAGCAACTAAATTGGATAGATGTTCTTTACTCAACTCATAAAGATGATCTACATTGGTATCATTCCACTGTTTCCAATGTGCCTTTATGAAATCATGCTTATATGCAAGCAAAAACAACTGAAGCAATCCTTCAGCAAGAGAACCTGTACATAAGGCGATTTGGAGACTAAGAAAGGGTTTTTCCTTGATAGCCTTGTCCATCAGTGCTTTTTCTAAAAAAGCACTATATAAACGAAATCTCTCCATTGGAATTGCAATATTCTCCTTAATAAGCATTCCCGCTGTTTCAAGGAATTCGTTATTCAATTCATGAACAATTACTCCTAATTTGTCAGGTGGTGCAGCTATAATCCTATCTGGGCAATGCGCCATTCGATAGCTCTCATCAAAATAATGTTGCGCGTCTGTTAACATTATTACCCTCCTATCCAAAGTACTGCTGCATCAGCGATTTTTTCAGTGTTTCCAGCTTTTCAAGGCTCTGCTTCACTGCCAATTTCGATTTGTCGAGCTCCCCAAGGAAGTATATAAATATTTCTTATAGCAAATTGTCCATCGATCATCATGTTATTTAACTTTTCCCGTTTCAAATATGGTTGCATGCCAACCCATAGCATAATCCTCATTGCCAATCATTATCTCATGATAATACTTGAGATACTTTCACACTGCAAACTTATCGAAGACATTAGCATATGCTTTGATTGTTAACCCTCACTTTTTGTTCCAACAAGCATACCTGCATCTTATACTATCAAAAGTCTTATTTGAAATAGATCTATGCCTATTTCTTTTCTGCTCTTAGGCAATCATCGCAGTATATCCACTTTAGTTTGCCTTGAAATATACTGTTGGTTATACGAGCCGTACCAAGGGTCATGGCGATCTCTTTTTGAATTCGAGAATAAAGATCTCCTTTAAAACGTGGACCTGCTGTTATTTCTATTGCGTTTATTGTTTCATCTGGGATTGACAAAGAAATTCCGGCACAAGAGATTGAATCATCAACATCAACTCTCATTCTATATTCATTCTCATACGACCATGCGCAATCTTTAACATACCCAACTAGCTCTGGGGCTGTAATGACATCGCGAAGAATAACATTTTCCTGGTTGCCACAAGAAAGCACCTCTTCATCCGCAGATTCTTTTGATTCAGCATTTGTATATGCCACTGCATGAAAGCTCAACTTAGTTGCAATGGAAATATCGTCTGAATTTGCACGCTTCGTTTCTGGATCTGCCGTGCTAATAATAAGATTCCCATCTTTCCACTTTTTGAACGCGTCAACAGGAATACGAAGCATGACACCATCCGACCAAGGCTGTGCATACATACTCCACATAGCGATGCTTTCCTGCGGTTCATACATAAAACTGGCAAAGAATATCTTTTTCCAGGTTTCCTCTCCCGCATGCGTTAACTCAAGGCCATCATTCATTCTTAGCGGCGAACCTATATACCATTGTTTGTTTTTTATGATGCTAATAGCAGCTCTTAAAGATGTATAATGGCATAAATAGAGAACATTCTCCCCTTTCCTCGCTGCTAATTTATTGGCCCTTTCTGTAAGATTCTTTCTTAGGCCATCAAACGTGTTGATATTCGGAAATGCTGCCGACGTTTTTTCTCTATCCATATGGCCCTCCGTGCCTCCATCTGATGATTTTCACAGTGTTTTTTGACCTACTTTACTTTAGTATCGACTTTCATATCCGCACAGCTCTCATATTTTCGTCTCACGCTAGCACTGTTTCCAATGAATTTAGATAATCGCGGTTATACAGAATGATCCTATCTACTTCTCGTAAGTAATTTTGCATGCGTAATCACTCATCCTTGTCAACAATATCGCTTGCATTTCCACAATCTAAAATAATTTCAGAATTTGCAATTTCGTCTACTATTTTTTGTAATTCTTCTTTGGTTGTATCGCGTGATAGACGAATTACGGCATAGGCATCAAGGCCATTTGAAATCACCTGTGCTTGTTGGATAGTTGAGCCACCGGAAGCATTTAGATTATTTCGAATCTTAACTGCCGCGCTTAAACTTTTCCAACCGATAATTCCAACAATAATACCTATAACACCAACCAATGTATTTAACCACGTAGCAATATCATTCATGATGCTCTCTCCTTCGTTTTATGTACCAGTCCTAACCAAAGTACTGCTGCATCAGCGATTTTTTCAGGTTTTCCAGCTTTTCGAGGCTTTGCTTCACTGCCAAATTTGATTTGTCGACCCTCCGCGACGAAAGCGGCAAAACGGTTCTGAATGTCAATTGGAGGAACAGGAATGCGCAACGAACCAAATTTCTTTGCATTGATTCCTGGCTGAGCTGCACCGCTTTGATTGAGCTTGACCCAGTCCCAATCCTCATTTAACCTTGTATACCCAAATGGATACAAAGGATGGATTTGCGTCAAATCGAGTTTATAGTGAATCAAATACCCTGCATAAATCTGATTCCCTTCTCTGAAAGCATATGTCTTTCCGACGGTGGCCCCCATTCGAGCAAATAGAAAATCCCCATATCTTAAGCGATACTGGTCATCATCGGAATGATTAATGGACGAAACCACATCATTATTAAGAGTCCCGTCATCGTTTATGTCTGTTATTCGTACATACCTTGGGCGGTCTGAGGTGTACTCCGTCGAAGCAGATTGCGCACCATACTCTCCCTTCCCCAAAGATACCTCGTCCACAGTTTTCCTGCAGTAGTTCTTTCCGATAAACATCTCCACAAATCGGGATTTTACGAGTTCATCCAATTTAGCAAGCTGACGTTTGTCACAAAGAATCAAAGCACTGAGTTCACTGAGAATTTGAGAAATTTCCTTCTGCTGTTTTATTGTCAGATCTGGCATCTCATATTCTTTAAGCCACTCTGTACTCATATTCTTTTGAGCAACACCTTTTGATGACACCATACATTACTGCTCAAAACGATCCGAATGTAGATAATTGAAAAGAAATGATTTATCCAATTTGGACTCGTTTTTGATGCGCAAACAAGCAACTCGTTGATTTAAAGTTGCTGGAAGGAATTCAGCGGTAAGGATGGCTACCCTTCCCACGTTACCTGTTAAAGAGATTAGTATATCTCCGCATTCAAGTTCATACTTGATTGCCTCTTCGCTATTGTATGGATAAAACGCAGGCACTTTATCTTCAATATATCCTTTTTGAACGTTTGAAATCCGAATGATTCTAATTCCTTCATGAACGTACTTTTCGCTTCTAAACGCAAAACCGTTTAGAATACTGCATACATTTCCTAATTTCATGTATTATCCCCCATTATCCATTATTAAGCGTAGCAATTTTTACTTGCCGCACAGATACCACGCCGAATCATTACTTATACGATCATATAATATAAAGCCGCATTTGAGTGCTGTTTTTATCGATGGCAGATTGGTTGAAGGAATTAGCGCCCATAATTGGGTTTCTTCGGTATTAGCAAACATCCAATCAATCCAGCTTTTCAGTGCTTCAGTCATATAACCTTTTTGTCGATAATCTTTTGCAGTAATCCATGTGAGTTCGTAACGATCTCTTTTTTTGAAATAGCATATACTACAAATCAATTGCTCTGGATTTTCTGCATCAGAAAATGTGACCTCATACGAGCTTCTTTTTTCAGCGATAGATAGCAGATTGGGGTCTCTAAAAATATCTAACTTGGATTCTTTTGCTTTTTCCATCAGTTTTCCATTAACCACTTCCATATCCGAGCAGCAAATCAGTCTTCTCGTTTTATAACTAATCATTATTGTAACATCTCCTTAATAGACGTTTATTTGCTATTTCGATACATATTATGAATTATAAAGCCTATGCACATCCCCCGAAATTTCTTCCTTGCCATAAACAAATACCGCCTCCCAGTCGCTCCGATTCTGACAGCTATTAGCATCGAAAATCTCTTTCGCTGCCTCAACTATCCATACAAGCACCAACCCCGTTTTTTTAAGGAAAGAATCTAAAATGTCTTTTCTAACAACTACTCCCTTTGCTTTTTCAGTCGTCAGATATGTGTCAAATGCAGCAAGAATTCCTTTTTCATCATACCAGAATCCATCCAAAGCATGTTGTTTTAACCCCATTTCTTCAATAAGTTTCGCACAAGGAAAACTATAATTTATTCCAGTTTCTATGGTAGCGTCATATTCTTCCTCCCATAGCATATCTGTTGTTGCATGTAGAATTTTCCCAATATCCTTCTCTATTTCACGTTCAATTGTCTCTTTTTGCAGCTTCGTATTCCGACCAACATCGTTGTCAGAATACGATTCATCTTCAAAAGCTTGATTCGTGGATGGTAACTTGTATAGGATTTCTTCTTCGTTATAACCAATATATTTTCGTATGAGTTTTTCAATATCAGGGGCAATAGCGCCTTCTCTTGCTTTAGTTATAGTCTCACGCTCTCCTGTCTTAATTCGAGCATCTACCCAAGCTTGCTTTTCAAAGTCCTTGCAGCTGGGAGACCATGGATACTCTCGATTAAATATCTTATAAGTTTGATGGTGCGTTGCAATATCTTCTGAAATAACTGACAATCCTTTTTCTGCACATTCAGATAGTTCCTCTGCTTGTTCTGGCCTCATGAAATATGCATATAGCCACCCCCATACATATAGTTTTTCTACATCTCGATCTTTGCAGCTAGTATTGTATTTTCTAGTTAAACAAACCCATTGCTGATTATTATTATCATTCAGAACCAGTGTTTGCTTCAGCTTTTCAAAGAATTCTCCTCTCGTTTCAAGCCAAGCCCTTTGTTTTACGGTCGTTGAGACATTCGCCCTTTTATTTTCTTCTATTATATTCTCGACATATCTCTCCATCTCGTCAAAATGTGGCGCATTCTTACAAATCATAAAACTTTGGTTTAATGTTGGGTCAAAATCTCTCACATAGGGCTCCCATGGTCCTTCATATTTGACCTCATTCTCTTCAGGATAGTTCATACGGTCACGCATCTTACTATGATCAGAAATGCGAGCAAGCATATTGTACATAACAATCCATTGATATTTTTTCCCAATTCTTTCCGTTTTCTTCGTCCTGTACCTATTTCCACCATCAGCGAAGTACCTATCATACTCTCCAAAATACTCTTTATTATAGCCGAGTTCTGTAAGAATATAGTAAATGGCATAGTTAAACATCTTTTTATTGTCAACATCAAAATCATAAAGTGCACTTTGGAACACGTAACGTCCAAAATCTCCATACATACCCATACCTTCTACTTTCATAGACCTAATCAGTTGATCTAATCCATGTGTATGTTGCTTCTCCAAATAGTGCTGATCTTCAATTTCCGGAATTGGGTCAGAGGCATAGGGCGGAAGTATTCTTTCTCGTTTTATTACTTCATTTTCAGGGCTTTCACACAAGGATTTTTCTACAATCAATCTCGCGTAATCCCTAAGTAAAATATCCGGATAAACTTTTTCTTGATTAAATATAGTTTTGTTCGTATATTTCTGTATACTAGCAGCTAATTGAAATTGTTGAGTCAATATAACATCATCACTAAAAATAGTTACATCTTTAAATTCGCATCTATCCGAAAACACTATTACTGAATAAATTTTTCCATCAAACAATCCTAATTTTTTTCGCAAGTATTTTATGTGTGTTCTATTCTGCCAAACAGGATTATAAAAACGCTCTTTTTGTGCAGAATAACCTTCGCCTAATAAAGATTGTGTCCACCATGCATTCCGTTCATTCCCGAAAATCCAACCACCATAATTTTTGCTTTCAAATACATATATTCCACTATGATGTATCATTATTGCATCAATCTCAGTCGTTTCTTTATTTTCCATCGGCAGATAGCAATTAAACAAAAAACTCGCTCCATCCATCTCATAATGAAATAATGATTTATAAATCTTATATTCGCCATTCTTACCTTTATCAAATTCTACATCCCAAAATGAATTTTTTGTTATTTTTCGATACTGAGATTTATTGTAATTGTCTACTTCTCTGGCACTATGTATACAATAAAGAATTATACACGCTAAAAAAATAATGAAAACTATCGACATGCTTAACCAATCCTCAATATAAAAATTTAATCACAATATTAGTTTATCACTATCATTTCTACTCGGTCAATTCATTATTTATTTCCAAGATAGCATTGTTCAAGAATCATTAGAATAAACCTAAAGGCAAACTATAATCAAAAAGCTCACGTGACCATTCCACGTGAGCCTGATTTATAAGGTTGGTGCGAGTGACAGGAATCGAACCTGCACGCCGAAAGGCGCTAGATCCTAAGTCTAGTGCGTCTGCCAGTTCCGCCACACTCGCATATAGAATATTATAGCATAACAAGAATATCTATGGCAACTGTCCATTTAAACAAAAAGCCGTCCTTCTTTCGAAGAACGGCCTTAAATTCGTGGTGATCCACCCGAGACTCGAACTCGGGACACCCTGATTAAAAGTCAGGTGCTCTACCAACTGAGCTAGTGGATCATTGGCTGGGGCGGCTGGACTCGAACCAACGCATGCGGGAGTCAAAGTCCCGTGCCTTACCGACTTGGCTACGCCCCAAGCTTATTAGTGGTTATTCAGATTTATCCAAATCTGAAAAGGTGGGGTGACTGGTGGGAGTCGAACCCACGCGTAACGGAGCCACAATCCGCCGTGTTAACCACTTCACCACAGCCACCATCTTGTTTCCAAGCTGAATAGCTTGGCGACGAATAGTATTATACTATATTCCCGGCACTGCGTCAATAGGAAAATTTAATTTTTATAAAAAATTTTACGACAGTCAACAATCATCGCCTAAAATTAGACCGCAACTGATAATTAGCGGCGAGCAATAACTTCAATTTCTACATGAGCGCCTTTAGGCAGAGCTGCTACCTGTACAAAGGAGCGTGCCGGCGGCTCAATTTTAAAGGTTTTTGCATAAACAGCATTAATAGCATCAAAATTCTTGATGTCATCTACAAAAATAGTAGTTTTTACAACATCCATGAATCTGAAGCGTGCTTCCGTCAGGATAGCCTCAATATTGTCTAAAACCTGCTGAGTTTCAGCTTCGATAGAGCTTTGAACCATTTCACCTGTTTCCGGATTGATAGCAATCTGACCGGATACAAACAGAATAGAACCTGCCAATACAGCTTGAGAATAAGGACCTAAAGCTTTGGGTGCATTTGTTGTTGCAATAACTTCCATGATTAAAGTCTCCTTTGCTACTTTTTTATTTACGGGCAAAGTATTTTTTCGCCCACTCTATAGCCGAAGGCGTTGCGGCCATACCGCCGCCTGCGGTTTCCTTCAAAGCACAGGGAAGCGCATCCCCCACGCTCTTCATGGCATCAATTGCTTCATCAGCATTAATAAAGCTGCTGATTCCTGCCAACGCCAGCTCTGCTGCCAACAGCGCCTGCAAAGCACAGGCTCCGTTACGTTTAATACAGGGTACCTCTACCAGGCCTGCCACAGGATCGCAAACAAGGCCCAGCACATTTTTAAAAACGACTGCTACTGCTGTACCAACCTGTTGCGGTGTGCCGCCCAGCATAGAAACCGCAGCACCTGCTGCCATCGCCGCAGCACTGCCGCATTCTGCCTGACAGCCACCCATAGCACCTGCCAGAGAAGCGCGCTCGTTGATTACCATACCAATACTGCCGGCAACCACCATACCACGCTGCAAGGTTGCATCGTCCAGTCCACAGTGCTTTTTCAGGGTGAAGAACACTCCCGGAAGTACGCCGCTGGCACCTGCGGTAGGAGCAGCAACTATACGGCCCATAGCCGCGTTGCATTCACCAACTGCTGTAGCATAGATAACTGCATCCAAAGCCTTCTCGCCCAAAAGATTGACAAAGCCTTCAGCGCCTGCAGCTGCAGCCAGCTTTTTGGCATCACCGCCGGTCAGACCGCTATGCGAGCGGACACCGGTTAACCCATGCTCTACAGATTTCTCCATAACGTCCAGCATTTCCTGCATTTTCGCCAGTAAATCTTCCTGACTGCATTCCAGCTCGTGCATATTGTAGTCTATAAGAAATTCGTCTAACGGTTGCTGCCATTCAGCAGCCTCTTTAATCCAGCTGTTCAAAGACAGCATTTCTTTTTTCATGCTGCACCCCTTACAAAACACTGGCGATAAAACGCACCGATTCTATCTGCTGCAGCGCGCTTATAAGATTGATAATCTCCTGCGGCACTGCCTCATCACATTCAATAACCATAGATGCCATACCGCCCTTGTCGCTGCGGAACAAGCGCATTGTAGCGATATTTACGCCGGCATTGGCCAAGGTACTGGTAACCAGCGCAATAACACCTCTTGTATCAATATGCACTGTCAAAATAGCAGGCAGACGTCCAGTGAGCTCTACAGGGAACCCGTCAATTTCCGTAACCTGTACCTGACCGCCGCCAACAGAAGAACCGACGATATCACAACGGGCACCATTTTCTGCAGTCAGCTTAAAAAGCACAGTGTTTGGATGAGCCTTATTGCCCAAATCAATTTTATGATAGGAATATTCTAAGCCGTTTTTCTCCGCATAGCTGTCAGCCTGCGGAATGCGTTCATCATCCGGCAGCCAGCCCATCAGGCCGGCAAGCAGCGCCATATCCGTGCCATGTCCCTTATAGGTTTCGGCAAAGGAGCCATGCAGATAAATTTCTGCCTTTACCGGCTTAGCGCCAAGAATACTGGCAGCCAGAAGTCCCAGACGAACAGCACCGGCAGTATGCGAGCTGGAGGGACCTATCATCACCGGTCCGATAATATCCAAAATACTCATAAAGCACCTCTATTCATCACTGGCCAGCGAACGATGTGCCAGTCCGACACACAGCTCATTGAGATTCAGCACACCTACGCCCATATAAATAGCAACACAAAGATGCTCTCCGGCGCGGGCAATACCTATTTTTCCGCCGACGTTAAAGCCAAAGGCCTTAACCTTCACCTGTTCCAGTGCTTCGTGCGCCGCACCGGCCACAGCACCCGCACCCACATGAGATTCAGTTACCAGTCCCTGACGCTGCGCAGCCACTACGGCACGCTCGACAATTTTTACAATAGAAGGAATAAATTCACCGCCGAAATCAACAGCTGTTGAACGGATTCCATGCTCCGCCAGGCGTTCCTTTACCTTCGTTTCCTCCACGCGACTGGAGGTAAGTGCAATACGCAAGGCAGCACGGCCGATTTCGATGCTGTTGATGCAGCTTTTACCACATTCATGCATGTTAGTCACACCCCTCACAAAACATTTTTCTATCAGCAGGCGCAGAGCTTACTCGTCCTCTTCAGGAACCTCTACAACCTCTTTGATTTTATTTTTATCCAGCATTGCTACCAGCAGGAAGGTAATAATGCAGATAGGCCATTCAAAGTAAATTACTTCGTTGGCAAAAAGCGGTTTGATGCCTGCCAGCGGGCTGCCGGGAACAAACCAGAGAGCAATGCCGAGAAGGCTCACCAATGTAGTCCAGAAAGCAGAGCTGCGACGGCACAGGCCGGGAGCGAACATCGTAAAGAAGAATACACAGGTCAGGCCGCAGGTCATAGACAAACCGGCAATCATCGTCTTAACAATGCCTGCCGCATTGAAGGCAAACCACAGAGTAATCAGGCCGACAGCAAAAACAGACAGGCGGTTGATGATGACAAATTTATTTTCCGCAACAGTAGGATTAATAAAGCGTTTGTAAATATCATTACTGAAGAGCGTAGCCGCACCCAGCAGAATAGTGCAGGCAGTAGATACATCCGCAGCCCACAAAGCAGCCAGAGTTACACCGCCGGCAAGAGGATCCAGAGTCATAACAACCTTAGGCATAGCAAGTGCAGCCTGCGCCACCGGCATTTCCGGATACATTGCCTTGCAGACAACACCCAATACAGCGCAGATGAAGCCTACAGGGAAAATCATCAGGCCGGCCAGAACATAACCGTTGCGGGCAGCCTTGGCATTTTTCGCACCGCAGGCAATCTGTACAGGGCCCTGCGCAGTAATAGTCTGGGTAATCATAACGATAATCCAGCCGAGAATAGTAGCAAAAGCCAGGCCTGCTACCGGACTGCCCATAACCTCGGGGTTAGGCAGCTTACTGAGCACTGCATCCCAACCGCCTACGTTGGATACAGATTGGATTGCAGAGTAGATAATACCGATATAAATCAAGGTAACGCTGACAATATTTGCCAGACCGCTGGACCAAAGACCGCCAATCAGTGTAATACCGATAAATACAACGGCACTCATAATCATACCGCCATGGAAGGAGAAGATCTCCGGCAGCAGCGAGGACAAAATCGCACCGCCTGCCATATACTGCAAAGCAGTAATAACGCACATAATGATAACCAGACCGATTGCAGCGATTGCACGGCCTTTGGTATCATAATAGAACTCAAAGAATTCCGGAATAGTGGAAACCTTCATGGAACGCAGCTTACCTGCTGCCAAAAGGCCCATAACCAAAGCACCGATAGACCAGGCACCGTTATACCAGCCTGCTGCCAGACCAACACTGAAGGCACGCTGTGCTACGCCGACTGTAGAAGCAGCACCGACTGCCAGGCCGGTAACATTGACAGCTACCAGAATCGTGTTCAGCTTACGTCCGGCCAGCAAAAACGCTGTCGAACCCGAATCAGCCTTGTGCTTAACCCACAAGCTGATGCCAAAAAGCAACGCGATGTACGCCACGACAATTACCAACTGAATAGACATAAAAACTACACTACCTTTCTTCCATGCTACAAAAGCATAATACTTGTGCTGTAAGAATATAAACCATGCTACCATCCTACAACGTACAATAATTTGTCTTATATTATACCAACTTTTTTTAGTAAATTAAAGCTCCCGCCAAAACTTTTCTGCAGCGGGAAAATTTTTGAAATAAAATTTACGTAAAATCTTTCTTGCGCAAGCGTAAGAAAAAGGATTTTATTTATTTTTGTCGAATTGTTTAATGTATGTTGTGATACAATGGAGGAAAGAAATATGTTTACTTATAAAACCAGCGGAGTCTGCTCCCGCGAGATTCATTTTGATATAGTTGACGGCAAGCTGCACAATGTAAGCTTTGACGGCGGCTGCCCCGGAAATCTGGCTGCTATCGGCAAGCTGGTAGAAGGCCATTATGCCAAAGCAGTTGCTGATTTGCTCAAGGGCAATGACTGCCGCGGCCGCGGCACCAGCTGCGCTGACCAATTGGCCAAAGCCATCGAAGAGAATCTGTAATTTTTAAAGCCGTTGTGACGCAGACGGTGCTTTATATCACGCCTGCCAGGAAAGAGGAAAGGAGGAACCCTACTATGTACAAAATTTTAAAAAGTACCGACCAAGGACTGGACGAGCTGGAGCTGGAACATCTGGAAAAGGGCTACTGGCTGGACATAGTGGCTCCTTCTGTAGAAGAGCTGCAGGAAATAGCAGCAGCGACAAAAATCCAGATGGATTTTTTAAGCGCCGCACTGGACGAAGAAGAAAAATCCCGTATCGAAGTGGAAGATGACCAGATTCTGATTTTGGTCGATATTCCTTTTTTACGCAGCAATAAAGATTATGATACCCTGCCTTTAGGTATCGTAGTAACCGAAGAAGGTATTGCCACTATCTGTTTGGAGCCAAACGCCGTAACTGCAGATTTTGGTACACACAACAGCAAAATGTTCAGCACCTTCAAAAAAACGCGCTTTTTGTTCCAGATTCTTTATAAATCCGCTACTCTCTATCTGAAATATATCCGTATCATCATCCGCCGTACAGATGAGCTGGAAATTCACCTGCGCCAGTCCATGGAAAACAGCGAGCTCTTCAACCTGCTTGATCTGCAGAAGTCCTTAACCTATTTTTCCACCTCTCTGCGAAGCAATTCCATTGTACTGGAAAGACTGCTGCGTCTGCGTAATGCTACGCAATCCCAGCATCTGATAAAGGTGTATGAGGAAGATGAGGATTTGCTGGACGATGTTATCATCGAATATAAGCAGGCTGTAGAAATGGTTGAAATGTACAGCCACATTCTTAACAGCATGATGGAAGTTTTTGCCAGCATCATCAGCAACAACCTGAACCTGGTCATGAAATTTTTGGCATCCGTCACCATTATTTTGGCGATTCCTACACTCATCAGCGGTTTGTGGGGCATGAACGTACCTGTCCCCTTTGCAGAAAACCCATTCGGGTTCCTTATCGTCATCAGTCTGGCGGCATGTATTGCTTTGGGTACTGCCTTCCTGCTGTGGAAGAAAAGAATGTTCTGAGGTTAGAAAATGTCTAAAGTTACGCAAGAAAAACTGCTCGCCGGAATTATTTTCGGCGACAATGATAACGAAGAATATATTTACCTGCCCGGCGGCGAGGTTGGCAGCGAAGCGCCTCTTTGCGTGCTGGAACGCGGCGGCAGCCGCGAAGACCTGCCTCTTGAAGAAGCGGCACAGCAGGTTCATCGTCTTGCGCTGCGCCCCTGCGCTCATCCTCTTTGGGGCAAGCGTTCATACTAAATCTTAATGCCGCGAGGAGGAATGCAAGATGTATATCCCTAAACTGCATAAAATCTGGCTTTGTCAAAATGACAAGGGCGGTATCTATATGTATCCCAAAATGGCAAATCGTCACGGCCTGATTGCCGGTGCTACCGGTACAGGCAAAACCGTTACGCTCAAGGTGCTGGCAGAAAGCTTCAGTGAAATGGGCGTACCTGTTTTTCTGGCTGATATCAAAGGCGACGTTTCCGGTATGTGCCTGCCCGGTGAGGACAGCGAAGGCTTCCGCAAGCGCTTAAGAAATAAGCTGGGTTTGGAAACAGACTGGAAATTTGCCGGTTATCCGGTACGCTTCTGGGACGTTTACGGCAAGAGAGGCATTCCCGTGCGCGCAACCGTTTCGGAAATGGGACCGGATCTGCTCAGCCGTCTGCTGGAGCTGAACGATACCCAAAGCGGCGTGATGAATATTGTTTTCCGCGTAGCAGACGACCAAGGCCTGCTACTGTTGGATTTCAAGGATTTGCGCAGCATGGTGCAATACGTCGGTGATAATGCTGCCCAGTTCAAAACAAGCTACGGCAACATCACTCCCGCCAGCATCGGTGCTATCCAAAGAGCTTTGCTGCGTCCGGAGGATCAGGGTGCGGATATTTTCTTCGGTGAACCGGCACTCGATATCAAGGACTGGTTTGCTACGGCAGAAGACGGCCGCGGCGTTATCAACCTGCTGCACGCTACCGAACTGTTCCAACGCCCGCTGCTCTACTCAACCTTTTTACTATGGATGCTTTCCGAGCTCTATGAAATGATGCCGGAAGCAGGCGATTTGGATAAACCCAAGATGGTCTTTTTCTTTGACGAAGCACATCTGATTTTTAAGGATGCGCCGCAATCACTTTTGGATAAGATTGAACAGATTGTCCGCCTCATCCGTTCCAAGGGCATTGGTATTTACTTTATAACCCAACAGCCTACAGACGTACCCGAAAGCGTACTGGCACAGTTAGGCAACAAGCTGCAGCATGCACTGCGCGCCTACACGCCTAAAGAACGCAAGAGCCTTAAAGCTACCGCGCAATCCTTCCGCGAAAACCCGGCATTAGACGCCGAAGCTGCCTTAGGCGAGCTTGGCACAGGCGAGGTTCTTGTTTCCACGCTGGACCCCGAAGGTATTCCTTCCATCGTACAGCGTGCCTATGTAATGCCACCGCGCAGCTATCTTGGCGTGTGTGATGACGTCAAACGCCAGCAGCTGATCAAAGACTGCCCACTCTACAGCAAATATGCAGAAGCTGTTGACCGTGAATCTGCCTATGAGCTGCTGACACAAAAAGCAGAGGAGGCACATGCGGAAGCCGAAGCGGCAGCGAAGGCTGAAGCTGAAGCCAAGGAAGCAGCGCTGAGAGCAAAAGAAGAAGCTAAACAGGCCAAGGAAGCAGAACGTGCCGCCAAAGCTGCGGAACGTGAGCGCATTGCAGCAGAACGTGCTGCACAAAGAAGCAGCGGCCGCCAAACCAAGAGCGTGTTGGACAAGGTATTTGACAGCGCCGTCAATTCCGCTACCCGCACAGTCGGCAACCAAATCGGCAGCAAGCTGGTACGAGGTATTTTAGGAAGTCTTTTCAAAGGTAAATAAAAAAATTCAGGACTGACGCACAGCCAAGGCGTCAGTCCTTTTAGTTTAGACATAAAAGCTATAATTATTTTTTGATTACCAGAGCCTGCAACAGCAAATCCTCGGCAGCATCTGCCGGATTGCCGATAGCATGACCTTCGCCGCTGGGACAGTGCACCTTATCGCCCGCATGCAGCGTCATAGCCTTGCCGTTATCGTTGTACTCGGCAGTTCCCTGCAGCACCACGATAGTTTCGCTGTTGCCGTCGTGAATGTGATAGCCAAGGCTGCAGCCCGGCTTAAGAGTTACCTTAGCGTACATTACTACGCTGTCATTAAGCATGCTCTCGTCAAGATAATGTTCAATAATTACGTCACCATTGCCACCGAAGCGGTTGGCGCAGATATCTGTTTTGCTGTTCGTTATTTTCATAAGCAAAGCCCCCTCTTTTTTACTGCTTCCATTATATGCCTATTTCGTGCTGCAGGCAAATATTTCTCTTCCAGCATATACAGCTTATCTCCTTGACACTTACTGACAAAAACATTATACTTATGCTAACAACTTCATAAACAAAGCTTAGAGTGAGTCTGAAATTTAGCTCATGAAGGGGTACACCACCACGGGTGTAGTTCTTTGTGCGGTTTTTTTTATGTAATAGGAAATTCCGTTGGAATTCCCTATTACATAAAAAGGCACTGCGTGCCAGAAAGCGCAGTTCGCGGAGAGGAATATATAGCTGTGCTATCCGCTCACGCGCCAAAGTGTACGTCAAGCGCACACTTTGTTCACGCGGGTAATGAGCCGAGGTTCATGCTTGTATGAAACCTTGGCGAATACTGAGAACGTCAAAATTGGTGCACGTTTGTAACGAGGGGAGGGGTTCGTAGTGATTAAGGTCAATGGTGAAATGCTGGAAATTGCAGAGGGTACAACGGTTGCAGCTTTTTTAAAGGAACACGGGTACCCGGACAAGATGATTGCGGTTGAGTGCAATGGCGCAATTATTCCGAGAAGTATATGGGAAGAAGCCATTTTGAAGGATGGCGATACAGTTGAGGTTGTCCGATTTGTAGGAGGCGGTTGATGTGGCAGAGATTATTTTAAACGGGCAATCTGTGAAGACAGAAGCGGCAGATATGGAAGATTTGAAGCGACAGACGTATGCTTCGGAAGGCCTGTCAGAGGATATTCAGAGACATTGTGTATGGATTGTTGAAGGCTTTCAGACGGATGAGAATCTGTCTTTGAAGGACGGAATGACCATCAATTGGATACAGAAAGGCAAGATGCCGGATCGTGAAGAGATGGAGAGTATGCTCTGTGCAAGACATACGCCCCATGTCTATGAAAAGGCGAAGAAGGCAAGGGTGGCAATCGCAGGTCTTGGTGGCCTGGGGTCGAATATTGCAATCATGCTGGCAAGAACCGGTATCGGTCATCTGCATCTGATCGATTTTGACATTGTGGAGCCGAGCAATCTGAACCGTCAGCAGTATATGGTGGAACATCTGGGCATGTACAAGACAGAAGCCTTAAAGGATGAATTGCAGCGAATGAATCCGTATATTGAGACACAGATTGACACAGTGCGTATTACAGAAGAAAATTGCCGGGATCTTTTTAAGGATGACGACATCATCTGTGAGGCCTTTGATAAGCCGGATGTGAAGGCGATGCTGACAGAGCAGATTTTATGTTATTATCCGGAGAAGACATTGATCTGCGGCTCCGGAATGGCAGGTTATGGCCCCTCCAACACGATCAGGACGCGTAAGATCAACGATCATTTTTATATTTGCGGGGACGGTGTCAGCGGTGCCATGCCGGGCAGAGGCCTGATGGCTCCGAGAGTAACCATCTGTGCGGCACATGAAGCCAATATGGTTCTGCGCTGTGTCCTTGGTCTGGATGCAGATGAGCTATAGAAATAAAAAAATCTCAATCAATTGTCAATGGAAATAATGACAGAGAACAGCTGAGCTTTAGAAAAGCGAAAGCAAAAGTGAAAGTAAAAGCAGAAGTAAAAGTAAGAACAAAAGTAAATGCAGAAGCGAAAATAAAAGCAGAAGCAAAAACAAAAATGAAAGTGGGGAACAACTATGCAGAATAAAGATACATGGACATTGGGAGGTCATACATTTACGTCAAGATTTATTCTCGGTTCAGGCAAATACAACCTGAATCTGATCCGTGCAGCTGTAGAAGATGCCGGCGCCGAGATTATTACACTGGCACTTCGTCGTGTCAATACTCGTAAAGAAGAGAATATTCTGGATTATATTCCGGAAGGGGTTACACTGCTGCCGAACACTTCCGGTGCGAGAAATGCCGAAGAGGCTGTTCGTTTGGCAAGACTGGCACGTGAAATGGGATGCGGTGATTTTGTCAAAGTAGAAATCATGCATGATTCCAAATACCTTCTGCCGGATAATTATGAAACAATTAAGGCTACAGAGATTCTGGCTAAGGAAGGTTTCATTGTTATGCCTTATATGTATCCGGACCTGAATGCAGCCAGAGATATGGTGAATGCCGGTGCGGCCTGCATTATGCCGTTGGCTTCTCCAATCGGTTCCAACAAGGGCCTTGCAACAAAGGAATTTATTCAGATCCTGATCGATGAAATTGATCTTCCGATTATTGTGGATGCCGGTATCGGTCGTCCGTCACAGGCATGTGAAGCCATGGAAATGGGCGCAGCAGCGATCATGGCCAATACAGCTATTGCAACTGCAGGCGATATCCCGGCTATGGCTGGCGCTTTCAAGAACGCCATCGCAGCAGGTCGTGCCGCTTATCTTTCAGGTCTTGGACGTGTCCTTCACAGAGGAGCCTCTGCATCTGATCCTCTGACAGGATTTTTACATGACTAAGGGGGCGCTTGAAATGGGAAATGAAGAATACATCATTCAGTGGGATGATATGACTCCTGAAGCAAAGGCAAAAAAAGAACGATTGGAACAGGATCCTTCTTTCAGAACAGACCATATGGCTTATATGGAAGGCATGGATCAGATTTCAACAGATATCAGGGATAAGGTCATGAGCCAGGTGGAGAGCTATGATGAGAAAGTGTATACAGCTGCGGATGTGCAGGCTGCACTGGCTCATGACGTCTGTTCCATCGAGGATTTCAAGGCACTGCTTTCACCGGCGGCACAGCCATTTCTGGAACAGATGGCAGAAAAAGCTGCTGTGGAGCGCCGCAACCATTTCGGCAACAGTGTATATCTTTTCACACCGCTTTATATTGCAAACTATTGCCAGAACTACTGCATTTACTGCGGATTCAACTGTTACAACCATATTCACCGCAAGAAATTGAACATGCAGGAAATCGAGCATGAAATGAAAGTCATTGCAGATTCAGGTATTGAGGAAATCCTGATGCTGACAGGCGAGAGCAGACATATGAGTGATGTGAAATACATCGGTGAGGCCTGCAAACTGGCCAGCAAGTATTTCAGAAATGTAGGTCTTGAGATTTATCCGGTCAATGTGGATGAATATAAGTACCTTCATGAATGCGGTGCGGATTATATCACTGTTTTCCAGGAAACCTATAACCCGGATAAATACGAAACGCTGCATCTGATGGGCCATAAGCGTGTATGGCCGTATCGTTTTGAAGCTCAGGAAAGAGCTTTAATGGGCGGTATGCGCGGTGTCGGATTCTCAGCTTTACTGGGGCTGGATGATTTCAGAAAGGATGCCCTGGCAACAGCGCTGCATGTATATTATCTGCAGCGAAAATATCCGCATGCTGAGATGTCTTTGTCCTGCCCGAGACTGCGTCCGATCATTAATAATGACAAGATCAATCCGAAGGATGTCCATGAGACACAGTTGTGTCAGATTCTCTGTGCGTATCGTATTTTCCTGCCATATGCGGGTATTACAGTCTCTTCAAGAGAGGTGGCAAGATTCCGTGATCACATCATCCGCTTTGCGGCAACCAAGATTTCAGCAGGTGTCAGCACCGGTATCGGTGACCATGAGGAAAAATATACCGGCAAGGAGAATGAAGCTGAGAGCGGTGATGAGCAGTTTGAAATTGCGGATAACCGCAGCCTTCAGGAAATCTATGATGCCATCAAGGATCAGGGGCTTCAGCCTGTGCTGAATGAATACATCTATGTCTAGCCGCAGTTATGCCCATATGATGGCAGTAACAAATCGCCATCTATGTGACAGAGATTTTCTGGAACAGATAGAATTTCTGGCATCCACAGATATTGATGCCATCATTCTTCGGGAAAAGGATATGACACCGGATGAATATGAGCATCTGGCAAAGGATGTGCTGATGATATGTCATGAGCATCATAAGAAATGTATTCTGCATTCATTTGCGGAAGTGGCTGAAAAGCTGAATTGTGAGAATATCCACCTGCCGCTGCCTGTTTTGATGGAGCTGTCGGAAAAAGATGTGTTAGAGGGCTTTAAGCATATCGGTACATCTGTACACTCTGTGGAAGATGCTTTGGCAGCTGAAAAGGCAGGAGCTACCTGTCTGACAGCCGGGCACATTTTTGATACTGACTGCAAAAAAGGATTGCCGGGAAGAGGACTGACATTTCTCGAAAATGTCTGTCACTGGACGAAGCTTCCGGTTTATGCCATCGGCGGCATTACACCGGAAAATCTGGAAGTGGTGAGACATGCAGGGGCTGTTGGCGGATGTATGATGTCATTGTCTATGAAGATCAGAGAATAGAAGTTAGTTGTATCGTGCCATTGAGTATCTGGGTGTCATATGGCTAAAAAACAAGGCTGCCGTTTTCATGATAAAATACATGAAGCGGCAGCTTTCTTTCTGCCCTTATATTGTTATTTGTTCGGTGAAATGGTAAAATCAGAATAAGATTGAAGTATAAAAGTCGCTGAATTTAAGC